>Ga0224558_1001439_pt1 | contig 24930 bp, 17 predicted proteins | sample 714S32024metaG_FD_180682 | JGI IMG/M metagenome (GOLD analysis project Ga0224558, IMG submission 180682) | Peat soil microbial communities from Stordalen Mire, Sweden - 717 S3 20-24 | ecosystem: Environmental > Terrestrial > Soil > Wetlands > Peat | place: Sweden: Norrbotten County, Stordalen... | reverse complement strand
TGTTTGGCAGAACTTCTGCAATGGCGAGCTCGCATTCGCCAATTAGCCACGGATATGCGTTGCAGCACACGATCTGAAGCTTGAACACCCCTCTCGGATGGCTGGAGATGCACCCGTCCCCCAGGTAGAGGCCGAGGAGATACGCATAGGGACCCTGCGATGGGACGTTGGGCGAACCAGCGCACACGGCGCACTGTGCGCGTGCCCGTCTTCGTGGGAGGTCGCCCCGCGCCCACGATCGGATCGTCCATCTCGATACACCGGTCTTGCGGAAGATCTCCGAGAAGCGGTGGTCCGCTTCGACCAGTTCGAGAACTTCTTTGACTCGGTCTTGCCCGTACATCGTCGTAGCGATCCCGGTGCTCTGGGCGCTCACACTGGGACAGGGCGTGCCAAACAGATGTAGCGGGCAGACCGGGTTGGTTCTGATGGGAGGCCGCCTTGAACCCGACAAGGTCCGAAACCCATCTCGGCACGGTCTGCGAGGTGTTGAGTGGCATTGTAGCGAACGGGTGTTCGCCTAGATCACCGCGGGGAGCTCAGATCGAAGTCGGAGGACGGCGCCGGCTGAGCTCGGCTGTGCCTCTCAACAAGGCACTTCGTAGAGCGGCTACTGCGTAGAATCTTCCTCCCATGCGCCGAGCCCTCGTCGAACGCTCGCTGCGGGACGTCCACGCCCGACTCGTGCGAGTCCGCGAGGAGCTCTCCGTGCTCGACGAGCAGCTGGTGGTGTTCAACGACGCAGCCGACGAGGCCCGCATACGGTCGCTCGTGTCCGAGACCCCCCTGGCGGGGCACGACTACTCCGACGCCCAGCGCACCGCGGATGCGGCAAACCATGAACGGGCCTCTCTGCTTGCTAGCATCGGGGAGCTCGAGCGACGGCAGGACGAGCTTCTCGGTCGGCTGGTCGCAGGTTCCCGATAGACCGCTCGCAGCAAGGAGAGGGCTCGCCGATGCCACACCGTGCCGTCGCCAAGCGCGTAGTCATCGCTGAGGATGAGGCGCTCATCCGCCTGGACCTGAAGGAGATCCTCGAGGCCGAGGGCTACGAGGTCGTGGGGGAGAGCGCACGTGGGGACGAGGCCGTGGAGCTCGTTGCCACACTGCACCCGGACCTGGCGATCTTGGACGTGAAGATGCCGGGCATCGACGGTATCGAGGCAGCGCGGCGAATCACTGCCAACCAGTACGACGTGGCTGTTTTGATCCTCACCGCTTTCAGCCAGCGGAACCTGATCGAGGACGCGCGTGACGCCGGGGTTGTCGCCTACCTCGTGAAGCCCTTCCAGCGCGGCGAGCTCGTGCCGGCGATCGAGGTCGCGCTGGCGCGCTTCGAGGAGTTCCGCGCCATAGAGCAAGAGCACGCTCGGCTGTCGAAGGAGGTCGCCTCCTTGGAGGACAAGCTCGAGACGCGGCGCCTCGTCGATCGAGCAAAGGGTGTGCTCATGGACCGCGACCACATGAGCGAGAAGGAGGCCTTCTCCTTCATCCAGCACACCGCCATGGACCGACGGGCACCGATGCGCCAGGTCGCCCAGGAGATCATCGACGGAGCCCTAACGCCGTAGGCTGCCGCACATGGCCGGCAGCGGGCCGCTCTTCCTCCTCGATGGGAACTCGCTGGTCTTTCGCGCTTTCTTTGCGCTCCCTACCGATCTGGCGACGACCGGTGGGCAGGTGACAAACGCTGTGCTCGGGTTCAGTTCCATTTTCGTGAACCTGTTGCGCGACCACGACCCGAGCGGCGTCGCCGTGGCCTTCGACCGGCCCGAGCCGACCTTTCGCGACGAGATGGTCGCGGACTACAAGGGAAACCGGCCCGAGACGCCGGACCTCCTGGTTCCCCAATTCGCTCTCGTGCGCGAGGTGCTCGGGGTCCTCGCCGTGGCGTGCGTGGAGAAGGTGGGCTACGAAGCCGACGACATCCTGGCCACGCTCGCGACCGAGGCTCGCGACGCCGGCCGCGACGTGGTGGTGGTGACCGGTGACCGCGACACGTTCCAGCTCGTCGAGGATCCCCACGTGAAGGTCATGTACACCCGCAAGGGGATCTCGGACACCGTCGTCTACGACGAGGCGGGTATCACCGAGCGTTACGGCGTGCCCCCGTGCTCGTACCCGTTGCTTGCCGCCCTTCGCGGCGACACCTCCGACAACTTGCCTGGCGTGCCCGGCGTGGGTGACAAGACGGCGGCCAGGCTCGTCAGCACTTACGGGGACCTCGAAGGTATCTTGGCCCACGCCGCCGAGCTCACCCCGAAGCTTCGCCAGAGCCTGCTCGACCACGAGGACCAGGTCCGGGCCAACGCCGCTGTCACCCCGTTGGTGCGCGATGTGCCGTTGGATGTGGGCCTAGGCGACCTCGGCGTGGGCAAATGGGACGCCGCTGAGGTCAAGCGCGTCTTCGCCGAACTCGAGCTGCGCTCGCTGTGGCAGCGACTCGCTGCGGTCATCGGGCACGGCGGTGACGAACCTCTTCCGAGGTCCAGCACCGCACCGAAGGCGCTCGACGTCGACATCAACTCCGTGGAGGTGCTGGTCCCGCACGGTGCCGCAGCAGCAGCCGAGGCACTCACGAGCTTCGTCGAGCCCGAGGCCGAGCCAGATACCGAGCCAGATGTCGGGCCCGACGCGCTCGTGGCTCTGTTCGCATCCTGGGTCGGTGACCCCGGGCGTTCGAGGCTGGCGGGCCTCGCCGTCGCCAAGGCGCCGTCGCGGGCCTCCGGCGACGGAGCGAGCTCTTCAGCAGTGTCAGCTCCACCTATGTCGGCGCTGTGGCTGGACGAGGAGGCGCTCTCAGATGAGGAGGTGCTCGGCGCGCTTCGCGCGCTCTTTGGTACAGGCGGCGCGCGGGTGGTGGCGCACGGCGCCAAAGAGATCATGCGCTCGCTTCTGCCCGCGGGAGTGGACATCACCGGGCTCGAGATGGACACGTCGGTGGCCGCGTACCTGCTCGATCCGTCCTCGGGCCGCTACAAGATCGAGGAGGTGCTCGACGCCCGGCTCGGGCTCAGGCTCGGCTCGGGTGCTGTGGCTCGGGTGGGACAGCTCGACCTGGGAAGTGCCGAGGTGGGCGAGGAGCCCACGGGCGCCGCTCGAGGAGCGGTGGCCGTGGGCTTGCTGGTCGGGCCGCTGCGCCAAGCCCTTCGGGCGGCGGGCCTCGAGCGTCTCCACGACGAGGTGGAGCGACCGTTGGTGCGCGTGCTCGCGCGCATGGAGACGAAGGGCGTACGCGTCGACGCGGCGGAGCTGAGGCGCATCATGAAGGACCTGATCTGCGAATGCAGCTCGCTCGAGGCGCAGATACAACAGCTCGCGGGGGAGAGCTTCAACGTGAACTCCACGTTGCAGCTTCGAAGCGTGCTCTACGAGCACCTGGGGCTCACTCCTGGCCGAAAGACGAAGACGGGGTTCTCCACGGACGCGAGCACCCTGGAGAGGTTGCGCGGCCAGCACCCGATAGTCGACGTACTGCTGCGTTATCGCGAGGTGGAGAAGCTGCGCTCCACCTATGGCGAGAGCCTGCTCGCCGAGGTGGCAGACGACGGGCGCATACACGCCACGTTCCAGCAGACCGTGGCCCGCACCGGTCGTCTCTCCTCGGACCGGCCCAACCTGCACAACATTCCGGTGCGGACCGAGGAGGGCAGGCGGCTGCGCCGCGCCTTCATCCCCGCCGACGCGCAGAGCCTGCTCGTCTGTGACTACGACCAGATCGAGCTTCGCGTCATAGCCCACCTGTCGGAGGACCCCGGGCTCGTCGCGGCGTTCGCCGAACGGCGCGACGTACATCGCTCCACGGCCGCCCAGGTGTTCGGCGTGCCACCCGAGGAGGTCACCCCAGCTCAGCGCAACCGGGCGAAGATGGTGTCCTACGGTCTGGCGTACGGCATGGAGGCCTACGGTCTGGGCAGGCGCCTGTCGATCGACACCGCGGAGGCGCAGTCGATCCTCGACGCTTACTTCACGGCGTTTCCCGCCGTGCGCGCGTACATGGACCGCACGGTGGCACATGCTCGCACGAAGGGGTACACCGAGACTCTTTTCGGCAGGAGGCGGCCGCTTCCGGACCTGCACTCGCCGAACCGGAACCTGCGCATGGCAGCCGAGCGACAGGCCATGAACGCCGGGATCCAAGGTCTGGCCGCCGACCTGTTCAAGGTGGCTCTGGTGAGGCTCGACGACGCTTTCGAGACTGGGGGGCTCGCTGCCAGGCTCGTGCTCCAGGTGCACGACGAGGTGATCGTCGAGGTGCCCGAACCCGAGAAAGACGCTGTGGGCGACCTCGTGCCACATGTGATGGCAGACGTGGCGAGCGTGGTCGGCCTGGCCGTTCCTTTGGAGGTCTCGAGCGCCTGGGGCAGTTCGTGGGCTGATGCCAAAGGCTGAGGAACCTCCAGCGACAGGCCGGACGTCGGAGGGTCTTTGGTAAAGTGCGGCCGGGCCGCCGATCGGCGGCCGGTCCTTGCGCGCAGTGCGTCTGGGGAGCCCCGTCCCGAAATCCAACGAAAGCGAGTTGTCAAAGTCCATGTCCGACCAAAATGGCGGCACAGGGTCCACCAGTGACCGCGATGCCGCCCCGAACCTTGCTGCCGGCTCTGCCACCGGCGCAAGCCCCGCTCCCGAACCGAGCCCCCGTCCCAGTCCCACACTGCAAGCCCCTGACGGCGCTAGATCTCTCTCCGACTCGCCCGGCTCCACGATGCGGGCACGGGAGGTTTCCGGACCAGAGGTTTCAGTGGCCCTGGCGCGCGAAGTTCCGGGAGCCGTAGCCCTGCTGTCGGACGGCCCTATGGGTACCTTCGACGAGACCGGCACCTATGTAGGTCGCCTCATCGTCGAGAACGACCTCGCGGGCGACTTGCTCGAGGACGCCATCGCCGTCACGATCGTCGAGTTCGACGACGGTGACATCGTCGAGGGCACGGTGGTGAAGATCGACCGGGACGAGGTCCTCTTGGACATCGGGTTCAAGTCCGAGGGCGTGATCCCCGTGCGCGAGCTGTCGATTCGAAACGACGTCGACCCCGGACAGATCGTGAGCCTGGGCGAGCACCTCGAGGCGCTGGTGCTCCAGAAAGAGGACAAGGAAGGCCGGCTCGTCCTCTCGAAGAAGCGGGCACAGTACGAGCGGGCATGGGGCACCATCGAGAAGGTCAAGGAGTCCGGTGGCATCGTGAGAGGTCCCGTGATCGAGGTGGTGAAGGGCGGGCTCATCGTCGACATCGGGCTGCGCGGCTTCCTGCCTGCCTCTTTGGTGGAGCTGCGCCGGGTGCGCGAGCTGCAGCCGTACATCGGGCGCAGCATCGAAGCGAAGATCATTGAGCTCGACCGCAACCGGAACAACGTCGTCCTTTCCCGTCGTGCATGGCTGGAAGAGGCCCAGAAGGAGCAGCGCGGCGAGTTCCTCGTGAACCTCAAGCCCGGCGAGAGGCGCACAGGAACAGTGTCCTCGGTGGTGAATTTCGGGGCGTTCGTCGACCTGGGTGGGATGGACGGGCTCATACATGTCTCCGAGCTCTCCTGGAAGCACGTCGACCATCCTTCGTCTGTCGTGTCGGTCGGTGACGAGGTAGAGGTCGAGGTGCTGGACGTGGACCGGGACAAGGAGCGCATCAGCCTCTCGTTGAAGGCCACGCAGATCGACCCCTGGCACGAGTTCGCGAACACCCACCAAGTGGGCGAGCTGGTCTACGGCCGGATCACCAAGCTGGTTCCCTTCGGTGCCTTCGTGCAAGTAGGCGGCGGGATCGAGGGCCTGGTGCACATCTCGGAGATGGCGGGCCACCACGTGGAGTCCCCCGAGCAGGTCGCTGAGCCCGGCGAGGAGCTGTGGGTGAAGATCATCGACGTCGACCTCCAACGTCGGCGAATCAGCCTGTCGATCAAGCAGGCCGCCGAGGGTGGCGAAGTGTCCGAGGAGTACCGCGAGGCGTTCGGCGAGCACGCCTACGACGAGCACGGCAATTACATCGGGTACGACTACGCCAGCGTCGGGTTCACACCCGAGACCGAGGCGCAGGCGGCCTGGGTCGAGGAGGCAGGCAAGGGCCCGGTCGCCGAGGAGGCAGGCGAGGGCCCCGTCGAAGCCCCGGTCGTCGAAGCCCCGGTCGCCGAGGAGGCAGGCGAGGGCCCTGTCGAAGCCCCGGTCGTCGAAGCCCCGGTCGCCGAGGAGGCAGGCAAGGGCCCCGTCGAAGCCCCGGTCGTCGACACGGGCGAAGGTGCGAACCTGCCGGAAGGCGCGCAGAGCGGTGAGGTCCCTCCGCTGTCGGCCGCAGGCGAAACCTCGCCGCAAGGACCTGCGGCGGAAAGCCTCCCACCGGAGGGCTGATTCACAACTCAGGTACTGCCCAGTACCGTTCGCGGATCTAGCGTCCGTAGCATGCCGGCGGTGCGCGAAGCAGAAGCGGCGGCGGTTCCGGCGGAAAGCAGATCACAGACGAGCTGGGCGCTCGGCACCGCTCTGTGGCCATGGGTGGTATCGCGTGGCCTGGTCCTCGGAGCCCTGGCCCTTGCACACGAGCTTGCCAACGGGGCGGACTTGTCGAAGGCCCAGGCGGCGCGTGTGCACGAGGGGTTGCTCGGATGGGACGCAGGCTGGTACGAGTCGATAGCCCGCCACGGATATGCCGGCGCCGGGCACGCCTCGCTGCGTTTCTTCCCGTTGGTGCCGGCCCTGGTCCGGACCCTGTCGGTGCTTCCGGGTGTCGGGGTGGGCACCGCCCTCGTGGTGCTGGCGAACGTGAGCGCTTTAGGCGCAACAGCGTTGGCGGCGGCGTTGGCTCGGCGCGAGACCGGAGACAGCTCGCTCGCCCGACGGGTGGCGTGGCTGGTGTGTCTGGCCCCTCCGGCCTTCGTGATGGTGATGGGCTACGCCGAGGGAACGCTGCTGTTGCTCTCGCTCGGGGTGTTCTGGGCGCTTCGGGCACGGAGGTGGTGGTGGGCAGCTGCCCTCGGCGTGGCGGCGGGGACCTGCCGCCCGATAGGGCTGTTGCTCGTCGTTCCAGCCGTGGTCGAGGGGTTGAGGGAGTGGCGCGGCGCATCGGGGAGGACGAGGGCAGGGATCGCCTCCGCAGTCGTCGGGCCGGCCTTCGGTTGCGGGGCGTTCCTCGGATGGGTCGGCTGGCGCTACGGGGACGCACTGGCACCTCTGCGGATCCAAGAGGAGGGGGTGCATCGGGGCGCTTTGGCCGACCCCTTCACAACACTGGGGCATGACGCGTCGTTGCTCATCCACGGTCATCACCTCGGTTCCGCTCTCCACCTGCCATGGGTGTTGCTCGCGCTTTGCCTCCTCGTCGTGAGCTTGCGCAAATGGCCCGCCTCTTACGGCGCGTTTGCCGCTGTTCTTCTCGCGGTGGCGCTCACGACGAGGAACCTTGACGGGTTCGAGCGCTACGCCTTGTCGGGTTTCCCCCTCGTGTTCGCCGGAGCGAGCGTCACAGCTGGTGAGAAAGTCGAGCGTGCCGTGCTCGTCGTGGCCGGGGCGGGCTTGGTGGGGTACGCGCTGCTCGCGTTTACGAACCTCTATGTGCCCTGAGCGCTGCGGCGAAGGCACCCGCTGCGAAAGCACTTGCGGCGAAGGCACCTGCTCGAACGCACCGTCTCATAGCAATGTCCCGGGTCGTGGTGCGCTGTTGGCCTAACCTGCGTCCAAGGATGCGCAGGCGTGAGTAGAACAGTGACCGAGCCGGCCGTGGGCGCGAGCCGCCCCGTAGTGGTGATCGGGGCCGGGCCGGCGGGTCTCACGGCCGCCTACCAGCTGACCAAGGCCGGACGTCGCGTGGTGGTCCTCGAGTCCGACGAGGTCGTCGGTGGGATAAGCAGGACCGTGGAGCGCGACGGCTGGCGCTTCGACATCGGTGGTCATCGCTTCTTCACCAAGGTGCAGCCGGTAGAGGACCTGTGGCACGAGATCCTCCCTGAGGGTGACTTCTTGACAAGGTCGCGTATGAGCCGCATCTACTACGGAGGGAAGTTCTACGACTACCCGATACGTCCCTTGAACGCTCTTCGGAACTTGGGACTGAGCGAAGCGGTCCTCTGTGTCGCTTCGTACCTGTGGGTACGGGTGCGACCTCCGAAGGACCAGAAGAGCCTCGAGGACTACATAGTCGCCAGCTACGGCAGGCGGCTCTACTCGCACTTCTTCAAGACGTACAACGAGAAGGTCTGGGGCGTCCCGGCATCTCAGCTCTCGGCCGATTGGGGTGCTCAGCGCATCAAGGGCATGTCGCTGTTCAAGGCGGTGTGGGAGCCGGTTCGGGCCAAGACGTTCGGTGGGCGCAAGGAACGATCGAAGCAGGTGACGAGCCTGATCGAGGAGTTCCAGTACCCGAAGCTGGGCCCGGGGATGATGTGGGAGCGATGCTGCGAGCTGGTGAGGGCAGCCGGAGGCACCGTCGGGTTCGCAAGCCCGGTGGTCGGCATCGAACGAGGCCCGCAGGGGGCCGAAGCAGTTGTGTACGAGAACGAGGGCCGCAAGGTCCGGATCGTGGCCGACCACGTCATCTCCTCGATGCCCTTCTCGGAGCTGGCGCGCGCGATGGACCCCCCACCACCTGCTCGAGTCCTCGCGGCCGCCGGTGATCTGCACTATCGGGACTTCCTCACCGTCGCCCTCGTCGTGCCCGAGTCGGCGAGCTTTCCCGACAACTGGATCTATATCCACGACCCGAACGTGAAGATGGGACGCGTCCAGAACTACGCCTCTTGGTCACCTTTCCTGGTCAAGGACGGTCGCACCTGCCTGGGTCTCGAGTACTGGGTCATGGAGGGCGACGAGACGTGGCAGACGCCGGATGCCGAGCTGGTCGAGCTCGCTACGAAGGAGCTCGAAGTCATCGGCCTGGCCAGCGCGGAGATGGTCGAGCGCGGGTACGTCGTGCGGGTGCCGAAGGCCTATCCGGTCTACGACGAGGGGTACCGCGCGGCGGTGGAGACCATCCGTCACTGGCTGGCGGACGAGGTCCCCAACGTGCATGCCGTGGGCCGAAACGGCATGCACAAGTACAACAACCAGGACCACTCCATGTACACAGCGATGCTCACCGTCGAGAACATCGTGGGCGTCGCACGCCACGACATCTGGGCGGTCAATGTCGAAGAGGAGTACCAGGAGGAGAAGACAGCGGGCCGGGGCGCCGGATCCCCGGGCACCCGTGGCTCGAGCGGTACCGGTCGCGACGCACCTTTGGCTCCTCGTGCAGATCCCTCGAGCTCGGGGGTCGCCGTCAAGCCTTGAGACGTCAGAGCTCGGCAGAGGGCGCGAAGCTGTGCTCGGTTGCCGGGCGCACCGATGCCGCCTGCCGTACGGCGCGGCGCGCGCTGGCGAGCTCTCGGACCGCGCTTAGCAGGACGTCGGGGATGGAGAGTCGCGAGCTGGGACGGTTGGTCCAGTCGATTCCGACCTCGCGCACTCGGTAGCCGAGCTGCTGGGCGATCGCCAAGGCCTCGGCGTCGAACACCCACCCGTCGACCGTTACCCGCTCGAAGACGGCCCGTGCTGCGTTGCCGCGCCAGAGCTTGAACCCGCAGTACACGTCGTGAGTGAGACGGCCCAGCATCAAATGGGTCAGAACCAAGAACCCGAGCCCGACAACGCGTCGGCGCAGTGGCTGTTGACGCGAGACACGTGCTCCTTGCGCGAGCCGCGATCCCACCGCGACCTCCGCGTCGGCGAGGGCTTCTTCGAGGTGGGGGAGGGACGACAGCGATGCGGAGCAGTCGGCGTCGCACATCAGCCGCAGGTCACCGCTTGCCTCGAGCATTCCCCTCCGTATCGAGTAACCCTTGCCCCTGTTGGTGTCGTTGCGCAGGTAACGGATCCTCTTTTCTTCTAGGAACGGTTCCGCGCTCTGGGGAGTGCGGTCGGTGCTCGCGTTGTCGACGAGGATGATCTCCCAATCTCCCCCCCGGCGCTCGAGGAAGGAGCGGGCCGTCTCGAGGATGTCGGAGATCTGGTTCTCCTCGTTGAGAACCGGGATGACGATCGACATCGAAGGTGGCATTGCGGCAGTGTAGGCGAGACACGCAGGCGAGACACACTAAGCGGGGGAACTGGTTGGCGAGGATGGATCGGCCTTCGTGTCAGGATCGATAGAGCTCTTGATCAGGGCCGATCACGCTCTTAGTCAGGAGCGATCGACCTTCCGGCAGAGCAATCCCAGCGAGGTGCCGGCGGGGAGGTGCGCGCCCCGGGCGATCGCAGCCGCCTCTAGCCGCAAGGGGAGCGCGAGGACGCCGTTCAGAACGGCAGGAGTGCGGTCGAGGTCAGTACGCCCTCGGCGTGAAGACCCACGCGAGAGCAATCGCGCGAGTGCGACCCCCGGCAGGAGGATGGTGTTGAAATAGGTGTCGTGCACGATCGTCCAGCCACTGCCCAGCACTCGTGAGCGCAAGGTTCGAAGGGTGTAGCGCCGTAAGTGATGCAGCTGGACGTCGTGCTCTGTCCACATCCACTGATAGGCCGGCACGGTTATCACGAGGTATGCGTCGCGGTCTGCCACACGGTGCAGCTCGATCAGAGCGCGCAGGTCGTCATCGATGTGCTCGAGCACGTCGCACGCGAGGAGAAGGTCGAATTCGCCGGGCCCGAACGGAAGCGCGTCCAGAGTGCCGGTGTGGACGTTCTCCAAGCCACGCAGTCTGCAGAACTCGACGGCCTCAGGTGATGCATCGACTCCTGCGGCCGGGCCGAACGAGCCGAACTCTACGAGGTTTCGCCCCGTGCCGCAGCCGGCGTCCAGGAGGCGGATCTTGTCCGATAGCCGGGAATGGCGAAGGAGTGCCCATATCAGAGAGCGGCGGCCGCGGAACCACCAGTGACAGTCTTCCTGTGCGTACATCTCGCTGTACGCGCCGTCTTCCACGGTCCAGAGAGTGTACTCCTCTGTGTGTGCGTCGCTAGCGTATTGTCTCTTATGCACCGGACCGCCTCTGGCCTGCTGAGCTGGGCGCGCCAACGACCGAAGTTCACAGCACTCATTCTTTTCACGTTCTTGTCTGCGCTGTTCTTTGCGCCAGGGCTCGTGCCGGGTCACACGATTTCGGCTGCGGACTTTTTGTGGAACTGCGCCCCGTGGAACACCGTCAAGCCGCCAGGCCTCCCGCGGCTGAACTCGAATCCCCCGGTATTCGGTTCGAACTCTCAGCTGGTCGACGCAGTGACCGTGTTCGAGCCCTTCCTTCAGTACACCCGGTCGCAGCTCCCACATATCCCGTTGTGGGACCCGTACATCATGGGCGGCACGCCATACCTGGGGGACATGCAGTCGGCGATCTTCTCTCCGTTCAGCCTCCCTGCATACGTGCTCCCGTTCTGGTGGTCGCTGAGCGTCATAGCGGTGCTGAAGGTCCTGACTGCGGCCATGGGCACCTTCCTGCTCGGGCGGGCGTTGAAGATGCGCTTTGCGGGGGCGTTCCTCGCAGGTGTCGTGTACGGCTTTGGCCTCTTCATGGTGGTGTGGCTGCCGTGGCCGCTTTCCAACGTTTTCGCGCTGATCCCTTGGATGTTGCTTGCCACTGAACGACTCATAAGGCGACCCGACGCCGTGTCGGCGGCCGGCCTAGCGGTGGTCGTCGCTCTCCAGTGGTTCGGCGGTCATCCCGAGTCGAGCTTTCACGCCCTCTTTGCCACCGTGGCGTTCTTCGTTCTCCGGGTTCTCCAGCTGTCGCGAAGGAACCGAACATCGCCTGTCGCCGTGCTCGGGCGCGCGAGATCGTGGATCGTGGCTCTGGCAAGAGCCGTGAGACGACCTGTCCTGGTGTTTGCAGTCGCGCTCGTGGTGGGTAGCGCGTTGGCCGCGATAGTGCTCGTCCCGTTCTCCGAGCTTCTGCGAAACTCATCGGACCTCACTGCGCGGCCGCGCGGAGGAGTCTACGTTTCTCCCAAGTACTTCCTCGGCGCGTTCATGCCGAGCTATTTCCCCGGGATCTTCGATGTCGCGATCGCCTTCTATGCCGGCGCGCTTCCGCTGATGCTGGCTCTGGTGGCGCTCTTACGCGTCCGGCTCGAGAGGATAGCGATAGCGGTGTTCGCGGCCGCGACCATCGCTGTCGTTCTCGGCATCCAGCCCTTCTTCGGGATCGTGCGACGGCTACCGGGCTTCGACGTCACTTACAACAGCCGGCTCACCATCTTGTATCTCCTTTGCGTCGCATTGCTTGCGGGCTGGGGACTCGACGACCTCGTCGAGAGGCTTCCGGGACGTCGCGCAGCTCTGGGGAGTGGGGTGTTCGCCGGAGGCTTGATCGTCCTCCCGGTCGTCGGGGTGGTCACGACGCGCGGGTTCTCGTTGCGCTTCTTCGGTCGTGCAGTGAAAGTCGCCTGGGAATTGGTCCATCTGCCTAGTCCGACACCGGTAAACATGCTGCTACTGACCTACCGAGATTCGTTGTCGGTCATCCATTTGGCCTCGTTGATCGTGTGGGTCGTGGTGGCGGGAGCGGCCGCGTCGCTGCTCTACGCTCGAGTACGTCGTGGATTCGCCGCAGGGCCATTCGCCGTTCTGGCGATCTTCTTGGTTGTGGCCGATCTGTTCCTGGCGGGCATGGGCAAGAACCCGGCGATCCCTGACTCCCACGCCGAGCAGCCGGTCACGCCGGCGATCAGGTACCTCGAGCAGCATCGACCGTCGCGATACGTCGCCGTCGCGCCGAGCGTGGGAGTCAATCCGCTGCCACCGGATGTGAACCTCCGTTACGGGATCTACGACGCGCGGGGGTACGACCTTCCGGTGGTGACACGTTTCGGCCGTCTGTGGACCCGCTACATAGCCCCGCCGAACTTCCTGTTGCCTCTGGACACGCCCGCCGTGCCGACCAGCGGTCTGGACCAGACTTCGCTGCGGATCCTGTCCCTGTTCGGAGTGACTGACTTGCTCCAGCAGAAGGGACAGCCGCGGCTGCAATTGAATGGCCTGCACATCGCATACAGCGGTTCTGATGCCACGATCTACGCGAACGACGACGCTCTACCTCGAACCTGGCTGGTCGCCGACCAACAGGTCGTCAAAGGCGATGGACGACAGCTGGCACAGATCGCGTCACCTAAGTTCGATCCCCGCAAGGTCCTGATCACACAGACGAAGCTGCCCGGACTCGCACAGGGCCGCTCGAACGGCGCCCCCCCCGGAGAGGCGCACCTGAGCCGTTACAGTGCGCAGCAGGTTACGATTGCCGTGCACGCGGACCGTCCCTCGGAGGTCGTGCTCTCTGACGTCTACTACCCGGGATGGCATGCGACCGTCGATGACCGCCCGGTCCGGATCGACAGGGTCGACTACTTACTGCGCGGGGTGCCTGTCCCACCGGGGACCCACCGCGTCGAGTTCTCCTACGAACCTGCCAGCTTCCGCATCGGCTGGCTGGTGAGCCTGGTGGCGCTGTTGATGGTCGTCGGGATGATCGTGATCGGGATGCGTCGCAGGCGGAGTGGGTCAGGGGTGGGGGCGCAACCATATGGACACAACTGAGGCGGAGGTTCTCGCCCGCCTGGCCGGCCAGGCGGGGGCTCGCGCGTCCACCGGCGGTCGAAACCGGGCGGAGCAGGTCACTCGCGTCGCGTGCCACGCCGTCGCCGAGCTGCCGTTCCTCGTTGTCGCTCTGGTACAGGTCGTACAGGGCTGGCGACCCACGTTGGACGATGCGGCTATCGCCATCCGGTCATGGGCGGTGTTTACCTCGCGTTCACCACTGCTCGGCGAGTACACCCAGGCGACCAGATGCGCTCGCCACGTCGTGTGGAACCCCGGGCCCCTCCTCTACTGGATGCTCGCCGTCCCCGTTCGCATCGACGCTGATCACGGGGTGCTGTGGGGTGCGGCCATATGCGCGGCAGCAGGGATGGCGCTTTGCGTGGAGGCGGCATGGGCGGTGAGGGGAGCGGCCGGTGCTCTCGCCGTCGGGGCCTTCGCCGTGGTGTTGGCCGCAACCCAGCCGGACGTGCTGGTCAATCCCGTCTGGGACCCGCACTTCGGCCTCGTGTGGTTCGCTGCTACCTGCACCGGCGCGTGGGCTGTGGGTACAGGCCACCTGCGTTGGTGGCCTGTGTTGGTTCTCACAGCGTCGATCGCCGCGCAGAGCCACCTCGCGTTCGCGCTCCCTGCCGCTGTGCTGGCGATCGTCGCGCCGCTGGCGGGCATTCGCCAAAGGCTCGGCGTCGGCGATGGTTGGACCTGGCTACCCGTGGGGCTCGCGGCCGGTGCCGCCTGTTGGACCGCGCCCATCGTCCAGCAGCTGACCGGCCACCCCGGCAACGTGAGCTTGCTGATGCGATGTGTCGGCGGCCAACGTGCGGTGGGTGGCCGCTTCGGGCTCGCGACACTTGCGTCTGCAGTGGTGCCACCACCGTTGTGGTTTCACCGTGCGTCGGGCAGCGCCAACGCCCTCATGCACGGTCTGACGGGGCAGCCGGCCGGAGTCGGGATCGCTGTCCTCGCGGCGCTGGCCACTGTTGGGGTGGTGGCCTGGATCGCTCAGCGCAGGGAGCTGGCGGTGCTCGCCGCCGTTGCGTTCCTGGCGGCCGGCGCGGCCGCATGGGAGATAGCGGGCCAGCCGACGAGCACCATTGTCTCGCTGGTCGAGGTCGTCGACGTCGTGCTCTGGCCGGTGGGCATGCTCATCTGGGGAGTTGCCGCAATGTTCGTGGTGGAACTTGTCGCGACATGGGGGGCCTGGTCTGGTCGGCGGGGCTCCTTCGGGCGAGCGAGCTCGCCCGTGTGGGCAGAGCACGGTCACCGGCTGCTTGCTCGGTGGCGTCCGCGAAGCGCGTTGCTCTGGAGCGCGACGGTGGTGCTGTTCGCGGGTGGCACTGTCAACGCAGCGATGCTCGCAGGGGGTGCGATGAACCAAGCGGCCCAGGAAGCCGGAGGGCGTGGCACGTTCCGCGGGGTGTCAGCTGCAGCTGCGGCGGCGCAGCGGCTGGTCCCGAGCGGGCCACTGATGATCTCTGTCTTCGGGCCCGGTCCCTACACCTCATTGGATCTGCTCTACGGCACTCTGTGGGTGCTGATCAGCGAGGGGCGCCAGGCGACGGCACCGGGCTTGTACGCAAATACGATCAGCCCTCCGGTGCATGCGGTCCCGGGTGAGCCGCAGGTCGACTTGACCGTTCGCGCCGACGGATCCGTGGCCAGCGCCGTGTTTGCTCCGGGGTCGCCGTTGCCGCCTGCTTCGAGGCAGAGCATCGATAGGGCGCCTCACGTGGCTCATGGCCTACGCTCGCCCGACTGACCCGACGGGGGACCCGGTGGGTTCAGCGGGCCACCGCCGGACGGAGCGGGCCACGCGAGTCGCGTGTTACGCCGTCGCCGAGGTGCGGTTCCTTCTCGTCGCGCTGGTGCAGATCGTGCAGGGATGGCGACCCGAGTGGGGACGACACGATGATCGCCGTCCGCTCATGGGCGGTGTTCAGCTCGCGCCCACCAGTGGCGGGCGAGTTCAGCCAGGCGTCGGGTTGTGCCGGACACGTCGCGTTCCATCCCGGGCCCCTCCTCTATTGGATGCTCGAGGTCTCGGTTCGTATCGATCCGGCCCACGGCATGCTGTGGGGGGCGGCCATATGGTGCGCGCTCGCGATGGCTGTCTGTGTCGAAGGGGCATGGGCCGTGCGGGGTCGCCTCGTGCCCTGTGTCCCAGCGAGGGCGACGGTTGCTCCTGATACGTTTCGAAGATCACAAATCACCATTCAAGAACTCTTGCCTGGTATCGGGCATCAGAAAGGAGATTCCTCGATTGGCGAGGACTGCTCGCTTTCATCGTGCTCGCCTTTCTCTTCGCCCTCCCGATCTCGTACATGCTTCACACGTCGGCGGCGAGCATGGAGGAGGGCTCGCTTCTGGAGTATCCCGTTCTCGCGCTCCATGGCAAGTTGCCGACCATCAGCTACCAGTCCGTCTACGGCCCGGCGAACGCGTGGGTCCCTGCGGCGGCGATGTGGCTGTTCGGTATATCGGTCAACGTCGAACGCGGCGTCGGGCTTCTGTACCGCGCGCTACTGCTCGGCTCCCTCTACGCTGTTTTCCGTCCACGCTGGGGCCGAGCGGCCGGTGTTGTGAGCGCATCGCTGTGCTGGTTCATGCTGGCGTCGTTCGGTTCTCTCGCCTACTCCTGGCTAGGAGGCACGGCATTCACGCTCGCGGGCTTGGCCTGCTCGCTGAACGCGGAGACGACAGCTAGATGGAGAACACACCTGCTCGTGGCAGGTGGACTGCTGACAGCCATCGGGTTGCTGTTCCGGCCGGATTTGATCGTGGCTGTGCTCCTCTCCTTCCTCGTCTTCTTTCTCGGCCCAGGCCGTAAGTACCTGCGAGCCTGGATCGTTGGATTCGGCGTTGGCCTCATCCCGGGCTTGGTGTTCGTAGCCGCAGCCGGCCCGATCAACGTCTTTCGTGGTCTTGTGACAGATCCACTCGAGATGGCCAAAGGCCGCTCACTTCCGATACCGCCCAGCCCCTCTCGGGTGAGTGACTATTTCGGCCGGCTCGATGTTGCGCTCACCGCCGGCAAGAGATGGCCGGGACTCGCCCCGGCCGCGCAGACCTTTTGGCTCTTCTGGACGACGATCGCAAGTCTCGTGCTCGCTGTGGCCGGCGGCATCCGAGCTTGTCTCACGACACCACAGCGCCGTCGGCTCCTCGTCATTTCGGCCTTCGCCGTCGGACTCGCACCCGAGATGCTCCAGCGCCTCGACGTGACGCACGTGCTGCTCGTCGGTTCGCTTTGGGTGGCACTCGTGCCCGTAGCCACCTTCGAGCTCCTTGGTGGAAGCGGGTCGCCAAAGCGTCCTTTGGTCTTCATACCGGTCGGCTTGGCGGCCGCAGTACTCGTTGGTTGCATCGGTTCCTCGTACGTCTCGCAGACCGATTACCAAGAGCTTCCACTTCCGGGACACGCGCTCGCGACGACATCAGTCACAAACGATGGCCGAACGCTTCGCGTCGGTTCACCGGTCCTGGCGACCCAGCTCCGAGCACTGCTCGCAGTGGTAAACGATGAGACTCGACCCGGCCAGCGACTGTTCGTCGGACCGTCGGATCTCAGGTTCACGAACTACAACGAGACGTACCTGTACTGGCTCCTGCCAAAGCTGACGCCTGCCACCTACTACTTGGAGATGAACCCCGGCGTCGCCAATCGGCCAGGGTCTCGTTTGGCCGCGGACATCGCCACTGCACAGTGGCTGATCCTGTCACGCAGGTACGCAATGTGGAACGAACCGAACGGGTCTGTCGTAGCGGGCTCGGATGCGCCGAACAAGGTGGTGGTCAAGGACTTCTGCGTGACCAACCGCCAGGGCCCTTATGAGATTCTTCGACGTTGCCACGAAGCAGCGCCCTTCAAGTGATGATGGTTCGAGGGCGACCTGGGCAGAACCCACGAGCTGCACTACGCCAGCGCCGGCGACGAGACCCGGAATCTCGAGAGCCGACAGCGTCGGCAAGGTAGTGATGGCGCCCGGGAGCTCCCACGTGATGAACGGTACTGAGGCGAAGGGTCACGCTCGCCCGGCTGGGCGGGCCGGAACTCACGTGCCTCACGACGGTAGAAGCCCCGCTGGGCGGGCCACTCGCGTCGTGTGCCACGCCGTTGCCGAAGTGCCGTTCCTTCTCGTCGCGCTGGCCCAGGTCGTACAGGGCTGGCGACCGAGCGGGGACGAAGCGATCATCTCCATCCGCTCATGGGCGGTGCTCACTTCGCGCTCGCCACTGCTCGGCGAGTTCACCACGGTGACCGGATGCACCCGCCACGTGGCGTTCGACCCGGGCCCGCTGCTCTTCTGGATGCTGGCGCTCCCGGTGCGTATGGACCCGGCCCACGGCGTCTTGTGGGGTGCCGCGCTATGGTGCGCGGCGGCGATGGCGGTCTGCGTGGAGGCCGCATGGGCGGTGAGGCGCGCGGCCGGCGCCCTCGCTGTTGCGGGCTTCGCCGTGATCCTGGCCGCGACGCAGCCGGACGTGCTGGTCAACTCCGACTGGAACCCGCATTTCGGCCTCGTGTGGTTCGCGGCCACGTGCGCCGTCGCGTGGGCCGTCGGCACAGGCCACCTGCGGTGGTGGCCGGTACTGGTCCTCACAGCCTCGATCGCCGCGCAGAGTCACCTGACGTACACCCTCCCCGCAGTCCTGGTGGTGGTTCTCGCGCCGCTGCCGGGGGTTCGCCGAAGGCTCGGCGGTGTCGGGGAGTGGAGATGGTTGGCTGTGGGGCTCGGTGCCGGTGCCGCCTGTTGGGCCGTGCCCATCGTCCAGCAGCTGACGGGCCGCCCCGGCAACGTGAGCGTGCTGCTGCGATGTGTCGGCGGGCAGCATGTGATGGGCGACCGCTTCGGGCTTCAGACGCTTGCTTCAGCGGTGGTGCCGCCGCCGTTGTGGTTCCATGGCCCGCCCGGGAACGCCCACGCCCTCCTGCACGGATTGACAACCGAGCCAGCCGGAGCCGGGATCGCGGTCCTCGCGGCCCTAGCTGGCGTCGCGGTGGTGGCCTGGATCGCTCGGCGGACGGATCTGTCGGTGCTCGCCGGCGTGACGTTCTTGGTGGCCGGCTCGAGCGCGTGGGAGATCGCCCTTCAGCCCACGAACACCGCCATGGCGCTGCTGTATGTCGAGACCGTGCTCTGGCCGGTGGGCATGCTGGTCTGGGGAGTGGCCGCGCTGGCGGTGGTAGAGCTCGTCGCGAGATGGGGGGTCTGGCCTCGTCGGGAGAGCTCCTTCGGGCGAGCCAGCGCGCCCGCGTGGCCAAAGCACGCTCGCCGGCGGCTCGCGCAGTGGCGCCCAGGAGCCGCGTTGCTCTGGAGCGCGACGGCGGCGTTGTTCGTGGGTGGCACCGTCAATGCAGCGATCCTTACAGGAGGTGCCATGAATCAGGCGGCTCGGGAAGATGGAGGGCGTGGCGCGTTTCACGGGTTTTCGGCCGCAGCTGAGGCAGCACAGCGCCTCGTCCCGCGCGGACCGCTGGGCATCTCCGTCTTCGGACACAATGCCGACACTTCATTGGATCTGCTCTACGGCACTCTGTGGGTGCTGATCAGCCAGGGGCGTGAGGCGACAGCGGCCGGCTTCTTCGCAGAGATGATCCGCCCTCCTGCGTACGCGGTCGCGGGCGAGCCGTGGGTCAAGGTGACCGTTCGCGCAGACGGATCGGTGTCCAGCGCCGTGCTTGCTCCGCGGTCCAGCCGGTGACGCTGCTTCGAGCCGGAGCATCGATAGGGCGTGACGGCCGACGACTATCGTTGTGCCCGATTACCAACCGACGGCTGCCTGCGACTACGACCCCGACTCTGCGCGACCTCGACCCGCGGTCGTCGGGTTCGCAACGGCGTGGGAACGCGACCGTTGTGGGTGGGTCCGACCATGTGAGGGGATGGCCAGTGGACCTGATCGAGCAGAGTGATCCGTCGGCCCGTCGGTTGGGACCGACATCGTGACGACCGACGTCGGTGTCATCAAGGGGGATCCCGTCGTGGTCGTGCCCTGCTACAACGAAGCATCACGCCTCGACGAAACGTCCTTCTTGGAGCTGGCCCGCTGCGGACGTGTGAAGCTGCTGTTCGTCGACGACGGCTCGACCGACCAGACCGCCGAGGTGCTGCGCCGGCTCACGAAGGAGGCGGACGCGCTGGACGTGCTGAGCCTCCCGACCAACGTGGGCAAGGCCGAGGCCGTACGCGCGGGAATGCGATGTGCCATGCACAGCGGGGCAACGGTCGTCGGTTATTGCGACGCCGACCTGTCCACCCCACCGCGGGAATTGGTACGGCTGCTCGACCGCCTGGAGTCCGACCGTCGGCTGGTGGCCGTGTTCGGCTCCCGGGTGGCCAGGCTCGGGAGCCGGATCGAGCGCACCGCGTTCCGTCACTACGCGGGTCGGCTGTATGCCACCCTGGCGTCCGCAGCGCTAGGCATGACGGTCTACGACACCCAGTGCGGCGCGAAGGTGTTCCGGGCGACCCCCGCGCTCGTCGCCGCGCTCGACGTGCCGTTCTCTTCGCCGTGGGGCTTCGACGTCGTGCTCTGCCACCGGCTCCGGGCGGGCACCGAGTCCTGTGCCGGCTTGCCGGACGAGGCTTTTCTTGAGGAGCCGCTCGAGCAGTGGCATGACGTGCGGGGATCGAAGTTGAACCTAAGCGGAACGCTGCGGGCGGTCGCCGACGTGCTCGGCATCGGTCTGGCGCGTGTCGCTCAAAGAATCCGCGATCGATTCCTAGGGTAGGACGTTCGCTGCGCGTCCCAGCTCTTTCGCGCGATGGTCTCGTGTGAGCGCTATCCACGCGCCGGCCGCGACGAGATAGGCCGCAAGACCCATCAAGAGCACAAAATCGAACCCAAAGCTCATTGACAGGATCGTCGCCAACACGGAACCGACCACGGACGCGAAACCGTTAACCGCCCAGCCCCAGGCCACGTATTCACGTGGGAAGGACCCGCGCTGCGCTATCTCACCGAGTCCGATCGGCATGAACATGCCCAGGCAGATTCCGAGCGGTGCCAGTACAGCGAAGGCGATGATGATGCGCCCCACTAGTGGAAGATCGAACAGTGCGTTCGTCAACGGTGTCAGCCCCAGAAGATAGAAGAGACAGAGGGCCGCGACCGCGCCCAAAAGCCTGGGAATCGCTCTTCGGCGGTTCACCACCACCTGGCTCAGCAGCGCACCGAGCCCGGTGAAGACGAGCAGCGACATCAGGGTGACCGTCAACGCGTACGTGGGATAACCGAGGAAGAGGTTGAGCTCTTGCATGAGCGTGATCTCGAAGAAGATGAATCCGAACCCCAGCCCGGCGAAGAAGAGAGCGGACGGGCCCTTGCGGGGGAGCCTGACCCATGTACTGCGAATTGCGAAGAAGGGCAGGAGGAGGAAGATCACCGCGACCAGGATGGAGATCGCCAACAGCAGCAGCAACACGCGCTCGCCGACCGCGTTCTCACGATCCAGGCTGCTGAGCGGGTGGGAGACGTTGCTGATCACGGTCCCGAACCTCGCGAAGTGCCAGAAGTACGGATCGTTGTCGGTCGTCGGGGTCACGTTGTAGGGGAAAGAACGGTAGAAAGAGCTCAGCTGCGAATCCGAATCCCGCACGACCGTGTTGATCGGGTTGGGCGTCACGGCTTGGCCGGGTGCGTACAGAACCGCGGTTTGAGGGACAGTCTGGACCGATGTGAGAAAGCGCTGGACCTCGGCCGGCGTGAAGGAACTCCGCTTCACCACAATCGTCGAGAGCGGTATCGTGCCGAGGAAGTGAGTCTGGGTCATGGCCACGAGGATGTGGTCCTTGGGGTCCTTCACGCCGATCTCGCGCAGGGCTTGTCTCGCGGTGGCCACGAAACGCGTTGTCCGCAAGTCATGAGTGTCGGCCACCTCGCCGAACTGCGCGACGAAGATCCCGTTCTTGGTGAGGTGGCCGAGGTTGGACACCAGTCCATTCGTCGTGTAGAGGTAGCTCTCCGACAGGATGTACGCGCTCGACAGAGCGCCGTTCGTCGCGGCGTAACTGTCCGGTGCCGGATACCAGATGAGGCCGAAGCGACCGTCACTGCGAGCCATGAAGGACCGACCGTCACCGGTGATGTACGACACGGCGGGGTCTTGAGCGAGGTGCCCGTCGAAGTTGGCGAATCGAGTGGTGACCAGATTGACCGTGACGGGGTTCAGCTCGACCGCGTCGATGTGCTGGGCCCCGTAATAGAGCGATGCCAGCACTTCATGGCCCCCGGCAGCACCGATCACTGCTTCATGCTTTGGTGACGAACCGAGCAGGTCGAAAGGGATCGCCCGAGGGTCCTGGGGGAAGTCGTACACCGACAGAGAGGACCGCCGACCGTCCCAGTGGTAGATGGCGGCCCCGAGGATGCCGTCATGGAAGAGGTTCATGGCCTCTGCACGCATCTCTCCTGGGTGATTAGTGCCGAACGCCTGTTGGCGTCTCACGTCGACGCGGAATATCGGTCCCCAAGCGGAGTAGACGACGGGTGTCGCGCCCGGGACCGCCTTGCTTGTGTCGATTCGCTGGCTCGGCAGGATGCCAGGCGCGATGACGCCTACTGCCGCGAACGCCAACACGGCGCACCCGAGCGCGACGAGTGGCGGCTGCATGCGCAGAGCCACCCAGACAGCGCCTGTCGCCATGCCGACGGCAGCGATCATGACGGTCGCTGGGGCGCCAACGGAGTTGATGAGATAGATGACGACGGCACAGGCGATACCCGCACCTGTCAGGTCCGCAAAATAGAGCCCACCGACCGCCTTGGGGCGACGGCCGAAGAGAGTGGCGATGATGACCCCGGGTGCAACGAAGGAAGTGAAGATACACACACAGAGGACCAACAGCATGACAAAGCTCTTCAACGAAGCAAAGGTCCCGTAGCGCCACACCGCGAGGGTGTCGATGCGGGCATACGCGACGATCACGTAAGCGACGATGGTGCTCGCTCCGCCGAACATGAAGCTCCAGAAGAGGACACTGTCCGTGGCTGCGCGTCGCAGACGCTTTGACACGGCGACGAGCACGCCCCCCGTGCCTATTCCGAGCAATGCGAGCCCGATGACGAGGTAGACGTAATAGTAGAAGAGCTTGTAGGAGATGAGCCTCGTGTAGCTGATCTCGATGAGAAGAGCGGCGAAGCTCACCAAAAGGATCTCTGCGTGATTGCTCCATCGCCAGCGAAGTCTGGCCGTGGGCGCCGTGTTCCGAGTCGAGGACTGCACGGCTTCCAGGATGCTCACTCGAGGTGTTCTAGCATGCGCGGTCGCACGCGGCCGTGCGAACACCGAACGGCAAACGCGTTCAGCGGCGTTCGCCGGCATGCAATCGCGACCCGTCCGCAGACGAGCGGGATCCCGATCGCAAGTACGCTCGTGTTCGAGAACATGTTGATGCCCGTCGGATGCAGGAGTGCCGTGGAGTGGGGGGCATTGTGGCAGTGCGTGATGCCATAGCCCGGCCACTGCGAGAACCACACGAAGAGGGACGCATCGCCACGACCCACAAGTCGTGACACTCGTCTCGTAGGTCGAACAGACCTGCCACCAGGGGAGGACGCAGTACATGGCCCAGCCCGGACAGGCACCGGCTGACCAGCCCGGACAGGCACCGGCTGACCAGCCCGGTCCCGGCGTAGGTCCGCGGGTCGAGACATGTCCCGGGACGGGACCGGACCATGCGAGGACGGCAGCCCAAGGCCTCGGAAGCTGGTTGACCTGGGGCCCGGGGCTAGCTTTGTCGGGGTGCGGGGGCAGCTGCGAGCCGTGACCGTCGGCGAGGACGTGGAGCGGCGCCGGGGATCCGCCGGGGTCACGGTGGACGAAGCGCCGCGGGCGCTCGTCGTTCGCGCGCCCCCCGAGGTGCAGCAGGTCGCGCTGGACGGCGAGGTCGCGGGGGCGTCACGGCGGCTTCCTGAGAACGCGCTAGACACCTCGAGCGGCGCCCCGGACGCTGATGGGAGTGGTCCCGAGACTCGTGAAAGGCGCGTCGGGATGCGATCCGGGCTTCGCGACGCAGGTCCTCTCGCCCTGGCCGGGTTCGCTGCCAACGGCGCCAACGTGGTGGTCACCGTATTGGTCGCGCGGCTGCTCACAACTCGTGGATATGGCGCGCTGGCACAGTTGACGAGCCTCTTTCTCATCGTGTCTATGCCGGGCACCGCCGTGGTCGTAGGCGTGGTTCGCCGCGTCACGGCATTGGCTGTCACGGGACGCAGCGCAAAGGTGCACGACTGGGCACGTCGCGCGCACGTACAGATCATCGTGGTGGTGGGCGCAATGGCGATTGTCGCTTTGTCGGCGAGGGGCCTGCTTGCGCGCGAGCTCTCCATCCCGGTCCCGTTGGGAGTGTTCGCCATCATCGTGGCCGGCGCGGTCTGGGTCCTGCTGTCCTTGGACCGAGGGCTTCTCCAGGCTCGGCGGCGCTACAGGGCTCTATCGGTGAACCTCCTCGTGGAGGGAGGAACACGCACGGCGGCCGTCCTCTGCTTCGTGGGCGGTGGCATGGGCGTTGCGGGTGTTGCTTGGGGTTTCCTGTTGGCTGAGGTGGTGACCGCGCTTCACGCGCGACTGGCAGCGGACCATGCATGGGCTCGCGGCGTCGCGAGACGCGACCGGCTCAGCCAATCGTGCTCGGGCGAGAGCACATTGGTGTCATCGGGTGAAGACGCTCGCGCGATCCACAGCGGGAAACGCCACCGTCTTTTCCTCGATGTCTCTAGCGCGCTTGTGGCTATGGCGCTGTTGGCGTACTTACAGAACGTCGACGTGATCGTGCTCGGCCGAGAGGCACCACACGCGACCGGGCCCTACGCCGCTATCTCGGTGGCCAGCAAGGCGCTGGTGTTCGCGGCGATCGCGCTCGGCGCGTACCTCCTGCCGGAAGCGGCGATCGAGTGGCATCGCGGCAGCCACGCGCTGCGTCAATTGGGGGTCACGTTGCTCATTCTGGCGATACCGAGCGCGACCCTGCTGTTTGCCGCCGTTGCCTTCCCACGGTGGCTGCTGTCGTTCGTGTTCTCGGCGCGTTATTCGGGCGCCCACTCGGCGTTCTGGCTGCTGGTGCTCGCGATGGTCTTCTTGAGTGCCACGGTGGTGCTCACGACATATCTGCTGGCGGCAGGCCAGCGATGGATCGGAGCGCTATTGCTGATCGGGGCCGTGGTGGCGACGCTCGCACTGTCCGCCGCGCATGGCTCTGCGCGTCCCACGGCGCTCACCGACCTGGCGGTGCAGGGAGGGTTGAGCTTGGCCACAGCCGGGGTGTTCGCTCGCGTGCACGTTCGGCGTGTGGCGAGGGACGTCGTGCAAAGGCTGGCAGCATGAGCTCAGTCGGAGTGGCGAGCCACGCTGGGGGGCCCGAGCGCGACGACAGAGGTGCTGGGGCGGTCGGTGTGCGTGTCGCGGGCAGTGGCGACGCTGGGCAAGGCGCGAGCTGTGAAGAGCTCGCTC
>Ga0224558_1001437_pt1 | contig 24952 bp, 20 predicted proteins | sample 714S32024metaG_FD_180682 | JGI IMG/M metagenome (GOLD analysis project Ga0224558, IMG submission 180682) | Peat soil microbial communities from Stordalen Mire, Sweden - 717 S3 20-24 | ecosystem: Environmental > Terrestrial > Soil > Wetlands > Peat | place: Sweden: Norrbotten County, Stordalen... | reverse complement strand
CTCTACACCGGAGGCTCCGGCGGCTTTGTTGCCTCCACCGCCGCTCCGATTGCTACCGGGTGGAGCGATCCAGTTCCCGGGCGGGTCTTTCATCCCGCTGTGGACCAACGCCTTTCACGGCGCACTGTAATCGCCTGGTTGCCATCAACTGGCCTGTGTCAGAATGTAGTGGCCGCACGGAAGCGGGTATGCTCGTACTTCACGCCATCGTAAACGCCATCGTACTCTTGGTGATTCCGTTGCTGCTGGCCCTTCTCCTCTTCAAGGTACGCGTTCGGCTCGTAGCTCCTTTACGGTGGTTCACTTTACCGCAGTATGCGAAAGTCTTCATCCGACTTTTCGCGGCTGTGGTCATGTGGGTTTTCCTGATTAGTGTTTGCGTCTTGTACAGCTTTATACACCCCTCCGATTTGGCCTATGCCGCTCTAGCTCTCGTGGTTCTGTGGTACTTCTATATCCCCTTCTTTTTTGCGGTGGTATCGATTGCTTGGTTTACTACTGAGAAACTTGCGGAGCGGAGGCGAGGCAAGTACGGGGTTGGCGACGTGTCGAAACCTTGGTTGACGTGACGTCCCGATTACACTCAAAACCGGGTTCTAGACCATCCTACCGCTCCACCGCCATAGCCACAGCGTTCTCCCCGCTCAGGCACAGCGCCGCAATCCCGCGGTGAATCATTTCATAAATCAAGGTGACGAGCACACGGGCTCCGCTGGCCCCTGCGTCGCTTGAAAATCGTCTCTCATCATAGAGCGTGACAAGCATCGCGAGGTTCTCGACGCGCAAACCCGCCGGTATCCGAACGACGCTTTCGGCTGAAACGTGCGCGCGGCAGAAACGACGCGAGGGGAGAACAAGCGAGAGCGAGTTGTGATGTCACGCGAATTTTTCTTCGCGCGCGAGTCGCGCTGGTGACTTTGGTACAGCGTTGCACGCGCCCGTTTCGATCATTTTTCTCTTGACTTCGTTCTGCATTGACTCTATACATCAATCAGTTGCAACAAAACACCGTTGCGAAATTCCATGAAGAATGGAAAGGGAGAATAGATCCATGGCAACCAAGAAGAAAGCAAAGAAGAAGAGCAGCAAAAAGCACTAAGCACCTGCAACAGGCAACGACAAAGGGGACGCGATGAGCGTCCCCAAAGTTTTTTGCGACGTTTTCCCGATTTCCAACACCACTCCGCTTGTTCCCGCGAACGAAAGCCTTCTGCTCAAACCAGGGCTGGTCTCATGAATGGTTTTGGGAAGGGCACGGCTTCAGCCGTGCCATCGAGAGCCAATAAAGATGCGGGCTTTAGCCCCTGAGGGCCGTGGCAGTTTACCCCCTTCGATTCGTGATGAGATGGCCTCTAGTTGACGCGAGACGCCGACTTTTTCTGCGGAGCCGCGACCGTCTTCTCCGTCGCGGGACAAAGATTGCGGTAGGGACAAAACGCACAGTGATACCCGGGCTTCGGGGCAAACTTTCCCTGCGCGATTCCGTCTGACGCTTTTTGCACGCGCAACTTCGCCGCTTCCAATTCGGCATCGGTCCGCGTGGTGTGGACGGGCGTATTGTTTTCGAGGTTGTGGAAGATCAGGCGGTCGGCCCGCTTTCCCCAAGTCTCCCTGGCCGCGAGCGCATACAGGGAAAGTTGCAGGCTCTCGTCGGCATCCTCTTGCAACTTCGGCTTGCCCGTCTTGTAGTCCACGATGGCAACGGAGTCCGGGCCCGTGCGATCGATGCGATCCACGCGCCCGGTCAACTTCGCCGAGCCCACTTGCAGTTCAAATCTGCATTCGGTCTCCATGACTTCCGGCGTCTCGGCGCTGCGAGCCCACTCGAAAAATTGCCGCAACTGCTCCATTCCCTGCCGCAAATACAGCTCATACTGATAGCGGTCGGCGATGCCCGCGGAAGCCAGGTCGGACCGGAACTGTTCCAGCAAATCGTCGTCGCTGATAGCGCGTTGATAGCGTTGCGCATCGTAGAAGGTGTGCAGGATGCGATGCATGGCCGCCCCGTAGTGCAGTGATGCGGGGACGTCGCGCGGCAGGTTCCACTCCCTTTCGAGCTTGAAGCGGAGCGGGCACTCTTCATAGATTTCAATGGCCGACGCGCTCAGGCCGGTGACGAAGCTCGCCGACGGCGGCATGAGCAGCCACGCGGCCACGTTCGATTGCTGCACCGCGATTCTCTGTTCCTCCTCGGCAAACAACCTGTCCTGCACGGCCGCCGCTGGATGGGTGGACCAGAACCTTTTGTAAGCCGGGTGAACCATGAACTCCCGCAGAAACTTGGTCGGCTTCGGATCCTTTTTGCTCTGTCCCTGGTGAGCATAGATCGCCAGTGTGTCTTTGGCGCGCGTCATGGCCACGTAAAACAGGCGGCGCTCTTCTTCTTCGTGCAGTGTCTTGTCGTCACTAACAGCGCCCGGCGAAGACATGGCCGCATGTCGCAGTTCCGTAGGAAACGCAATGAGCGGCTCATGGTATGCATTTGGGAACGAAACGGATGAGCCGCGAATGACGGCCACGTGCTGGAACTCAAGTCCCTTGGCGGCGTGCGCGGTCAAAAGCTGTACCGCGTCTTCCTCGGTGCGCGGAAGCGGAATCGTGCCTCTCGCCTGCACAAAATAATCCAGGTACTCGAGGAATTCGGAGGGACTCCCAGTTTCGGCAATCGCTTTCTTGTGCCATGACTCCACGAACTTCAGAAACGCGGCCAGCAAAGCCGACCGCTGCAGATCGAAGTGCCGAATCACAACGCTCACAGCATCGTCCGCGCGAACTCCGTCCCTCTTCACTTCGCGGTGGACCTTCTCCACGCTTTCCAGCACCGCTGCGCCACCAGCGAGCCGTCCCAACACCGTGCGGAGATCGAGTTCCTGCCGCCGCACCGCCCTCATCGCCGCCCGCAATTCCATTGGGTTGATGCCGAACTGGGGCAACGCCGCCACGCGAAACAAGCTGGCATGATCGTTGGGAGACACAGCGGCGGTCAGGCAGGCCACTGCGTCGCGGACTTCGGGTGTATCGAGAACGTCCAGACCTTCGATGGAGAATGGAATGCCCCGCTCGGCAAGTTCCTGAACCAGTTCGTCGCGATGGTTGTGCTGGCGATAGAGCACGGCAAAATCGCTCCAGCGGCAGCGCTGGTCTTTATTGTTGTCCTTGTCCTTGTCCTTGCGCTTCCTCTGGATGCGGCGCGCAAGGTCGGCGGCCTCGACTTCTTTATCTCTCCAGGTAACAATTTCGACCCGCGGCGCCGTCGTGGTCTCCCCTTTCCGCTTCGCCTCCTCGTCGCGCAGCGATTCCAGGGGCGCACGCTGGTAGGAAGTTGAAATTCCTTTTTGCGAGAACGCTTGTCCGAACACTGTCGGGTTCTCATTCACAATGCCAAAAGCGCAACCGAGGATGGGCGAGAGCGAGCGCCGGTTCTTTTCCAGGGCAACGACTCGGGCCGCGGGAAAGTTCCTCATAAACAAAGTGAAGGCCTCGCTCGAAGCGCCGCGGAACTGGTAGATCGCCTGATCCGCATCGCCCACGGCAAAAACGTTCGCCGCCGGCCCGGCGAGCAGCGACAGGATCTCGACCTGGGCAAAGTTCGCATCCTGGAATTCATCCACCAACAGGAAGCGGGTGCGCCTCCGTTCCTCTTCGAGCAGTGCGGGATCGTTCGTCAGCAACTGATAGGCTTTGGTGATCATGTGGCCGAAGGTGCCCAGGTTTTCTTTCAGCAGCATGTTTTCCACGGTGGCAAAAACGCGAGCGATTTCCTGGCAGCGCTCCAGGATCTCCGCCTCTTCCAATTCCGTTTGCTTCTTCGAGCGCGCAACACGGGGAAGCGCGACCTCGCCGCGTTCAAGGCGCTTAACGTAGAGCGCGTACTCTGCCGGGCCCACCAGTTCGTCCTGGCAACGACGCATGAAATCAAGCAAGCTATCGAGGAACTGGCCGACGTTCGCAGCACGGACAAAGTGTTTGAGGCGCAGATCGCGAATACGGCGGCGCAAGTACACCCAGAGATCTCTGTCGTCGAGCACACCAAAACCAGCGCCGCGACGCTGGAGCAATCCATTGCACCAGGCATGAAATGTGCAGGCCTGCAAGCCGTCGATGGCTGTACCCTTCAGTTCCCCTTGCACGCGGGCCAGCATCTCCGCAGCGGAATTGTCGGTATAGGTGAGCGCCACAATTTCGTCAGGGCGGGCGTGCCCTTCGCGGATGAGGTTGGCCACGCGCTGCGTGAGGACAGTAGTCTTCCCGGTACCGGCGCCGGCGATCACCAGCATCGGGCCATGAACGTGTTCGATGGCTTGCCGCTGGCGTTCATCGGGAACGATCTTCGTCGCAGGTGAAGCTGTCGGATTTCCCTGATACGTTACTTGAGAAGCCACTTGCCGGAGAATATCAGAGGCGGTTGTGGAATGCTGTGCGCATCAACGCAGGGCATCAAGCGCGAGTGCGGTAGCGACAATCGCCGCGGTTTCGGCGCGCAGGATCGTGCCGCCCAGCGATGCCGCGGACCACCCCGTTTCGCGAAACCACGCCAGCTCCTCGTCGGCCCATCCCCCTTCGGGCCCCACGGCGAGCGCCACTTCGGTTGGTTGGAATTCTAAAATGTCTCCCAGCCGAGTTTCCTCTTCAGACTCGGCGAGAGATTCGGCAAGAACGACGCGGGTCAGTGCGCCGCCCGGCAGGACACCGGGGGCAGCAAGATCCCTCACTTTGACCGGGGCTGCAACCTCAGGCGGCGCCGACCGTCGCGACTGTTCGCTCGCCTGACGAACGATGCGCAACCAGCGCTCGCGCCGTTTCACGGCCGCAGCGGCCAGATGAGCATCGCTCCGGCGGGCGATGACGGGAACGATGCGAGCGACGCCGATCTCCGTACACTTCTCGATCGCCCACTCCATGCGGTCGAACTTGAAAATGGCAAGAGCCAGCGTGATCGTCGGAGCGTCAAACGGCTTGGGCTTGGGCCTGCGCCCATGGTATGGCTTCGTGTCGAGCGCAAAATCAACGCGATCATAGGAGATCGTGGTGATGGTTCCGCGGCGAACTTCTTCTCCAGTCGCGATGTCAAACTCCTGCCCGACTTCTGCGCGCAGCACACGGGCAAGATGCGCGGCATGTTCGCCCACCAAAGCAGCGGTATCTCCGGTAACCTCGTCAGCGATCCAGCGGCGGCGTGCCATAAGGCAGCTCTCAGCTCTCAGTTTTCAGCTCTCAGTAAAGGCCCTCACGAGGACTGTCCTCGGTCATGCAACCCCGATGTGCTCGGTGAAACAGCGCTCGAAGGAGAGCTTTTGCTGAGAACTGAGAACTGAGACCCGAGAACTTCTCTAAACAAACATGTCCTTCACGCGTCCCAATAGCGACCGATTCTGTGGCTTGTTTTCCACCGGGGACAGCTCTCCCAGTTCGGCCAACAGTTCGCGCTGGCGCTTCGTCAGTTTCCCGGGCGTCTGTATTCGCACCTCGACGTAAAGATCGCCTTTGCCGTGCCCATTGAGCACCGGCACGCCTTTGCTGCGAATGCGAAACGTGGTTCCCGACTGCGTGCCTTCAGGAATCTTCAGCTTGTGTTCTCCTTCAAGCGTCGGAACCATAATCTCGATGCCGAGCGCAGCTTGCGCAAACGAGATCGGAACCACGCAGTGCAGGTCGTTGCCCTCGCGCTCAAAGAAGGCGTGCTCCTTCACATGCAGGACAACATACAAGTCACCGCCTGGCCCACCGAACGCGCCCGCCTCGCCCAGTCCGGTGAAACGAATTCGCGTGCCGTCCTCCACTCCCGCCGGCACCTTGGCTTCGACCACGCGCTCGCGCAGCAAGCGGCCTTCGCCTTTGCACTTCGGGCAGGGATCGGTGATTACACTGCCCGCGCCCTGGCAGGTTGGGCAGGTTCGAGCGATGCTGAAAAAACCTTGCTGATACCGCACCTGCCCTCGGCCATTGCACGACCGGCAATTGACTGCAGCTTTGCCGGGCGCCGTACCGTTTCCGCGGCACCCGTCGCAGGTCTCATGGCGGCGGACATTCACTTGCCTCTCAGCGCCGAAGACCGCTTCATCAAATTCAAGGTGCAAGTCTTCGCGAAGATCGGCTCCGCGCTGAGCGCGGCTGCGACGACGCCCGCCCTGGCCGAACATATCGCCGAAACCGAAGATGTCGCCGAAGATGTCGCCAAAATCCTGGAAAATGGCGGGATCGAATCCAGCCGGACCTCCGGAGTTGCCGCCCACGCCAGCATGCCCAAAGCGGTCATACAAAGAGCGCTTCTCGCTATCGGCGAGAATCGCGTAAGCTTCGGTGATCTCCTTGAATTTGTCTTCCGCATCAGGATTGTTGGGGTTGCGGTCAGGATGATACGTCATCGCAAGCTTGCGGTAAGCGCTCTTGATCTCAACGTCGGTGGCCGCACGGGCAACACCGAGCACCTCGTAATAATCGCGTTTTGTGTTGGCCGCCAGAAACTCCCCCACTCTTCAGTTAAGCAAATCGGTTGAGCAAATCGTTATCTCAATTATGTGCGGGTATTGCGGGCGACCCGCACCATCGCGGGACGCAGCAGGCGCTCTTTGTACTTGTAGCCGCGCTGCAGTTCGTCGAGGACGTGATGATCCGGCACCTCAGTGGTATCCACCATTTCAATGGCTTCGTGAACCCGCGGATCGAAAGGCCGCCCCAGCGAAACTATCGGCTGCACTCCGACTTTCTGCAGCGCATCCTGAAACTGACGGTAGATGAGCTCAACGCCGTTGCGGAAGTCGCTGGCATCGCCCTCAGCCTTCAACGCCCGCTCGAAACTATCAAGGATTGGCAGAATGTTCTTGATGACATCGGCCGCGGCGTATTCCCGGAATTCCTGCTGATCCCGCACCGCGCGCTTGCGGGCGTTGTCGAATTCCGCCTGCAGACGAGCCAGGCGGTCGAGCAGCGCGTCGCGCTCGGCCTTGAGCTTTTCCACTTCCGATGCCGCACTGATCTCCCCTGGCTTGGCCGCAGTTGAGACAGGCGCAGCTTCTTCTCCGCCCTCCGCAGCCGGAAGTTCGTGCTCCAGATCGAGTTCCCCGTTGGTTTTTCCGTTTCTCTTCGCCATACTGCTGCACTACTCCGATTCGTTCAAAAGTTTGTCGAAAAGCCGTGCGATGTACGACACGGCCGACATGGTGTGTTGATAATCCAGCCGCGTAGGTCCAATCACAGCCAGCGACCCCATCACCTCGCCGCCCACGCGCGCGGGAGCGCCAATGAGGACAAAATTCTGCAAATTCGAAGCAGGCAAAGCCTCGTCCAACCCGATCACGACGCGCACCGCTTCCTGCCGCGTGTCCAGATAAGCGCTGAGCAGCTTCACAACTTTTTCTTTTTCCTCAAGCGTCCGCAGCATATCCTGCAACCGCTGCCGATCTTCCTGCCCGGTTACATGGCTCGTAACCAGATTCGTCACCAGGTTCGCCGCTCCTTCCACGAACACCGCCTGCGTGCCCTCGTTCGAAGCCAAAGCGCCCTGCTGGTAGAGCTGCTCGATGGACTTCATCAGCCGGTCATACTCGCTGCGTTCCTGTTCCAGGCGGCGGGCCAGCTCGGCGCGCATGTCGCCCATCGTCCAGCCGCGAAAATTATCATTGATGTAGCGCGCCGCCAAATCCAGATCAGCCTGCGGAATATCAAGCCGCAGCACCCGATCGCGCACCACCCCCGAACGCGTGACCACAACCGCCAGCACTTTCTGATCCCCCAGGCGCGAAAAGTAAACGTGCTCCAGCGCGTTGCGAGGTCCGCTGGTAGCGACCGTAACCCCAACACTGTGCGAGATCAGGGAGAGCACATGCGAAGTGCGCTCCATGAACTCCTCCACATCCGTGACCCCGGTCAGTGCGTCCTGGATGATGCTCTGGTTCTCATGCGAGAGATGCGCCTCGCCACTAAGTTGCTCGACATAATAACGATAAGCCTCAGCCGTAGGAACGCGCCCCGCCGAAGCGTGAGGCTGCTCAAGAAATCCAGCATCGGCCAGGTCAGCCATCACGTTGCGAATCGTAGCCGCACTCAACCCTTCGCGGCTGGAGCGAGCAAGCGTGCGCGACCCCACCGGTTCTCCGCTGGCAATGAATGTCTCGATAATGGCAGTCAGGATTTCCCGTTCCCGTCCGCCCGCTGGCCCTGCTGGCATATCGACCTGAGCGAGGAGCCGAACCGCCCCTCTAAATTCTTTAGATGCAGTGGCTTAGATAAAGACTCCACCGCGCCTAATGGAATTCTAGGGAGCGCTGGCGAGGGTGTCAAGGATGAGCACGGCATTGGGCATAGCGATCTGAAACCCGTCCCGTTAAGCAGAATCCGGATTGCAGAGGCCGGGTGCCCCACACATTCGCGTTCTTTGCGAATGTGTGGGTGTGCGCACCACCCCCAATCTTCAGGGCCCAGTACCCCGCATCTTACGACCGTTAGCGGGCTACGCATGGCTACGGTCGTTTCCTCGGGAACACCCGGAACTAACGTTTCCCCTCAATCCGATAAGTCGCAAAGTCCGCGTGATCGACCGTGAGAATGACGGAAAGAGATTCGCGTTTCGCCAGATACACGAGCGTAGCGTCGGCGAAGTCCATATTTCGATCGGTGCCCCAGTCCCAATAGCGCGACATCAAGCCGTGCAGGTGCGTCAGTTCCGCATCTTCAATGGCGCCCAGAACGATCGCTCCCGAACGGACGAACTTCCAGGCAGCTTCCATCTCGGAGCGCGTATCGCCAACCAAGTCGAACAGTAGACTCGGATAAAGATTTAGCTCCCGCAAATTACTCACCAGTGCATTCATCACGAATTTTCTGTACCACGGTCACTTACTTCGATACGCGCTTTCTGCGAAATTGACTTCATCGCCACGCGTCATCCGGCGTCCAGAAGCACGACGCAATCCGCCGGAAAGTAAACGGTGACACTCGCCCTCGGCGGTTCACTCGGACCGCTGTTACGCAGTGCCAAACCGGCAACGGAACCGAACCGTACCTCGGCAGTAACTTCTTGCCTCGGCGGCTAGCAGGATTCGTGTCTACGAATCGTCCGGCGCGAGAGTTTGACGCGCCAGGAAACCGAAATAAGCGTGGAGCGAATGAAACAACTATTCACAACCTGCATGGTTCTGGGCTGTCTGAGTTTCAGCTTCGCTCAGGGACTTCAAGGCCATGTAAAACTAAGCGGCCATGCAACTGTCACCATCACGGGGCATTCCGTCAGTCTAACCTGGAGCGCCAGTCAGAACGCGACGAGTTATAACATCTACCGCGGAACTACGTCCGGAGGGCCATTTGCAAAATTGGCCTCCGGGATCGTCAGCACAACTTATAGCGATGTAAAAGTAACTCATAATCAGACGCTCTACTACGTCACCACCGCAGTTAACGGCGACAACGAAAGCGCCTACAGTAACCAAACCGTCGCGGTGATTCCCTAGAGCTCGGGAGACGAAATGAAAAACTTATTATTGATCGGCCTGCTCATCCTGCTGTCTGGAATCTCGTGGGCACAGTGCGCCACTGGCACTCCAGGAACAAATTGCAGTGGACCGCTAACGGTGCAGCCGGAGTCCGGAAACACGGCGCAATCTGCGATTACTTTAGTTGATCTCGGACTGCCTGTGCCGGCGCCGGCTGTAGGGCAATACACGCTATCGATCGCCAGCGGCGTGATTGTGGAATCGGACAACGGAAACAGCTTTCACTCCCTCGTGGGGGCATCCGGACCGCAAGGGCCGCAAGGAGTAACCGGCGCCGCGGGAACTGCTGGTCCCGCTGGGGCGGCGGGCGCGCCAGGACTCACCGGCGCGGCGGGAGCCGTGGGCCCGGCTGGGGCGACGGGCGCGCCAGGGCTCACCGGCGCGGCGGGAGCTGCGGGCCCGGCTGGGGCAGCGGGCGCGCCAGGACTCACCGGCGCGGCGGGACCTGTGGGTCCTACTGGGGCGCCGGGCGCGCCAGGGCCGCCGGGAGCTACAGCCGCTCCCTCTGACTACAGCTTCTATTATGGGAACGGGTTCAACGCGGGTGTGGGTACGAGCGAAGTCGGGAACGCACTCGATCGCAATCAGATCGATATGTTGAACGCGACCGCAGTCCGCTTCCTGCTCACGACAGCGACAAGCGTTCTGCCGAGCGGAAGCTATGCTCGGGCAGAATACACCCCCGACGGAACAAACTGGTATGCACTATCGGTAGAGGTACCTGTGACTACGCCCAACGGAATCTACTCCAGTGGCTGGCAGGGTCTGCCGACCGGAGCGGACGGCGATTACGTGGTTCGCATCATCGTGTTCAACGCCGGCACCAGCGCCGCCCAGGTTGGGCTCCGCCAGTTGCATTTGCAATTCAAGTAGCGTGTCGTGGCCCTACTGAATCTGGATCACGCTTTCCGAGCTCCCGGCTTTGATCTCCTCCACCCGCGCCGCCACCTTGCGGGCAAACGCGAACAGCGACTTCGCATGGGGCGAGTCCTCTCCCTGGAGCACGGACGGAGAGCCGCCGTCGCCTGATTTACGAATCTCGGGATCGAGCTCGATGCTTCCGAGGAAGGCGATGTCGAACTGCTTCGCCGTCCTTTCCGCGCCGCCGCGCGAGAAGATGTCGATTTCGTGCTGGCAGTGCGGGCACACGAAGTAACTCATGTTTTCGACCATCCCCACGATGTCCACCTTCATCTGGCGGAACATCTCGATGGCCTTGCGCGCGTCCTGCAGCGCAACGTCCGAGGGCGTAGAGACCACGATGGCGCCGGTCAAGGGGACGGTCTGAATCAGCGAGAGCGCAACGTCGCCGGTTCCCGGAGGAAGGTCGATGACAAGATAATCAAGCAGTCCCCACTGCACCGATCCCAGGAACTGCTTCATGATCGAATGCAGCATGGGGCCGCGCCAAATGAGCGGCTTGTCTCCAGGGTTGAGGAAGCCGACCGAGATGACCTTGAGCCCATGCGAGTTGATGGGCGCGAACTGGTTTTCGCCGATCACCTTGGGTTGCTCGTTGGTGCCGAGCATGAGCGGGACGTTAGGCCCGTAGACGTCGCCGTCGAGCAATCCCACCTTGTGGCCCATTTTACTGAGGGCGATTGCCAGATTGACCGAGAGCGTGGTCTTGCCGACTCCGCCCTTGCCGGAACCGACGGCGATGATGGCATTGACGCCAGGTAAAGGTTGCGGGGTGGGCTGTTGCTGGCCGGGGTGATGGGAGTGAGCGCTCATGTTCCGATTATACGGGAGGGGAAAGGAAGCCATCAGCCGTCAGGGAAAGCAAAGCCATCAGCTTTCGGTCCGTCATGATCTGGACGACGGATACGCCCCGGTCTAGCTGATGGCTGATAGCTGACGGCTGATGGCGGTTCTTCAGTAGTGCCCTTCTCCCACCTGCACCTTGCCGCGAAACTTGCGGTAAACGAACACAAAATAGGCCACCGCGAGCACCGCGGCGAACGTCCACCAAACCAGGCCGACGCTCAGTCCGTGACTCCCGGCGGCGGTGTTGTAGATGGTGAGGTTATATTGATGATCGCGGGCAGGCAGTACGACGGGATAGAGTGCAAACGCCGCGCCCACCAGCATTCCGGTGATATACAGGCTGGAGGCTACGAACGCAAGTTTCTCTTTGCCCGTGGGATTAGCCCAGAGCATCACCGCCAGGCTGGCCACAACGACGATTGGAACCAGTATCCCGATCGGGTGCGTTTCGTAGTTCGCCATGATATCGGGCCGGATGAAATAAGTCGCAACCAACGCACTGAAGGTCAAAAAAAACTGCACGGGCCAGCAGAGCAAGGCGAAACCGCGGGCGCGCCGGCCGAGATCCTCGTCGGTTTTGAGAGCGACATAGTAGGAACCGTGCGCGGCCAGGGTCACCAACCCTATCACGCCGATGAGTATCGTGTACCAATCCAGGATGCCCGTCTGCGCGCCGAGTTTGAAGTTGGTCCAGAGCGGCTCAAAAAAATAGCCGGTTGAATCCAGCGGAACTCCGCGCACCACGTTGCCCAGTGCCGCCCCGAAAAACACAGCCAGCAGAATGCTGGAGACGCTGAAAATCACGTCGAAGAAATCCTGCCAGACCCGGCTTTCGATGTGAGCGCGAAATTCGATGCTAATGCCGCGCAGAATCAGCAGCCAAAGGACAATCGTCAGAGGAAGGTAGAACCCGCTGAAGCTCGACGCGTAGAGTTGAGGGAACGCAAAGTAGAGCGTGCCACCGGCAGCCAGCAACCAGACTTCGTTGCCATCCCAGACCGGGCCGATGGCGCGCAGCACCCGGCGCCGTTCGTCGTCAGTTTTGGCCGCAATCAGATAAATCGCACCCGCGCCGAGATCGAATCCGTCGAGCACGACATAGGTCGCGATCATCGCTGCGACAATCCAGAACCAAAGGCTCGCCATACTCACCTTGCCTCCCTCACCTTGCCTCCGCCGCCGGATCAAGACTTGACACCGATTCATGCCCATCCACCGGGCCGCGCTCAATTTCCCGCCGGATCAGGAACAGGAACAGAATGCCAAGCACAGTGTAAATGCCCATGAATCCTAAAAGAGTAAACATGCCGTTACCGGCCGAGACGACCTTGGAGTAACCGTTTTCGGTGCGCATCAGCCCATAGACGAGCCAGGGCTGGCGGCCGAGCTCGGCGGTCATCCATCCGGCGGTATTGGCGATATAAGGGAAAGGCGCTGCCAGCATCAGTATCCAGAGCAGCCACCTGGCGTTAAAGAGTCTGCCGCGCCACAGCAGCAACAATGCGATGGCCATGACGGCGACGAAGAACGTCCCCAGACCAACCATGATGTGGTAGCTGTAGTAAAGCAACGGGATATTATCCGGCCAGTCTTGCTTGGGGAAAGCATTGAGTCCGCGGACGTTGGCATTCCAGCGTTTATAAGTCAGCATGCTCAACATCTTCGGAACTTCAATCGGATTATCGATCTTGCCTTGCTGCTCGTTAGGCTGACCTATGATGACTAACGGTGCGCCGGGGCCGCCCTGAAACAACCCCTCCATCGCCGCCAGAGTCACGGGTTGCAGGTCGGCGACCATTTTGCCTTGTCTGTCGCCTGTCGGAAAAATCTGCAGCACGCTGAACAGGCAGCCGGCGATCACGCCGGCTTTGACGAAGATGCGGGCGTGCGCGGTCCACTTGCCGGAGAGCAGATAGAACGCGCCCACAGACGTCATGATGAACGCGCCGGTGATCGCCGCTCCGCTCATGTTGTGCGCGTACTGCCATCCGGCCCAGGGATTCAGCACGAAATCCCAGAAGCTCGCCAGCTGCAAGCTCCCGTCAGAGGCCGTGGAATAGCCGACGGGATACTGCATGAAAGCGTCAGTGGCGATGATGAAATAACCCGACAACCACGAACCCACAAAGACTGCGACCGCCGACAGCCAGTGTGCCTTCGGGCTCAACCGCTTTTCTCCGTAAAGAAATAATCCCAGGAACGCCGATTCGAGGAAGAAGGCAAACATGCCCTCCATGGCCAGTGTCTGGCCGATAACGCCGCCCGCGAATCGCGAAAAAAGCGACCAGTTAGTGCCGAACTGGAATTCCATCGGAATCCCGGTCACAACACCTAGTACGAAATTGATGCCAAAAATTCTTCCCCAGAAGCGGGCCGCCTCGTGGTAGACGGGATCGTTGCGCCGCAGGCCAATCGTCTTCAGCGCGACAATTAGCAGGGCGAGCCCCATGGTGAGTTGCGGGAAGAGATAGTGAAACGTCGCGGTGAAGGCGAAGTGCAGGCGGTGAACGAGAAGTGCGCTGTCCATAAGTGCGGTCTCGGGTCTTAGGTCTTAGGTCTTAGGTCTCGGGTCTTAGTTGTCAGCTCCCAGTTGTTACTTATCGACTCTTAGTTGCTCACGTGCTACCTACTAACTCGCTTCGTATCAGGGCACCGCTTTAGCGATGCCGCAAGTTCTCCGACATCAGAGCCCCTTTAGCGGCTGAGCGCCAAAGATCGCCTAACTCCGAACCTCTTTTCTGCGCGCCGATTCCGCTCGGCGCATCTCGCGGCGGCGCGCGGCACCATCGTAGCGACGTTTTTCCTCTTCGGTCTCGGGGATGACGGGTGGGACCGGCAACCGATTTCCGGCAACATCCACAGCGACAAAGGTCAGATAGGCGGAACTGACGTGGCGGCTCTCTTCGGCGCGATAATTCTCCACCCAAACCTTCACCCCCACCTCCATCGAAGTGTGGAAGACACGATTGACCGAGGAGCGCAGGATCACGAAATCTCCGACCCGAACGGGCACGAGAAAATCCAGATGATCGATGGAAGCCGTCACCACGTGCTGGCGCGAGTGGCGGTGCGCGGCCATGGCGCCGGCGAGATCGATCCAGTGCATGAGGCGTCCGCCAAGAAGTGCGTTCAGAACATTGGCGTCGTTGGGCAGAACGATCTCGGTCATTTCAGAGGCCGATTCGCGCACCGGCCGGGGGCGCATTAACTTCGCTTTGTCGTTGTCGTTCATAGATTGTCAGTGCATCGATCGTCTCTCGTCGTTCGCCCTCAATCGGCCGTTCATAAATCGGCTCACAAATCGTTAGATGAGAACAGCGCTCCTCCGTGTGCGATATGTCTGGAGATAGCACGTTGCCAGTCTGAGCACACGCGGGTCCGGATGTGCGTCGAGCCAAACCTCGCTCGCCAGGTCGAACGTCAATTTTCCATGTTCGATCGGAGCGTGGGCTAACTCGCACACAAAGCAGATGGCGACCTGCTCCCGGCGAACGTGGGCAATCGAGAAGCGAATTGCATCCCAGTCACGGAGCCGCGGAAGACGCGGACAGGCGTTTGCGTAACCGAGATTGCAGAATTCCCGGATGTGCGTGTCGGATGCCGCCACTTCCTGCCCCGAGGCACGGCAGTTTCCAGTCCATCCCGCTCCCAGTGGCAGACGCGAAGGATGTGGCCAAGAGCCGTCGTTCACAATTTCAAGCGGCACAAAAAAAGGGCAAGCCAAGTTGGTTTCTCGGAGAACAGCCATTGTAACGCGGGCCGTGATATGAATGGAAAGCAGCTTTTGGCCCTGAGCTTTGGCCATTGGATTTGCTGAGACCTGAGACCTGACACCTGAGACCTGAGACCTGATCTATGGATCGCATTGCCATGCTGAGCGAAATTCTTACCGCCAATCCCGAGGATTCGTTTGCGCGCTATGGACTGGCGCTGGAGTACTCGAAGGCCGGACAAATTGAGCAGGCGCTTCAGGAATTCAAAGCGCTGATCGCGAAAAATCCGGATTACACGCCCGCCTACTTCATGGCAGCCCAGATGCTGGCCGGCGCGACCCGCGTCGATGAGGCCAAGCGCATGCTGGTGGATGGCATCTCCTCCGCGCGCCGCACCGGCAACACGCACGCGCAGTCCGAGATGACAGCGATGTTAGAAGAACTGGAATAAGGCGACTGCAGAGGTCAGAGGTCGGATTGCAGAGGTGAGGCGATTGCAGAGGTCAGAGGTGAGATTGCAGAGGTAAAGCTCTAGGGTCTCATAGGGGCCGTTTTGCGCTTGGAGTTCTTCACCTCTGCAATCTCACCTCTAACCTCTGACCTTGCTCGCGGTGCTACACTTTTTGGTTCCGCGGAGGCCCTCATGCGCCGTCTAGCTTTTCTTTTCGTCCTTCTTTTCTCTCTCCCCGCCTTCTCCCAAGCCAAGCACCCCTTCACGTTCGAAGACATGATGAAGCTGAAGAGCGTCGGCGAGCCCGTGCCTTCTCCCGACGGCAAGTGGGTGCTCTTCAGCGCGGTCGACGTGGATCTGGCAGCGAACACGAAGACTTCGCACATCTGGATCGTCCCGCTGAATATGAATAGTGGAGCGACGGGCGCCTCGCCTGTCCAAAGCGAGCACATTCTTATCCCCGATCAGGACGGCGACCGTCCGCGCTGGGCGCCGGACGGCAAGCGCTTCGCGTTCATCTCGAAAAAAGATGGCGGATCGCAGGTTTGGGTGGCTGCGTTTGATGGCGGCGCTGGCAATGTAACCGGCGTCCACAAACTGACCTCGATCGCGACGGAAGCCGCCGGTGAACTCTGGTCGCCCGATGGCGCTCACATTCTTTTTACCTCGGATGTGTATCCCGAGTGCGACGGGGCGCCCGCCGCAGAAGAAGCCTGCAACGCCAAGAAGTCGAAAGAAGCCGAAGAATCGAAAGTCAAAGCCATCATCTTCGACCGACTGCTCTATCGGCATTGGGACGCCTACAAGAGAGGAAAGCGCAGCCACATTTTCGCAGTCGAAGCTCCTCCCGAGACTTATCCAACCGCAGTTGCCGGTCTGATCTATAGAGCCCCTCTGGACCTCACCCCCGGCGACTACGACGCACCCGTGTTCTCGCTTGGTGGACAGGACAACTACGCCTTCTCGCCCGACGGGGAGGAGATTTGCTACACCTCGAACCACGACAAGGTCGAAGCCACATCCACCAACAACGATCTCTGGATCGTCCCGGTGAATGGAGCGACGGGCGCCTCGCCCGTCCAAGCGAAAAACATCACCGCCGACAATCCCGCCAGCGACTCGACGCCGCTCTATTCGCCCGATGGCAAGTACATCGCCTACCGCGCCCAGCAGCGCCCGGGATACGAGAGCGACCGCTTCCGCCTGATGCTGTACGACCGCAAGACGGGTAAGTCTACGCCAATGACCCAAGCGCTCGGTGCGTGGGTGGGGACTTTCGCATGGTCACCGGATTCCAAACGCATCTACTTCGTGCATGAGTCGGAGGGCGAAGCGCCGGTGGAATCGTTTTCGATTGATCGCCCCTATGATCCAAACATCACGGTAGATGGTGATCCCAAGGAGACTACGCGGTTCAACTTTGATGTAGTCGTTCGCGACGGGTACAACGATGATCTTGCGGTGACGCCAGACGGGAAAACCCTCATTTTCACGCGCACGTCGATCTCGTTTCCGACTGAGCTCTATAAAACCGGTTCCCAAAGAAGCATTGCCGAGCAACTCGCTCACCCTCCTGATCACCTCACTCACCTCAATGACGCCGCGCTCTCCGATATTTCCTCGTCTCCTCTTGAATCTTTTTGGTTCAAAGGCGCCAAGGGTGACAAAGTCCAAGGCTTCCTCGTCAAGCCGCCGAACTTCGACGCCACCAAGAAATATCCCGTGAAGTTCCTCATCCACGGCGGCCCGCAGGGCGCCTGGGGAGACGACTGGTCGTACCGCTGGAATCCCGAACTCTTCGCTGCCAGCGGATACGTGGTCATCATGATCAACTTCCACGGCTCGACCGGATACGGACAGAAGTTCGTTGACGCCATCAACGGCGACTGGGGAGGCGCTCCGTTTGAAGACCTGATGAAGGGCCTCGACTATGCGGAAAAGACTTACCCGTTCATCGATAAAGCTCGCGAGTGCGCGCTGGGCGCCAGCTACGGCGGATACATGGCCAACTGGGTGCTCGGCCACACCGACCGCTTCAAGTGCATCGTCTCGCACGACGGCATGTTCAATAGCGTCTCCGCCTGGGGCACCACCGAAGAACTCTGGTTCAATAACTGGGAGTTCAAGGGCACTCCCTACACCAACCCTGAGATGTACGAGAAGTGGTCTCCGCGCAACGCGGCAAAGAATTTCAAGACCCCCACGCTCGTAATCCACGGACAGCTCGACTACCGCCTCGATGTCAGCGAAGGCTTCCAGCTTTTCACCACGCTGCAGACGATGGGCGTACCGTCCAAGATGCTCTACTTCCCCGACGAAGGCCACTGGGTGCTGAAGCCGCAGAATGCGCAGCTTTGGTACAAAACGGTCAACGACTGGGTCGATCGGTGGACCAAGAACAGTACCCAGTAGCCAGTAACCAGTAGCCAGTAACCAGTGGGCAGCAGGTTCGTTTAGACCAAGGGCTTAGAAGATGGGTCCGTCTCCGGCTAACACTCTACAACTTCGTTTGTCCTCCGGAAGCGAATTGCTTGAAGCAGGGGTCGATTGGTTCTCCATCGGACTGGGAGCATCGATCGGGCCGGGAACTCTGGGGGCAGCGTTTTTCTCAACTAGCGGCGCCGGTTTCTTAGGAGTCGTCGCGCCGGCCGGCGGCAATGTTGCCGGTGGCGGAGACGCAGATTTCTCGCTCCCTGCGGGGTTCGACGACGCCGGGTCGCCCCGATCGCCAGAAACATCGACTGTACATGGCTCCGGGCAATCGTTCATGTGCGAATCCACCGCCGGGTCGTTGCTCGCAATGCCTTGCGGCACAGCGAACAGCATCCCCGGCACGTTTTGTGGCGGGGACGTTTGTGCACCCAAGTTCGGAGCGAAGTAGGGATCGGGCTGCGCACTCGGAGCCTTGGCCGGGCTGTTCGCCGACCCCGTAACGATCGCTGCCAGGCTCTCCATTTGCAACTGCGCGGTCGACTGGCCGGCAGTTACCGCGATGAACACGTCGCACGGGCCCACGTTTCCGGCAGAGGGCACAATGGAAGCGAGGCCATTCTGATCCGTCACGACCTGCACCTGCGACGATCCGAGGAGAACCGGCATTCCATTCTCCGGGACCCGAGCCAGCGTGGTCGCAAAGCTGACGTTCACTCCCATCACAGGATTCGCGGCCGCGGAGCCGTCGGTCACGCGCATGAACAGCGGCTGAAACGCCTGCCCTGTCAGCAGAACCTGCGACGATCCGCTTACCGTCTCCAGCGTCCACAGCGAAGCCGGCCAAGCGAACAAAGTAAAGGTCTGGCAGGGCGCATTGTTTGGAGCGACGCACGCACTCACCTGCACATTGGCACTCAGATTCGTGAGATTTGCAGTGATGGTGGCGAATCCCGAGGCGTTGGTGGTCGCACTGCCCGCCGAAAGCGACGCTGTGCCCCGAGTGATTGCGAAATTGACGGTCACATTCGCCATAGGCGCACCCAGGTCCAGCGCTTCGACTGTGAGCGGAACCGCGATGGTCGCGCCTTGGCCAACGTATTGCGTCGGCGCCACTGCGGCCAAGTCGAGCGTGGTTGATGTTCCCACCACCGTTGCCTGTTGCGACTGCGGCGGCGAGTACGACGCTGGCGCCAGAGCGACTGTGATCGTGCTCGGTCCCGTCACCGTGGGAGTCACCAAGCTGGAGGACTCTCCCGATTCATCGCGCAGGACGGAACAGGAAGAGGCTCCGCCGCACGCCGAGAACTGCAAGGCGTTGGTCGCGGTGGCGCTCCATGCAATCGTCGCCCCACTCACCGGCGTGACTCCATCGGCGGCCACCGCGCGCACGCGGATCGCACTGGCAGCTTGAGACCCCACTGCAGTTGCCGGCTCCGCACCTTGCAGCAGAAGCAAGAGATCCGTGGCCGAAGCGCCATAGGTAAGCGCGCCAATCATTTGGGAAAAAGCACCGCTTACCGGATCCGTGACCTGGATCGTAGCGGTTCCGTCCGGCGTGCCTGGAGGCACAGCTACCTGGATCTGGCTTGCCGAAGCAGAAAGCGTGCTGCCGCTGTTGCCGGCAACGCTTACCTGGAGTCCGGGATTGAATCCGATGCCATTGAGTGTGGTCACGCCACCTGCAAGACTGAGGCGCGCCGGGGTAACCGTATCCGAATAAAGGAGGCTGGCCTGGTAGAAGTAGTCTGGACGACCGTCGCCGCGGAAGTCGGCTACCCCCACGCGGAACGTTTCTGACGCTTGGAACTGCGCATCGAGTCGCGTCATTCCAAAAGTCAGCGAGTTAAATGCCGAGGGCGTTGAAGCTGGCGCTGGATCTTCGCTCTGGTCGCTCAACTCCCAAATCCCGATTACGGGCAACAGTTTGGTTTCGGTCGGCTGGCCCGCTTCATCGAGGGCGGTCACCGCGACTGAGGCCGTCCGGTTCGCCTGCGCTCGGAACTCGAACCAATCGGTGCTGCCGTAACCGGAGATCCACGACCCCCATGCGCCGCCCTGCGGCAGCGGCGCCGGATTCGCATAGGTCGACCCGCTGCCGGGATGCGTTTGCGCGATTTCATCCTGCAACATCAGGATGTCTTGCTCGGCGTTTGACCCGTTGGATACCGTGACCACAACCGGAGCGAACGAACCCGAGGGCGTTACCTGTGTGGGAGCGTATGGTTCGAGGCCCATCGACCAGTTCGGGTCCAGCGCTTCCACGCTTAACTGATACTCGGCGACGGTGTTCCCGTTCGGAATCATCAGTTGGCCGAGATCGAAAAAGCCTTCGAGAGAGGGATCATCGGAGCCCCACCGGCTATAGGGAAGGCCACTCCCGTCGACGTATCCATCGATAATGTTGCCGGCGTTGCCGCAAAAGGAGAATCCAGAAACGGAAGTCACCACATACTGCCGCGCGGGCTGGCCGTTGACCATCAACCGGGCGACCACGTTGACGCCCTGCATCGGCTGCAGCCCATTACCCGATGCATCGGTGAAGTACACGCTGCCGTAAACTCGGGCCGCCGGTTGAGGGGTACTGCCGGCGGGATAAAGCCGCGCGAGGGCGTCCATGTCGTCCATCGCAGGGACGCCCGGGTCGGGATAGCAGATCGTGATCGGCACGCAGTCAATCGGATCGGCAAAGTGCATTACCGGAAACCCCGCAAAATCGGCGCTGGTTGGAGGCGGGTTCCGCGTCAAGACGTTCACGTTGGCCTGCGACCACCCCAAGCCAATCGTGCGCCCCAGCACGCGCACCAAACGGTATTGAACATCCGGCATTTGCGCACTGGTGGCGGCGCAGACTCCGTTGATCACCACCAGCGCGTGCACGATGTTCCCGCCTGTGGAGAAGTTGTCAGGTCCGCCGTAAACGGCGTTGGTAAAGCAATCCTCCAGGTCTCCAGCACCTTCGCCCAGAATTGCATTTGTGACCGTCCCGTCGTAGTCGTAGACAATTCCGACCGGAGTGCCCGTAGCTGAAGGTGTAATGTCGGCCGGGGCGGTAACCACTCCGTAGCCGTTGGTTTCGATATTGCTGCCGTTCACGTCTTCGGCAAGATGACCGCCCTGCGATGCGGTGAGGGCAACACCAGGAACGCTGGTCCAGGTGCTGAACGCGGTGGCAACGAGGGCGTCGGCCTGTGCGCCGGTGAGGATCGGACTCAAATTTCCCTGGTCGGTGAAGTACTGCACAGTTGACGAATCGGTGCCATTCGCCCAGATCAGCGCGTGGCCTTCGACTCCGGCATTGTAGCCGGAGCCCGCAATGAAAGCCGGGCCTCCGGCGCGGCTGGCAATAGCACTGCAAATCAGAAAAACGGTAACCCCCAGAATTCCCGAGCGCATGGCTCACTCCCCTCGCGCGCCGCGGATGGCCCGCGCTAGTTGAACAACGCTGATGTTCGCGCCACCGAGGGGCGCACCTGGCTGCGATGGCGATTCCTTTCGCCGAGCTATGGCCATGGCCGCGGCAGGATTCGGCGAATCCGGCTTCTGCATATCTTTAGACACGTTCTGCCCGCTCGCGTCGAGAGCAACCTGGCCCAGCGATCCGCCTACCGGGCTGGTAAGACCCAAACGACTCAGCGGATACAAAAAGATCAGAAAGTGTTGGCCCTTGCTCATCGGGCGATGCATGGACCACGCGCCCGCCCACTCGCGAACGGTGAGAACTTGTCCGGGCTCGACCCCGGCAATCGCCTCGTCGACGTGAAAACTCAGTTGCACAGCCGGAGTCGTCCCCGGCGCTAGCCGATCGGTCGCCGCAGTCTGGTTTGTAACAGTCTGGGTTGTAACAGTCTGGGCCCCTGCGGTGAGCACCGTGCCAGCAAATATCATCCCGGACCGGCGCGAAAGTTGTTTCCATCGCGGACCGAGGACGCGCTCGGCGATAACCTGATCCGATGGCTGCGCAACTGCAAAGCTCGACAGCAAGGCAAGAGCAACGACCAATCCGCATCTTGACGCACGCATAGCGATCTCTTTCTGGAGGGAACGGGACCGGGAGAGGTCCTGGGAGTGGAATCAGCGTAGCGCGTTACGGATCAAGGAGGATGTGCGAGCGGTCACTGTGGATTTGTGATGAATGGTCAGATGCGTCTTGGTCCTCCGCAATCCGGGGCCAGCATAAACGCGGAAGGCTACTTCTTATAGCGGTTTGCCTTCTTGTTCGCCTTCCGTTGCTTCTTCGCGGCTTTCTTCATGGCTTTCGGCTGTTTCTTGTTTGCCTTGTTCAACATCTTTTGCTGTTTCTTGATCGCCTTCTTGGATTCGCGTGCATTTTCTTGGGGACTGATGCGTTGGGCTTGAGCCGGTAGTGACCATGCAGCACTCAAGGCGACCAGCAGCAGCATGAAAGTAACAATTCGCTTCATAACGTCTCCGAACGGAAGTCTTGCAGCGATCTTACACCGAAGCAGCGCCCATCCTGGTACCCAAGGCGTTACTTCTGTAATGTGACTTGCTGGTGGAGAGCCGGGCGCCCCGCCGGCTGGACCCTTCGAATTCGCTCAGGGCAGGCTCGCGAGACGCCCGTCCCTCCACCGTATAACTCAGCAAGTGGTTACGGTTCTAGTGAATCGTCTTCGTCTTCCGCGTCATGTAATCCATCAACAGATATTGGCCCAGGGTATACGGCGTCGTAAAGTAGGCCTTGCCGCGGCACATCTGAGTCACTTTCTGGACGAACTGCACCAGTCCATAGTCCGACGCCAGCATGAAAGTATTGATCAGCACGCCCGCCCGTTTGCACTTCGAAACTTCTTCCAGCGTCTGGCTCACGACCAGCGGATCGAGTCCAAACGCGTTCTTGTAAATGCGCCCGTCTTCGAGCGTAAGTGCGGAAGGCTTGCCGTCCGTAATCATGACGATCTGCTTCATGTCCTTGCGCTGGCGTTGCAGTATGCGCTGCGCCATACGCAAGCCCTCGCGCGTGTTCGTGTAGTACGGACCAACCTTCACCCGCGCCAGTTGCGAAAGCGGAACTTCCTCCGCCGAATCGTGAAACAGCACCAGCGACAGCGAGTCTCCGGGATACTGCGTCCGAATCAGCTGCGACAGCGCCATCGCAACTTTCTTCGCCGGAGTGAAGCGGTCTTCTCCATACAGAATCATCGAATGCGAGCAGTCAAGCATCAGTACCGTCGCGCACGACGACTGGTACTCGCACTGATGCACCTGCAAGTCGTTATATTCGAGGTTCAGCGGAAGCCCGAGCCCTTCGCGCTGAATGGCCGACGAGAGCGTCGCGGTGATGTCGAGATTGAACGTGTCGCCAAACTCATAGTGCTTCGAAGCGCCGCTCGCTTCGATGCCGGTCGCCATGTCGCGCGTGTCATGACGTCCAAAACTCGACTTGCCCAGCGACCCCAGCAGATCGCGCAGCGCTTTGAATCCCAAAAAGTCGAGGCTCTTGTCGGTGATCTCGAACTTCGCCTGCTGCTGCGCGTCGCCTACCTGCCCACCCACGCTCGATCGCTTGGAAGGATCATGAGGTTGATCGACTGAAATGTAGTCTTCCTGCTGCATGCGCTCGATCAGCTTCTCGATCAGCTCTTCAAGTTCGCCCTCCATCTGCATCTGCTGAAGCCGGTCGCGCATTTCCTCGTCAAACATCTCGCCATTGAGCAGCGCTTGTTCGAGAGCGCGTTTCAATTCGTCGAGCGTCTGCTCGCCCTCCGGCAGTTGGTACCAGAAATTGTCGTTGAATCCGCTCTGCAGAAAATAGTCCGAAAGCGCGCCGAGCAAGTCCTCCATGCTCATATCGCCAGCCGGGTCGGGAACGTATTTGGAGTAGCGGATGCGTTTCATAAGAGCAGCTGTCAGTTGTCCGTTCGCAGTAAAACCGGCGCTTAGATTTTCGCCAAAAACGGCTCCCAACAAGTCATTTCGGAAGCGGCGGAGCCGATAAATCCAGATTGTGCATCACAACGATCTGCCATCGCCCTGCATCTTTCGCCATTACAAAATTTAACAATCCGCGCCGATCTGGCCGCGGATTTCCCTGAGGGTCGGTCGCGCCTGTCATCTGCCAATGCACATCTACGGCTGCAATATCGTCACGGATGAAGCGGATCTTGATATCGTCATGCTTTTGATGGCTGTTCTTAAAGATCGTGGCGAAGACCGGAGCATGGAATTCTTCAATTTTCGCGCGCCCGCTCGCACCGATGCCGAGCACATTTGTAAAATCGGCATCTTCCGCGAACACCGCTGCAAAAGCGTGCGCATCGTGACGGTTCCATGCGTCCATAAACCTGTCCATTACATCTCGGATCGCCTTCTCATCGGCTTCTTTTCCGGATTGGCCGAGGGCCGTCATTGAAAACAATAGCGCACAAACAACAGCTTTTATCGGCATATTTCGCTCCGCAATACGGTTGCCGTCGCCCACTGAGAACTGAGAACTCTAGTTGAATCCTCGTTTCCGTCCAAACTCCGACTCGTCCCGCTCAAACGGAGGCTTCTCCGCGACCTTGATTGGCTTCTCTCCCGCCGTGAACACGCGCTCCTCGTTGCGTCCGATTTTCTTGTGCGCGTGCAGCCCTTCCAGAACAAACTCCGCCGCCGACACCTGCATCTCGCTGCTGTCTTTCGGCCCCACATTCAGCTTAACGAGTTTTTCCATCAGCCCCTGAATCTGGCTCAGGCCTTCGAGCACCTCCTCAGCTGCGGCATTGTCGCTGAGTTGAATCTCGCCGCCCAAATCGAACCACTGCACCACCTGACTCAAGTTGACGCCATGCAGATAAGCATCGAACGTCTTCGCAATGGCCGTGCGGATCAACTCGCGGCTCACGTGATCCGCCCCCTTCATCTCGCCTTCGTACTCCAGTTCCAGCTTGCCGGTGATTGCCGGCAGCGCGGCGTAGATATCGCTGATCCGCGGCACGACAAACTTCTCCTGATGCGTCAGCGCGCGCCGCTCGGCATTCGATACCACGTTCTCGATCGCCGAAATCGGCAGCCGCTGGCTTACACCCGACCGCTTGTCGACTTTTTTGTCGTCGCGCGCCGCGAAAGCAATGCGCTCGATCACTTCCTGCACATACTTC
>Ga0224558_1001435_pt1 | contig 24964 bp, 20 predicted proteins | sample 714S32024metaG_FD_180682 | JGI IMG/M metagenome (GOLD analysis project Ga0224558, IMG submission 180682) | Peat soil microbial communities from Stordalen Mire, Sweden - 717 S3 20-24 | ecosystem: Environmental > Terrestrial > Soil > Wetlands > Peat | place: Sweden: Norrbotten County, Stordalen... | reverse complement strand
CGCGGAGTGCGGGGCAATCTAGTCGATCGTCGCTGCAATTTGGTCTTAACATTTATCATTATGTCAAATGTGGAAACTGCGTGTTGACACGATTCAGTAATTCCGTGACTGTGTAAGCACTTTTTGAATCGGCTAGCGGCTGTGTGACGACACAGCTTGCAGGGAGGCGGCCTAGGGTGCTACGAAATGGGATCAGTCTCGGGCGTCTCATGCGCGAATCTACGGATTGCATCCAGAGCGCTTTGCAAAGCGATAACTCCAACGAACAACTGGTTGCCGCTCGGGTGCTCGAGAATCCGTGTGTATGGCAACAATGGGAAAATGAACACTCCGGTCTGATGCGTCTGGTCGCCGTCAACGGCTTCCGGCGGATTCAAGTTGCGATACTGAAGAAGGCCGCGTTGCGTCTCATCGAGCGCAAGGCGCTGTTCGAATACCTGCGGGAAAGGGCGGTTCGGGGCGATATGCGGCGGCGAATTGTCGCTTATTTTCATCCGACCCGCGGCTACTCGCATGCCGTCGTCGCCGAGCACGGGCTGTATCTTCGCAAAGCCTGCAGTTTCCTGTGCACCAGTCATGTCGGCATCGAGGTGGTGCACGATGCCGGATTCCTGGAGCCTATGCAGCACTATGAAGCGCTCTACCGGGAGTACTTTCAGCTCTTCTGCGACGCCAACTTCGATGCGGAATCGGGTACGCAAGCGGACCTATTACCGCTGCTGAAGTACGAATTGGACGAGTGCCGCTCGGCGATCATGGCGCCCGGGGAGGAACAACCGAAGCGCCAGCTTCGCGACCTGCAGCGGCGATCGCCCACGGGAGACACCGTGCGACTCAAGACGCTGACGCTGCCGCGCGACGGCGCGAACTGAGAGCCGCCTCACCCGGAGGCGGCGCAAGCCGCTTCAGTTCGTCTTCAGCGGATCCGCGCGGCGCGGCCGCCGGCCGCGCGTCTCGGTTTGGCTCGTGGATTCCTTCCGTGCGGGCAGGTCGACGACTTTGCGCAGGTTGGCGTAACTTGCGTTCTTGTGGGGAATCGCCATTGCCTCGACGAAATGGTGCTGAAAGCGCGGCTCGATTGCGGTCTCCACTTTCTCGATGCGCCTGACCAACCTTTCGATGATGCCGCGTGAGGTTGCATCCAGCAGCGCGATGCGCGCACCGGTGCCGGCGGCATTGCCGGCGGAACGCACTTGTGCAAGGTCACAGTCGGGAACCATGCCGAGAATCGTCGCGTACTTGACGTCGATGTGGCTGCCGAATGCGCCGGCAAGGCGGATGCGATCCACGTGCGGGGTGCCGAGACGCTCCATCAGCAGGGCGACGCCGGCGTACAGGGCGGCCTTCGCCAGTTGAATCGCGCGCACGTCGTTCTGGGTGATCTTCATTTCGACCTCGCCTCGATGCAGCAGGTAGGCGAAGGTTCTGCCATTCTCGACGATCCGCGGCGAGCGTGCTGCCAATCTGCCGTCGAGTACGCCGTCTTGGTTGATGATGCCGGCGAGGTACATTTCCGCAATGACTTCGATGATGCCCGAACCGCAAACGCCCGTGATGGCGGCGCCCGCCGTCGCTTCGCTGAAGCCGGGTTCGTCGGACCAGAGATCGGAGCCGATGACCTTGAAGCGCGGCTCGAGTGTTTCCCGATCGATGCGTACGCGTTCGATGGCGCCCGGGGCCGCGCGTTGACCGCAACTGATCTGGGCGCCTTCGAATGCCGGACCGGTGGGGCTGGAACAGGCGACGAGACGCTGGCTATTTCCCAATACGATCTCGGCATTCGTGCCGACATCCACGAGCAAGGTCATCTGTTCGTCGAGATCCGGACGTTCTGCGAGGACCATTCCCGCGGCATCGGCACCCACGTGTCCGGCGATGCAGGGGAGTATGTAGATGCGCGCATTGCGATTCAGTTTGAGATCGATGACATTGGCCCGAAGCGTCAGCGAGTGATCGATGGCAAGCGCAAACGGCGCACCGCCGAGTTCCACCGGATCGATGCCGAGCAGCAGGTGATGCATGATGGGATTGCCGACCAACGTCGCTTCGAGGATGTCTTCATGCGAAACGCCGGCCTGTTTCGCCACATCGGCGGCGAGGCCGCACAGGGCTTCGCGGACGGCCGCTGTCATGAGTGCGGCGCCGCCGGGGTTCATCATCGAATAGGAGACGCGGCTCATCAGGTCCTCGCCGAAGCGGATCTGCGGATTCATGACTCCCGCGGAGGCAACGACCTCGCCGCTCTCCAAATCACACAGGTGAGCAGCGATCGTCGTCGATCCGATATCGACCGCGAGGCCATAGGCACGATCATGCAGGCCGGGCCACACGCCGATGATTTGCTTGGCCGCATGCACTGCCACGGTGACCTGCCACGAAGCGGCGCGCAAGGTCGGCTGCAGCGTTTGCAGCACCGATAAATCGCAGGTAAGGTCCGTCAGCTTCCATTCCGCTTCGAGCGCCTCGAACAGTCGGCGCAGGTCCCCGGACGGATCATGCATATCCGGTTGCTCTACCTGTACGTAATGCAGGCGCACGACCGGATTCAGTTCGATCGCGCGCGCGTCGGCCTCCTTGCGCACCACCTGCCGATGGACCTGGCTGCTTGCCGGCACATCGATGACGACGTCGGCCTCGACCCGTGCCGAACAGGACAAGCGCCGCCCCGGCGCCAATGGGGCGCGCCGCGCGAAACGCATCTCAGGTTCACTGAACGGCGACAGGCTCGCGCTCGACGAGGTCACGCCGAGCTTCGCGAACTCGCCATCCGCGACCAATACCTGGCAGCGCCCGCACAGCCCACGACCGCCGCACACCGAGTCGATATCTACACCAAGACTGCGTGCGGCCTGCAGCAGCGGCGTGCCGACCGGAAAATTACCCCGTTTGCCGGAGGGCATGAAGACCACGAGCGGGAGCCGAGACGGCATTCGAATCGCCGATCCTTAAGCCGGCCGCCGGCGGTGGCCGCCCTCGCGGCGGCCGCGCGGCGCATCCGCACCCGGTGCGCCGGGCGCCGGGGCCTCGCGGAAACGGCGAATCCATCGCGCGCAGTCCGGATCGTGTCCGAGCATGACATCGCCGCCCATGACGGCTTTGATAACTTCCTCATGCAGCGGATTGGTGATGGCGGAGGTCATGCCGGCGGCCATCGCCATCGTCAAAAACGCACTATTGATGCCGTGGCGGTTCGGCAACCCGAAGCTGATATTCGAGGCGCCGCAGGACGTGTTGACCTTGAGTTCGGTGCGCAGCCGATGCACCAGGCGCATGACCTGCACACCCGCCTGATTGATCGCGCCAATCGGCATGACCAGCGGATCGACGACGACGTCGGACGCCGGAATGCCGTAATCCATCGCGCGCTCGACGATCTTTTTCGCGACGGCATAGCGCACGTCCGGATCTTCGGAAATGCCCGTCTCGTCGTTCGAGATGGCGATCACCGCCGCTCCATATTTTTTGACCAGCGGCAGCACGGCTTCCAATCGTTCATCTTCGCCGGTCACCGAATTGACCAGTGCCTTGCCCTTGTACACCGCGAGCCCAGCTTCGAGCGCCGCAACTATCGACGAATCGATGGACAGCGGCACGTCCGTGATGGATTGCACGAGTTGCACCGCGCGCGCGAGGATCGCGGGTTCGTCGGCGAGCGGAATGCCCGCATTGACGTCGAGCATGTGGGCGCCGGCCTCGACTTGGGCACGTGCATCCGCCTCGACACGGCTGAAATCGCCGGCCGCCATTTCCGCGGCGAGGATCTTGCGCCCGGTCGGATTGATGCGCTCGCCGATAATGACGAAGGGTCGACCGAAGCCGATGACCACTTCTTTGGTGGCGGAGCTGACGGTAGTGTCGGTCATGATGCAGTCCTTTGAGAAGGTGGGAAGGTGTTGTGCCCGGGATACCACGGAGCGCGACCTTGCAGTACACCGGATCGATCGACGATCTCAGCCACCGATTCCTCCTGACGATAGGCCATGATGTGCACGCCGCTGATGCCGCGAATCTCGCGCATCGCTTGGATCAGCTCGATGCAAATATTGCGTCCCTCGCGTGCCTGATCCTCGGCTCCTTTGAGCCGAGCGATAGTGCTGTCGGGAACATGCATGCCGGGCACGTTGTTGCGCATCCACTCCGCCGTCTTTGCCGACCGCAAGGGACCCACGCCCGCGAGGATGTAGATCTTGCCGATCAGGCCGAGCGCCGATACGTGCTCCATGAACGCGCGCAGCAACGGCAGGTCGTAGCAGTATTGGGTCTGGATGAATTGCGCGCCGGCGGCGATCTTCTTGGCCAAGCGCTGCGCCCGCCAAGCGTGCGGCTGACCCGACGGATTCTCCGCGGCACCCAAGAATACGCGCGGCGCAAAAGTGATCTTGCGCCCGCTTTGAAAGCGGTGTTCATCACGCAGGTTGCGAGCGATATCGAGGAGCGACACGCAGTCTAAGTCGAAGACCGGCTTCGCCTGCGGATGATCGCCCGCCTGCACGCCGTCGCCGGTCAGACAGAGCATGTTGCAGACTCCCATGGCCGCGCCGCCCAGAATGTCGCCCTGGATCGCGATTCGGTTCTTGTCCCGGCAGGAGATCTGCATGATCGGCGCATAGCCGACGCGCGTCAGCAATGCGCAAACGGCGAGACTCGACATGTGACAATTCGCACCGCTGCCGTCGGTCGCATTGATGGCATCGACGTAGCCGTCGAAAACTCGAGCGCGCTTATACACGTCTTGCGGATCGGCCGAATCAGGCGGTGCAAGTTCCGTGGTGACGGCAAATCCGCCCGCCCGCAGCACTCGTTCGAACCGGCCCGGCGACGTGTGCCCCGGTAAAATCGGCAGCGGATAACCCGGGACGATCGGTTCGTCGTCGAATTTCATGCCGGACCCGGCGACGCAGCGGTCTTTTCGCGCACCACCCGCAGCCAGGATGAGCGCCCGTGCAGGCGTTGATCCACTGCGATTTGCACCTTGCTCATCGCTTCCAGGCCGCCGGGGATATGCTCGCTGCCGCGGAAGGCCTCAACCCAAACGCAGCGCATGTCCGGCTTGACTTCGCAATTGCCGTTGGCGCGGACACCGCCGCAGGGGCCGTTACGCAAAGTCTTCGGGCAGTTCATCGGGCAGGACATGCCGGTCGAACTCAAGATGCATTGTCCGCACATGCGGCAGTCGAACAAGAGACCTTTGACGGCTTTTTCGACGGCCGCTACGGGCCGCTCCACGCGCTCAAACCCCAGCGCCCGGAACACGGGATGCAGGCGTACCAGCAAGCCCTCGAAGCCGCGATAGAACGCGTTCATGCCGCGCGCGTGGCGCACCGACCATAGCCGGACCGCGTACATCAGGCGTGTCCAAAAGGCGGCGCCGCGCCCGGAAGGGGAGCGCCGGCAGACTCGTCGACGCCTTTGGCGCGAATCAGGCGCTCCAGATCCTCGTCGGTGAATTTGGCTTCGAGACGGGCCGCCTCGGCGGCCGCCTCGGCGTGCAGATCATCGCCGCACGGACGCGGCGCGCTGCGTTGCCAGTCGGCAAGGTAAGCCTCGGAACTGCCTTTGCCGGCACGCATTGCCGCACGGTCGACCGCTTCTTGGAAGCGGTGCGAAAGCTGCACCTTCGCGGCCTCGCGGCCGCGTTTGACGATGACCTGCGCCGGAATGTCCCGCCACGAAATGATGATTAGCGAGGCCATGCCACAACTGCTTCGTCGCGGCGGCCGCCCGCACGTCGCACCGCTTGGTGCAGGCTGGCCTCGAGCGCCCCATAACCGGTAGCGCGATATTCGAACACCAGTCCCATGCGCACTGCAATCGCGCGCGCTTGGCCTTCCGACTCGGGCGAAGGCGACTGCGCCAAATACACGAGCTTGCGATAATTGCCGAAGTAGGTCGGGAACAATTCCGGGTGGCGATCCAGCCCCAGACCGCGAATCACCAAGCGCTCGAAATGCCGCAGCAAGAAATCCGTGAGGTAGAACGTGCCCGGCTCGGCCTCCGCCAGTTCGGCGAACACGGGACCGGTGGCAAAGAACTCGTAACAATGCGCTCCCGGGATGCGTTCCACCGCTTCCTCGCGCAACACTGCATCGAGCAGCCCGCCGGTACCGCAGTCGCCGTACGCCACGAACATCGATCGATAGCGGCCGCGCGACGCATGGATGAGGGCGCGCACCGCCGCCGGGATTTGCGCCGGTCGATTATGCAGTTCGGCGGGCAAACAGCGCACGTCCAGATGCTCCCAGCGGTTGGCCTGCCGTAGTGCGGTGATCTCGTGCGCCAGGGCGCCGCACGCGATGATCAACATCCCTTGGCCGTTCGCCGATTCCTTTTGCGCCATCGCGCGCAACGCTCAGTGCGCCGCCGCGCGGGCTCGCCGGGCTGCGATCAGGCCCTTGGCGGTTTCGACCGCGACCGCTGCATCGCGGCAATAGGCGTCGGCGCCGACGGCTTTGCCGAATTCTTCATTGAGCGGCGCGCCGCCGACGAGCACGATGTAATCGCTGCGGATGCCGCGCTCCTTCAGCGTATCGATGACGACCTTCATATACGGCATCGTCGTCGTCAGCAACGCCGACATGCCGAGGATGTCGGGCTTGTGTTTCTCGAGCGCGTCGAGATATTTCTCGACCGGGTTGTTGATGCCGAGATCGATGACCTCGAACCCGGCGCCCTCGAGCATCATTGAAACCAAATTCTTGCCGATGTCGTGGATATCGCCTTTGACCGTGCCGATGACGATTTTGCCGATCGGTTCGACGCCGGTTTCCGCCAGCAGCGGCCGGAGGATTTCCATGCCGCCCTTCATCGAGTTCGCGGCCAACAACACTTCGGGCACGAACAAGATGCCGTCGCGAAAATCGATGCCGACGATGCGCATGCCTTCCACCAAGGCATCATTCAGCACGCGCTCGGCCGACCAGCCGCGCGTCAGGAATATTCGCGTGGCTTCCTCGACCTCGGTTTTGAGGCCGTTGTATAGGTCATCGTGGACCTGCTCGACGAGTTCTTCGTCATTGAGGGAGGCAAGGTCGAAATCGCCTTCAGTCGGCTCTGACATCTACTTCTCCAACGGTTATTTTCGAGCCGCTACCGTACGTTACGCGGCCAGCGTACGCTGCATGGTAAGGTGCAACTCTCTTCGAAAGTTGTGATATTGCGACGATAGCGTGCTTGGATGCGACACGAATCAGCTCACCGGCGGCGCGCCGCCCTCTGCCACTCGCCGCGCGGTGTAATCATCGAGGGCCTCGATGATGGCCGGATCGCGCTTCGGCGCGACATAACGTTCCAAGGTATCTTTCCAGATGCCGCTGGCTCGTTCGGTGGCGGTCTTGGAGCCGTCGTCGGCCCAGCTCCCGGAATTGCGCCAATCGGACACCAGCGGCGCGTAGAACGCGCTTCGATATCGCTCCATCGTATGGGCGCAGCCAAAAAAATGACCTCCGGCGCCGACTTCGGCGACCGCCTCGAGCGCGAGATCCGATGGCGCTGCTCCGACCGGCTGAAACACCTCGGCAAACATCTGCAGCATCTCGATATCGAGTATGAATTTCTCGTAGGAAGTCGTCAGGCCGCTTTCGAGCCAGCCAGCCGCGTGCAAGACGAAGTTGCAGCCACCGAACAACGCGCCCCACAAGCTCATCTGCGACTCATAGGCCGATTGCGCATCAGGGATGTTAGAGGCCGTCGCGTTCGAGGAACGCCACGGCAGGCCGAGAAAGCGCGCCATCTGGCCGGCGCCGAACGCCGCTTTGACGTACTCGGGTGTACCGAACGCCGGCGATCCGGATTTCATATCGACGTTCGACGTGAAGCTGCCGTAAACGACTGGTGCCCCCGGCTTCACGATCTGGGCAAGGGTCAGGCCCGCGAGCGCTTCGGCGTGGGCGAGCGTCAACGCGCCGCCGATCGTCACCGGCGCCATCGCGCCGGCCAGCGTGAATGGCGTGATGACCAGCACTTGTCCGGCGGCCGCAAAGTCAATGATGCCGTCGGCCATCGGTATGTCGAGCTGCAGCGGCGAATTCGTATTGATGATGGTGTACGTGTAAGGGCGGGAGCGGAATTCTTCGGGCGTGATGCCGTGGGCGAGGCGTATGAGTTCGAAGTTGTCGGCGACTTGGCCGTGGCCGCGGGAAAAAATGAAGGGGATCTTGTCGCAGAGCATCAACTGAGCGCGCGTTACGTGTAGATGCCGAACGTTGACCGGAATGTCCTGAGGTTCGGTTGCACCGCCGAGGATGTGGATGACCTCGAAGCTCTGGCACAGCTTGACCAGATTGCAGAAATCCTCGAGGGTACCTGCGCGCCGGCCGCGCGCCGTGTCCATGATGTTGGGCGGCCCCGACGTCGGGGCAAACGCGACGCGTCTGTCCGACAGCGGAACATGGCGCTCCGGATCGACGGCGTGCAGGGTGATGTCGCGTGGCGCGGTGGCGAGCGAGGCGCCGACCAGTTCCCGATCGAGCCGCACGGTCTGTGTTGACTCGTCGACCTCGGCGCCGGCATTGCGATACAACTTGCGGGCGTCGGCCGATAGCACCTTCATGCCCTGCGTTTCGAGCATGAGGAGCGCGGCCTCGTGGATGGCAGCGACCTGATCGTCTGAAAATATCTTCGCCGGTTCGAACGGATTTCGTAAGTGCCGGTAGGAGCGCGTGCGGTCGAAGACGGCGTGGCTGACCTCGGCGCCTCCGGAGCGGCGTCGATTGCGTCGGCCAGGCGGTTCATCGGGTTGCTTCATGCAGATGCGGCTCCGGGATCGCGGCGCCGGGTCGACGCCGTGGTGATGATAAGACAGATTTGGGCGCACCCACGCATAACAAATTTAGGTGCAGCTATGCCTAATCGGTGACGCCATGGCCTGCGAGCGGGCGGCCCGTGGCGATCGACCGCACCACCGCCTCGGCGAGATAATCGGTCCCCGGACCTACCTGCGCGAGCCTTTCGGTAATGCTGATGTCGACGTGCGGATCCGCGGCACCGGCGCGCCGCGCCGCGGCGAGCGCCAGATCGCGCGATACGCGCCGTGCATGCTCGAGTGCGGGCTGCGGTTCCGGATAATCGGCAATTCCCGCCGGATCGTGCACCCGAAATACCTTGAACGTGGGCTGATTGACGAGGATCTCGACTGCCTGCGAAACGACCCCGGCGACCGCACCCACGGCATTGCAGACCGCGGCATGCGCAGGGATGTAGAGCGCCGCACCGAGCCGCAGCGCCACTTCCGGATAATAGGCGCCGACCGGGGCTCCGATCGCGATCAGCGGCCGTGCCAAGCCAATCGTTGCCTGCAGCAGACTAGAAAACCGTTGGCCGGCAACGATACTTTCGACCAGTCGATCACCGAGCACGCCCCATCGGTCGTCACGTGCCTCGATACCCGGGTCATGCGCCAGAGAGGCGGCAAGTACGAGACGGGCGCTGCCGCGTACGACGTGTTCGTACGTGCGCTCGCAAATCGCTTCGGGCGTGGCTGCCGCGCGCAGTGCGCGCGCATTGCGTTCTTCGGTCGCGAGAATGCGCGCGCCGCAATCCGCGGCTTCGCGGCACCATCCAGTCTGTCGATCGAGCACATGCATCGCATCGCTGGGCGTGAAGGCAGCAACGGTCGCGAGGCCGGCGTCAGCGAGCCGGCGTAGAGCCTCTTGCCCCAAGCCGTTGCGTACGACCGATGACACGTGGCGCGGCTCTAGATCCAGTCCTTCCCACACACGGCGCTCGAGTGCCGCGAGGTGCGGAGGCGGCGCACGCTCAGGGTTGCGGAACGCGAATTGCGTTGGGTAATCGGGAAGACGTTCGAGTTCCGCAATGCTGCGCAACTGCGACAGAGTCCCGGGGAAGCTCTGGGCCATTAAACTCAGCGGCATGGCCTTGCGCGGACCGACCCGCAACCGGAGTTGCCGGTCGAAGTACACTTCGCTGTCGCCTCCGAGACCGCTGGTGCGCACATCCACCGCCTCGACCATCGTTCTCCAAGCACCGACGAGCGCACCCTCGGCGCGGATGACCGGTCGGCCGCCCGACACGACCGCGATGTCCGTGGTGGTACCCCCCATGTCCGAAACCACGAAGTCCGTAAGCCCGGTCAGAAACCCGGCACCAACGACACTCGCTGCCGGCCCGGACAGAATGGTCTCGACCGGACACTCGAGCGCAATCGCAGCCTTCATCAACGAGCCGTCGCCCTTGACGATCATCAGCGGGGCGTCGATCGATTCGTCCGTGAGCACGCGTTTCAATGCCTCGATCAGATGCCGAATCTGGGGTGTGAGCCGTGCGTTCAATGCGGCGGTCAGGGCGCGTCGCGGGGCGTCGAGTTTCGACGTCAATTCGTGCGCGCAAGTGACCGGTTTGTGGGACAGCGCACGGATAATCTGGCGGGCACGCAATTCGTGCGCCGGGTTACGGACCGAAAAATTTGCGGCGACGGCGAACGCTTCCACGCGTGCTTCGTGTTCCCGAACGGCGCGCTCGATGGCGGCATCATCGAGCAACGCCGACTCTTCGCCGGTGGCGCTGTGGCCGCCACTGACCCGAACCACTACGCCATCGTGTCGCTGCAATCCGGTACGCTCGGCCATCGCATCATCGAATCCGATCAGGAACGTGCAGACCGGGCTGAAGCGGCTTTCGACCACGGCATTCGTGGCCAGGGTGGTCGACACGGAGACGAGGTTGACGTCGTTGCGACTTGCGCCGGCCGGCACGTTATCGAGAACTGCCCGAATCGCGCGGCCGATGCCGATCGCAAGATTCCAAGGAGTCGTCAGCGCTTTGGCGCTCGCGATGATGCGGCGGCCGTCTGCAAGCAATACCGCGTCGGTGAACGTGCCCCCCGTGTCGAGGCCGAGCCACAGAGCCTGGGCCGGTGACTCCTCGGCCCCGAACTCCGCCGCCGGTGAATCGCTCATGGCGCCGGACATTGCGCCACCACATTGGCGCCCCCAACTGCGCCCTTGATTCGTACGCCCGCGCCGTTGGCGCCGTTGGGCCATGTCAGAGTGAGCCGGCCGCCCTTGCCGTCGACCGGCGATACCTGCAGCGTGGCTTGCACCGCACCGTTGCGGCGGCTCACTGCGTCGATCGTGCCGCTGACCGCCACGTCGTTCACCCATCGCACGCGGTCGAGGCTCACACGAATCCGCGCATCGCGCCGAATCAAACGGAAGGCCCCGCCGCGTAATCCGGCGCCGTGTCCTGAAGAATTGCTGTGCACGCGCGCCAGCACATCGCCGACCGTGAGCACCGCGGCCGTCACCAACTGTAAATCCTGAGGTGCCGCCGCGTTGCCCGGCAAGCCGTGAGCGGGCCGATGGCCGCTGCGGGCCATCCTGCGGCGCTTGCGGCAACCAGCGCAAGCACCAGCGTCCGCGCCGGCGATCTAAGAAATCGATACAGTCGCTTGGTCGGCATGCGCGCGATTCTAGCGTGGGCCGTGCGCCCTGTCGTTTATATCGTCGAATACGTCGCTTTGGGGGCAATGCAACCGGAACGATTTTGCTATTCTTTGGACCTTTAGAAGATTCGGTGAAAATTGTAGGACCTCGTAATGAACGCTCGCTTAAGTCCGAACACTCCTTCCGTGTTGACCGCGCGCGAAGATATGTTGGCGCGATTACGCCGCCGTAAGCCCGCGACTGCGCTGGAGCGGGACTTCTACACCAAGCCCGAAGACTTTCAAATCGATCTCGACCTGATTTGGTACCGGGATTGGCTGTTCGTCGGTCACGACTGCGAAGTGCTGAATCCCGGTCAGTACCTGACCGTGCAGGTCGGAGAGTATCCGGTCGTCGTCGTGCGCGACCGCGACGGCGGACTACGGGCCTTCCACAATTCCTGCCGGCATCGCGGCTCGAGAATCTGCTCCGAAGAGCATGGAACGTCGGCGCGACTCATGTGCCCGTATCATCAATGGACCTACAGTCTCGATGGCCGCTTGCTGGCCGCGCGCGACATGGGCAGCTCATTCGACAAAACTCAGTATGGTTTGAAATCCATTCACTGCACCAGCGTGGGCGGCTACATCTGGATATGCCTGGCGAAAGCGGCGCCTGATTTCGACCCCGTCCGCCGGCAACTCGAGCCGTATTTCCTGCCGCATAATTTGCATCAGGCCAAGGTCGCGTACGAGTACACCATCATCGAGAACGCGAACTGGAAGCTGGTATGGGAGAACAACCGCGAGTGCTATCACTGTTTTGCGAATCACCCGGAATTGCTCCGTACCTTTCCTGAAGACCCGACCATCAGCGGCGTCGACGATGCGACCAGCAACCCGCGGATTGCGACCAAATGGAACCACTGGGAATCCATTGGTCTGCCGAGCCAATTCAAAATTTCGGCGGATGGCCAGTACCGCACCACGCGGTATCCGTTGATCGAGGGCAAGACGAGCTACACGATGGACGGGCAGGCAGCGGTGAAGCGTCCGTTGAGCGACGCGGTCATCGAACCTGATATCGGCACCTTGTTGCTGTTCCACTTTCCGACCACGTGGAACCACGTCATGGCCGACCATGCCACGACCTTTCGTCTCTTGCCCCTGTCTCCGACGACGACGCAGTTGACCACCAAATGGCTGGTGAACAGGGACGCCGTCGAAGGGGTGGACTACGACTTGAAGCGCCTCACCGAAGTCTGGGTGGCAACCAATGACTCGGACCGGCGCGTCTGTCAGGAAAATCAAATCGGTGTGAATTCGCCGGCATATGTTCCCGGACCTTATTCGCCCGTGCACGAGGCCGGCGTGACGCAGTTCGTCGATTGGTACTGCACGCATATCGAGGAACGGCTCACTGAAGATGCCGAGTAGCATCGCCTGATGAGCGACGCAGCGTTCTTGCGGCGGGTTGGCTCGGCGCACCGGAGTGCGCCGTGAAATATTCGGCATGGTCGCTGCTGCGCGGAGCGCTGTCCGGGCATCGGCACTGGCGAGCACCTCACCGCGTGGATGCGCGAAACTGTTGCCGATTTCTAGAGCGTCGGGTGCACCGGGCTGAACACCGGAACGAACAAATAACGCTTCGCCAATTCCCCATAGCCGGTGTATACGAAGTTCCCGTTGGTTTGCAAAAGCTCATCGCGGTTCGCGCGGTAAAAGCGTGGAATGTCGTACCACGCCATGGTCGGCTTCAAATGATGGACGACGTGCAAGTTGTTGTACAGGTACAGCACGCCGAACACGGGATTCGACTCGACCGCCGCGGTGCGCTCCTGCGAGTTCTCCGCTGCTCGGTGCTCGGTGAACGCCCGCAGCAGGCTGAGGCTCAAGCCCGGATATGCCACTAGCAGGCAGTATTGCCACCAGGGGAAGCCGCAGACGCCGGTAATGAACCCGAACAACAACGCCACCGCCAGCGCGTGCACTGCCCAGTGCGGCAAGTGACTGTAGTCCCCCTGCCGTGCACGACCAGTTTCTCTCATGACCAATATCCATAGGCGCAGCGCCGGACCGATGAGCAAGCGCCCCGCCATGGTTTGATTGAACGTCAGCAGCGCGCGCTTGACGGGTCCCATCCGATCCCAGTCCGCCCGCAATACGTAGTAGGACTCCGTGTCCACGCCGGGCACGGTGAGATGGGCATCGCGATGATGCGTGCTATGGCTCTTGCGGTACAGGGGATACGGAAACCACAATCCGAGCGGCGGAAAGACCACGGCGAACCGCAGCCACGCGGGGACTCCACGGAAGGCATGGATGGCCTCGTGCTGCAACGAGAAGTGCCACGCGAGGAGGTACGCACCCGCAGGCATGATCACCCACCAGGGCAGGATGGCGTTGAACCAGACCAGCGCAAACCACAGGGAATAGAGGACGATCGCCACCATCCACGTGGGACCATCGAATTGCCGGAATTGCCGTCGAAGCAAACCCATGCGCGTAATTTTAATCCGTCAGCGATGATTCGTCACGAACGCCGGCGGGATCGTCGTGGCGAATCGATGGATGCTCCAATAGCGCGTCGCGGCTTCGAAGCGGTCTCGCAAGACGGCGTAAGAGGCCGGATCGGGCACCGTGAAGCGTTGCAACAACAACTGGTCCATCAGACTTCTCACAGTGGCATCTTGATGCGCCTCGAGAAACGCTGATCGCAGCGCAGTTACGTCCGTGGTGGAAGCCACCAATGCCGGGATGGGGGTGGGCGAGGCCTGCCCCACGATGCGCACCTGGGACGTCAACTCCGGCCTGTACTTCTGGAGAAGGCGCAGCGCGTACGAATCGATGGGCGCGACATCGGCGGCGCCGTGGACGACTGCGGTCAGGGCACCCAACGGCGTGACCGTCGGAGCGGTGATTTCTGCATACAGCGGCGCGTCGCCATTCCTCGCTGCGACGCGCGCGGCCGGCGTGAAGCCTTTGGTCGACATGAAGTAGGTCAATGCCGCGACGCAGCCGGATTGTGAATCGGGTACGGTGAAGGCGATTCGCTTGCCGAAGGTGTCTTCGACCGTGTGAAAGTCGCTGTCCGCGCGGACCACGAAATCGCTCCAGTACCGCGCCTGGCCTTCGAACTCCGGAGGCGAGGGAACGGGCGCCGCCACGAGTACCGGCCGCGGTTCTGCCCGTGAAAAGGGTAATCCGCACATGAATACGGCGCCCATGTCGGTCCGGCGCCACAGCGCCTCCATTGGCTTAGGCTCGGGATGATCGATCAAACTCACGCGCACACCGGCCTTCTCGATGATGGCGGCCAGCAGCCGGCCCCACAGAGCGGCAACCTCCGGGCTCACGGAATACATCCGGGCATTGGCGATCATTACTCGATGGGCCGGCGGTTCACCGAGTCGGGGTTGCACTCAGAATTTGTAGGCGAACGAGACGCCGAGCACCCGCGGCCGAAGCGGCGTCTGTGCGACGATGAATTGATCGGTACTGACGAACGTGCTCGCGTTCGAATTGCCGAGGTTCTCGCCGTACGCGGTCACGAGCCAGGCATCCTTCGCGACGCCGATCGACGCATCGACGGTCGAGTAAGCGGGATTCTCGAACCGCAACCTGCCGGTGCTGACGCTTCCGGCCTGCGCGATCGTAGGATTCGAACCCGCCTGCGTGAATGAAATGCCGCTGTGGGTGACGCCGACCTGAACGAAAGGGCTGTATCCGGCCAGCGTGAACTCGTAGCGGCCGCGCAAACTGAGCTGAATCGGCGGCGCATCGGCGCTGGGGGCGCCGATCGGGCCGAATGGGTTCGTGATGGGCGTGCACGTGGGGTTGCAGTCTTCCGTGATCGGCTTGCCGTAGTTCACGCTGCCGGGCACGTTGTCGATCAGCACCGGCGAGTTCGTCTGCCGGCTTTGATTCCAGGATGCCGCACCCTGCAGCGTCAGACCGCTGACGATCCGGGTCACCAACTGGGTCTCGACACCCTTGATGAGGAAGTTCTGACCGTTGGTGTTGTAGAAAATGTTGCCGATCAAACCGGGGTCGAAGAAGGCGACCTGGACGTTGTCCCAGTTCTCGCGATAGAACGCGCCGTTCCACTGCACCCGATGGTCGAAGAATTCCGTCTTCCAGCCAATCTCGTTGTTGGTCAACTTGTCGGAGGAGTACGAAGCGGGCACTGCGTACTGGTACACGCCATCCGGGCCGGGAGCATGCTGGGAACCGCCGTTCTGGTTGAAGCCGCCCGGGCGAAAGCCCTGCGAGAACGTGTAATACACCATGACATCCGGAATGACGTGCCAGGTCAGATTCGCGCGGCTCTTGTTGCCGGACTCGCTGTCGTGCAGATTCTGGTGGTTGAGGTTGTAGGTATCATTGATGCATCCACCGGCCGGTACACCCTGCTCGAAGCAGTCGAAACTGCCGCTGACGCTGCCTTCCGAGGAATTTTCGAAGCGGAAGTGGCGCGTGCCCACCGTGACCGTCAACACCTTCGGAATCAGGTCGAAGTCGACCGAGGCGAAGAAGGCCGTCTGTTTGGTTTCACGCACCGTGTCCTGGTAAAAAGACGTGTTGGAGCTCTGAACCCCGGGATTTACCACGGTCGTCCCGGGAGCCGTACCTACGTTCGAGAGGCAGCCGGAATTGCCCGCCGTGCCCGATGCGCCGTTCGAGGTACACGCGGGAATGGTCTTGTACATCCAGCCGGTCTCGTCGTACAGCTCGTTGGCCTCCCAATACGCGCCGGCGATCGCACGCAAACGCCAGTCGTCCGGCGTGCTCAGGCGGAATTCGTGCTGCTGGTGCTCGTTTTTCTCGACCGAGTGCCAGGTGGCGCTCGGCGAGAAGCAGGTCGACTTGAGGGTTGTGTCGCCGAGGCCCTTGTTCAGGCCCTCGAGCGAGCCCGATCCCGGGCCGTAGCATTGATAGTAATCGGCATAGACGCCGCGCGCGTAATTCGTGTAGTCGCCGACCTGATCGACGTTCCGCACGAGATAGCCGCCGGTGTAGACGGCCTTCAAATCGCCGAACTTGCCGTTCACCGTCCACGCGGTGCTCTCGAACTTGTCCTTGTCGTAGGCCGGGTTGAACAGCGTGACTTCGAGCGGCTGCAGGGGCGCGCCGTCCGAGGCATTGGGCTGCTGGTAGAACACGCCCTGCGAGTGCATGTCCTGGTACGACTGCGTGAGCAGCGCGTTCCAGTCATCGTTGATTTTGTACAGCGCCTCGACGCGTATTCCCTGGTAGGTGACGGGGTTGATGCCGTTTGCAACCACGCTGGAGTTGTTGATCGACGGGCTGCCGGGCGGCACGCAATAGCCGTTGTTCGGCTGGCCGTCCGGGCACGCTCCGCCCACCGCCGGATAGTTCGCGTAGTGGATGCCGATGTCGGTGTTCGCGCGCGTGAACGTCGCCGGCACGTTGTTGATGTAGCCGCCGCGGCTGTCGTCGTAGATCACCCCGCGCACGGCGAGCGTGTCGGCGATCAGCGGGAGATTCAACACCGCCGTCACGTCGGAATTCGGATCGCCGTGAGCCGTCACGCCGTAACCGGCTTTGACGTTCCCCTCGGTCACGTCGAGCTTCGGTTCGTTCGTAATGTAGCGGATCGCGCCGGCTTCGGCGCCGGCACCGAACAGCGTTCCCTGCGGACCCTCCAACACCTCGATGCGATTCAGATCGGCGGCGTAGACGTCGAGGTTGCGATTCGGGAGCTGCCCGGATTGATTATCCAGGTAGATGGCGACGTTCGGCCACAAGCCCGTCGAACCGCTGCCCTGGCTGGGCTGCGAACCGGCGGAGAGGCCGCGCATGAAAACCTCGTTCTGGCCCGGCCCGTTGTTCGCCGTCGTAACGTTCGGCAGATACTTGATGTAGTCGTTGAGGGTCTGGACGTTCAACTGCGTCAGGGTTTCCGCGGTCATCGCCTGAATCGAGATCGGCACGTCCTGCATGTTCTCCGTGCGGCGCTGTGCCGTGACGGTGATTTCTTGAATCATGTCGGAATCGGTGGCGGTATCGGTTGCCGGCGCGGCATGGGCGGCGCCTATGGACGAGCCGCTCAAAATGGCGGCGATAGCATAGGATAGTTTCGGGTTCATGCTTCATCCCTTATGTAGTTATAAAACTTATTGCACGCGCATCATCTTCACCCCTGAGCCGGACGCGCGATGCGATCTTGACCTGGCGCCGGAACCGCAGCGAGCGGCCCCGCCGGCAGCGGCGTTACCGGCCACCGTGTACTCCCAGGCCCTTGGACCAATTTCCCTCAGTATCCGCATCATTGAACGGACAATCAATATATTTTTCGATACTAACTGCAACCCAACTTCGCGAAAAGATTTGCATGGAAATAATTTTCGAGTAGCGAAACATATTTAATATTTTCAATACTTTAAGCGATATAGCTCCACGTTAGTTAAACTCCGATATGACGGCGACCTCGTTATCTGATCGTTTAACGGCGTGTCCAAGCCACGATTTTCCATGCAGTCGGGCTGCCCCGCGACTGCCTTTCCGGCCGACGCCAGGCGAATCGACGCCTCGTGGTACTTATGGCAGGCGACCGAGCGCATTCTTCAAGCCAACGAGCCATGGCTCGAAGTTCCGCCATAAAACCAATCCGTGTTCTCATGAATTTCATATTTCTCGTAGACAAAGACCGCCGATGCCGCGGATCCGCCAATCATCCGGCGTACTCAGCCGAATTTCGTGACTCTGGTGAGTGGTCCGTTCGTGATCGGTCCAAAATGCGCTGGGCGAGTAGCAATAGCCGGCCGAGCCCGGCGTCGGCGTAATGGTTCCCCCAACTGTTCGCCGAATAGCGTTCCCTGCGGTCCCTCCAGGATTTCCACGCGCTCCAAGTCCGCAGCGTAGATATCGAGGTTGCGGCCGGGCACCTGTCCGGATTGTTCGTCGAGGTAGATGGCGACGTTGGGGAAGCTTTCAGTCGCGCCCGATCCTTGAACGCCTCCCGCCGACGTGGAGAGACCACGCATGAAAATGCTGTTTTGGCCGGGGCCTTCACCGGCCTGCGTAAGGTTCGGCACGTACTTCACGTAGTCTTCGAACGTCGTGACATTCAACTGGGTGAGGGTTTCAGCAGTGAACGCTTGAATCGTGATCGGAACGTCCTAGGCGTTTTCCGTACGGCGCTGAGCCGTCACAATGATTTCCTGAATCGAGTCGGAACCGGTATCGGCGGTATCGGTCGCCGCGGCAGCGTGGGCGACTCCCATGGCAGAGCCGCTCAAGATCGCGGCAATCGCGTACGATAATTTTTGATTTGAATTCATTACTTTCATCCCTTCGCTGAATTTGTCACCAATGCCGATCGGCAAACGCGCTAGTAACGGGCTTTATTTATTTCAGATTTATTTCAGAGAATAGCATCGCGCTTGCAAAGCGCTAGCTCAATTCTGTTGTAGAGACGCATCTGCGCATGCTGAATTTCGATCCGTCCATGCGAAAATGGCATCCTCCGCAATTTCGGCTAGCCATCCTCGGTGCCCAAGCGTGCAGGGAATCCAGGCGCTCGCAGCGGCGTGCCCACCGAGTCTTCGAGCAACTTGACGATCATCGATGACCAGGCGCCGCCACCGTATTTTGCGCGCCCTTCGATGAACGTCTGTTCCATCATGCCGGCGAGGCGCAGCGGCACACCGAAGCGGCGCCCGAATTCCACGGCAAATCCCGCATCTTTACAGGCTAAATCCATGGTGAAGCCAATATCGTAACTGCCGTTCAAAATGACCTGGCTCTCGGTCTCGTGAACGAAGCTGTTGCCCGAACTGGCGGCGATCGCGTCGTAGGCGGCCCGCAAATCGACACCCGCCTTCGCACACAGCATCAGCGCTTCGCCCGCCGCGATCAGATGGATGAACGCCAGCATGTTGGTCACGACTTTGGTAACGGCAGCCTGTTCGATTCTCCCCAAGTGAATGACCCGGCCGCCTATGGCGTGCAGCGCGGGCGCGTGAGCCGCAAAAATGTGTTGTGCACCCCCAACAAGCACCGTGATGTCGCCGGCCGCGGCGCGATGCACACCGCCGGTAACGGGGCAAACCAAGGTGGCGACCCCGCGAGCATCGGCTTGCACGGCAAGCTTCTCGACTTCCACGAAGTCATTGGTGCTCATCTCGATCCAGGTACTTCCGGGAGCCATCGCCGGCAGCGCCAAGCCCAGAACCGCGGCGCTGGCGGCCGGAGACGGCAGACAGGTGATGAGACCGTCGCAGTTTGCCGCTAGCGCCGGTACCGATTCCGCCCAATGCGCACCCGCAGCCAGCGCCAAATCGGCGGCCGACCGGTGCAAATCATGCACGGCGACCTCGAACCCGCTGCGCGCCAGATTGGCTGCCAGATGTTTGCCCAGATGACCCAGTCCGATGAATCCGTAACGCATAAGTTATCCCAACGGGCGATCGATCATTTCCAGATGCAGTGCGCCGTCCGATGGGTAAGGGTTTGCCAGCGCTACTTTTTCGTTCAGTTCCACGCCGAGACCCGGCGCCGTCGGCGGAATCACGAAACCGTCTTCCCAGCGAATGGGCGTCTTCAGGATTTCCGCGTGAAATCCTCCCCATTGCTGAATGCTTTCCAATATCAGGAAATTGGGCGAGCAGGTGGCGAGTTGAATGTTGGCGGCGCCAACTACCGGCCCGCAATACAAATGCGGCGCGATCTGCGCATAGTGAACTTCCGCCAAGGCCGCCACTTTTTTGGCCTCGAGCAATCCGCCGACGCGGCCGAGGTTGAGTTGCAGTATGTTGGCTGCGCCGGCCGCCAATACTCGGGCGAACTCGTACTTGGTCGTGAGTCGTTCACCGGTCGCAATGGGAATCCGTGTGCCCCGCGCCACGAGCGCCATCTGTTCCGGCATTTCGGGCGGTACCGGTTCTTCGAACCACAAGGGATCGTAGGCCTCGAGATGTCTGGCCAACCTGATGGCGCCCGAGGTCGTGAATTGACCGTGGGTACCCACCAAGAGATCCGCCTTGCGGCCCACCGCTTCGCGCACCAGCCGCACCAACCGAATGGTGCGCTCCAACACCTCCTGGGTGGGTTGCCGGGGATCGTAGGCAGAATAACCGCCGGTGGGATCGAATTTGATGCCGGTGAAACCCTGTTCAACATACTCGGCCGCGCGCTCGGCGGAGCGCTCGGGATCGTGGTAGAACTCGTCGCCCTCGCCGTCGGCGGGGTAGAGGTAGGTGTAACTTCGCAAGCGCTCGTGGACCTTCCCGCCCAACAGGTTGTACACCGGCTGCTCCACCGATTTGCCGATGATGTCCCAGCACGCCATCTCCAGCCCGCTCACCACGCCCATCAGCGATAGATCGGGCCGCAGGCTGAAGCCCGAACCATAGCTCTCGCGCCAGATCGATTCGATCTGAAACGGATCGCGGCCGGCAAAGCGCCGCATGAAGACATCCTCGATCATGGATGCAATCACATGCGGTCCGAAGGTTGCCGCATAGACCTCGCCGAGACCCTCGATCCCGCACGCCGTCTTCAATTTCAAAAAAACGAAGTAGCGCCCGCCGAAACCTGGCGAGGGATTGCCGACGACGAATACGGTGACACTGTCGAGTTTCATACGTTCCTTGTCGCGGACTACCCGCAGCTTATGATGAGATCGGCGGCCTTTTGCGCCACCATGAGAGTCGGAGCGTTCGTGTTGGCCGATGTCACGGCCGGAAATACCGACGCGTCGACCACCCGGAGATGCTCGACGCCATGCACTCGGAGCGAAGAATCGACCACCGCATCGGCGGCATTCTTCCCCATCCTGCAGGTGCCCACCGGGTGATACACGGTGGCCGCACGCGCCCGAAAATCGGCGATGAGCTCCGACTCTCCGAGCGACCCCAAGTCGGGTTCGAGGGGTTCGAGAATCAAGCCGCGCATTGCTTGGGTACCAGCGATGGTTTGCAGGAGACGCCCGCCGTGCACGACGTCGAGAATGTCCTTGTCCGTGGATAAGTAATTGGGCGCGATCAGCGGGGCTTCGCGAAAATCCGCGCTCGCAATGTCGATGCGCCCTATGCTCGTGGGCCGAGTCGGTTGGAAGCACAGATAGAAACCGGGAAATGGATCGACTGCGATGCGGGTACGCGTCGCAGCTCCGGTGTCGTAGGTCACCGGATTGAAATAGAGTTGAACGTCGGGGCGCGTCGCAGCGGGATCCGCACGCAGAAACCCCCCGAATTGATTCACGCTGAGTGCCAAGGGCCCGGTTCTCGCTAACAGATAACGCAGACCGGCGCGTAATTTTCCAACAGTCGAATGCAGTTCATTGTTGAGCGTCGGTTGCGTCGCTTTGAACGAATAGACCACGGCCAGATGGTCCTGCAGATGACCACCGACTGCGGGGTTGTCGACCAGCGCCGTAATGCCGTGCGCGGACAACGTATCGCCCGGTCCTACGCCCGACAGCTGCAGCAGCTGCGGCGAATTGACGGCGCCGCCGCAGAGGATCACCTCGCTGCTGGCAGCGGAAAAATGCTGCCGACCGTCGCGCGACCATTCGACGCCCGTTGCGCGGCCCCCGTTGAACCGGATTTTACTAACCCACGCATGGAGTTCGAGTTTGACGTTGGCGCGCCTCAGCGCCGGCCTCATGAACGCATCGGCTGCCGACTGCCTCCTGCCGTTGCGAATGGTCAGCTGGTAACAGCCGAGTCCTTCAGGATGATCGCCATTGAAGTCGTCGGTCCACGCCACGCCTAGTTCGCGGGCAGCACCCATCCAGCACGCGCGTACGTCGTGCAGGAAGGGGGTCACGTCTTTGACGTCCAGCGGGCCGTCGGTAATCGCGCGTCCGGCGGGATCCACGCGGCGCTCCGATCTTTCAAAATAGGGGCGCACGCCATCCCATCCCCAGCCGATATGACCCATGGCGCGCCAATCGTCGAAGTCCGCCGGCATGCCGCGGCAATACACCAACGCGTTGATGGAACTCGAGCCGCCGAGCACTCGGCCGCGCGGCCAATACATGGTGCGGCCGTTGAGTCCTGGACTGCCTGCCGTTTGGTACTTCCAGTTGACCGTTGCGTCGGCGAATGTGCGGCCATAGCCGATGGGCGTCTTGATCCAGAACCGAGAGTCCGATCCGCCGGCCTCGAGGACCAGAACCCGATGCTGCCCGCTCGCGGACAAGCGATCGGCAAGAACGCATCCGGCAGACCCGGCGCCGACGATTATGTAGTCAAATTGATCCACTGCCGCGAGCTTAGCCTGATCGCCCGATCGCGCTATGCCATTTCGCGATCCGGCCATGTTATTTTTCGAAAACGCATGGCCGCCTTCCTCCGTCGCGCAACCCTTGCGAACCCTGTATGGTGCGGCAATTCGAGTCCCGCTTGAGGTGCATCGTTTGAGTAGTATCAGTGCGATCGACATCCCGCGGACCAAAGCTCCTTCCTCGGTCGAGCGCTGGTATGTTCTCATCCTGATGTGTTTGATTTATGCGATCAATATTGCAGATCGTTATGTCGTCTCCACCGTACTCGAGCCCATACGACTGGAACTGAAATTGAACGATGCGGGGGTGGCGTTCCTCACCGGTATTCCCCTTGCGCTCTTCTATGTCGCTTTCGGCATACCGATCTCCTGGTTGGCGGACCGTTCGAACCGCCGCAATATTCTCGCCATGGCGCTCATCATTTGGTCCGGATTCACCGCCTTGTGCGGAATGTCGCGGAACTACCTCGAGTTCCTGTTGGGGCGCATCGGCGTCGGCGTCGGCGAAGCCGGCGGCACACCGCCATCCACGGCGATCGTCTCGGACTGTTTTCCGGCTGACCGGCGACCGATGGCAATGACGGTGCTGGCGCTGGGTGCCCCCATCGGAGCCTGGTTGGGGGCGGACATGGCCGGTCATGTCGCGCATGCGTACACCTGGCGTGCCGCGTTCATCGCGCTCGGCGTACCCGGCCTGCTCGTCGGAATTCTGGTGTTTTTGACGGTGCGCGAACCGCCGAGGGGAAGACTGGACGCCATAGTCGATGACGTAAGGCCGTCGTTGTTCGAGTCGTTGCGTTTTCTATGGCGCCAAAAGGCCGCCTTCCACGTGGTGATGGGCGGCGGCGTGTGCGCGCTGTGGGGATGGGGCCTCATATACTGGACGCCTACATTCCTGCAGCGGGCCTACAATCTTGATGTGGGCCAGGCCGGCGCCGTGACTGGGAACATCCATCTTTGGGGCGGATCCCTGGCGACCATCGGCACCGCGTGGCTCCTCTCTCGACCGTCCATGGCGGATCCGCGCCGCGTGGTGTGGCTGCTGGCGGGCGGGGTTGCGTTTACGACCATCCCGTCGATGATCGCGTATGCCACGCAGTCGCTGTGGTTGTGCAAGCTCATGTTTTGCCTTTTCATACCGGCGATTTATTTTTATATCGGCCCCTGTTTCGGCCTGCTCAACAATCTATCGCCCTGTCATATGCGAAACATGTTCATCGCCATATCGCTGCTGGTCGCGAATATTTTGAATCTCATCGTCGCGCCGTGGGTGGTTGGCGCGTTGAGTGATTGGTTTGCGGGCGGTCACGCGACCGATGCGTCGTCGCTGCGGTCGGCCTTGTTATGCCTTGCGCCCACCGGCCTCTGGGCGGCGTATCATTTGTTCATGGCATCGCGAACCATCGTCGAGGATCAAAAGCGGGCGATTGGTTACACCAAAGCGTGGTCTCCCTAGGACAGTTATGGCAAAGACATCGATCGATCGCCGCTGGCTGCCGTTGAATGCGCTGCGCGCCTTCGAAGGCGTTGCCAAGCACTTGAGCTTCACCGCCGCGGCGAACGCACTGCTGATTTCACAAAGCGCCTTGTCGAGACACGTGATCGCCCTCGAAAAGTTGATCGGCGCGCAGCTCTTCGAGCGCCGCCCTCACGCGTTGGTGTTGACCAAGGCCGGCCAACTGCTTCTGCCGGCAGTGATGAGGTCGTTCGATCGCTTGGAGTACGCACTCGACGACATCCGCAACGACAGCGCAACCAGTGTACGAACCTTACGGGTGCAGATGCCGCCCAGTTTCGCAGTTCACCTGGCCGTGCCCATTCTGCGTGATTTCCGACGTGCCGCTGCCGAGGTCGAAATCGATTTGGTGAGCCCGTACGGGGTCGGGCCGCCGCCCGGGGATGTGGACGTGGCCGTCGTCTATTCCAAGCCGACCGTAACCGAATTGGTGACCGACTTGCTGTGGCCGGTGCGCCTCAATATGCTCTGTCATCCGAGCGTCGCGGCGCGACACCAGGGCAAGAGCTTGGCCGAATTCATTGCGGCCAACGAATTGGTGCACGTGCGAATTTCCGACATGCCGCGACATCATCTATGGCTGCAATTCGCCCGTCATGCCACCTTGAATTCGTTGAACGTGGAACGCGGTCTGGTGTTCGATACCGCGGTGCTTGCCGTGCAGTATGCGTTGAGCGGAGAGGGCATCGCACTGGTCGACAGCTACCTGTTCGGCGACTATATACGCAGCGGGCGCCTGGTCAGCCCCTACGACGCGAGCCTCGATGACGGCTATGGCTACTATTTGACCACTCACCCCGAAGCCTTGAGCGACACCG
>Ga0224558_1001434_pt1 | contig 24989 bp, 24 predicted proteins | sample 714S32024metaG_FD_180682 | JGI IMG/M metagenome (GOLD analysis project Ga0224558, IMG submission 180682) | Peat soil microbial communities from Stordalen Mire, Sweden - 717 S3 20-24 | ecosystem: Environmental > Terrestrial > Soil > Wetlands > Peat | place: Sweden: Norrbotten County, Stordalen... | reverse complement strand
TTTGGCAATCGCGGTTGGGACTGCTCTCAGGCCCTGCCAAAGCTGAGGATGGCATGTAGAAAGTCTGAATACGATAAGCATTCTAGGAGGAATGACAATGGCAGAGGCCAGTGGCACTGTCAAGGTGTTAGGTTTTGCCGGCAGTCTTCGAAGGGATTCGTATAACCGCGCCGCCTTGCGGACAGCCCAAGAACTTCTGCCCCCGGGAATGGCACTGGAGATCTTCGATCTGGCGCCGATTCCTCTATTCAACGAAGACGTAGAGAGAGAGGGATTTCCGGCAGCGGTAGTACAGTTCAAGGAACGCATTGCTGCTGCTGATGCCCTGCTGATAGTCACCCCCGAATATAACTATTCCATTCCGGGAGTGCTCAAAAATTCTCTTGACTGGGCATCGCGCCCTCCCGGCCAGTCTCCCCTGATGGGAAAACCCCTGGCCATCATGGGGGCGTCCACCAGTTATTTCGGGTCTTCCCGGGCACAGTATCACCTGCGCCAGGTCTGTATCATCCTGAATATGCATCCTGTCAACAGCCCCGAGGTCTTCATTTCGGGGGCGGCGTCCAAGTTTGATGGCACCGGGAAACTGACGGACGGGATGTCCAGAGATAGCATCAGCAAGCTACTGCTGGCGCTGCAGGACTGGACTATCAGGCTGTGGGGCGCATGACCATGATATTTACCCTCGACTATCTGAGAAGAGTTTCAATAAGGAATTAAATCTTCGTGGGTATTGTGTCGAGCGGAGAGGTTCTTTTTTAAGAGGACTTGGCTCTTAAAAAGAAGATGATGGGATATCGCGTCTGGGACTGGCTGTCACCGATGGCTTTAATGTGCTGGAGCGGCTACCCGATCCAGTCTTCATTCCCCAGGATGAGAAGGACGAGGCGGGGGGTCTTAGACCCCCCGCCTCGTCCTCATGGATAGGCAAATTTACATGCTATATACAGCCTACGCTTGATGCAGGCGACAAGGCGCTTGTCTGCTACGGAGCCACAGATACCTACATCTGTTTAGCAACCGCAAGCGTAGGAGATCTGATACCGGAGGTGGTGAGGCGTACATTGCAGAACGCTCCGGTAAGATGAGATGGATCTCCGGCTGCTTGCTTATAAACAGGACATGAATTAGGTTAAACACGAAGAAAGAGATGCAAGTCATATAGAAAGCAAGAAAGATGAAGTCAGCCTCTTAATATGTATAATTATCTTCAGGTGTGGTATAATAGTAAGAAAAAGGAGGCTGCACAATGTTTGAAGTCTATGTCCCAAGATCTCGAGAGGCCAAAAAGATAGCTATACCGGAGGTTAAAATCTCCAAGCAGTCCATCGTAATGAACAAGAATGCCAGGAATCTGCTTCGTGCAGAGAGATTGGAGCTTGCATACGATGAGGATAACAGGACTATCAGAATAAAGAGAGCAGAAGAAAACGGCATCAACATCAAAAAGACCAAGGTGTACGCCAAGGGCTTCCTGGAGCATTTCAATATTCAGGAGAAGGGCAGGTTCATGGCCGACTATAAGGAAGATGAGGATGCCCTCTACGTTAGAGTCAAATAGCAGCTATGTTTTTGATTCTTCCCTCAGTTTGGCACAGTAGAGTTTCAAGTGTGACAGAACGATGTTCAGGGTGGCGTTCAACGAGTCGAAATCGATTTGCTTTCCACCCAGGGCAGACCTTAGCAATTGCGAGCGGTATTGATTGACCTCCGCCCGCAGGCTGGCTCCGGCCGGGGTGATGGTTAAAAACACTACTCTGCGGTCATTGTCGTCCCGCCAGCGGTGCACCAGGTCAGTTTCAACCAGTCCGTCCACCAGACCGGTCAGGGTGGCCGAGGACAATCCAATCTTCCTTTGCAGGTCCCCCATCGTCAGCGGCTGATCCGTGGACAGGTTGTTGATTACAAAGTAACGGGACGGGCTGAGGCTCTTTTTAGCTAGATAGCACCTGACGCGCTGGTTGAGTTGCATAAATATCTGATGCAGCAAACTTTCCAATTCCTGCACGCCGCCAATGACTTCTGCCAAGATGTATCGCCTCCCATGCATTTAGGGAACCAAAATACATTATAAAAGCTTCCCCGTGGTAGTGTCAAATGAAAACAAAGATACGCCTTAAGCCTTGAGCGATCAGGGCTTAAATAGATTGCCACAGATTGAAGGGAATACTTGACAAACCAAAATAGTAGACTTATATATATACTAACTGGAATAAAAGAGGATAAGCAGTAGCTGGTGTCTGTTTCAGGTTTTTAGCCGCTTTGGGATCATCTATTCTTGTCTATATTTTGCTAAATAGCTGCCCGGAATAAGCGATGCACCCATCCTGGAATATACCAAGCTCAACCATTTTGGACACTGGTATTGATCTGAGGGGGTCATATGCCGTTCGTTAATCAGCAAATGCTTTATATGCTATCGCATTTATCAGTCTGATCAGAATTTATAGAAAAGAATGAGGGAGGGATGGAATAATCAACACGACTGTTGAGGTTTCCCAGGCTGACTGTCGGCAATGATATTCCATCTATATTTATAATGGAGGCGAGGAAGGTGCCCGGTGAGAATGCTGCTCCCAAGTTCAACTGGGACACGGCGAAGCGTTATGTCGGCGAAAGAGTGATTCAGCAAATATTACACTACCTGGAGGGAAATCCAGATCAGAATATTCCACGCTTGTTCAAGGTGATCGAGCCCCTGACTCCGGATCCGTTTCAGCGGAAAAGAACCCACGACATGAGGCTGATCTACGAGAACAACCCTGCCTACAAGACATATTTCAACGGTATTTTCAATGATGTGGACCGGGATATGCGCAACCGGATCATATGCAACTTCCTGATCATGATGATCAACAGCAAGGCGCGCCGCGAGCAGATCACGGCCAAAGAGGGGATCATGATCCCTCATGCCATTCTAGTCGACCCCACCAGCGCCTGCAATCTAAAATGCGTCGGTTGTTGGGCTGGCGCCTACGCCAAGCACGATCAGCTCGAACCCGAGCTGTTTGATCGAATTCTGACCGAGGCCGCGGACCTGGGGATAACCACCATCGTATTCTCCGGTGGAGAGCCCTTTGTCTACCCACACCTGTTGGACATGGTTGCCAAGCACAACGACCTGAACTACATGGCTTATACCAACGGTACCAGGATCGATGACGCGATGGCGGACCGCCTGAAGGGGCTGGGCAACTTCGTGCCCGCTATCAGCCTGGAGGGCTGGGAGGAGCAGACCGATGCCCGGCGCGGCCAGGGAACATTTAAAAAGATCACGGATGCCATGAGACGCCTGAAAGAGAGGAAGCTGTTCTTCGGGGCATCCCTGACCGTCACTACTCAGAATGTGGAGACCGCTACCAGCGATGAATTCATGGATTTCCTGATCGACCAGGGGGTGAGGTTCCTGTGGAGCTTTCACTACATCCCCATCGGGCGATCGCCCGATGTCAGCCTGATGATCAGCCCCGAACAGCGGGCCTACCTGTCCAAACGAATCGGCGAAATTCGCAAATCCAAGCCATTGCCCATCGCGGACTTCTGGAACGATGGCGAGATCACCCATGGGTGCATAGCCGGCGGGAACTCCTATTTCCACATCAATGCCCGGGGCGATGTAGAGCCCTGCGCCTTCGTGCACTTTGCCGTGGACAACATCCACTACAAGAGCCTGCTGGAGGTGCTGCACAATCCGCTATTTGCTGAATACCAGAAGCGCCAGCCCTTCTCTGACAACATGCTGCGGCCCTGCCCGGTCATCGACAACCCCCAGATCCTTCGGGAGATGGTCCGGCTTTCAGGTGCCCACCCCACCCACGAGGGGGCGGAAACGGTGCTGGGAAGCGAGATCGGCAGCTTCCTAGATCAGCGATCGGCGGAGTGGAAGCAGGTATCCGACCCGATCTGGGAGGAGCGCCAAAAAATCAGGGCTGTTGAAGAGCAGCGATCTGCTTCATAGTTGGTGATTCTCTAAAACAGGCTATCAATTCAAGCAACCCCGGAGGATGCTCCGGGGTTGCTTTCATGAGGCGTTATCGGCGCTGGCGAATGAGGCCGCACCGCATTGGGCTGAAAAGCTGGCATGCGGAGTGCATGAAGCCAAGACCCAGTTGAAGGGAACGTCTTTGCGAGTGGAACATGGTGCGAATAGGAAGCGGGGGACTGGCCTATCCCCGCCGCCGGCACAGACGAGTCGGGGGCAGCGGATGCTGGAGAATGGGATGCCTCCGGAGAGTGAGCGTGAGAACCTCATCAATGCTGCACAACCTGCTACAGCGCCGACAGATCAACCTGCAACTGGGCCATATCAAACCCTTCCAGTGAAAAGCCACCATTGAGCATCTCCGGGCTGAGAATCGCCCAGGCCTCATCGCAGTACTTATTGTAGAACTGTACCGTAATTTGCTGCAGTCGGCCCCAGGTCACGCAGACCAAGTTTCCGCGGCAAGCCACGAGCGGCACGTAGTGGCCGCCTGCTATCTGCTGCATACCATGCACGACACTCCATGGCTGTCCGGCGTTGAACTGGTCGATTGCCGATTCGGGGACCTGAAGGCCTATGCCAACGGCACTGAAAAGGTAGATGGCCTCCAGGAGATCATCGATGTTGCCCGGCTCCAGTGCAAGATAGGCGCCAATCTTGTGCCGGGCGCCGTTGGCATCGATCAGTCCGGTCAACTTCCGGTATTGCAGTGCCTGACGGACGTCAGTCCCCTGATCCGTTTCCGGTTTCCCCGGAACATAGCCAGTAACGGCGGAATAATCCGAGATTGTATTTTCAGGTTCGAAAATGGCTGGAATTCCGGCTTCCGTCGTCCACAGTTCCGTTTCGTGATCAGATCCGGCGAATACACAGTCTCCGACAGTGTCATTGCCGAGCATACCCCAGGCGTCAGCGCCGATCAGGCTCTCGTGACCGAACTGTGTCGGATGAGGTGGCAGAGGTACCTTGAGGTAATGCAGGAAACAAAGGTCTCTTCTGTCGTAAGTTGCCGGTTTTTTGCCGAACTTGAGTGCTGTGCTCATATGATCAGGTCTCCTCTCCGGGGATGTTTTCAACTGCTCTTTTATATGCGGCACTAATGTGGGTTATACCATATCGCTCCGGCCCCTCGTGATTACTGCATTTTTTTGATTAAGGCCAGGGCATTGTGATTTTCGATTGAGGTGTGAGGATTGAATAGGCGGACAGGCGCAATTACCAATATATCTCATATTATATAGCTGGTGATAACCGGAAATGATGGAACATGATGCCAGTGAGTGCGTTGCCGGGTTTTCAAGAGGCAAAGTATGTAGTGAACAGCACAGGAGGGGGAACTGATGCTAGATGACATCAAGATCGGCGATATTGTTACCAGGAAGTCCTATGGTGGCGATATCTATTTCAAAGTTGACAATATTGTTGGAGAACGAGGAGAAGAGCGTGCGATGCTCCGGGGGCTTGCCTATCGTCTCTGCGCCGATGCCCCGCTGAATGATCTGGAAAGGAAAGACCAACTCGCTGTCGAGGGGCACCGGAAAGAAAATTCTAAGAAGCAGAGGCAGCAGGTCATGAGGGCGGCAAGTCGTCAAAATAGGGTAATAAGGGAGTATGTCTAAACGTGTCTACAGACTTATCGTGTTGAGCGAATTGAGGGTTATGGCAGAACCGGGATCATTAAAAAAAACACTGCATGTTTGCAGCGTCAGTGACACATTTACAGGCGGGAGAATGGCACTGGACTCAAATTCGGACAATTGATGCTTCTTGACTTTGCCTTAAAGCCTCCAGACCAATATCCCACGTAATTTACATTCTTGCATACGGTGAAGAACTCAATCGGTTCATCCTTACAGGCTTTCAGCTACCTTGCCCTTACGGATAATCAAGTTCTCCCGCCTGTGATTTGAGCATAGCACAATTTAGCATAAAAATCAATAAGAATATTGGTTTTTATCAGCAAAAACCTTGTAAAAAATACGGCACAAAATGAATGGTACAGGGGTTAGTTCTTGTAACGGGTAACTGCGGGTGCCAGGTGAGTGAAAGCTATTACCCAGGCGCGGCGGGCGCGGTTGCTGTGGTGCACTCTTATTGCATCTAGATGACGATCAGACGGAAATTCGTTTCTTTAGCCTGGGTTGAGGCTCGAGTTGGACCACCTTTTTGCCGTCCAGGATGTCAAAGGCGGCCTCGATATCGTTGGCAAGCATTTCTGCCATATCCTCGCTGAAGCTCTCTTTGACAACCACGCGGAGTGCCGTGATGCTTTCCGCGTTTTCCGGAAGCCTGTAAACCGGGAGCATCCAGCCGCGCTCGCGCAGTTTCTGTGAAAGTTGGAAGGGAGAAAATCCGGGATCCTTCTTGAATCTGAAGGCTGCGATTGGCAGGGTGATCTCCCCTAGCAATTCGAACTTGCCTGATGCCAACAGTCTCTGTGCGAAATACCGGGCATTTTGCAGGCAATTTCTCATGACCGAGGTGTACCCCTCCCGTCCCAACCGCAGCAGGTTGAAATACTGCGCCAGCATCATGCTTGACCCGCCTGAGAAATTCAAGGTATAGGTCGACATGGTTTCTCCGAGGTAGTTCACGTGGAAGATCAGTTCCTCTGGCAAATCCTTTGCATCCCTGAAGATCAGCCAGCCCAGACCTGGATAGACAAGGCCAAACTTGTGCCCAGACACATTGATCGAGCGTACTTGAGGCACGCGAAAATCCCATTTCAGGTCAGGGTTGGTGAAGGGGAGAATGAAACCCCCGCTGGCCGCATCCACGTGGATTGGAATATCCCAGCCCTTATCCCTCTTTACTGCCATCAACAGGTTGTTGATCTCTGCTACGGGCTCACAGGCGCCAGTGTAGGTAGTTCCGGCAACTGCACCCACACAGATTGTGTTCTCATCGATATAGGCGGCGACCAGTCCGGGGTCGATGGTATACCGGTTCGTGGTCATCGGAATGATGCGGGCCTCCACGTCAAAATATTTGGCAAATTTGTTCCAACAGATGTGAGCGCCGGCGCCGAAGACGATGTTTGGACTGTGATAGGGTTTCCCCTGTTCAATGCGGCGCTTTTTCCAGGTCCATTTATGGGCCAACAAGCCCAACTCGATGGCTTCGGAGGATCCGAGGGTTGCAGTGCCACAGAACTGGGCCTTTTCATGGACATTAAACAGATGGGCGAGGATGTAGACGATCCGCTGGTGGATCTCGTTGGTTTGAGGGTATTCAAAGCGGTCGATGAAGTTTTTCCCAAGGTTTTCGATGATCAGTTTTTCTGCTTCCGGTTCCATCCAGGTGGTGGTGAAACTTCCGAGATCGAAGGCGGTGTTCCCGTCCAGGTACAATTCATCATGGATGATCTGATAGGCCACGTTGGCAGGCATCATTTTTTCTGGCAGTTCGTACTTGGGAACCTTTTCGGCAAAATATCTGGTCGCATAAGTGGGCGACAGAGATAGTTCGGAGTCAGACAATCTGTAGAGATCCGTTTTTTTAAAAATCAATGGTTTTTTAACCCCCTTCATTTTAAAGTCTAAAATCAGTATAATCATTGCCAGGGGATAACGCCATAACATTGCCTTGATGTCCCCCCACATCCTCCGCATCCGGGCTAATGCCCGGCCTTGTACTCCGCATTCCGTTCGGGCCAGCCCGAAGGGCTGGCGGAGGAAGAATGCGGAGTACAGGAAACTCCGCTTCGCTTCGTTTGAAATTGGGACGGAAGGCGCGATAAATGTCTGGGTTAACTCCAACCAAAAGAAAGAGATATCTTCAGGCATTTATATTTTTATCAGGCCTGATCCTGATCATATTGATCGGCGCCGGTTGCCATAAGACCGGCCAGAGATCCGGCCAGTCTGTTTCCACAGTTTCTGGTTCTCTATCCGGTCAGACTGTGTCAAGAGACCTGACATGGTCATACGACAGGATAGGATTTACCTGTTATGTGGAAGTTCCCCAGCAATTACTGGACTGGGACCGGAAGACCTATCAGTTTACAGCCGGGTTTTACAGCGGCAAATATTCGCAGGCTGATCTGGATTTCATGCCGTCCGAACTCAGGCGACTGGTTCTTTCCGATTCCCTGCAGGAGGGAGGAGACCTGGCGCCTTGGGTTAACGATACTCCAAACAGCCTGTTGACAGTCGAGATAGCCGACAAATTAGCATCCTACGCCAAGAGTAAAGGTTTTGACTACTTTCATACGGCGGAATTCATTCAGAGTTTTGTATGCGGAGCGATTCCCTATCAGGTTACCTATGCGCCGGAATTACCCGCCCAGACCCTGATAGACAATGGTGACTGCAAGGATAAGTCTATTCTGCTGGCGGCGCTTCTCAAGAACCTATCATACAAGGTAATCCTGTTGGAGTTCCCGCCGAAGGTCGGGGCACCTGGGCATATGGCGGTGGGCATCGCATTCACCAACAACCAGGTGCCAAAGAACAGGGAGCTTTCCTACTACAGGTACAAGGGATACAAGTATTATTTTGCGGAGACCACGGCGCCCAACTGGCCGTTGGGGACCGCCAGCGTCGACGAACCGGCGCACATCTACGATGTCAACTAGCGTTAGTTAAATGATTCCATGCCTGTCTGTTGTGCCTCTTCAGTACTTCAAACAGGCTTGAATATTTATTATGATGGTCCGGCCTGATCGGTGCTGTCTTTTTTGCGCCAAGCAGTCATGATAAAATAGTGCGCAAGGGGAAATATTTTCTAGTGAATACTATTCTAAAAGGGGGTTATGGCGCAATGCAAGTGATCGGTTTTGTAGGGAGCCCGCGGGAGAATGGGAACACCGCCGTGTTAGTACAGCGGATTCTTGATGGTGCAGCCTCAACGGGTGCGCACACCGAGATCATTTTTCTGAACAAGCTGAATATCAGGGGATGCCAGGCATGCATGTACTGTAAATCGCATGACGGTTGCAAGCAAGAGGACGACATGATCCCCCTTATCGAGAAGATCAAGAAGGCGGATCGCCTTGTCTTCGGATCCCCGATCTACATCGGGTATGTAACCGGGCAGGCCAAGATCTTTCTTGATCGCCTCTATGTCTTTTTCCGGGGGCCTAACGCACCTGGCACGATGCCTGCAGGCAAGAAGGCCGCTCTGGTATTTTCTCAGGGCAACCCGGATGAGAACGCATTTAAGAAATATATCGAAATGATACCTGGTTTCCTGAGGAGACAGATGGAGATCACGGATACTTTGTTCGCTGCCGGTGTTCCCAAGGCTGCCGATGACGAGTCCCTGATGCAAAGGGCTTTACAGATAGGACTCGATCTGGTCAAGTAACCGCAGGAATATCGCTATTCGGAAGGGCCAATGAAGGGATTATGATGGGTTATTTGGGAGTTATTTTCGACCTTGATGGCACATTGCTCAACACGCTAGATGATCTGGCAAATTCAATGAATCATGTATTGATAAAGCATGCCTTTCCTGTACATTCTAAAGAAAGGTATAGATATTTTGTCGGTGAAGGCATGGAGAGGCTGGTAAGGCGGGCTCTCCCGCCAGAAGACCAGGATGAGAAAATGATGGAGCTTTGCTTATTCGAGCTTGAAAATGAATACAGCCGGAGATGGCATGAATTAACCAGGCCTTATGACGGAATTGATGAATTGATTGACAATCTTGATGCTCTAAATATAAGCATGTCTGTCTTGTCAAACAAACCTGATCGGTTTACCACAATAACAATTGATCACTTTTTTGGATTGAAACGCTTTACTTTTGTTTTTGGAGCTAGAAATGGTGTTCCTAAAAAGCCCGATCCGTTTTCAGCGCTGGAGATATCAAGACACTCAAATATTGCCCCTTCAAACTATGTCTATCTTGGTGATTCAGGCGTTGATATGAAGACAGCCAATGCTGCCGGGATGTATGCTGTGGGCGCCACATGGGGCTTCAGGGAAGCGGATGAACTGTTGGAGAATGGTGCACAATCACTGATCGCTGCTCCATTAGAACTACTTCATTTTTGTCGCAGATAGTCTCTGGACTGTAAGATAAAGACGCAAGGGAGGGATCATTATGCCAGGATTGCTTGATCCGATAACGATCAGAAGCATGCAACTGGCCAACCGCCTGGTCATGCCCCCCATGGCTACCGGCAAGTCCGTGCAGGGCGGGCATGTCAGCCCGGAAATGCTGGCTTACTACAGGGAGAAGTCTGCCGGCGGGTATATCGGAATGGTCATTATCGAGCACAGCTATGTCAGCCCGGAGGGAAAGGCGCATGAACGCCAGTTGAGTGTGGCCGACGATTCGGTCATCGATGGCCTGAAGGAACTGGCAGAGGTCATACACAGCCAGGGGCCCAAGACAATCATGCAGATCAATCATGCCGGAAGCGCGGCCAGCGTTGATATTATCGGCGTCAGACCCGTAGCACCCTCAGCTATCGATAATCCCAGCAGGGGTTCGTTACCCAGAGAGTTGGGCAAAGATGAAATCTCAAAAATTGTCCATCTATTTGCCGCTGCTGCCGGGAGAGTCAAGGCAGCCGGTTTTGATGGGGTGGAGTTGCATTCAGCGCATGGCTTCCTTCTCAACCAGTTTTTCTCGCCCCTGACCAACCAGCGTCATGACGAATACGGCGGAGAAATCATCAACCGCATCAGAATACATCTGGAAATTGTCCGAGCAGTCAGGGAAGTGGTGGGGCCTGATTACCCGGTCTTCGTCCGGCTGGGCGCCTCCGATTACTGTGCAAATGGCGTCACCATCGATGACAGCGTAGTGGCCGCCCCGAATCTCGAAGCTGCCGGAGTTGATGCCCTGGACGTCTCGGGGGGCTTTTGCGGGTTCAATATTCCCGGCACAAGTGGGCAAGGGTATTTTGCCCCACTTACTGAAGCCTTAAGGCAGGCGGCCACCATGCCGGTCGTCCTGACCGGTGGCATCAAGGATGCCAGGACCGCAGATCGACTGCTGCAAGAAGGAAAGGCAGACCTGATCGGTGTTGGCCGGGCGATAATGGCCGATTCGTTCTGGGCCAAGAGAGAAATGGAGGCTTTAAAAGGCAGGTAATAGCAGGAGGCGACCACTATGAGCGATAACCCGGATCACGCCGGCTTGGAGATCGCCACCTTTGCCGGGGGCTGTTTCTGGTGCATCGAATCTGCATTTGCAGGAGTGGCAGGCGTTGTCAAGACAGTGTCAGGCTATACCGGGGGCAGCAAGGAGAACCCCACCTATCAAGAAGTCTGTTCCGGTGCTACGGGTCATTATGAAGCAGTGCAGGTTACCTTTGATCCAGCCGTCATTCCGTACCATAAATTGCTTGATTTGTTCTGGATGCAGATAGATCCCACTGATGAGGGCGGACAATTCTATGATCGCGGCTCCTCTTACCGGACGGCTATCTTCTATCATAATGAGGTACAGCACCAGCAAGCTCTGGCCTCCAAACAGGCTCTTGAAGAAAGTGGACGGTTTACCAATCCTGTAGTTACCCGGATACTGACTGCTGCAGTTTTCTATCCCGCGGAGGATTATCATCAGGACTACCATAACAAGCAGCCTTCCCGTTATTGTCAGTACCGGCAGGGTTCTGGGCGGGATGACTTTATCTCTAAGCACTGGGAAAAAGGGATAGACAGGACACAGTTAAAAAATAAGCTGACCAGACTGCAGTATGAAGTGACGCAGAACAACGCCACAGAGTCCCCGTTTCAGAACGAGTTCTGGGACAACAAGCAGGATGGCATCTATGTTGATATTGTATCCGGGGAGCCCTTGTTCACATCCAGGGACAAGTTTGACTCAGGCTGTGGCTGGCCAAGTTTCACCAAGCCCATCCAACCAGGTAAGGTCGTTGAAAAAGAGGACCGGAGCCATAATCTGGTCCGCGCGGAGGTGCGCAGCAGGGAATCCGATTCCCATCTTGGCCATGTCTTTAATGATGGGCCTGGGCAGACAGGTCTGCGTTACTGCATCAACTCGGCAGCCTTGCGCTTTATCCCTAAAAAAGACCTGTCCAAGGAAGGCTATGGCGAGTATCTGGCTCTGTTTGAGTGAGCAAGTTTACAGTTTGATTAACTTGAACGTCCCGCTTAAAAATGAGTAAGTCAGGCGACACTTAGGAGGAACATGAGCAATATTGCCGGTAATCTTAAAAGAGCCTCTGGAATGATTGCCGGATCTCGCTTGACCGTGGTGGTAACCGGGGCCGGCATTAGCACTGAGGCGGGAATCCCTGATTTTCGCGGAGAGCATGGAATCTACCGCAGCCTCGGGGAGCGCCAGGTGATGAACATCATAAATATCGAGGCTTTTCACCGGGACCCCCGACAGTTTTACGAGTTTTACCGGAAGTACTTCATGTATGCCGGAGTGGAGCCAAGCCATGCCCATCGTGTACTGGCCGTCATGGAGCAGAAAGGGTTGATTAAGGGAGTCGTCACCCAGAATATCGACAACCTGCATGAGCGGGCAGGAAGCAAACAAGTGATCTCCGTCCACGGCAATGCCGACCGCTTCTCATGCATCATGTGTTTCAAGGCTTATGACGCTGCCTACGTACAGAAGCATTCAAAGCTTGTTCCCACCTGCGCTGCCTGTGGCGGAGTTCTCCGGCCGGACGTCGTCCTTTATGGGGAACCAATCAAAGAGTATCGCCATGCCCGGGAGACCATCCTGGGGGCGAGCCTGGTGATCGTTATCGGCTCTTCTCTAACGGTCTTCCCGCTGGCCGGGTTTGTCGAGGAGTATGCCTGCCAGACCCGGGAGTTGATAATAATCAATAAAGGCCCCACCGCCCTCGATCACCTGGCAACAGTCCGGCTGGAGGCTGAAAACACAGGCTTGTTGCTTGATGAGATCGTAAGCCATATCACCTGATTATCAGGTTGATATCGGCTTCGTGGTCGTTAACTCTCAGCCGCTGCATCCCATAATCCCCATGGCTAAACTAAGGGGCATTACGGCGTGTTTTAGTAAGAGGATGATAGCATGAGTCTAGAAATAAGCAAGATTATCCGCACTAAAAGAAAAACGGTTGCTCTGGTAATTACAACAGACGCCAGACTGATTGTCCGTGCGCCGTTATACACGCCGCAGGAGTATATCAGAAGACTTGTTGAAAAGAAGAGGGATTGGATTGAAAGAAAACAACAGGAGATGGCAGGGCGGAACGAAACTTATATTCAAAAGCAGTATGTAAACGGAGAAGACTTTCTATTATTAGGCAGCAGATGCAGGCTCGAATATAGTGACGTTGTGTCTTCCGTCGTGGTAACAAGCGGCAGACTGCTGCTTCCCATTGATCGAAGAGGCGAAGCGGAAGAATTGATTAAAGGGTGGTATAAGGATGAGGCTCAGAAGGTTTTCAAAGAGAGGACGGAGTATTATGCATCCAGGATTGGCATCAAGTATAAATCGGTCAGGGTATCGACCGCAGTCAGACGCTGGGGATCTTGCGGGATAAACGGTACTCTGAATTTGTCGTGGCGTTTGATCATGGCTCCCATGCGTATCATCGATTCGGTTGTTGTTCATGAGCTTGTTCATATAGAATTCAGGAGTCACTCAAAGGATTTTTGGACCAGGGTTCTGATGATCATGCCGGATTATAATCAGCAGAAAAAATGGCTAATAGACAATCAAAGGCTGTTTGAGACAGTTTAACATTCCGCACGCCAGTGTCATCCTGCAATATGGCCTATCGCTCTGTTTCCGTTGACCACCCGCTCTAACTCGCCATTGAGACAATAACGGCACGATGAGCGCCTTTTTGACCACGAAAAGTTAATATGTCTCAAGGGAGGCAAATTCACTCAGTTTTTTTCTCGGTCGTTGTTCGGGGTTTTCTGATGGATAACCGAGCGGAGTCATAGCGACTACCCTGATCTGCTCAGGGATACCAAGTATCTTCTTGACCTCACTCTCATTGAAATGACCCAGCCAGCACGTGCCAAGCCCTAATTCATAAGCCTCCAGAATCATGAATGACATGGCTATAGAAACATCGATCGGATAAGTGAGCTGGCCACAGTGCATCTCTCTTTCAACGGTGCCGCATCCCACCAGTACTACCGGTGCAGTTCCTACAAACTTCTGCCCACCTGCAGCGTCCGCAAGCCTTTTCCTTGTTGATTCATCCTTGACGACGATGAATCTCCAATCCTGCATGTTGGCGGCTGAAGGCGCCAACCTCCCGGCCTCCAGTACCATCTTTAAATTGTCATCTTCAACTTCTTTTGAACTGTATAATCTGATGCTTCTTCTGCCCTTGATTGCTTGCATTACGTCCATTCGGATCCCCCTTCGATTTTAATTATTCCATCTTGATTATGCTCCCATAATTTTTGATCAGAGGCTAATAAAAGTCAAACGCATACAGCGGACCACTCTGACCTCGGAGACTCCTTTGGCCTAAAAGATAAGCCAAATGCTCCTGGCTTCAGTGGGTAAAGCGTTGGAAATACTTGCAACGCACAGCTTTATTCGTTATATACTGTGAAGTCTAGTGTGAGCAGATTAATTGGATGAGCATTATTTAGGGCTTTTGATGCAGGCGGGGGAGAAAGGAATCCCTGATCACGCCCCAGAATATCGCCAATCGCCGCACTGCAATCATTTTAGCATATTCGAAGGATGCAAAGTTTTCAAGCAGTTCGATCGTTGGTTATCCCGTTTGAATCTGAGACAGCTATAAACTCTTCGATTTGCAGCTGCCTAACAGATTTATCGATGACGTCCAGGGTTTCGATTTCATCGCCTGTTGAGGCGCCCAACTCCTTAAATTTACGGGCTGTTACAAAAACTCTGCCCTCTAAAGAGCCTACCGCTTTGTTGTAAGCCTCGACTGTGCGGTCAAGCCCCCTGCGGATTTCGGAAAAATGTCCTGCCAATGTTCGTATTCTGTCGTAGAGGTTTTTACCAAGCTCGCATATATCCTGAGCGTTTCTTGATATTTGTTCCTCCCGCCACCCATATGCCACGGCTCTCAGCAAGGCGATCAGTGTTGTCGGAGTAGCTATTATTATTTGCTGCTCGACTCCATATTCAATTAATCCAGGATCTTGCTCCAATGCTGCGCTAAAAAACGTCTCTCCCGGAAGAAATAATACTGCAAACTCGGGCGCGGGCTTGAACTGTTCCCAGTATGCTTTGGCGCCCAGGTGCAACAGATGCGATCTTATTTGGCGCGCATGATCTTTTAGCTTCGCCAGTCTCACTTCGTCTTCTTGCGCATCCAACGCTTCAAGATAAGCCTGTAGGGGAGCCTTAGAATCTACGATGATATTCTTGTTATTGGGCAGCTTGATCACCATGTCTGGTCGTAGTTGGCCATCCTCGGTATTTACACTTTCCTGCTGCACAAAATCGCAGTGCTCAACCATTCCTGCCAGTTCGACTACACGCCGCAGTTGTATCTCTCCCCAGCGTCCACGAACTGTTGGAGACCTCAAAGCCTTGACAAGATTGGTTGTTTCGGTTTTCAGTTGAAGATGTGTTGTCATTAAGGAATTGACTTGTTCTGTTAAGCTTGTATAGGCTATAATCCGATCTTTCTCCAGCTCATGGATTTTATTGTCGACGCTAGTCAGCGAATCCTGAAGAGGTTTTACAATTGCATCAATAGCTTTTTGCCGGGCCTCGAGGTCATTTTGGGCTCCTTCTTGGTATCGTGCCAATGTAGTATTTGCTAACTCCAAAAACGCATGGTTGTTGCTTTTAAGCGCGTCGGCTGATAGCGCCTTAAATGAATCGGATAGCTTCTTTTCCGCATCTTCGATTAAGGATAGCTTTTCTGATGCGGCCTTGAGTTCGTCCTGCATTCTGGTTTCAGTTTCAGACAGTTTTATAGTAAGCGATATCTTCTCATTTTGAAGAATGTTAATCTGAGACTCTTTTTCTTTTAAGTTTGCTTCCATATCCGAAGATTGTTGTTCTTTAGACCTGATTCGCTCTTCCAGTACTACCCGATCTGTCTGTAAACTCTGCGCCTTTTTATAAAGGGCTGCCCAGGCCGTACCGGCTCCGACGATAAGGCCGATAATTAACATTATGGCCATGTTAATCGCCTCCAACATGTATTTACGTATTATACCACGAAACTGTCTCGGCTCTTAGAGCGTCATTTGTTTCGCAATTCCCGTATGTATGTTCTATTATATTATAGAATACTATACAGGAGGATACAATAGCTGGATGCGGGATCTGTTGTGGTATAGGGGGGAGGAACGGGAACAACGGGGCACCATAACCAGTAGCAGGTAAGCGGTAAGATAGAAGCGAAATAACTATAGGCAAAGAAAAAGAACGAGCCTTGCCTGCCGCCAGCCAGGAGTTTGCCCCCGGGTAAGAGGGGATTGCGACTTCAGGCATGGTTGCCACCACGAATTGCACAACGAACCGCTAAACGGGGAATTCCATAACTTTATGGTGCGCTGGCTGGAAGATCACATATGGAATAGGGAAGGGGCCAGAGGCTGTGAGAATATTGGTTGATGCTGATGCCTGTCCAGTCAAGCATATTATTATTCAGGTTGCCAGGGAGTATAAATTACCGGTGGTCATGTTCATTGATACCAGTCACCTGCTTGATGATGGCTACTCTGAAGTGGTTACGGTAGACCAGCAGCGTGATTCGGTTGATATTGCGCTGATTAACAGGACTAATCCCGGGGATATCGTTGTCACTCAGGACTTTGGACTTGCCGTAATGGTGCTTGGTAAGGCAGCAAGAGCTATCAGCCAGAACGGGATGATCTTTTCAACTAAAAATATAGACAGGTTGCTATGTGAGCGGCATTTTTCCCAGAAGATTCGACGTTCAGGAGGGAGAACTCCTGGACCAAGGAAGAGAACTAAATTAAATGATGAGAGGTTCGAGTCAGCATTAAGGGAAATGATAAACCAAAGCGGCTTCGATTGAGCCCCGGATAAATGAGCGTCTGCTCAACTTGAAAGTTAAGGCGTTTAATTAATAGGGGAAGTATGAAATGTTCAACCTGTTGGACTATCTATTGGTAGCTTTGGCCGCCCTAGCGGCCGGAGCGGTTAACGCTCTCGCCGGCGGTGGCACCCTCATCACATTCCCAGTGCTGACTGCGTTGGGCATACCTGCTGTTGCCGCCAATATGACCAACACTGTAGCCCTGTGCCCTGGCTACCTGGGAGGCATTCTTTCACAACTCGAGGACTTGCACGGTCAAAGGCGGCGCCTGTGGATGTTCATTCCTGCGGGTGTGGCCGGTGGGCTGCTGGGCGGTCTGCTCTTGCAAGTCACGTCCGAGGGCGTCTTTCGGGAGCTGGTGCCCTATTTGATTCTGCTTGCCGCAGGCATGCTGGCGTCACAAGAGCGCGTCCGCCACTGGTTGGTTAAGCGCGCCACATCCAGAGGACACTTACCTCTGGGCGCGGCGCCAGAGATGATCACATCCCCAACCGGCTCAGATTCATGGGGGTTGATCCCAGTCGGATTGGCAGCAGTTTATGGGGGATACTTCGGGGCAGGTTTGAGCGTGATCATACTGGCGGTATTAGGTGCCACCGTCGATGACTCATTGACGCGACTCAATGCCCTCAAACAGGTAATCTCATTCAGTACCAACGTGGCAGCAGCGATATTTTTCGTTTTTTCAAGAAAGGTAATCTGGCCGGTGGCGCTGGTGATGTTTATGGGGGCGCTGATCGGTGGGGCACTGGGCGGTAAACTTGCAAGGCATGTAAAGCCGGCTGTGTTGCGCCAGATCGTGGTAGTTATCGGAGTTGCGGTGGCCATAATCTACTTCATTCATTGAAGACCTTCCCATCGAAATGGCTCACTGCTCAAACCTGTCAGAATTAAGAACTTGCTTTTGAACAATTATCGAACACGGTTATGTCAGCCCCGAGGGCAAAGTCAAAGACGTCAGTTGAGGATTAGGCGATTGATGGATTCATGGTACTGGGCTAAGAAGGTAGTGGAGATCCCGGTAAGCAAAGATGATCTGGCAGATAAAGTGCATAACATTTGCTGTACGTAAATATCCATTGCTCTAATAAAATAACTTGGTGGTTAGATTTAGTAATTATCATAATATACAGAATACACGTAGGGCCTAGCAATAAAATTTCCAAATAACTATAATGAGGATTGTCGATCAGCTATTTACAGCTAACCTGTTTGGTTGACAGAACAGAAAAGACAGAATAACAGGTGTTTTCGTACATTGTAATCAAGATAATTGTAAAATAAATATAAATGTATTTTTCTCAGGTTGGAGTAAACGGGATTCAAAGGCACGTCCGGATACATCCAAATGGCTATCCTGGCGGTCAGAATCGGAACGGTTGGATATTTTTACGGGAATGCGCTTTGAGAGGAGATAAGAACATAGTAATGGCTGCTTATTTTAAGACGGGAGAACCTTTTTGGAGTATGGAAGCTTCAGAGGTGATGAAGCGTCTTGAGACATCTTCAGAAGGTCTCACTGCTTCAGAAGCTGCCAAAAGGACTGAGGCTTATGGGCCTAACCTGCTCCGCTCGACTAAAAGGAAAGGTGTACTGCTGGAGTTTTTAGGGCAGTTTAAAAGCCCGCTCATCTTATTATTGCTGTTTGCAGCCGTACTCTCATTCTTCCTGGGAGATAGCACAGATACCTATATCATTCTGATCATTGTTTTTTTAAGCGGTCTGTTGAGCTTCTGGCAGGAGCACCACGCCTCCAACACCATGGCCAAACTGCTGGCTATGGTGCAGTCCAGAACCGACGTCTTACGCGATGGCAAGCCGGTGGACATTCTGCTGGAAGAGGTAGCTCCCGGCGATGTGGTTCTGCTGACCGGTGGTGGTGTAATACCGGCGGATTGCCTCTTACTGGAGCGCAAGGATCTTTTTATCGACGAGGCAGCCCTTACCGGTGAGAGCTACCCGGTGGAAAAAGAGGTGGGCGTGCTGCCAGCTGATACCCCCCTTGCCCAAAGGTTAAACGCACTTTTTATGGGAACGCACGTAGTCAGCGGAACCGGCAAGGCAATAGTTGTCCAGACCGGAAAGGAGACCGCCTTTGGCCAGATCTCTGAGAGACTGCAAGTAAAACCACCTGAGACCGATTTTGAGCACGGCATCAGGCATTTCGGCTATCTGCTGCTAGAGGTGACACTTATCCTGGTGATTGCAGTCTTTGCTATCAACGTTTACTTCCACCGCGCGGTGCTTCAATCTTTTCTCTTCTCCATGGCCCTGGCTGTGGGTTTGACGCCGCAGTTGCTGCCAGCCATTGTTTCTGTCAATCTGGCACAGGGCGCCCGCCAGATGGCCGCAAAGAAGGTCATCGTCAAACGCCTGGCCGCCATCGAAGATTTCGGCAGCATGGATATTCTGTGCTCGGACAAGACCGGCACTTTGACCGAAGGATTGGTGCAACTTAGCTCAGCCCTGGGAGTTGACGGGAAAGCATGGGACAAGGTCGCTCTCTTTGCTTATTTAAATGCCTTTTTTCAAGTCGGTTATAAGAATCCGATTGACAGCGCCCTTACGGCGCAAACTCGCGATGTGTCCGGTTTCGAAAAACTGGATGAGATACCTTATGACTTCATTCGGAAGCGCCTCAGCATCTTGGTAACTCAGGCCGGGCGGCAGCTATTGATCACCAAGGGTGCTTTTGATCAGGTGCTATCCGTATGCAGCAATGTCGAGTCCCCTGACGGGACTGTGCGGCCATTGTCTGGCATGGAAGCGCAAGTAAGGGAGCTTTACACAGAACAAAGCAGGGCCGGTTTTCGCGCTCTCGGTGTGGCCTATAAAGATTTCTCAAGCGGGAAGATCATTAAAAAAGAGGACGAGACGGAAATGACTTTTCTTGGGGTGCTCCTCCTCTTCGACCCGCCAAAATCTGATGCAATTACAGCCATTCAAGAGTTGAACCATCTCGGGGTTAGCTTGAAGATGATCACCGGCGACAATCAGTTTACCGCACTTCATGCCTGGGAACAGATTGGACTGCCGACGCCGCGGGTGCTTACCGGAGCAGATCTGCACCAAATACCCAGTACAGCGCTACCCATGCGTGCTGCAGAAACGGAGATCTTCGCGGAGGTGGAACCCAACCAGAAGGAGCTCCTGATCCTGGCCATCCGGAAGGCTGGTCATGTAGTTGGTTTTATGGGGGATGGCATCAATGATGGCCCGGCACTGCACGCGGCCGATGTCGGTATTTCGGTGAACACTGCGGTAGACGTGGCCAAGGAGGCTGCGTCCATCGTGCTTCTGGAAAAGGGTCTGGATGTGCTGGCAGCAGGTGTCCATGAGGGACGCACGACCTTCGCCAACACTATTAAATACGTGTTTATGGCCACCAGCGCCAATTTCGGCAATATGTTCAGCATGGCCGGCGCCTCTCTGTTCTTACCCTTCCTGCCCCTTTTGCCGACGCAGATCCTGTTGACCAATCTGCTGACCGATCTGCCAGAGATGACGATTGCCACAGACACAGTGGACCGGGAGTTGGTTGAGCGCCCGCAGCGTTGGAATATCGGGTTTATCAAGAAGTTTATGGTGACCTTCGGCCTGCTCAGTTCTATTTTCGATTACATGACTTTTGGCGTCCTTCTCTTAATGCTTCATGCCACGACCAACCAGTTTCGGACCGGCTGGTTTTTGGAGTCGGTAGTATCAGCCTCATTGATTGTTTTGGTGGTCCGCACCCGGCACTTGTTTTTCCGGAGCCGGGCAAGCACCTATCTGATCATTGCCACTGGAGTGGTGATTTTGTTAACCCTGCTTCTTCCTTACAGCCCATTGGCAGGGATATTCCAATTTACCCACCTGCCGCCCATGTTCATGGCAGCCCTGGTTGTGATTCTCTTTCTTTATATAGGAGGGGCTGAGGTGGCAAAGAGGCTGTTCTATGGCCGATCATACGTTAAAACCGCCCCCGAGAAACCTGTGTCTAATTAAATGGCAAAGAAACCAGATGGAGAGGTAAAAGAAGAGAAACTGAAAAATGCAATTAAATGGATGGGCCTGGCCATTCAAGGGCCACTGACATAGAAAACCCAGGATAAATCGCCCCTTCATGTTATATACTAATCGTGAGAACTTGGCAAAATCATCTCGATATAGAAGGGGGGATAAGACTTGAAAGCAACTGGTATCGTACGCCGCATCGACGATCTAGGCCGCGTGGTAATTCCTAAAGAGATACGCCGGACCCTGCGGATTCGGGAGCGCGATCCCCTCGAAATCTTTGTGGACCGGGAAGGCGAGGTTATCCTCAAAAAATATTCACCGATCGGAGAACTTGGAGATTTTGCAAAAGAGTATGCAGACTCCTTGTATGAAGCAATCGGGCACATAGCGTGTATTGCCGATCAGGACAACATTATCGCAGTGGCGGGAGCGTCGAAGAAGGAGTTTTTGAATAAACCAATTGGCGTAGTGGTAGAGAAGGTGATGGGGGAGCGCAAGCCCATGCTTATCAGCAATGCGGTGGAGCATCCCTTCTGCGAGAGCTTCCTCACGGAAGAGGAAAAAGAGAACTACAAGTTTACAAGCGAGGCGATCGCTCCGATTATCACCGAGGGAGATCCGATTGGTGCAGTGATCATCTGCTCAAAGGAGCCCAACGTCAAGATGGGGGAACTGGAATTGAAGCTGGCTGAAACTGCGGCGGGTTTCCTGTCCAAACAAATGGACATTAGTAGCTGAGCGTGCAGGTTACGATGACCTAGTCCCGGTTTTGCACACGGTTGTATGATTATGCGACACTGCGGTCTGATGCGTAAATCCCACCAAGAACCCAGTAACTGGCATAGTCACTATTAATCTTAGATTAACATTGAATCAGGCAGATTGAGCGGTAGTTTTCACTGGCTACCGCTTTTTCATATTTTCTTTCTTGAAGTGAAGCCTGGCAGATGCGGATATGATCATCAAGGTCAAAGAACCGCTGGCCTGGATAGACCGGGTAGTCTTTGATTCATATCTCCTCATCGTAGCCTCAGCCCGGGCAACAACGAAAGCGCAGGAAAAAAAATCCGTTCGCATCACCAAGGGAAACCCCTTGTTGAAAATGGGTATAAAAATCACCCCTTAGTGCGTCGTTATGTCCGCTTAGTGGCACGAAGAAAGCCTTGAGAGCCCGGAGCCGTGAGCTTAGCGATTTCTGGACGGGAAAAGGATAGCATAGCACGTCTTTAGTGACATATTCTCAGTAAAACGGCAAATAATAGCCAAAATGGTTGACATTAATAGAAGATATAGTATAATATAATAGTTGGTTATATGGTATTTTCCTCCGTTTGGCCCCTTTTGCCTATAAAAATGCTATCAATCACTTTCCACCAAATTACATCTCTGCAAGATAGCCCTTCGCCCACCAGGGGGCGATCTTGCATCCCGGGATGATCGGCGAGGCCGATCATTCGCGTTGAGATCAAACAGTGGCAGACCAAAAATTTTAGATTGTGAGGAGGCAAAGAACCATGGATCATAATTCTAAGAATATACAATCTATAATGTGCCCATTTTTAGGCTACCAAGACGTTGCTGCTGCCGTCACGTGGCTTTCTAACGCGTTTGGCTTCAAGCAGGGCGCAGTAATACCAAGCTCAGGCAAATCAATTATCCATGCCGAAATGCATGTGGGCGACGGTGTGGTAATCCTTGAGACAGCGTTAGAGAAGACTACGTGTAATGGCCCTGCGTGGAGCGCCCCGGCTACGCACGGTATTTATGTCTACGTTGAAGACGTGGATGCGCAATTTCGTCGCGCGCAGGCAGCCGGAGCAAAGATTGTGCGCAAGATCGAGAAAACCATATGGGGAGACGGCACGCGAAGTTTCCGTGTACTTGACCCGGAAGGATACCAGTGGAGTTTTGGGGACTACAAACCGTCGTCTGATGGCAGGTAATAACTTAGGGGATATCTTATAGGAGAAGTTTACACATGAATGACCATGGATCCCGGACAGGAATGATCGGCTTGAGCATAGGGACGGCACCGGGGCGGGAGCGCGGCGGCAGGTATTTGTGGCAACTGCCGGTGATGCTGGCTGCATTCCTGCTGTTGGCCTGCTTGAACCTCTCCTGCGCCCCTAAGCAAGCCCAGGTCGTTCCCAACGCCGCACAAGCGATCACGATCGCCCAGCAACTGGTTCAGACACTGGGGCAGGAAGACTTCGAGGGAGCGGAGTCCTACTTCGATGACACCTTGAAACGCTCGATGCCAACTTCCAGTCTGCAGTTCAACTGGGACGTGATTGAGCACGTAACCGGGCCCTTCGTGAGCGAGGCGGTCGTCAACACCACATACCAGCCTACCTACACCCTGGTCTATGTGACCTGTCAAATGCAGATGGGCAAGATCGACGCGAAGGTGGTCTTCGATGCCCAGAACAAGGTCAGTGGGCTCTTGCTGCAGCCTGACTGACAGTTCCCACTGAGTGGCACCTGACAGGCCTGAAGGTCTTCTTATCTTCCAGCTTGTTTCTTATGGCTTTCTTTCCTCGCTTAAGGACGAAAAAGCGAATAAGGCAGTGCTATTGAATACAATTCTCAGTATTGGCTTTGGGCTGGTGTCAGTGGCTGGCGGCATAAAGCGATATCTGTACACGTCTTAAAACAATTGCAGATCAACGTAATGTCTCATTGGAGACAGTACATCCGGCAGTTCTATGATCTGCCGGATGTAAGCTGGGTTGTTTTGCTACATAACTTTGTTTTGATTGGCGCGGCCTTGCAATTCGTCAATCGTGTGCGCGGGATGGTATTTAACTTATTTTAGGGGGACAACGTGGGGTGACGAAGGTATTGCATGAGGTCATACCCGCAAGGGATTGGGCATTGGATGTGGATCCGGCTATACTTTGTGTAGGAGAAGAGGTTTGACTTATAAGGTCGTTTAGTATTCCAAGGATGGGCAGCGACGCAATTACCAAGTTACTGCCACCGTATAGCTTCTTCATTTCTTTCACGTTCAAATCCTTGGCGGGTGGTTTGAGATCTTCAATTTTCACTCTCGACATGTAGATCACCCCCTTCCGTCTTATGGTTCAGTTCAGACTAGCTCTGACTATATTATAACTGCTCAACCGCCGCGATTCTGTCATCTAGGTGACAAAAACAGAAATAATTTACCCTTCGCCACGCAAAGGTTCTGTGGGATCATTGATCTTGAAATAACAGCCGAATCTTTGCGGAACCATGAAGATTTATTAGGGCAGATAAGCCATTAGATAAATTTAAAATTTCAATACTTAAGCAAAACGAAGAAATTGATTTAGCAATTATTAATGTAGATGTACCAAGTTATGGAGAATTGGAGATGGGAACAGCAGATAATCTAAAACGAATGGATCATGTCCGGATTTCCAAATTATAGAATTAGTGATAGTGGTATAAGTATTCCAGGACTTGTGGTAGGGTTTAGGACAATATCTGGTCTTAGAAGAATTCTTACTAATGCATCAATTATAGCTGGAAATAGTGGGGGACCTGTTTTTGATGAAAGAAGTCGAGTTATTGGAATTGCAGTTACAAGAGCCGACAGAATGGAAGAGGCTAATGAGACTGAAAACCATGGTATAATTCCGGTCAATGCAATTAATTATTTATAATGCATTTTAGTTGACATAATTATTATGCAATAAGGAAAGCCGGTAGGGAAGTAAGACCCGTAATCGCATTATTATCTATGAGAAGTCTTGTTAGGATCAATCATATCGTAATGATCAACATAATACATAATTGACCTGACGCCTGAAAAAAGCTTAAACGATCGGCCAGATGATTATGGACATGCAGAACTAGATTTCTCAGATGTTCATCTAAAGGCGTGCATCGACATGTTGCACTTCGAGCGTTCCTACGATAGTGCTTTGGTTGCCGAGTTCGCATCCTTGGATGACCTGCAGCCTACCATGTACATCCGGCACATGTTCAGTTCTAAGGAATATATCAAAATACGACGTGAGCATTCCCGGTCCGTAAGATATCTATCAGATTGAATATAATGTACGGGATTTATCCCGATATACATTTATCCCTTGAGATTAA
>Ga0224558_1001433_pt1 | contig 25001 bp, 26 predicted proteins | sample 714S32024metaG_FD_180682 | JGI IMG/M metagenome (GOLD analysis project Ga0224558, IMG submission 180682) | Peat soil microbial communities from Stordalen Mire, Sweden - 717 S3 20-24 | ecosystem: Environmental > Terrestrial > Soil > Wetlands > Peat | place: Sweden: Norrbotten County, Stordalen... | reverse complement strand
TCTGGCTCGGGACACTAGTGGGTTCGATGGGTTCTACGAGATCCTTGGGCACCTCGATCTCGGCCTCAAGGCCGGTCAGCGAAACGGGGGCTCTGTCGTCGATGTTGTTGTCGAGATGGTGGGTCCAAGTCTCGTCGGGCTGAGAAGACCTGTGCGTAGTCGGCCCGCTTCCTATTGTGATTGCCTGCACGATGGAATCGCTCGTGACTGCGTTCGCAAACGCAGCCGTGCCCGTCAAGAGAGCACCAGCGAGGCCCAGAGAGACCAGGGCATGCCGAAGCCTCATGGTTGGCTGACGTGGATCGAGGTCATTGCTTGCATCCTGAGCGAGCGAGCTTGGACTCACCTGTGACCAACGTGGCGATTGCCTGCTGATGATTGCAGTCACCGACCAGGCCCCGAACACCCAGTTGATCGAGGAGTGGAAGGTCGGACGCGCTCTTCGGGTGATGCCGACGCCGGGCAGATCACGTCTGCTGTGGAAGTGATCCTCACCGAGCCCGGTTTCCGTGAGGAAGCTGCGCTGCGGTCTCCAGCCTTTGCCGGCCTAGATGGTGCTCAGATCGCCGCCACCTCGGTGGAAGCGTTGATCCCACGGGTCGGGTGACACCGTTGCCCGCTGGCGCGTTGTTCGGAGACACACCCGAGGATGTCTGTTGGCACCTCCAGCCGAGCAACCTCCAAGCCGCATCGATGAACGCTTTCATGCGCTGACATCACCCGGCCCTTCCCGTCGCATCGACAGCGCGGGCATTCAGCTGGGAGTGAGGGCCCCGAGGAGGAACCCGGCGGCGGCGAGCGCGAGCGTGCCCACGGTCAGGGCCCGACAGGTGGACGTTCCCAAGAGATACGAGGTCCCGGCACCGGGGTTCGACCGTCGGGCCAGGAACATGCCGACCGCCCAGGTCAGGGATCCGAACGCAATGAGCGCGAGCGCGACGATCGACCGGTAGCCGTCCAGGGGCCAGAGCCGGCGCATCATGATGGCCACGAGGGCCAGTACGGCGAGACCCGATCGGTTCCAGGCCAGCTCGGTGCGCTCGTGGGCCAGACCGGGGTCACCCGTGCCCAGTTCGTCGCTCAGCTCCGGGATCTCCCTGGACGCCATGGGCCGCTACCTGGTGCCGAAGGCAGCCAGGACGATAGCGATGACCGCCACGGCACCGATCCCGACCGAAAGCACCAGCGGCATCGGCGAACGGGGCAGGCTCTGGCCCCGCCTCATGGCCCGCTGGTTGGCCTTCCAGTGGACGAAGCTGGTGATCGCGATGAGGGCACCCAGGGCGATCAGGGGGAGTCCGAGGATCCGCCGACCTCCAGCCACGCGGAGCTCCGGGAGGAGTTGGGTGGCTGCAACTCCGGTGGCGATGAGCGCCAGTGCCGTTCGGTTCCAGGCGAGGAACGTGCGCTCGTTGGCGTAGGTGAATCGGACGTCGGGTTCCTGTTCTTCGGCTGCGGGTCCATTGCTCATGCTCGGTGCACCGTTCGCAGCCTAGTGAAGACGTGGGCATCGACTGGGGTTGGCCGTCGGTGGAGGTCGGGGAGCAGTGACCACCGGCTAGCCGGCTCTTCTGGCCTCCGGCCGGACCCTGGCCAGGTGGACCAGGCAGTTATAGGTGACCACGGCGATGGCGAGATGCATCGTCACCAGGATGACCACCGCCTTGGCGGGCTCGCCCCGGAACAGCAGCCAGGCGTCCGGTGCCAGGAGGACCACCGTCACCAGGATGGCTAGGCGGTAGAAGAGCCAGCGGGGATCCGAGCTGATCCGGGTCACCACCGGCCATGCCGCGCAGGCGATGACCACGCCGACGATGGTGAGCTTGGCGTAGTCGTGGAACTGGAAGTGCACGTAGCCCTTGGTCGAGGGGAAGATGGCGGTCCCGATGGCCACCAGCGCCGCGTCAGCTGCCAGCGACCCGACCAGCGACGCCACCGTCGCCACCACGACCATGACCGCGGAGGGCTGGCGGTGCCGGGTGGCGAAGTCGACCCTCACCCAGCCCAGGGCCCGGGTGAGGGAAGGCGAATTCGGGATCACGGGGTGCCTCTCATCGGTGCTCGGCTGCATGGGTGTGACGCTAACAACTCAGCCTGACGGCAAGATGAAGGGGGCTATCGGTCATCGGCCCGACTCGGCCGACATTGTGATGAAATCCCGTCCCCACCACGTCTCGAAGTACCGCCCTGGCTGTCCGACCATGGTCGGCAGCAGGTCGGTGCCGTTCAGCGCGCTCGCCACACCCTGGGGGGTCGACGGCGCGAAGGAGGCGAAGTTGACCCAGTCGGTGTTGATGTCGAGCTCCATGGCCCGGACCGCGCCGGCTCGGACCAGCAGGTCGGCGAGGTCGGTGATGTTGAGGCCGGGCCCTCCGACGTAGACCAGGGCCCCGTCGGCGGTGACGCCGACACCGGAGCGCCAGACGTAGATGGCGTTGCCCAGGGTCGCACCCCATCGGGTGGTGTCCGTGGCGCTGAGACCCGGACTGGGCTGGCCGTTGTCGACGATCAGGTCGAGGTTCTGGCGGACCGAGACCACCGACGGGCCCATGGCGACCTCTGATCCCCAGCTGCCGACGGCCTCGGTGCCGTCGGCGTAGACGACGAAGGACGCGGCGCCGGTCCGCAGGGGGTAGATCGTCTTCCCGTCGGTGTAGTAGCCGCCGTCCGCCGCCGACATCAGGAATCCGGCGTTGAACGCGGCCACCAGCGACGTCGATGCGGCCGGAGAGATGGGCGCGGTGTGGGTGAACGGGCCACCTCCCGGGATCTCGCTTCCGGAATACAGATTGGCCCGCAACAGCTTGGTGTCCATCCAGGCGACACCGACGACGTAGCTGGTGTGGACCGCGTCTGGACGCATGGTGGTCGTGTAGACGGCGGGGACGCCCCCAACCGTGCGGCCGACGGGTGACCACTGGCCCTCACCGGCGATCGGCGGTGAGGCGAAGGGGACGATCGTCACCGGTGGCGCCAGGTGGGCCGGTCCGGTGCTGACGGGATCGGCGGCCTGGTGGGGTCGGCGGATGGCTCCGGCCGGAGGCTTGCCTCCGATCGGCGGGGGATGGTGTGCGTACCACTCCTTCTCGACGTAGTTGACCGCGCTGGCCCCACCGTGGCTGCGGGCCCACTCGGCGAACCGCGAGCTGAGCGAGCTTCCGAGTGCAGGATTGGTCAGGGCCCCTCCGAGCGAGATCGCCAACCAGATCAGGACGGCCACCAGCACGACCCCGATGACGGCCAGGGCCCGGCGACGCCGGAACACCCGCCTGGATGACCCGAGCCGGCCGCTGCGATCCCGGGAGTGCACTCCCGGACCACGGAGGCGTGTGGTCGCACTCATGCGCGCACCGGCGAGACGTAGGGGGACTGGCCGGTCACCGACGGCACCGGGGCGTCAGACACGGACGTCATCGGACGCCCTCCACGACGTGGAGGGCGAGACGCGGGCACGCACGGACCGCCCGGGCCGCATGGTCGTGCAGGTGGTCGGGCAGCTCGTCCCGGTCGACGATCGGGTAGCCCCAACGGTCGAGTGAGATCCTCTCGGGGATGAGCTCCGCGCAGACCCCGTGGCCGTCGCAGGAGACCGGGTCGACCTTCAGTGTGAGCCGCCGCCTCATCGGGCACCGACCCTCCGATACGACCGACCGCGGGGTGAGGACGGGGGCGCCGTTCGGACGCCCCCGCAGGGACGGCCCTCGAGATGGGCCTTCACGTCAGCTCCGAACACGCGCAAGGCGCTGCGGATGAACCTTGCCGCGCCGTCGGGATGCCGGCAGGCGCCCCGGCCCTCGATCAGGTCGCACAACTCGAGAATGGGCTTGATCCCTTCCGGTAGCCACTGGGACGAAGACGCCAGCACCTCGCACAGCCGGGCGACTTCCGACAGCCCGTTGACGCAAGGCCCGCACTGTCGGGCACTCTGCTGCTCGAGATAGCGGACCACCTTGGCCGTCTCCACCAGCGGACAGGTGGATCGGGGGAGAAGCGCAACGATGCCAGCACCCAGCGTAGCTCCCATCTCCCGAGCAGCGGGTTCGCTCAGGGTCAGATCAAGGAGCGTCCCCATCTCCACCCATCCACCACCGTACCCACCGAGGAGGGCTCCCCAGAATCGTGACGACTGGTCGTCGGGCAGTTCCAGAATCGAGCGGAGCGGCGCCCCGAGCGGGGCTTCGATGATCCGCGGCCCCGCCCAGCGCCCGGTAATCGTGAGCAGCATGGTTCCGGGCGCTTCCGAAGGCCCGATGCCCCTGAACCACTCAGGCCCGAACCGTGCGATGAGGGCGACGTGGGCCAACGTCTCCACGTTCTGGACGAGAGTCGGTCGCCCCCCGACCCCTTGCTGTCGCACCGGTCGGATGTCCACGAAAGACGGAAGTGCGGCCCGGCCTTCGATGGCGTTCACCACCGATGACTCCTGCCCGGCGATGAACCGGTCGGGTGCGGCGAGGATCTCCATCGGCACAGGGTCGATGGCCAGCTTCTGTCGATCCGCCACTGCGGCCCTGACGCTCCGCACGAGGCGTTCGGGAACGTAGACCACGATCCGTGTCGCCCCTACCGCGGCTGCCGCCAGCGATGCCCCGTCCAGGACGAGATGGGGAAGCCGGGTGAGGAGTAGCGCGTCCTTGCTGCTTAGCGGCTCCCCCTCTGCCCCGTTCGCCACCACGACCGGTCGATTGAGCAGGCGACCGCGCACCGAGCGCCACTTGGTGGCAACCGGGAACCATGCACCCCCGTGCCCGACCAGACCGCTCTGCTCGATCCAATCGATCAGCCCGGGCCCGACGTGAGACAGTCGTAAGGCACCCCACCGGGAGAGATGATCGTGGATCCCCACCTGGCCACCGTCTGCCGCCAGGCCGCACAACAGGCGGGGGAGCCCGTCTGGAGGGGGCGGGGAGAGCAGAGAGCGCACCTCGGTCAACTCGAACCACCGGAAGTGCCCGAGATCGACCCGCTGACCGACCCGTCACTCCTGTCGAGATGCAGATCCATGACCAGGTTCAGTGAGTGACCTCCCTGGCCGAGGGAAGCACCGATCACCGAGCCGCTCAGCGATGTGACCTTGCCGGTCCAGCTTCCCCAGGAGACGCTGCCCGAGGACATGACGATGCCCGCACCCTCCGGGGTTCCATCCAGGCGCACGAGGAGCGGGGAGCCCGGAGGTCCGCCCACCTCCAGGGTGAACGTCACCTGGGCGTGGCCGGAACCGGTTGCCACGGTGCTGGTATAGGAGCCCGTCACCGATTCCGTGAAGGGGGCCGAGGGGGGGGCGGATGCGGCAACGGAGTTGGTCGGACCGGGGGAGGACCCCGGAGCCGGTGAGCCCTGAGTCGCACTGCCCGTCGACGGGGTGCCGGAACCCAACTGGGCGAGCAGGCTGGTGGAGGTCCCGGCCCTGTGGGACCAGCCAGGCTGGAGCGGCCCGATCATGACGAAGAGTGCCATCGCCGTGACGACGGCGAGTCCCGCCCCGCCGGCCCCTAGCCGCCAACGCGACGACCGAGCGGTGCCGGTGACCAGGCGCCAGATGCCAGTGCAACCCACGGTGACGATGCACGACACCTCGATGACCAGCGCCACCGAGAGCCGGGTGTCGCTACCTGACCCGAAGGCGTGGAAGACCGCGACCGGCCAGCACAGGTAGGCGAGCCAGTGGACCGATCGCCAGGCATGTGCGCCGATGTGGCGTCGCAGCCCGCTGGTCACGGCGACCGCCAGCAGCAGGTCGAGCGAAACGGCCCCGAGCCCCACCCACAGCGGGCGGTACGGAGTGCGGAAGGGGACCACTGCGTCGACGTAGCCGATGGGTACGTAGCCGTCCGCCACCGTGGTGACGACGTGGATGACGATGAGGCACAGGCACAGCAGCGACAGGTTGCGGTGGATCGCCTGGGAGAGGAACCGCGGCCACCGTGCGGTCGTCCAACCCACCGACGCCACCATGCCGAGAACGACAGTTCCCGACAGCAGGATGAGCGAAACCAGCCCGGTGGCACGGGTGAGGTACCAGAACGCGGTGGAGCCGTGCCCGACGGCGGCAACCATATGGTTGGTCGTCATCGCTCTGCTCCGTCGGTGCCGACCTGCTCGGCCGGCCATCCACCGACGACCGTCACCGTTCCGTCAACGGCCAGCAGTCGTGCCGGGAGGTGACGCTCGCCGAGCCATGCGACGGCATCCTGGCCCTTGACGATCGCCGCGGTGGAGGCCGTGTTGGCTCCGACGCAGGTGGCGGCACAGACCGTGACCCTCCACCAGACCGGCGTCGCCGAGTGGCCGGAGGCCGGATCGACGATGTGGTGCACCGAGTGGTCACCGAGGAGCCATCGCCGGCCATCGATGCCGGACGTGGCCATGCCACCTGAGAAGATGGCGACAGAGCCATCGGGGCCCAGGCCCGGCCGGCCGCCCTGCAGCCCGACGGAGAATCCCTCGGCGGGAGCGCCCGCTGTCGCTATGTCCCCTCCGAGGGAGACCAGGACGCCGGACCCGGTCGCTCGATGGACGGCGGCGGCGGCGCGATCGGCAGCCAGGGCCTTGGCTGTTGCGCCGAGGTCGAGCTGCGTGCCGGGCTGGAGTGTGACCGTCCGGTCCCGTTCGTCCAGGACGACCGACCGCCATCCGGGGACCGGACGTGCCATCGGCAGCCGCCTGGAGCGTCCCCCGGCGACCTTGGAGAAGTCGCGGTCGTACCCGAGCCGGCACAGTGCGCCCCCGACCGTGGGGTCGACGGCTCCCTCGGTCGCCTCGGCGGCGGCGAGCGAGACCCGAATGGCGTCGAACAGACCTTCGCTGACGCCGGTCCGACGGCCCTCCGCACGGTGGAGGGCGGAGATCTCGGAGTCGGCACGAAACCGAGACGCCAGCGCGTCGATGCGATCGAGCTCGTCACGGAGGATTCGGGCGGCCACCACCAGCGAACCGGGATCGGTCACGACCAACTCGGCCTGGGTCCCGAGGGCAGCGGTGCGATAGATCGTGAGGGCGGGAGGCGCGACGGGTGCGGCCCTACTCAACTCGACCTCGTGATGACCGGCGGCGGCGCCTGGGTCCTGACCGGGAGGGTGGTCGGTGGGGCGACGTTGACCGCAGGCGAGGAGGAAGGCGTGGCTGCGGCCGGTGTGGTGGCATCGGCGGCGCCGGAGGACGTGGTTGCCGACGAGGGTGCGCTCGCCGCAGCCGGCGGGTCCGTCGGCGATACTCCGGCCCCGGGCGGCACCGTGGTGGGTGCGGCCGCCTCTGGTGGCGATGTGGCCGGGATGGTGCTCGTCCCGGTCCCGGGCGCCTGCGCGCCGGTCTGGTGCCCGGGGAGCGCTCGACTCACGTAGACGGTCAGACCGCCCACCAGGGCAACCACTCCGATGGCAACAGTGCTGGTCAGGCTCGAGATCCGGCGTAGGGCACCGTCGCGCCGGTGGCGCTCGGCACGGCCCGGCCTGATCCGAGACGGCGTCCGGTCGACTCCCATGAAGCCCAAGGTAAGGAGTGATCCTGACGATCAGGTGAAAAAGTGGGGCTGCAACGTAAGAATCACCGAAGAACGGGCGATACCGGACCGCCACCGGGCCGATCGGCGTCGGCGGTCGCCCGCCACGCGGTACTCGCTGTCAATCCCGACGCCCAGGCTCCTCCGTCGGTCGTTCGTGCCCGTTCCGGGGGTGAGGGTGGGCCCTGCGCCAGGACACCTCCATCCGGGCGCCGCCGAGAGGGGAGCGCCCGACCGCCCATGTCCCGTGCGACGCCCGCACGACGGAATCGGCGATGGCCAGCCCGAGGCCGGTGCCTTCCACCTCGTCGGACCCCCGGTGGAACCGGTCGAAGACGAGTGCCCGCTGGTCGGGGGGAATCCCCGGGCCGCTGTCGTCCACTCGCAGGAGGATCCGATGGCCCGACGTCACGACCTGGGCCGTCACCGTCCCGCCTTTGCCACCATGCTTGCAGGCGTTGTCGACGAGGACCCCTACGAGACGTTCGATCCAGCCCGGGTCGGCGTCGATGATCGCGGGGTCGCCCTCGTCGATGTCGGCGTAGAGCGTGACGTTCCGCTCCATTGCGACCGGTTGAAACCGGTCGACGCATCCCTTGGCGATGGCGACGACGTCCGCCCCGCCCCCGTCGACCGTCCGTCCGTCGTCCTCGGCCCGCGCGAGCCAGAGGAGGTCGTCGACGATGTGTCGGAGCCGTTGGCCCTCGGTGCCGATGCGGGCGATCGCCTCTTCGTACCCCGCGGGCGACCGGGGGCGGCTCAACGCCAGCGCCACCTCTGCCTCGATGACGCTCAACGGCGTGCGGAGCTCATGTGAGGCATCGGCGGTGAATTCGGCCTGTCGGCGTCGGACGAGCTCCAACGGAGCGGAGGCGCGTAATCCGATCAGCAGCGATCCTCCGTACACGACGACCATGAGCGCCAGCCCGAAGGCCAGCTCGGGACCGAGCAGCGCACTCCGAACCCGCTCCAACTGGCCCAGGCTCTCGCCGGCCACCAGCCAACCATCGGAGGTCTGCTGTGCGAGGACCCTGAACTGCTTGCCACCGAGGTCGACGGTCGAGGCGGCGCCCTCCCACGTCCTGGTCGGCAGGGCCGGTGCACCGGTGGACAGCGAGGTCGGTGCGCCGAGACGATCGACGCTCCAGACGAAGACGGGAGCGTCATCGACGTCGTGGTCCTGATCCGTCACCCCTGTGGACGGACTGGTCCCTGGCGCCTGGCGAGCAGCTTCGGTCAGCCGTTGGGACAGCCGGGTGTCCGACTGTGTCGTCAGGCGGTGCACGACGAAGAGGTCGAGGGAAATCGCCGCGGCGACATAGCAGGCCATGACCACCATCGTGGCCACGATCGCCACCCTGGTGGCGTGGGAGCGTCGACTTCGGTCAGCCCGCATGCTGGTCGTGTGGGGTCACGGCTCCACCAACCGGTAGCCGATTCCGCGCATGGTCTCGATGCGCACATCGCTGGCGCCGAGCTTGGTCCGCAGGCGACCGACGTGCACATCGATCGTGTTTGACCCGACTGCGTCTGCCTCCTCGTCCCACACCTGGACGGCAATGCTCCTGCGGGTGACTACCGACGGTGACCTCCTCAGCAGCAGCTCGAGGATCCCGGTCTCCGTAACCGTCAGTGCGATCGAGCTTCCGCCGACCTCGACGTTCCGACTTTCGGGGTCGAGCATGAGGTCGCCGCAGGTTAGTTGTGGTCCGACGGTGAGTGCCGGTCGCCGTTGGAGTGCCCGCAACCGGGCCAGGAGCTCGGCGAAGTCGAAGGGCTTGACCAGGTAGTCGTCCGCACCGGTGTCCAGGCCGGTGACCCGGTCGGCCGCCGTGTCCCGGGCGGTCAACATGAGGATCGGCGTCCGGATGCCCATCCGTCGCGCCTCCTCGATGAGCTCGAGGCCGGTCATCCGGGGCATGCGCCAGTCGACGATTGCCACTTCGAACTCGTACGACCGGAGGTAGGACAGTGCTTCGTCACCGTTGGCGACCGTGTCGACGACGTAGCCGTTCTCCCGGAGCCCACGACCCAGTACTGAGCGCAGGGCCGCGTCGTCTTCTGCCACCAGGACCCTCACCGGTGACGACCAGCCGTTGGGAGGGCGAGTGGCATCATGCCACCGTAACCACAGATTCTGACGATTCGGTGACGCTCCGTGTCGTTCCCCGGACGTGCCGGCGGTGCAGCGGCGGTGCGGGGGTGCTCCGGCGGTGCTCCGGCGCGGTGATTTCGACCGCCGTAGGGTTGGGGCATGGAGTACCGCTCGCTCGGCCGTACCGGAATCAAGGTCAGCCCGCTCTGCCTCGGGACGATGATGCTCGGGGAGTGGGGCAATCCCGACCACGGCGACTCGGTCCGGATCATCCACCGGGCGGTCGATGCCGGCATCAACTTCATCGACACCGCGGACGTCTATTCGGGGGGGGAGTCCGAGGTGATCGTCGGTGAGGCCCTGTCCTCGATGGACCGGTCACGGGTGGTGCTCGCCACGAAGTTCCACGCCCCGATGGGTGACGACCCCAACGCCCAGGGCAATTCGCGCCGGTGGATCGTTGCCGAGTGCGAAAACAGTCTCCGTCGCCTGGCCACGGACTACCTCGACCTCTACCAGGCCCACAGGCCGGATCCGTCGGTCGACGTCGATGAGACGCTGGGCGCCCTCAGCGACCTGGTCCACGCCGGAAAGATCCGCTCGTTCGGCAGCTCGACCTTCCCGGCGGAGCAGATCGTCGAGGCCCAGTGGGTGGCCGAGCGCCGGGGCCGGGAACGCTTCATGACCGAGCAGCCCCCCTACTCGATCCTGGTCCGCGGCGTCGAGCGCGACGTCCTCCCGGTGGCCCAGACCTACGGCATGGGGGTGATCCCCTGGAGCCCTCTGGCCGGAGGGTGGCTGTCGGGACGGTACGGGGAGGGAAAGGAGAACACCAGCAGACGGGCGGCACGGGTGCCGGGCCGGTACGACCTCGATCTGCCGGCCAACCGACGGAAACTGGAGATCGTGACCGAGCTGGGATCGCTGGCCGCCGAGGCCGGCCTGAGCATGGTCGACCTCTCCCTCGCCTTCGTGCTGGAGCATCCCGTGGTGAGCGCCGCCATCATCGGGCCCCGCACCATGGAGCAGCTCGAGTCGCAGCTCGCTGCACCCGACGTGCGGCTCGAGCCATCGGTCCTCGACCGCATCGACCAGATCGTCCCACCGGGCACCAACGTGAACCCCGAGGACGCGGGTTGGAAGCCACCGTCGCTGGCCGATGCCCGCCTCCGGCGCCGACCAGGCTCCTAGGCGGTTCGGCCTCTATCGCCCCCGTCCGGCCGGGGTCTGGCGGCCAGTGGTCAGTTCCGTCGGCACCGGCACCGACCCGTTCCCTCGTCAGGCACGGTCACGAAGGCGTAGGAGTGAGCGTGTCGGGCCCCTGGGTGGGCTGGACCTGCTGGCTCGGCACCGGGTAGGGCGAGCCGCCGTTCAACTCGATCAGCTGGCTGCCTGTGCACTCGCCCGCGATGGGTGCCTTCTTCAATGCGACCGCGTTCTTCGGGAGTCTGGGTCCCTTGACGACCGGTGCGCCCAATCTCGGCAACGCCGAGGTGAGGTCTCCGACCGCCCCCCGTCGCCACGAGGAGACGTTGGGTATCGTAACCCCGAAGCGCTCGGCCAGAAATTGGAGCTGTGACGTGTGGTCGAAGGTGTCCGAGCACACCCAACCCCCGGCGCTGAACGGCGAGACGACCAACATGGGAACTCGCACCCCGAGGCCGATCGGCCCTGCGTAGCCCGAAGTGGAGGACGCCGTGACGTACTCCCCCTCCGTGCCCTCCGGGGGCGTGGGTGGGGTGACGTGGTCGAACCAGCCGTCGTTTTCGTCGTACATGATGAACAAGACGGTGCTCCCCCACACCTCCTTATTGGACATCAAGGTCTTCAGAACGGTGGCCGTGTACCACTCGCCGAGCGCGGCCGGCGCAGGCGGATGCTCGTCGTAGCCGTCGGGTGGGATGATCCACGAGACAGCCGGGAGTTGGTTGGCCCTCACGTCACGGGCGAAGTCGTCCGGTCCGTTCCGGGAGGTGAGTCCGGAGTCCCTCCTCGGCACATTGGGCCCGTAGTACCCGAACGCGTTCTGGTAAAGCGTCGGATTCACCGGCTGTTGGTACTGCCCGAAGTACATGAGGACGTTCTTGCAGAAGGTCTGGGAGCTGGGGTTGGGGGGTTGGTAGTCGCTCCCGTAGGGGTTGTAGACCTTCCACGACACCCCGGCATCGGTCAGGACCTCGGGCATGGTCGTCCACGAGCAGGAGAACTGAACGCCGATGTCGGAGTCGGTGATGAGGATCGGTCCACCGGCCACCCCGGCGGGATCGAGGGTCCCGGTCATCTGGAGGAGCCGGTTGGGGTGGGTCGGTCCGAGCACCGAGCAGAAGTAGTCGTCGCAGATCGTGAAGTTCCGGGCCAGTGCGTAGTAGAAGGGAAGATCGGCACTGGTGTAGTAGCCCATGGTCAGGGTGCCGAGGTCGGGGCCCTCGTAGGTGTCGGACGTGTGTGTGGACACGAAGCCGTCCATGGCCCCGCCGTTCCACGAGGAGTGCTCGGCCGCCCACGAATGGGACAGGTCGTAGGTGCACTCGCCCTGGCCCTGGCTGGGATCGAGGTGGTAGGGCAAAAGTGTCGGGCTCGCGCCCTGCGGCCAATTCTGGGCGAAGGCGGGCGAGTCCGCGTCGAAGCCATTCACGCCGCCGAGCGTGCCGAAGTAGTGGTCGAACGAGCGGTTCTCCTGCATCAGGAACACGACGTGCTCGACGGCTCCCAGGTCCGAGCCGGCCGGCCTGGTGGCCATTGCCGCTTCGAGCGTCGTGCGCCCGTGGTGGCTGAGTTGCCGCGATCCCGGCATGCCGAACGCCACGGCCGCACCCAGTCCCCCCGCCAGTACCTGCCGCCGATTGAACCGTGGATCCGTCACGTGCGAATCGTTCCACAATCACGGCACCCGCGCCCCGAGCCGCCGTGGGGGCGCATCCGACCTGGCCAGGCACTACTCCGGTCGAGGCGTCGCTCCTGGGTGTCCACGGCGGTGGTCAGGCGCGTCACGACGAAGAGAGGAGGTTCCCGGACACCGACTACTACCAGTCGACCGGGCGTCGCTCGAGGACCGCCACCCTGCCCTCGCTGGCGTTGTGATGGGACATCAGGTCGTGATGGGAAACGCAGATCTTCTGCCACCGGCGTCACGGTGTCCCACCCGAGCGGCGGACTGGGTCGTCTGCCGTGCGATGGGAACCTGCCGAAAGCCTCTGTTCCGCATCTTGTCCTCATGAGCAAACTGGATGTAGCCACAACTTGGTGAATCGAGGGCCTGGAGAAGGAGGACCCAATGGCTACAACGGAGTCACAGACCGATGGCGCCGATCGCATCATCGAATCGTTCCAGGACGCTGAGAACTCCGCCCTTGAAGCAGTGCGGAAGTTCCTCGAGACCGTCAACGGGGTGTTCCCGGATCTGACGGCGGACGGCGGTCCTCGCAAGAAGATCATCGATTCGGCGTTCAAGATGACGGAGCAACTGGTCGGTACGTCGACTCAGCTTGCTCAGAGGATTGTAAAGGTTGGCCAGAACGCGCTGAGCGATTCAGAGAAGGGCGGCTGAACCTCCAGCGGATTCGTGGCTGGTCGTGGCGGCCGGGCTGAAGCTTCTGAGAAGCCCTGGTGGTTTACAGCCAAGGATCCTTCGATCAGATGCATGACCGTGTGGTGCCGGGGATCACGGTGGCCCAATGGACCGCCGTGACCACCACGTAAGCGCCTGTCCCCTGTCCGGGCCGGAGAGGGTGACGAGGCACCTTGTTCAGGATCTTGGCCCAGCCGTCGGTTCGGACAGCGGTGGCGGAACCGCTCTCGACGAACCCGACGGCCGGACGTCGACACATTAGACGAAACACGTGTTTCGCTCGGTTCATCCGAGCCGGCCGTCGCGTTTCCTGCTCTTGAGGAGGGACTACGGGTCCCGTGAAGGGAGGCCTCTTGGTATCACGTTGGCCTCCTTGGCATACCTGCCCGTGAGCTGACGAGAGAATCCCCAACCTTCACTCAACTCGGTGAGGTTCATCCCCTCTTCGAGGCCGGCGGTGATCATCGAGCGACGTGACTGGTGCCGACTCTCCTCGAAGTTGGCCAGGGCATCGGCCAAGACCTTGCGAGCGCGGGCTGCATTCGTGAGTTCCAGAATCTCTCTGATGGCGGTCCCGTTGCTCAGGGCACTGAGCCCTTTCCGGTACACCTCATCGTTGGCCCGCAAGGCGACGACGAGTTCGTGGACCGCTGCGATCAGTCGCTCCGTGTCCTGGATGGCGGCGTCCCGAGGATCTGGCACGAGCAAAGGATATGCCGGGATAGCAGTTCTTCTCATCCGGCAAACCCAATGCTCTGTCGATTCGGGTGGACATCGGGTCCAAAGCATGGCGGCGGGACGTCGCTCGAGGGAAACGGTGAGAGGACGCCAGCCAGCGTCCTCGCCTGGGCCTTGAGCACTCCCAGTCGAATCCCCACCGATCTCCACGTTGCGGTAGCATTCAGGCACTTGGCCAGTGGGTGGGTCGGCAGCGGCGGAACCAGCCTGCCTGCTGGTTGAGCCGATCCAGGGGATCGTCCAGAGGCCCACGATTCGGTGTGTCCTGTCGGCTCGTGGGCTCCCGCCGCACTGGATGTCCCGCATACGTGCCAGTCAGGGAGACTCGGCCCGGGCGACATTAACGGATGCCGCGCGGTGTCCAGGGGTTCGGTGTCGTGCGCAGGCTGATCCCACGTCTCCCACAGGAGCCTCTTCCCCACTCGAAGAGGATCGACCGGTAGGTCGTCCCGGCCTGCACCGCCCGGCCGCCGGATGCCCGATGTACGGTCGGCCCGTTGTCGACGCGTCCAACGGGAGGTTGGGAAATCGGCCGTCAGCCCACCGTAGCCACCGGGTGCCGCCGGGCGTCGAGGAGGATGAGGACATGGCCGGAGGGTGGGGATTCCCGCCGGCACCGGGACGCCGGCCGGCACCGGTTCCCGCCTTCCCTGATGGCCTCCGTGCGGCCTATTGTGGTTGCGGCCGGGGCAAGAGGCCACCCCGGCCGCCGCGTCGTCCATCCGGGGGGAAGGGCCCGCGGGTCCGTGCGCTTCGCCTGGTCAGTGCTTGGGGGGACGATGGGGAGTCGAACGGGAGCCGACGTGGAGGGCTCCGGCGGCCGGGGTGCCGGTCACAGTCGGCAGCCGGTCAGCCAGCGACCCGTGAGCCAGCCGCCTGCCCGACGGCGCCGGCGCGCCACCCGCATGGCTGCGGCCGCCGTCAGCTGTCTGGCGGCCGCCCTCCCGGCGGGGATCGCCGGGGGCGCCACCGCTACGACGCCGCCCGCGGTTCGGGTCGGGCACGTGCCGCGCCTCCCCGCCGGAACGGTCGCGATCTCCGGGCTGCCGTCGAGGGCCGCACTGCGGGTCGACGTGACCCTCCGGCCCCGCGACCCTGCCGGCCTGGCCGCCTATGCCCTCGCCGTCTCCACGCCGGGTTCGGGGCGGTACCGCCAGTACCTCGACACCCGGCAGTTCGCGGCACGCTTCGGACCGACCCGGCGCGCCGTCGACTCGGTTACGCATGCACTGGAGGCCGAGGGGCTGCACCCGGGCTCGGTGACCCCCAACGACCTGAGCATCCCGGTGCGCGCCACCGCCGGCCAGCTGTCCCGGGCGTTCTCGATCGGATTCCGACAGTACCGAGTGCGCAGCGGACGTGTTGCCTTCTCCACGACCGCGCCCCCTCGGTTCGCCGGCTCGACGGCCCCGTTCGTCCAGGCGGTCGTGGGGTTGGACGACCTCACCGTGGCCACGCCGGCGGCACGGCAGTCGCCTGCCGGCGCCGGGTCGCCGGCCGCGGGGACCGGGGCCGGGACACACGTGGCCACCGGCGGCCCCCAGCCGTGCGCCACCGCGGTGGCCGACGGCGTCTCCGAAGGGTCGTACACGACGGACCAGGCGGCGTCCGCCTACGGGTTCTCGAACCTCTACGGCCAAGGCGATCTGGGAGCTGGCCAGACGGTGGCGCTCTACGAACTGCAGGGCTTCGGGGTGTCGGACATCGCCTCCTATCAGGCGTGTTACGGCACGGCGGCCCTGGTCACGACCGTGATCGTGGACGGCGGCCCCCTGAAGCACTCGGGAGTGGGGGAGGCCGACGTCGACATCGAGCAGGTTTCGAGCCTGGCACCCGGTGCCCACATCGTCGTGTACGAGGGACCCAACGACGACCCGGGGGAGTACGACACCTACAACTCGATCATCAGCCAGGACACGGCCCGGGTGATCTCCACCTCGTGGGGCATCTGCGAGCCGGACGAGGGGAATTCGGCGGCACAGGCCGAGAACTCGCTCTTCCAGGAGGCTGCGACCCAGGGGCAGAGCGTGTTCGCCGCCTCAGGTGACCAGGGCTCCGAGGACTGCCTCGGCTCGGGGTACGCCGGTGACACCCTGGCGGTCGACGACCCGGCCAGTCAGCCCTATGTCACCGGGGTGGGAGGCACGTCGTGGACGGCGTCGGGGACGCCGCCGGACGAGTCAGCCTGGAACGACGGACCGACCTGCTGCTGGGGGGCGGGAGGTGGCGGGGTCTCGAGCCTGTGGGCGATGCCCTCCTACCAGTCCGCCTCGGTCGGGAACGGCGTGATCAACGCCGGCTCCTCGGGATCGCCGTGTGGGCTCGGGGCGGGGAGCTTCTGTCGCGAGGTGCCGGACGTGTCGGCACTCGCCGGCCCGTACCCCTATCTCGAATACGTCAGTGGGCAATGGGGCAGCTGGGGCGGGACCAGCCTGGCCGCCCCTCTGTGGGCCTCCCTGATCGCGCTGGCCGACGCCTCGCCGTCCTGCGGGGGGGAGTCGATCGGGTTCGCCGACCCGGCGTTGTACGCCGCCGCATCGAGGCCCGGTGAGTTCAACGACGTGACGAGTGGAGACAACGACCTCTCCGGTGACAACCACGGGGACTTCCCGGCCCTGGTCGGCTACGACATGACCACGGGCCTTGGGACGCCGAACGGAGCGGAGCTCCCCGCCGCCCTGTGCGCCGGTACGTCGCCCAGCCCGGTGTCGGTGACCGATCCCGGCGCCCAGAGCTCCGACGTCGGTGTCCCGGCGAGCGTGGCCGTCGCGGCGACAGACGCGACGCCGGGTCAGACCCTCACCTACAGCGCGGTTGGCCTTCCCGCCGGCCTCTCGATCGCCCCGGCCACCGGGTTGATCTCCGGGGCGCCGTCCGCAGCCGGGTCGTTCCTCGTCAGCGTGAGGGCGACGGACGGAAACGGTGCAACCGGTGCGACCTCGTTCGCGTGGTCGGTGACCCAGGCCATCACCAGCGCCGGGAGTGCGTCGGCCGAGGTCGGCAGCCCGTTCTCGTTCACGATCGTCGCCACCGGGGCCCCTACGGCGATCAAGGCCACCGGTACGATCCCCAAAGGGGTGAAGTTCCACCGACTGACCGGTGGAACGGCCACCCTGTCCGGTACTCCGAAGATGAACGACTCCCTCGGGGCCTACCCCCTGGTCATCCGGGCCACCTATGGCAAGGGGAAGTCTGCGGACGTCATCACCCAGTCGTTCACCCTCGCCGTGACCTGAGGCAGGCCGTCGATGCCGTCGACGCCGTCCAGGCCGTCCAGGCCGTCCAGGCCGTCGACGCCGTCCGCGCCACCGACCGCCGCCACCGACTGCCGCCACGTGGACAATCGCCACGTGGACAATCGCCACGTGGACAATCGCCAACGCTGGTGACCGCTGCCGCTGGGCGACCGGTCAGGCCTTGGTGACGGCCGACGGCGGGGGGATGGTGCCTGCACCGGTTGTGAGGCAGCCGGCCTTGGCCGTCGGATCGGCTGGCGCCGGGAGCTTCGGCGGGGTTAGGAATGCCGGTGTCGACTCGAGGTCGACCATGTCGAAGAGACTGTTGGCATTGGCGTCCCGCCGGGTGAGCGCGGGGAGGTTCCACTTCTCCTCGACCGTCTTGAGGATCGACGTGTGGTCGTAGACCGTGTGGGACACGAAGTCCCTCTTCGCATACGGGCTGACCACGCCTGACGGGACCCGGAAGCCGTAGCGGTCGAACCCGCCGGGGGGATCGCCGGGCTTCAGGTCCGGCGGCACGTCGTCCGGAGGGATCGCGGCCGGCGGTGGCACATGATCGTAGTAGCCGCCGTGCTCGTCGTACGTCCAGATCAGCATGGTCTTGGACCAATTGGGGCCCGTCATCACCGCATCCACCACCTTGCCCATGAACTGGTCGCCCAGTTGGACGTCCTGGGGGTCCTCCTCGGACTGCGTGCCGTAGTCGGGCTCCACCAGGCTGAAGGCGGGAAGAGCGCCGGCCGCCGCGTCGCTGTAGAACTGGTCGATCTTGGCCAGACCGCCGGACAGCGCCGGAACCTGGAGGAGGGGCAGGAAGACGCCGAGGGTGGGAAGGCTCGAGTAGTAGTCCTTCCAGGTGATGCCGTGCTTGTTGAACTGCTCGAAGATCACTCCGTTGGGTGGGAGCGCGGGGGGGAACGTGTCGTCGATCAGGCCGAGGGACGTCCCGGCGATGAGGTAGCGCCTGTTGGGGTCGGTCTGGGCCATCGCCGAACAGAACCAGCGGTCGGCGATGGGGAACACGCCGGCCATCCCGCAGGTGAAGGGGAGGTCGTCCTTGGTGAAGTAGCCCATGGCCTCGGCGGTACTGCTCGTCACGAACCCCTGGCAGGTCCCGTTGTCGAAGGCCTCGTGGGTGGCCGTCCAGTTGTTGTCGACCCCCGAGGTCTGGCACTCGGTGGGCATGTGGAAGGCGTGGACGAGGTTGCCGTTCCCGTCGGGATTGGTGGCGGTCGGCCTGCCGTCGGAGCCCACGGCGAAGCCATCGCCGCGTCCGATGAGGCCCAGGATGTTGTCGAACGAGTGGTTCTCCATCATGACCACAACGAAATGCTCGATTTCCGGCATCAGGTCGGTGCCTGCAGCGAGTCCGGGTCTAGGGAGCGAGCCGGCGGACCGGAGCGTCTTCCGGGGCGTGGTGGTGGTGGTCGTCGGCGACGACGACCCGCTCCCGCAGGCGCCCAGCGCCAGCGAGGCACCCGCCAGCCCACCGCCGAGCAACTGCCGTCGACTTAGGCGCACCGGATCTCCCCTCGGCCGGCCAGACCTACATCGGACATGCGGACGACGATAGGCGGCAAACCGGGCCCGGTCGAGCAGCATTGCCGGCCTTCGAGCGCCGCGCCTACCCTCGGGCATGGCCGCACCGCTCCTGCGCTCTGCGCTGTGCACCGAGCGGAGCCTGACCTCGCCCGAACTGGTGGCGTGGGCCGCCCGGATCCGGCGGGCATGGGACCACTCCGGCAGCGGCGTGCCCGTCTACGTCCACCGGAAGCTGTGGGAGTGGCTGTACATCATCGAGGCACTGGCCGAGCGGGACCTGCTCCGACCCGGGTGCCGCGGCCTGGGGTTCGGCGTCGGTCAGGACCCCTTGGCCGCGCTGTTCGCCAGCCGGGGGTGCGAGGTCGTGGCCACCGACGTGAGCGGGGCGCAGGCCGCCCAGGACGGGTGGATCGACTCGGGGCAGCATGCATCGGAGGCGGACCAGCTGAACCAATTCGGCGTCTGCGACCCCGACCGCTTCGCCGAGCTCGTGCGGTTCCGGGAGGTCGACATGCGGCACGTCCCAGACGATCTCCGGGGGTTCGATTTCACCTGGTCGGCCTGTGCCTTCGAGCACCTGGGCTCGCTCGCCGCCGGACAGGAGTTCGTCCTCCGTCAGATGGACTGCCTGCGCCCAGGGGGGTTCGCCGTGCACACCACCGAGTTCAACGTCGCCAGCAACCGGTCCACCGAGGGCACCGGGCAGACCGTCCTCTACCGGCGGCGCGACATCGTCCGGCTGGCCGAGCAGCTGCGTCGGCTGGGCCACCGGGTCGACCTGGACTTCTCCGCCGGCACCGACCCGGCCGACACCCACGTGGACGAGGAGCCGTGGACCGACACCCATCTGAAGGTGCGATTCCACGGATTCGTGACCACCTCCCTCGCCTTGATCGTCGAGAAGGACCCCTCGGGGAGGAGCCACCCGTGGCAGCCCGATCGCCGCTGGCGGGCCCATCGTGCCGCCGAGCGGTTGCGCTTCGGCGCCGAGCGGCGACTCCACCGGCTGGCGGATCGTGCCGCACACTCCGGGAGCCGGCCGGCTACGTGACCCCGAGCCGTCGGGGGAGCTCGGGAGGTGCGCCGATCGCCCGGAGCCCACTGGCCGGAGCATCGAGGAGCCAGCAAGGACGTCGCTCGCTACGATCGCCGCACGGAGGAGACGGGAGCGAACGTGACGGCACAGGTGGACGTACTGACGGTTGGGTATGCCGATGACCGGGTGGCGAGCACGGTGGTGCTGGTCCGCTCCGGAGCCGCCGTGATCATCGTCGACCCGGGCATGGTGGCCACCCGGGACGCGATCCTCGCCCCGCTGCGAGCCCTCGGCGTGGAGCCCCATCAGGTGACCGACGTGGTGTTCAGTCATCACCACCCGGATCACACCCTCAACGCCGCCCTGTTCGGCGAGGCCCGGTTCCACGACCACTGGGCCATTTACCAGGACGACGTGTGGACCGAGCGCCCGGCAGACGGGTTCGAGCTCGCTCCCGACGTGCGGTTGATGGCGACCCCCGGCCACTCCGCCGAGGACATCACGACCCTGATCACCACCGACTGCGGGCTGGTGGCCTGCACCCACCTCTGGTGGTCGGCCGACGGTCCCGAGATCGACCCGTTGGCCACCGACCAGGTGCTCCTCGTGGCGTCGCGGGCCGCCCTCCTGGATCTCGGGCCCGTCCTGGTGATTCCCGGGCACGGCAGCCCGTACGCACCGGCCTGACCGTCCCGCATCTCCCGCCGCACCGTGGGCCCGGGGTGGCCGCTCCCGACGCCGGCCCGGGCAGTGCCTCAGTGGTCGGAGCCGGCCATCGGTGAGGCCCGGCTCCCGTCCTTCCCGGCACCCCGCGATCCGCGTCGCACCATGGTGGCCGCTGCGTCGGCGTCGCGGATGGTCAGCGCCACGACCGACCCCAGGAGCGAGATGACTGCCGCGGTGAGGAACGCAGCGTGGTAGGCGGTCAGATTCGGGAGCGTATGACCGTTCATCTCGTGGGTGGTGCCGACCGCGGCCAGTACCGTGGCCAGTAGTGCGACACCCAGGGCACTGCCCAGCTGTCGCTGACTGTTGAACAGGGACGAGGCCTGGCCGGTGTCGGCATGGGACACGGTGGCGAAGGCAGCGGCCTGCGACGAGATGAAGACCTGGGACATGGAGAGGCCCATGGCGAACATGAGGATCCGCATCCACCACAGGTCGGTGCCGAAGCCCACGAGGGTCATCAGGACCATGCAGCAGGCCACGCCGACGAGCGCCAGCGACACCAGACGACGCGGGCCGAACCGGGGGAAGAAGATGCGGCTGGCCAGCTGGGCACCGATCATCACCCCGACCGCCTCGGGGAAGGTGTTGAGCCCCGACTGCAATGCCGAGAGCCCCAGTCCGATCTGGAAGAACAGCGGTATCACGAAGAGCACGCCGAGGAACGCGGCCATGCCGATCATCAGCACCAGGCTGGTCGACCGGAACAGGCGATTCCCGAACAGTCGCAGCTGGAGCAGGGGCTGGCTGGTCCGAAGCTCGACCGCGACCAGGCCGGCCAGCAGCATGCATCCGATGACGACGCTTCCGATGATTCCCGGGCTGCCCCACCCGCGGTCGGGGCCTTCGCTGACCCCGAACATGACCAGGGCGAAGCCGATACCCGACAGGAGGAAGCCCGGCAGGTCGAAGCGACCCGGCCGGGGCTGGCGGTGCTCTCCGAGGAAGAGGACACCGAACACGATCGCCACGATCCCGATCGGGAGGTTGACGAAAAAGACCCATCGCCACGAGAGGTCGGTGACCAGCAGACCACCGAGTACCGGGCCGAGCGCGGGTGCCACTGCGGTCGGCACGGTCAAGATGCTGGACGCCCGGACCCGCTCTTGGGGAGGGAAGGTCCGGAAGAGCATGGCCATGCCCACCGGGGTCATCAGGCCCCCGCCGACACCTTGGAGGACCCGGAAGAACACCAGCTCGGACAGGCTCCCCGCCAGTCCGCACAGCATCGACGCACCGGTGAACACCGCCACCGCGAAGAGCAGGATCCGTTTGGAGCCGAACCGGTCACCCAGCCACCCTGCAGCCGGGATGAACACGGCCAAGCTGACCAGGTATCCCACTGCGACCGAGTCCAGCGCCGCCGTGGACTCGTGGAACTGCCGCCCGATGGCGGGCAGTGCCACGTTCACGATGGTGATGTCCATGATGCTCATGAACATGGCCGCCACGAAGACGACGCTCACACTGACTTTCGGATTGATGTGGAAGCGGGCCATGGCGGTCTCCCTGGTGGCGGGGTCACTGGGTGTGGACGTCGGTGCGAGCCGGCCGGTCGGACCGCGCCGGCACCGGTGGTGGCGCCGGCTGCGGCACCCACGGCACATCTCGATGCTCTGCCCCGTTTCCGTGGCAGATTCCGTGGCCGTCGACGTGCCGGGGCCCGGCCGCTGCTCTGCCGTGGTCGTGGCGGAGCGGCCATACGGCGCTTCGCCCAGGTCACTGCCGCCGACCGGAGTCGCCGACGATACCGAGTCCCGAGCCGCTCCCTCCTCCCGCCGACTCTATGGGATGTAGCTGCCCGGTCCGGTCGCGAGGCAGGTGCCGACGACGTCGATGACGGTCGCGGGCCAGGGGGTCCCGATCGCCCGACACCGGCTCTGGAAAGTTGACTGGACCGATCGACTTTGTAGATCTATGATCGTGCGATCGACACGGGCCAAGAGCTGCACGCGCCCCAGCCCCACGTACCGCCAGCTGCCACCCGACACCGTCCAGCGACACCTCGGCGGCGGGACCCGCGCCTTTACCGTCCAGCCACCGGCCCACACCGTCCAGACTGCAGAGGAGCCCGACCGGTGAGCGTCCACCTCCACTGGTTTCTGCCGACCACCGGCGACAGCCGGGAGATCGTCGGCTTCGGCCCCACCGTCGGGCGCCGGGCGCCGGACATCGACTACCTCGCGCAGATCGCCAGAGCCTCAGACCAGCTCGGCTACGAGGCCGTCCTGACGCCTACCGGAACCTGGTGCGAGGATTCGTGGCTGACCACCGCCGCCCTCAGCCGGGACACGAGAGACCTCAAGTTCCTCGTCGCGTTCCGCCCGGGGCTCATCTCGCCGACCCTGGCCGCCCAGCAGGCCTCCACCTTCCAGCGGATCAGCGGTGGTCGGCTTCTCATCAACATCGTGACGGGCGGGGACGCCGTCGAACAACGTCGATTCGGCGACTGGCTCGGCAAGGACCACCGGTACGAGCGGACGGGCGAGTTCATCGCGGTCATGCGTGGCGCCTGGAGTGGCCAGCCGTTCGACTTCCACGGCGAGCACTACGAGATCGCCGGCGCGACCACGGCCAAGGTCCCGGACCCGATTCCCGAGATCTTCTTCGGAGGGGCGTCTCCCGCCGCCGAACGGGTGGCGGCCCGTCATGCGGACGTCTACCTCACCTGGGGCGAGACGCCGGTGCAGGTGGCGGCGCGCATCGACCGCATGCGTGGGCTCGCTGCCCACGTCGGCAGGGAGCTCGGATTCGGGATCCGACTCCATGTCATCAGCAGGGACCGGGCCGAGGAAGCGTGGGCGGTCACCGACCGGATGCTGGAGGCGATGTCCGACGAGGTGGTCTCGCTCGCCCAGAGCCAATTCCTGAGCACCGAGTCGGTCGGGCAGAAGCGGATGGCCGATCTGCACGGTGGCAGTCGTGACAACCTCGTCGTCTCCCCGAACCTGTGGGCCGGTTTCGGGCTGGTCCGCTCCGGAGCGGGTACGGCGCTCGTCGGGAGCCACGAGGAGGTGGCGCAGCGGATCGCCGAGTACCACGAGTTCGGGATCGACCACTTCATCATGTCCGGCCAGCCCCATCTCGAGGAGGCCTACTGGTTCGCCGAAGGCGTCTTCCCGCTGCTGCGCCGGGACGGACTCCTCGACGACCGGGTCCAGTCCCGGTCGGCCGTGTCGGGCGCGTCGGCGCTCAGCCCCTCATGACGGAGGCCGAACCGGTCAACTCCGTGGTCGTTACCAGCGGAGACTCGCCGAACTCGAAGACCAGGGCGCTGGCCGTCGCCGCGCTCAAGCTCGGTGGGGGAGGGAGGCTCATCGACCTCCTCTACCTGCCGGCCGACGCACTGCTGGGGCGCCGCTCCGACGGAGCGGTAGAAGCTGCGGTGGCTGCCGCGTCGAGGGCCTCGGTCCTCGTGCTGGCGACACCCGTCTACCGGGCCACCTACAACGGGTCGCTCAAGGCCTTCCTCGACCGGTTCCCGTCCGACGCGCTCGCCCGCACTGCAGTGGTCCTGGCGGCCACCGCTGCCTCCCCGGCCCACTTCCTCGCCCTCGACACCGGAGGCCGGGCCGTCGTGGCCAGTCTGGGCGGGTGGGTCGTCCCGCCGTCGTGTACGCCACCGGGACCGACTTCATCGACGGCCGCCCGAGCGAGACCGTCCTCGAGACGCTCCGGAGCGCACTGGACCAGGCCACGACGGCGTCGGTGGCGCTGTGCCGCACCGATTGGTCGGGGGCGTTAGCCGGCCAGGAAGCTGAAGCGGACCTGGCGGTGTGGGTTGTCACGGTTGGTGTCCACCAGGACCAGGCTCTGCCACGTGCCGAGCTGGGGACTTCCGCCGAGCACCGGTAGCGCCACCGACGGGCTCACGAAGGCCGGCACCACGTGGTCGGCGCCGTGGCCCTCGGAGCCGTGCCGGTGGCGGTAGCGGCCATCCCGGGGCAGCAGCCGGCGAAGCGCCTCGTCGAGGTCGTGCTCCGACCCCGAGCCCAGCTCGATCAGGGCCAGGCCCGCAGTTGCGTGGGGCACGAACACACTGACCAGGCCGTCCCCGCGGCCTGCACAGAACCGCTCGAGCGGCCCGGTCAGGTCGGCGAACATCCGGTCCGAGGTGTCGACGGCGACCAGTGAGGAGTCCATTCCCCATCCTCGCGCCGAGGCCGGCGACGGTGCCCGTCCCTACGGGGCCGGACGGGTCCATCCGTGCCGGGTCCGAGGGCGCACCGCAGTCGCTGCGGTGCGGATCAGGCGGCCCGGACGGCGTACCGGGGGGTCACCGGGCGGCTCCCGCCCCCCGGCACGTGCCTCGGCCGGACCGACACCGGTAGGGTGCCCGCGATGTCGTCGTCGGAACAGTGGGTCACCATCTCCTCGCTGGCCACCGCGGCGGCACCCTGGTCCTGGCGGCCGCCACGTCCGCCTCGGTCATCGGGGCATGGCAACCCTTCGCCGGCCTGCGGACCGGCGACGGGTTGGACGACGCCGACGGTTTCCGGCAGCAGAACCACTCGCTGTGGGTCCCGGTGGGAGACGTGGTGTTCCGGCGGGGGTCCCTG
>Ga0224558_1001428_pt1 | contig 25042 bp, 20 predicted proteins | sample 714S32024metaG_FD_180682 | JGI IMG/M metagenome (GOLD analysis project Ga0224558, IMG submission 180682) | Peat soil microbial communities from Stordalen Mire, Sweden - 717 S3 20-24 | ecosystem: Environmental > Terrestrial > Soil > Wetlands > Peat | place: Sweden: Norrbotten County, Stordalen... | reverse complement strand
CCGTTTAAGGGCCTCGCGCAGTTGGTGGTATGGGTGGGCTGGTATGGGCAACAGATCGAAGCCCTTAAACGGCAGTTGGCTTGGCTGAAGAAGCAACAGTTCGGGTGCAAATCCGAAGCGACCCAGAACCGCTTGGCGGGCTCCCCGGAGGGAGCGACCGAACCGAGCGCGGCGGTCGGATTGGCCGAGGGTGTCCCAGCGGGGGCGGAGCCGGTTGGGGGAGGTGGAGCGGTTCGGACCCCACGACGCCGGGGGCAGCAGCCTGGCGGCCCAGGCCCCAAACGGCACCGGCGTTTGCATTTGCCCGAACAAACCACCCATCACACCCTGACTGAGGCGGAGCGCACCTGCCCGATCTGCGGCAAGCTTCGGCCCACCACGGGCCTGACGGAGCCCAGTGAGGAGATCGAATGGCAGGTGAACTTGGTGCGCCGCCGACACGTGCGTCACCGTTATGGTCCCAGTTGCGATTGTCCCCCAGGCCGGGGTCTGCGGAGCGCGCCCAAGCCGGCCAAGCTGATTCCCAAAGGGCTGTTTGCCGTCAGTTTCTGGGTGCAGGTGCTCTTGAAGAAGTTCGAGTTCCAGCAACCCCTGCACCGGACGGTGCGCGAACTGCGGGCGTATGGTTTAGAAGTGTCGCCGGGGACGCTCACCGGTGGGCTGCACAAACTCAAGGATTTGGTGGTGCCGCTGGCGGGGCAGTTTGTCTTCCAGAGCCGGGAGGGCTCGCATGGGCAGATGGATGAAACGCGCTGGCCGATGTTCTGTTTGCCGGAAGGCAAGGCGCGCCAGAACTGGTGGTTTTGGGTGGTGGTTAGCCCAGAGGTCACGGCTTTTCTGCTGGAACCGACCCGCTCCGGGCAAGTGCCCCAGGATTTCATTGCCCCGGGGAGCCAAGGGATCGTGAACGTGGACCGGTATGCCGGCTATTTCGCGCTGCTGGGTTCGGACTGGCGCCTCCAACTGGCCTATTGCTGGAGCCATCAGCGCAGAGATTTTGTCCATCTGGGCGAAGGCAGTCCACGCTGGGCGGGCTGGGCTGGGCAATGGATTAGCCGGATCAACCGGCTTTTTGCCAGCAATGGCCAACGGCGCCAGGCTTGGTTCCAAAAGCAGGCCCAGCGATTGGCGGCGCTGGATGCGCAAGTGCGCTGCCAGGTCCAAGAGATGAAGGAGGCTTTGGACCGGGAACTGGCCGGCAGCCAGTTGGCTGGGGAGCCGGAGAAGATTTTGCAGAGCCTGCGGCGGCATTGGCAGGGGCTGACGGTGTTTGTAGACCATCCCCACGTACCCATGGATAACAACGCGGCCGAACGGGCCAACCGGCCGCTGGCGGTGGCGCGCAAGAACTATTACGGGAGCGGGGCGCAGTGGAGTGGCGAGTTGGCCTGCGCTTGCTTCACGATTCTGGCCACGTTGCGCCAGCAGGGGATTTGTCCCCGGCGCTACTTCCAGGCGTATTTCGAGGCGTGCGCGCGCCAAGGAGGCCGGGCTCCCGAGCAACTGGAAGAGTTCCTGCCCTGGAAATGGAGCCCGGAACAGCGGGCGGCCTGGAACCGCCCGGAGCATCCGCCATGAGTGCCGAGTCTGGACGACGCTATTGTGGGCGAGAGTTCAGCCCGGCGGACCTGGCGCATATCCGGCAGCTCTTGCAACTCCAGCCGGTCTTGGGCCGGGTGGCCTTGTCGCGTCGAGTGTGCCAGGACTTGGGCTGGCTCAATGCCTTAGGCCAGCCCAAAGAGATGAGTGCGCGGGTGGCCCTGCTGCGGATGGAAAAGGATGGGTTGATCCGATTGCCCGCACCCTTGAGCCAGAATGGCCGCGGCCAACGCCGCTTCCAACTGACGGCGGCTTCCGCCCCCCAAGAGCCCGTGCGCCAAGCCCTCCAAGCGCTGGAGCCGCTGGTCTTTGAGCGAGTGCCCAACAGGAGGCTTTCGCAATTGTGGAATGAATTGATCGCCCGGTATCATTACTTGGGTTATCGCCCCCTGAGCGGAGCCCAAATGCGCTATTTGGTTTGGAGCGCCGATGGTCGGCTTTTAGCCGCCCTGGGCTTTGGCGCCTCGGCCTGGCAGGTCCAGCCTCGGGACCGCCACATCGGGTGGAATGACCGGCAACGCCGAGCCGGCCTGCATCGGATCGTCAATAATGCCCGCTTCCTGATTTTACCCTGGGTCCAGTGCTCCGGGCTGGCCTCGCGCATTCTATCGGGCATCGTCAAACCGCTCCGAGCCGATTGGCACGGGCGCTACGGATACCAACCGGTGTTGCTGGAAACGTTCGTGGAAATCCCCCGCTTTACCGGCACATCCTACCGGGCGGCTAATTGGATCAGGCTCGGACAGACTCAGGGGCGGGGCAAACTGGAAAAGCAGCACTGTCAGATCAGCCCCCTCAAGCATATCTGGGTCTTTCCGCTGCACCGAAACTTTCGGAAAATCCTTTGTGCTCTATCTTGAATCCCCTCCCCGAAGCGGGTTGACCGAAGGTTTACGAACGGAATGGCGCTTAGTTAAGGCGTATATCTCTGTACCACAGCGACTTAGCCATCAGTGAACGACGAAACCGGGTTGCGGCCACCCCGAAGCCACCCTGAGGCTACCCTCAGGCCATCTGGTGGCCAACCGGTAGGCACCCTGAAGCCACCCTCAGGCTACCCCGAGGCTACCCTGAGGCTACCCCGAGGATACCCCGAGGATACCCTGACTTCAAACGACAATTAGAATTCACCACAGCCTCCGGCGGTATCGGCACGCGGCAGGGAGGGGTGGGCGAGGGCGGACTTGGCACCATGATCATCGCAATTCGATACGGCTACGGGAAGAGCCTCCCGGAAGCAGTTCAGCCGCAGACTGATCCGCTTGGCGGCCTGGATTGCCTGCTTGCGGCCAAGTCCCTGCTCAAACGCCCAGCTTCAACGTTTCTGAGCCAGCAACCACGTGTAAAGCTCGGGATTGTTGTAGGTTTCCGTCCAGCTATCATGCCCAGCTTCGGGGTATTCGGTGAACTTGACGTTTCCATCCGCAGCCTTGATGGCCTCGACCATCTCGCGCGAGCGCTGCACCGGAACCGTCGGGTCCTTTGCGCCATGAAAAACCCAGATCGGCAAGGTGGCGAGTTTCTTCGCATCCGCAGTATTGCCGCCTCCGCAAATGGGGACAATGGCCGCGAACTTCTCGGGATGCGCGGCGGCGAGCGACCAGGTGCCGAAGCCGCCCATGCTCAAGCCGGTCAGGTAAACCCGGCTCTTATCCACCCGGTAATTGCGGATGACATCGTCCAGGAGAGCGTTGAGGGTATCGTTGTTCCAGCCGCGCCCAGCGCTCTGGGGTGACACCAGGATGAACGGGAAGTCGGGTTTGGTTTCCACGATCTTGGGAGGGCCGTGGGTCTTCACTTTGGCCATGTCCGTGCCGGACTCTCCCGCGCCGTGCAGGAACAGCATCAGCGGCCAGGTTTGCTTGGATTGTTCGTAGCCTTGGGGCAGGAATAATAAGTAATCCATCTTCGCGACCACCTTGACGTGGGCCTCGAAGTGCTTTTCCTGCTGAACCGGAGTTGCCGGTGACTCCGCTGCGAGTGCTTGGGTTGCCACCAGTGCGAGGGTTGAGACCAGGGTAGGTATTCTATATTTCATAATGTCTATTCTTCGATGAACTACGCGGGCGTAACTTTGACCAGCACGACGCCGTGTCGGGACACGTCGGTCTTAAACTGGTCGGGAAACTTGCCGAGGTTCTTCTGGCGCCAGAGGTCCCGGACGCTTTGCTGGCCGGAGACCCCCAGGTCGGACCATTTCACGGTGATCGAGGCAGCCGCCTCACCGCGATTGAACAGGCCGACCGCCTTGGAGCCGTCCTCGAGGTCTTTGGCCCAAATTTCAAGCGGACCGGTTTTGGCGATGCGGGCAGCCTGGCGGCCAAGCGGGTCCTGGCTCACGTCGAGCACTTCGTCGTTGGTGAGCAGGTTAAGCGTAAACTCATCCAGTTTGGTCATGTCGCACCCGATCAGCAGCGGCGAGCACAGCAGGCACCACAGGCTGATATGGGTGTACTGCTCGCTGGGCGTGAGGTGAGTGGGACGCACGTTGGCGCTCCAGCCGACGTAGCCGACGACGAGCATGTCCGGATCGTTCCAATGGCCGGGGCCGGCGTATTTCTCGTGGCCGGCTTGCCCGAAGCCGATGCCGGCCATGCTGGACCAGGTGTCCGTGATATCGCCGGTGGTTCGCCAGCAATTGCCACCCACCTCGGCCCCCCATTCCCAGACGTTGCCCATGCCATATTGGCAGAGGCTGAACAGGATATCGCGCGGGGCCTTGTCGAGCGCTGCGCGCATGACCTGATAGGGTTTCATATAGCCGGCGTGGTCCGGATTGGGCACGATGTTGCCATAGCTGCACCAGTCGTATTTGAGGTAATCAAAGCCCCATTCGCCGTAACGGAGCGCGTCCAGCTCCTCGTGCTTGTAGCTGCCTTCGTGTCCCGCACAGGTCTGCGGACCGGGCGAGGAGTAAAGTCCAATCTTCAACCCCTTGCTGTGAACGTAATCCGTCAGGGCTTTCATGTCGGGGAATTTCTGGTTGGAAAGCACCTTGCTGTCCGCGTCACGGCCGGCTTCCCAGCAGTCGTCGATATTGATGTAAGTCCATCCGTGGTTAATCAGGCCACTGGCCACCATTGCGTCCGCCGCGGCGCGGACGTTCGCCTCGGTGACGTCGCAAGCGAAACAGTTCCAGCTATTCCAGCCCATCGGCGGCGTCAGCGCGATGGTGTCACCGCAGATGATCTTGAGCGCCCGTTCGGCGGCACCCCTTGCGTTTTCGGCGCGGAGCGTCACGACCGAGGTGCCCTTTTCCCGGAGGACGCCCGTGATGCAGCCGCTCTGAGGATCGAGCTGCAGGCCGGCGGGCAAGTTCTTCGCAGAAATGGTCATGGGTTTCTCGCCCGTGGCCGGGACGGTGAAGAGGAAAGGTGAACCGGGCCGGACGCCAACCACCTTGGCCCCGTTAATGCGCGGTTGAGGCGGCGCTTTCGGCGTCAATGCCACTGCCGGCTCACGCACCGTCGCGGTGGCTTCCGGCTTGCCTTCCTTCATCACGATCCTGGCGTCGGCCCAGTCGGCGTGGTCATAGCTAATCCCATCCCCCGCATCACCCACTGTCAGTATGAGCAGCTTCACCCCGTCCAGGGCCACGGATACCTCCTTGGCCGGGTCGCCCCCGTGGAGTACGCCGCTTTCCCAGAGAGTCTTGCCATCGCCCGTCACCTGGAACTCGATACTGCCCTGCTTGCCGACTTCATCATCGACGCCCACGCTGGCGGTGAAGCGCTCCCCCTTGCCGCCGAGCGCGAGGCGGAAGACGCTGTTGGCGTGCGTCCCGAGCCCGTGCTCGAACTGTTTGCCGCCAATGGCCAGCGGGTGCCGGTCCACCGACTGATTAGGCTGGGCTTGGCCCCATTCCTGTTCGACGTATTGAAGCTGAAGGGTTTCGAGGCCGAAGGTCTCGGCTTTTGCGACCTGCAATAAGGCAAACGAACACAATGCCAGGGCGAGCAAGAGGTATTTGAATATGCGCATAAGATTCCAGACGAGCAAGGCTTCATGCCCTTCACGTCCAGCCGCCCGGAATTCAATCATGGCGACTCGGCAGAGTCAAGACGCACCATCACATGCTTACTCCGCCAGTCGGAAGAATTGCCGGCTGCCCCCGGCTTGGAAGGTGTATGAGTAGTTTACGTTCGTCAGACTTGTCCACGAGCCGGCAGGTAGCGAATCAGAGGATTGCAGGGTGCCAGGCCCCGTCCAACTGATGGTTATCAAGCCGCCAGATTGCGTAATGAACAGAGGGCCGAGCTGTGGCGGAGCCAGAATATAGGGAATGCCGGTTTCAACCGCGGTTTCGGGGCCGCGATTGTCCTGCAACAGCAACTGGAAGGCGTTGGTGCCAAATACTCTGGTCCCGTCCGGATACTGTGCCGCCAGTGAGACTTGAAACTCAAACTCCGCCCCGCTCCCAGCCGGGGCACTGGCCCAGCCTAGATTCGAGATTGCTCCTGCGTTGAAGCTGCCGTTGCGTTGGTCATAACCGTAGCCGGTTTCAATCATCATTTCCGAGCCAAACAACGCACCCGTTACCGGATAACCGGTCTGGGCGTTCCGATCGGTGTCCACAAACAGGTGCGTGTAGTAGTTGGAGAACAGAGCGTAGGGAGAAGCGAGTTTGACGTGCCCGTAAAGATGATTGGTGTCGTTGGCGAACTGGACTTGGGTAAAGTTCACCGGGTTGCCGTCCACAGCGCCCTCGTAGGCCCAAGGCACATCCGCCCAATCGGAGAATGAGCCATCAATGCTGATCGTCTTGTAGTTGCCCGCGGCGGTCGCTCCGGGAACGACCGCTATCGACACCGCGTTGGTGTCTTCGTGGGGAGGACTCGTACTGTCTTCAGCCCGCACGGCAAAAGAAAAGGTCAGGCCGTTCTGCAGCCCGGTGACCGTGCAGGAATACGGATAACTGCCCGGACCTGTCCCCAGGCTATAGTTCGCGGGAATGCCCGGAGACACGTGGGAAAGCTTGGTGGCCGTGGCGAAATTCACCGGTCCACCGGTCGAGTAGTAAATGTTGTAGCGAACGGGCCCGGTCTGATCGCGTGCGACATCCCAATACACCGTGGCGCTTCGGTCGCCGGCCACGACTTCCTGGACGCCGACGCGGGGCGCCGGCGGGGTGGGACCCTGCGCGGCAGTGCTGTCCCATACCGGGGCCTGTATATCCACGTTGGTGGCCAGCCACGCTGCAGAATTGGTATTCAACGATTCGTCCAGAGAGGGATTGGTCCGGTACAAAGGCCAGCCCTGAATGACCATGCACTCGACGTAGTCCTGGTTCACGGTCGCCTGCGGTTGCGGCGGCGTGTGATCATAATCCACCACAAAAATGTTGAAGCCATCCGGGCGGCCCGCCTCCGCATTGAGCTTGGGGGCGAAATCATATTTGTTGTCGGGAAACGAAGGAGAGACGGTGTTGGTGGACGAGTCGCTGTAGTAACTTTCAAACATCACCATGTCCACGAATGGCCGGATGTTGTAAGGGTAGGTTTTCAGGTTGGGATCGTAAAAGAAGAGACCACGGTTTCCCATGAGCAGCTTGCCGGGGTAATTGGTGTGAATGCGCTGGATCAACCCCTGCATTCCGGGGGCCGTCCACTCATAGGCCGTGCCCCAGGTGTTCGGAGCGGCAGTATCAATGGTATCGAGGAACAACCCGTCACAATTGAAGGCATTGCCGACGTTGGTGCCCAAGATTTCGTCCAGACCGGCCTGGCCGCTCGTGGCTTTGGTCATGCTCTTGAGCACGTTCCACCAGGCCGGCGCGCCCGCGTTGACGTAATAACTTCCCCAAGCGGCATCTTCGTCTGGCTTGCCCGTTTGGTTGCTTCGCGAATTCAGATAGTAGGACGCGTAATTTGTTCCGCCGGTCGACGGCAAGCCAAGCGCGTTTGTGATGCCTGAAAGCGGGTCGCTGTCCGAGGCTCGAGGATCCACTCGCGGTCCCTGTCCATCCCCGGCGAACGGCGCCCCGGCACGGTCATCCTCGCCAATGGAAAGGTAAGCCAGCACCAAAACGTCATCGGCAGTCCCCGCGATGTTGTCCCGACCGCGCTTGATGGCTGCAATCTGGTTGGAGGTGATGTTGCTCGCCGGATGTAGAATCACCAGGTGATAATTCGTCCTCGCGTAGTTCACCAGGCCCGTATTCCAGTTGCCGTAATAAATCAAATACGGCGCAGTCGTGTTTAAACTCGCGAGTTGGCCTGCGTTTCCAGCCTGCGCCCTACCCACGGGGAGCCAGCCAACGCAAATCGCCAGACACAAGAAAGGGAAGAAAGGACCTGTCGAGAACGGCATTCGCATTGGCAGCTTAAAAGCTCTAACAAGAGGCACACCCGCTCATGGTTGCCGGCCCAAGTTCTCTCGCCAGCGAAAGAGGCGCGGCATTCCATCCGAGCCTGCGCGCGCCCCTTTCGCCTGTCGTCCGGGTTAACGGGCGAGGCGGAAGAACTCTTTCACACCGGAGGCCGGGATCACGTAGGGACTCGTGGCTGCGGGCAAATTCGTCCACGAACCGCCGGTCAGCGAGTAGGACTGCTGCAATCCTGCCGGGAGATCCCAGACAACGGCAGCCTCTCCGCCCGGCAATGCCGAAACGGAGAGCTGGCCCAGCGGCAAGGGAGCCACGGACCGCGGGGTCGTGTTGGTGTAGGAAATCGCGCTGCTGGGTCCGCCGCTGGGAGGAGCCTGGTTTTCGAGCGCCCAGCCGGGGGTTTGGCCTTGAAACATGAAGTTAATCTGGTTCGTGCTGAACACGAGCGTGCCATCCTGGAAGGTTGCCGCGCGAGAAAGACGAAACTCAAAATTGGTTCCTGGTGCCGCTGGCAGGCAGAGCCAGTTGAGCCCATTGAGCGGAGCATTGTCATTGAAGGTGCCGTTCTTTTCCTGGTAGCTATAGCCGCTCTGGACCAACAACTCCGAACCGATGGCGCCATAACCGGTGCCGGGATTGTTATCCGTGTCGAAGAACATGTTGGCGAAATCCGGAAACTGGCCGGAGGCCGGATCGATATCCGCCCAGAGTGTGACGCGGAAATAGTAGTAGTCCGCGTCATTGTAAACATAGATGTCCTTGAAGTCCGCCGCGTCAACATTGCCGCTTGGCGCGTCCGAGCTGTAAACCGGGGTCACGCCGGTCCAGTCATCAAATGCTCCGTCAATGATCATGCCGCGCGTGAACTGGCCGGCGGTGTGTGAGGCATTCCCAAACAGGTCCTTCACGCCATTTACTGTCAAAGTGTACACCGATCCGAAACTCATGGCAGTCGTGGTATTCAACGTGACTTGGGCGGGGTTGCCCGTAGCCTGAACGGCCGAGACCACCGTGAGCCCGCCGCTGACGGAATACTTGGCCGCGTCGGTTGACGTCACAGGATCAACCGGTTCGGAGAAGGTGACGACAATTTGGCTGACGCCGGCGGATATGCTGGCGATCGCCGGGGGGATGGTGTCCAGGAGCACCGAAAGTGTGGCCGCGCTGCTGTTGGTCGTGCCGGCGGGATTGCTGACTATGACCTGGTACGAGCCTGCATCGGTGGGGAGACAGGAGTTGATCGTGTAGGAGGCATTCGTGGCATCCGTAATTGGTTTGTTGCCAAAGAGCCACTGGTATTGAATGAGCGGTGTGCCCGCCACTCCCACCGTGAACGTGACGGGCTTGCCTTCCACGACGACCTGATTGGCCGGTTGCGATGTGATGCTGACGGGAATGTTGCTCACGGTCAGGAGCGCGCCGCGGGTTGTGGCCGAGGAAAAGGCGTTACTCACTCCCAGGGAGTAGAGGCCAGCGTCATTGGTCAAAACCAGCGGGATCGTATAGCTCGCGCCGGTTGCCCCGGCAATCGCGTTGGTGCCGTTAAAATACCACTGATACGTCAGCGGACCGCTGCCGGTGACGTCGCTGCTGAAGGTTACGGATTGCCCCGCAAGAACAGCCTGGTCAGCCGGCAGGTCGGGGCTGACGACGAGGACCGGATAGTGAACTGCTGCCAGGAGTGAAAGACCGAAAACCATGTCGGCACTGCTGTCGGCTGCCTGATGCGTCTCCACTTCCATTATGTTGTCGCCATCCTGCAATGCTCCACCGTCCACGCTAAACACATCGGGATGGCCCACCGGTGAATTCGTGGCTGCGGCAGCCGTGGAGTAGGCAATGGCACCCGCCGGCATGCGAACACGCCGGACCTCGGAGCCGTTTAAATAATACACCGCGCCGTCGCTCAGATAGTTGGTCACGATAAATGCCACGTTGGCAGGATCATTGGTCCATTGAAAGTGGGTCCGGAAGTAGTAAGTAGTAGGGCCGCTGGAAAGAGGCGTTTGAATGGGTGGATACGAACCAGGAGACGTCGTGTAGCCGAAGATGCCGTCGCCGGTGGCCCAGCCTGTGCCCGAGTCGTCGTAAGCCTGGTCCAGCCAGTTCGTGCTAAGATCGGTTCCCGAGGCATTTACCTGCCATGGCGAATCGGACAGCGCCACCAAGCTGAGGTTGGTGACAGGGGCCGTGGGCGCGGACGCCAGCCCGTAAACGAGGCCCCCGTTCACTACAAACTCTACAGGAGTGTAAGCGGTATCGTCACCTTCCAGCAGGATAGCAACGGTGCTGCTCGTGAAAACCGGTGTGCCGTCCGACGCATAGGTGGCACCGAGCGAAATGGCGAGCTCAAAGTCCATGCTGTCCGCCGAACCGGCGATGCCCCACCCCAGGTTGTTGATTCCGGTGCCATCATTGAACGTGCCGTTCTTCTCCTGATAGCCGCCGCCCCATTGGATGAGCATTTCCGAACCGATTCCCCCGACGGGGTATCCAGTCCCGGGATTGTTGTCGGCATCGATGAATATATTGTCGTAGGAATTGGCGAAGGCGTTGGCGCGGGCTGAATAGAGGGTAAAACGAATAAAGAGATTGGTCTGATCGTTGGCGATGTACACGTTCTCGTATTGAATCGCGTTGGCGGGGCCCTGCGGCGCGGTGTAAGCCAGGGGCACGCCCGCCCAATCGGCGAACGAACCGTCCACCGTAATGTGCTTGAACGTGCCAGGCACAGCCGTTTGGGCCACGGCACCGAAGCCGTCGCCGCTGGCGACGACAAGGACGAACCAACCGAGGAATCTTCTGTTCATAGTTCTTTTCATTGGAAGTAATGGTCTAAAGTTGATCAGTTTGACACTCATGTTAACCTCAAACCCGCAGGTTGTCATGGAATAATTGCGAGCAGGCCCACGTCCTGGTTTGCCGGAGCAACTGCACGAGGCTGTCCCAAACGCCGCTGTCCTCTTCGACTAGCGCAATGGCTTTCTGAGCCGAAAGAACTGGTGGGAAACTCCGATCCTCGGGGTCCACACCTGGAAGCTGCCATTGCTCAGGGGGAACGGGCCATTAACCGTCTCTCAGACGTCAGACGGCCCCAGCCCGGAGCTCGCTTCCAGGGTGAACCCAGCGAAGTCGCTCCCCCACGAGAGGCCGAGAGGCCGACAACCCGCTTGCACTTCGAGGCAAACCCTTGTAAATACAGAAGGTGAAGTTTTTGTCTAACAGCCAAAGGCTCCCATCCGCCACGCGATGGGCTTTTCTTTTCCTGTTGGCCGCCTTGGCCGGTTGCGACCGTGGGCAGGTCCAGGAGTATCGGGTGGCGAAGGAACCAACCCAGGCGCAGGCGCCGCCGGCCGCCATGCCGCCCGGACATCCCGATACCTCGGGCGCCGCCCCTCCTGCGCTTCAATATAAACGCCCAGGGGAGTGGCAGGAGGTTGCCCCGGGCGAGATGCGGGCGGCCTCGTTCCGTGTTTCCGGCAAGGACGGCAAGCAGGCGGATGTGAGCGTTATCCCGTTGCCCGGCCTGGCTGGGAGCGATCTCGACAACGTCAACCGATGGCGCGGCCAGGTCGGTTTGCCGGGGGTGTCGGAGGCGGAGCTGGCCACCCTCGCCCAACCGGTCGAGATCGCCGGCCAGTCGGCGAAGCTCTATGAACAGGCGGGCGCAAATCCCGGCGCGGGCGACAAGAGCCGCATCCTCGCGGCCATTACGCGCCGCGACGGAGTAGCCTGGTTTTTCAAGATGACCGGGGATGACGGCGTGGTCGCAGAGCAGAAGCCAGCCTTTATTGAGTTTCTCAAGTCAGTGAGTTTCACGGCGGCCAGCGCGCAGGCTCAACTGCCGCCTTCTCATCCTCCGATTGGCGGCGGGAGCATGATGACACCAGCGGGAGCGGCTGCTTCTTCCGGCCAGGCCAAACCAAACTGGGAAGTGCCGTCCGGCTGGAAGGAAGTCCCCGGCGGGCAATTCCTCGTGGCCAAATTTGCGCTTACCGGTGACGCCAATACTCAGGCTAGTGTTAATGTCAGCATGTCGGCCGGGGACGGCGGCGGCGTGTTGGCCAACGTCAACCGCTGGCGTGCCCAGCTCGGCCTTGCGCCCGAGGCGGAAGCTGACCTGTCCAAAGAGCTTCAGTCGCTCGACCTCGCGGACGGCAAAGCGACGCTGGTGGATATCAGCGGCCAGGATGCCAGCAAGGGTCAGAAGGCACGCCTTCTGGCGGTGGTGTTTCCGCGCGCAGGGTCCACCTGGTTTTACAAGTTGATGGGCGACGCACAAATCGTTGAGCGGGAAAAGGATGCGTTCATGAAGTTTGTGCAGACGGTGAAGTATTAGCACGGAACGCCGGATGCTCATTTCTCTGGATCATTTTCTGGATCGCTTGATCAAGTTCTTCACCTCGTTGCGGCTGACGGTCGTCTGCCTCGCGTTAGCGCTGCTGCTGGTCTTCTTTGGGACGCTGGCGCAGGTGGATTTGGGCCTCTACAAGGCCCAAAACGAATACTTTCGCAGCTTCTTCATTTACTGGGGTCCCAAAGGCGCCTCGTGGAAGATTCCCGTTTTCCCCGGCGGCTACCTCATTGGCGGAGTGCTGCTCATCAACCTCTTCGCATCGCAGTTCCAGCGCTTTGTCTTCACCGCCAGCAAGATCGGCCTGTGGATGGTGCATGTCGGCTTGATTCTGCTGCTGCTCGGCCAGCTCCTGACCGACCTGCTCTCGCGCGAAAGCACCCTGCACCTCCGCGAAGGCGAGGCGAGGAACTATTCCGAGACCGAGCGTGAGGCCGAGTTGGCCGTGAGCGATGTTACCGATCCGGCCACGGACAAAGTCGTTGCCATCACACAGGGCGTTCTCACCAGGGAGAAGAACATTCGCCCTGGCGACATGCCGTTCACGGTGCGCGTGAAGCAGTTCTTCGCCAATTCAATCGTCGAGAATCGGGCCGCCGATGCCGCCCAGCCTCCCGCCGCCACGCAAGGCATAGGCACCGGCGCGACGGTCAAAGAGTTGCCGCGCGTGACCGAGATGGACAGGCGCGACGTACCCAGCGCCGTGGTGGAGATCGTCACGCCTCAACGCTCCCTCGGCACCTGGCTGGTTTCCGAGTTTATCGAGCAGCGGCAGAGCTTCCCCTTGGACAACCGGACGTATGAGCTCGCAATGCGGCCGCGCCGGTATTACAAGCCGTACAGCATCCAGCTTCTCAAGTTTCAGCATGATGTGTATCCGGGGACGGACATCCCCAAGAACTTCTCCAGCCGGGTCTTGTTGGAGCGCCCGGGAACAGGCGAGAAGCGCGAGGTGCTGATTTACATGAACAACCCATTGCGCTATGCGGGCGAAACCTACTATCAGTCGGGCTTCGATCCCGATAACCGCGGCACCATCCTGCAAGTGGTCCGCAACCCCAGTTGGCTCACGCCCTACTTCTCTTGCGTGCTGGTGGGAGTGGGGTTGGTCGTCCAGTTCGCGATCCACCTGCTGGGCTTTGCGCGCAAACGGAAGGTGGCATGAAATTCCTGTTCAAACTCATCCCCTGGTTCTTTGTCGCCCTCTTCGGGGCCGAAATCATCGCCGTAATGCTGCCCAGGCAGGATGGGGAGTATCACGTCCGCGAATTCGGCCGGCTGCCCGTGCTGCTCAGCGGCCGCATCCAGCCCTTCGACTCGGTCGCGCGCAATTCCCTGCTCCAAATCCGCAGCACGGGCGACGTGCCGCTCGAAGAGGTGCCATCCTGGAAATTCTGGCACCGCCCAAAGAAGCTCAAATCTACCGAGTGGCTGCTCGAAGTCATGACGCGGCCTGAGACCGCCGACACGCGCCCCATTTTCCTCATCCACCACGCTGAACTGCTCGGCGAACTCAAACTCCAGGACAAGGGCGTCGAGAAATCGGGTCTGCGCTATTACACCTTCAACGAGCTGGAGCCGCTCTTCAACGAGATCAACGATCAGGCCCGCAAAGCCAGCGAAGTCAAGGCGGAGGACCAAACCACCTTCCAAAAGCAGGTGGGCAAACTGGCCAATGCTCTCACGCTCTACCAGCGGCTCAAGGCATCTCTCCAACCCGAAGGCGTGGACGACTTCACCCAGCAACTCGCCGACTTCCGGAAAAACCTCGGCCCCGCGGAGGCTGCCGCGCAGGCCAGCGAGAGCGGAAAGGACTTCGACAAGGCAGCCCTCCAGAAGATTGCCGGGCCGCTGCAGGAGTTCCAGCTAATGGCCCGGTTCGGCTACCCGCTCATTATTCCGCCGCTGACTCCGGGCGAGGCGCGCAACAACTGGCAGACGATGGGAGCGAGCCTGCTCGAATCCGGCCGAAGCGCCCAGTTCCATCCGGCGGTGACCAACTTCGCCTCGATGGCCACCGCCTATCGCCAGCAGAAGCCCGAGGCGTTCAACAGCGCCGTGGCTGCTTACCGGCGATGGCTCACGCCGGCATTTGAGCGAGAGCTGAAGAAGGGCAGGGCCGAGTTCTATTTCAACAGTGTGAAGCCGTTTCTCCACGCCATGATCATCTACCTCTGCGCGTTCGTTCTCGCGTGGGTGGCGCTGTTGACGATCACAATGGCTCCCAGCCTGTCGGAATCACTGCGCCGCTCAGCGTTCTACCTGGTGATCCTTGCCGGGTTGGTCCACACCTTCGGCCTCGTCTTCCGCATGGCGTTGGAAGGCCGTCCGCCCGTTACGAACCTTTACTCCTCGGCCATCTTCATCGGCTGGGGGACCATGGTGCTGGGCCTGGTGTTGGAGAAGGTTTACCGCATCGGCATTGGCAGCATTGTCGGCTCGCTAGCCGGCTTCGTGACGCTGATGATTGCCCATAACCTCGCTCTGGGCGGCGATACGATGGAGATGTTGCGCGCGGTGCTCGACACCAATTTCTGGCTCGCCACGCACGTTGTTGTGATCACCTTAGGCTATGCCTCAACCTTCGCGGCAGGCTTGCTGGCGATTCTCTACATACTTCTGGGCGTGTTCACGCCGCTGCTCACCCGGAAGCTCGGCGTCCGAGCGCGGGCGCCCTCCTCTGCCACACTCCCTGCCGCTGAACGCGTCCGTACCAGAGCAGGTGGCGCGACCATGGAAGACCCGAAACCCGACCCCACCGTCGGCAACGCCCAGGGCACAATGGTCTATGGTATCGTATGCTTCGCCACCCTGTTCAGCTTTGTTGGCACCGTTCTGGGGGGCATTTGGGCCGACCAATCCTGGGGCCGGTTCTGGGGCTGGGATCCCAAGGAGAACGGCGCCCTCCTCATTGTGATCTGGAATGCGATAATCCTGCACGTTCGCTGGGGCGACCTGATGCGCGACCGCGGCATCATGAACCTCGCTATTTTCGGCAACATTGTGACCAGTTTCTCGTGGTTCGGTGTAAACCTTTTAGGTGTTGGTTTGCACTCCTACGGTTTCACAGACACAGGAGCCGAGTACCTACTGAGTTTTGTGGTAGGGCAGCTTGCGCTGATCGGGAACGGAATGTTACACGTGCAAGCCTGGAGGAGCTTTCCAAACGCACCGGGGCTCGGCTCAGGACGGATTTCCCGTACACTGCTATGCCTGCTCGACGTCGCCTGGCTATTAGCAGCGATCGTCTGGTTCGGCGGGGTTTACTCACACGAGCACGTCGTTTGGTTTGGCGGAGTTTATCAAGTGCTCCCAGGGCTGGAGTTCATCGCGAAAGTGAGCTCGTTCATCCTATTATCCTGCATTTGGATTCTCGCAGGAATCTCAATATTGGTATTTGCTTCGCCGGCTGAGCCGCAGCACTCATTGGCTTCGGCTGTGTAATCGCAAGCCAAATAGTAGCCACGTGACGACAAAAACACCGCCGCGTGACGGCACGGGGCCTAGGAGCCGGAGTGCAAAGCTCGACGATAGCCCTCATGGCAGGCAGGGGCGAATTAACGCCGATGCCGGAGTGCGCCATCTTCGCCGATGTCCAGAACGAACCCGCCAGCGTTTATCGGTGGATCGAGACAGTGCTTAAACCCAACTGTGAACCACACTTCAAAATCTTGATGCCGAGCAAAGGCAACCTAGCCGAGACGGCCGTGCGGCCCCGAATATCGGTGTCCACCGGGAAGGGTTACACCAAACCCAGCATACCCTTCTTCATTTTGAAGGAACCCGGCCAGCCGCGAGGGCAAAACCTGCGGCATTGCACATTAGATTTCAAAATCGACGTAATCCACCGTGCGCCGCTTCGGCATCCGTCAGTTTAATCGCCCATTCCGAATCATGGTCGGCGTCCGGTGCCCACTTCGTTTCATCCGCGATCACGGCCAGAATCTGGTCGTCTTTGTATCGCCCGCTTTTCACGGTATCCCAAAGCGTATTCGGCTTGTGAGCGTGGTGCCTGTGAGCACGATGCAGGTGGACGGGCAGACCAAGATGGCCGTCACCTGCGACCCGCTCGACCTGCTGAACTTCATCAAGCGGGATTTCATGCCGATGAATCTGATGTGCGACAGGGCGGAGATGGTCGAGCGCGGGATTTACGACCGGAGCAACGCGGTCTTTGAGCATTTCGGGCTGCCGTTCGATGCCGAGCCGCCAGCGTAGGCGACTACTATGGATGAGGAATTTGCTCTCGACAAATCCGTTTAACCGGAAGCATGCTGCCTCCATCGCCAGAAATCAATCTATGAAAGTCATCACTCACAAACAGACGAAGGCGGCGGTGGAACACCTCGCCGAATTGCTGAAGAAAGACGGGGCATCTCAGACCCTCACCGTGCAAGCATGGCTCGATGCTGCCCAGTTTCATCCGGCCCAGTTCCCATCTTCCCTGCCCGCCTTGGAGATTCTGGGGCTGCTCGGTTTTGGAGATGAAATGGTGCGGCCCGAAATATTGGGCTAGTAGATGGGGTTTTGGGTTGGTGTATTCGAGCGTGGTGGGCGGCTTTTCCGCCTTCCACCTGCCGTCCTCGCCATTGAAGAAGGGCTGACTGACGGCAACGGAGAAGCCCAACCTCGTGATTAAGGACGAATGAGCGCGTTGCGGACATACAACGTCGAGGCTGGGCTGCCCACCCTCGATGAGGCGCGGCGGCTGGTCATCGAGGAAATCAAACGTGGCAAACGCGAGGGAGTAAAGGTGCTAAAAGTGATCCACGGCTACGGTTCATCCGGCAAGGGCGGGGCGCTGCATGCCGGGCTGCGGAAGTCGTTCGGGCTGCGCAAGAAGGAGGCCGTCATCAAGGATTTCATCGCGGGCGAGGACTTCTCCATTTTCAATGACACGGTGCTGGCCCTGCTGGAGGCGGTGCCGGAGTTGCGCGGCGACCCCGACCTGGGCGCAACTAACGAGGGGGTCACCATCCTCTGGCTGAAGTGAGGCCGGTGGATGCCGAATGAAGCGTCTGACGCTCCAAAAAGTCCGGCTCGCGCAACAGCCGGAGCATCATCAACGTGTTTATGTCGTGCCGCTGCACGGGGCATTCGGCAGAATCCTCCACGAACATGTCGTTTACGATCATCAAAAACCTTGAACAGCTTCCGAGCTATCCCATGCTTTGCAAGCTGGCTGAGCAAAATCAGGTCCGCGTCACCGGGGACGAGCACACTGGATCATTCTCGGGTCATGGCGTGGAGGGGGATTACAAATTCGGCGACGATGGCATACACGGCAAGTTCGCCGGTCACGGGGTTACGGGGGCATTCTCTTTCGAGATCGGCAAGGCCGCTGTGACCATAACCGACAAGCCGTTCTGGCTGCCAGAAACGCTCCTGAAACAAAAGATCACGGAAGGACTGGATACACTCTGTAACGAACTGGGTTCGTCGCGCTGATCCTAAAGGGCGTATTTGATAAAGCGCCGGATGCTCAAACAGCTTCGTCCCAAACAGCAGCCCTTCTGAACACCCTCCGCTTCCCGCCACAATCACCAATGGAGCGGTGTCCCTTCGTGGACGCGACTTTCTATGCCATCGCTGCTGGAACCTGAGAATATATGCGATTAAAACAGGCGTTTGTTTATTCAGAACCAGTCGGTACTTGTCCCTGTGAATCTAATCTTATGAGAGCTTTAATTCCAAACCGAGCCGAACTGGAACTTACACCTGATGCAACGGAGGCGTCTGAGGCCGTAAGCGCCGACCTAAACTCGGCCTCAATCTTCGAAACGGTCCGGGTCAGTGAGTTAACCCTAACGCCCGTCATGAAAGAAATCCTTCAGTCCCCGCCCTCCTCCCATTGGGGAATCAACGAGTGAGTGGTCGAGAGTTTCAGCTCTGTTTGCAGATCAATCGTTATTGGCCCCACACTGGCAAGGTGCGCTTGCTCTAGCGCGGCGGTTCCGGGAGAATCCTGGCCGTGCCCCCGCACCAGCCAGCACCGCTTGACGAGCTTTTGGCCCTCGCGCAAGGCTACACCGAGTTTGCGATGCGCAACATCGGCCATGTCCCGCCCGGGCTCCTGGCCGAGTCGCCCTCGGGCCTATCCGAGAAGGGAAGTCGTGGTCATGGTTCAGGGCGACCGTATTAAAGCCGCGTTCAACTGGGAACGTGGGGAGCCTAGCTGGCTCACTTTCCAGCGGGCTAAAGTCGAGAGCAGGCCACACACCTGATAAACTCTCGGAGAGTCTAACCAGACGCGCCCGTATTTATATTGCGACCGGCACCGTAAGCATGACGACCAGTGAAGCCATGAAGTTGGTGGATGCCGTCCAGAGCACGAGTTTGGCTGCCCTGTGGTATCATTCTTCATCAAGGCCGTGAACCAGTTCAGACGAGCACCGAGCCGCTAAGGCTGTATGAACCAGAAGACCGGAAGCGGGCACACCACCCAGCCGCTCCCGTTGACGAGTAGCTCGCGAGCGTCAACAATGCCGACATGGAACGCGCCTTTACAGAAACGCAGGGGCAATACCTGGCGTTCATCTACTACTACACTAAACTCCACGGCGTTCCCCCGGCTGAAGCCGACATGCAGCGCTACTTCAACGTGTCGCCCCCTTCCGTCCACAACATGGTCGTCACCCTGGAGAAGCGGCGACTCATCGCACGGACGCCTGGCGCAGCGCGGTCGATACAGCTCTTGCTAAGCCGTGATCAGCTTCCAGACTTGCAGTGAACTTCTGTCTGCCCCCGATATGCCCCGCATCCGACTTGAACCTTCAAAGAATTTCTGCCAATTTCTGCCACTTGTTGGTTTTGGCGCTAACCCGAGAATTTGCAAACGAGTAGGGCAAAACTTAAAATATCTTGTTGACGGACAACGAGTTGCGTCGATGGAAAACAGGTCGGATTGCTAAGCAGAAATGAAAAGCCGTTCCGCATCGCACGGAACGGCGTTTTTCAGCCGAGGCCTTACTGCATGACCCGGGCCGTAAAGGGGAGTCACAACCACACCTGGCTGCATCGGGCATTATCTAAATTACGCAAGGCAGCCTAAGCGCCGCGCGCCCGCGTGTCAAGTCAGCGGTTCTCTTTCTCTCGCTTCAGATTCTCGAAAATGTTCGTCGCCCGCTTCTGCATCGCGGGGTCCGTCAGCGGCCACACGCTATTCGTCAGCCGCATATAAATGTTGGCCGCCTGGGACCAGGCCTGGAGCGCCTCGGCCAACTCAAGAGCCTTCTCCGCGGTTTTCTGCGTCCAGGACCGATCACGGCGCTCGCCGTCGCGCAGGATGGTGCCATAGACGACGTCCAGACTATTGCTGAGCGCCTGCTTGAGCAGCGCGGTGCGTGCTTCGCCGGTCTTCTGTTCCGCCCATTTCCCGAGCGTAACGGCCTGCCCCTGTTTGGCCTCGCTGCGGAGGGCCACGTCCGCTTGCGGTGAATCAAAGGCCCGCTGGTACGCAGTGAGCGCATTGGTCAGAGAATCATACTGTTGCTTCGCGAGCGCCCACTGCAAATAGCAGTTCGCCTTTTCAATCCATGCCCGGACGGCCAGCCGGTTGGTCGAGTACTCGTCGCAGACTCTGCCGAAGCAGCGGGTGGCCTCCTCGCAATTAGCCAGCTTGTTGGTTTCCCCCGGGACCGTCCACTGCATCAAGGACTGGCCGTAATCGAAGAGCGCCTGCTCGCGCAAATCAAGGCTTGGTCCGTTGGTGTTGTTATACAAGCCGAGGAAGTAGTCGGGGACTTGATTCCAGCCCTGGCGCGCTACGGCGGCGCGACCAGCCATCAGTTGCGCCTGGTACGTCAGCTCGGTGGGCGCCCAGTTCGTGTTCTGAAAGAGCAATTTGCAATTCCGCTCCGCCTCGGGCATCTCGCCCGCGCTGTAGTAATGACTGGCCACCCACCATTGAGCGAGCGGGGCGAACTCGCTGGTCGGGAAGTCGGCCACGAACTTGATGAAAGCTGCGAGCGCATTCGTCTTAAGCCCAGCTTGGTCGGTGTCCCAGGCCCGGTAATACTCCGCTCGGGACCGCAAAGCGTTGGTCGGGTAACTGGCGACCCAACTGTCATATCGCGTAATGGCCTCCGTCCACTTCTTCTCCTGTTCGTAGGTGGCGGCGACCGCCAACTGGAGTTCCGGCAGCAGTGGCGCGTCGGGCGCCATTTTGGCGAAGTCCAGGAACATTCTGCGTGCCCCCGCCGGGTCTCCGCGGCGGCCAATTTCCTGTCCTGCCAGCAGCACGGCGCGAGCGGTGTCGAGGCGGTTCGAATACCAGGCGAGCATCTTCTGAAGGGTATTAGTCGCGGTGGCCAGGTCGCCCCCCTCCTTGCCGGCTAGCACCGTTTGGTATAGCGCGCGCTCGAACAGATCCGTCCTTACTTCCGGCACCGCGCCAAACTTCTCGATGATCGCCTGGTAGTTCTTGATCGCGCCCGCATAATTTGTTTGCTGGAACTGAGTGTCCGCCAGCCTGAAATAGGCGGTTGCCTGCTCCTTCGAAAGAGGGGGCAGGTGCTCCACCGCGGCCTGGAAGGCGGCCTCGCCTTCGGGCAGCCTGCCTGCCCGCCAATAACACCAGCCTAGGTCCAGTTGCGCTTTGCCGAAGAGCGGGCTCTGCGGGAACTTCTTAGCGAGCGTGGTGAGGGAGGCCAGTGCCAGGTGGAGGTCGTTGGTTGCCGCGGTTGCATTGGCCGTGGCATTGGCCACCGGGTTGGTGCCCAACCAGGCCTCGTACTGGCGGAGGCGCAGTTCACCCAGCGTCAGCAGCGCCAGATCCGCCAAAGCATCGTCGGGAGACTGGGCGAGGAACTTCTCAAGTGTCTTCGTTAGCTGTGGGAATGTGTCCGGCGCGCGGGATAATTCGATTATCTTCAGCAGTGCCTGGCGCCGGCGCTCGGCGGGGATGCCCTCGGCGAGATTGGGCTGGTACGCCACGATGGCCTCATTGGTGCGGCCCAGGCGCTCGAACAGGTCAGCCTGAAAGGCGGCACTCTCGGCCAGCAGGTTGGTTTGGGCGGCCTTGGCTGCCGCCGCCAGCAGGTTCGTCGTGCTCTGCAACGCCGCATTCGTCCGTCCGTCAGCGAGTTGAATGCGGCAGAGGAGATACTGCCACTGCCAGGCGAGCCTGGGGCTCAACAGATGATTAGCCAGCGGCTGCAAGGTGGCTTCGGCGGCGCCATATGCTTTCGTCGCCAACTGCGCTTCGCTCAGCAGCAACTGGCCCTGCACCACCAGCTCATTGCCGGCATTGGTGCGCGCCGCGCATTGGAAGACTCCGTTTGTTTGCTGCAACAACTCGATCACGCGCGGCCATTCGGCAGGCTCCGCTCGCGCGAGCGCCACCCGAGCGAACGCCTCGCCCATCGCCGCATCCAGCAGGCGGGACGAAGCGGGGAACTCCTTGACCAGCTTTGCATAGCCATCGGTGGCGGCCCGATAGTCCCCTTTGCTCATTTGAGCCTCGGCGAGCCAGAACACGTATTGGTCCGCGTTCGTGCCGGCATCCTTTTGGTGGGCCGAAAGCAGCGCAATCGCCCCGGCGTAATTGCTCAGTTTGAGCCGCGCTTCGGCCTGGAGCAGGATCGCCTCGGCCAGCCGGGGTGAGTCGGGGAACTGCCGGCAGAAGTCGGCGAACCCCGCTTCCGCCCGGTCATAGACGGTATCCTGGAGTGCCTTGTAAGCGGCGTCGAAGGCGCGGTCCGCGGCAGGCGCCGCCGCAAGCCGCGGCCCGGCGGCGAGCAGCACGGTCAATACCAGAATCCAGCGGCACAGGACGACCATAGCACAGAGACTCTAAACCCGGCGGGCAGCCAACGGAAAGAGGGAAATCGAAGCACGTGATGAGTGAAACGTGAAACGTGAAACGTGAAACGGTGGGAGGCAGCTTCACGCATCACGTTTCACGCATCAGGTTTCACGTCTCCCCTCTCCTCATTTATTGAATCGGAAGTTCACGAGGTCGTAGTCCTGAACCACATACTGTTTGAGTTCCAGGCGCTGCTTGCCCGCGCGTTTCGCCTGGGTCTCGCCTCCGGCTTCGATGAAATCGGCGAAGCTGGTTACCTCGGCGCGGATGAAACCTTTCTGGATGTCCGTATGGATGGTGCCCGCCGCTTCCCAGGCGGTCGTGCCTTTGCGAATCGGCCAAGCACGGTTTTCCTTGCCGCCGACGGTCAGGAACGAGATGTAGCCGGCATCCGCAAAGGCGCGCAGGAGCAACGCGTCAGGGGTCTGCAGTTCCTCGCGCGCCGCGACGGTGATCGGTTTGTTGGTGTAAAAGCTATGCGCTGCCACCGCCTGCAGCACCTCCGGGCTCAGACCCGAGGTGAACAGGAATTGCTCGGCTTCCAGCAGCGACTTGATCTTCTCGAGCGCTGCCTGCTCGGCCGGCTGCGGATCACGGCCCAGCCGCCTCTCCACGAACTCCAGGTCTTTGAGGATCAAGTCCGCCTTGGTCTCCTGGAGGGCGAGAATGGAATCGGCCTCGAGCAGGTCGGCCTCGCCAATCACGTCGGCTTGCGCGTGCGTCTTCTTGTCGGCCTCGACCAGTTTATCGGCCTGGTCAAGCCGGGGGTCTTTGAGATTGTGCTTGCCGAGCTTGATGTCGGTGAAGCCAAACAGTGCGATTTTCATAAAGGCTCTTGATCGGGTGTCATCAGAGGCCGGAGCTTAGAGGAGTCCGCCGGTTTGGGAAACAGGTATTCGCGGTCGGTTTTCGCGGTCGGTCGGGAGGCTCAGGGCGGCATCAAGCTCACGGAGACTGCTTTCCGAACTGAAGCAGCTCACGAGCCGCGGTGTGAGCAAGCAGGACGGCGAGACGTTGCCTTGATCTGGCGATCTGGCAAGGAGGCTCGCCCTCCGGGAGATGGGGAATTGCGCGAGTTGGAGGCTGCCGGCTGCGGCCATGCCCAAACAACATTTCGGTAGCGTTCCCTTGCGGATAAGGTCGTCGTCCGGTTTTGCCGTACCTGCAAAGCAGTTTCCTTCCTCTGCCTTTTACACTCTCTGTGTTTCTTTCTGCCTTGTCCTGCTTGCTTCGCTTGAATCTTGGCCGTGATCTCGTCCAGGGTCATCTTGGCAACCCGCTCCATCAACTCATCCTTGAGGGCTTGCCGGTCGGCAAGTTCCTCGGCGAACACCTCGCGCTTCATCGCCTCCTGGGCGCAACGGCGATATTTCTCCAGCGGCACGATCTGGACTTCCTCGATGAGCTGGCCCCAAAACACCTCCAGCGGGTTCGCGGAAGCCCACCAGGGATAGGCGTATTTGGCCTTCGCCTGCGCGTTGGCTTTCTTATCCGTGCCGTTGGCTGCATCGGCCCGGCCGTTTTGAGGGGCGGTCTCTGCCGATGGAAGGGGGGCAGCCTTTGGCTCGGTTTCGGAAAACATGACCTTTTGCGCCATGTTCGCGGAATCGTGGTCCCGCAGGTGGCCGTAAACTTTCCTCGCCAACGCTCCGCCGTCCTTGTGCCCCAACCAGCGGGAGACGGTAGGAATGTCCACGCCGCTTTCGATGCACCGCGTTGCGAACAAATGTCGCAAATCATGGTGAGTGAGCCGGGCAATCCCGAGTTTCTTTGCCGCCCTGTTCATCGCCTTCTGGCATTCGCTCATGCGCATTACTTTCGCCATTGGTGGGTCTTGTGGCCGCTCTTGTCTGAGACGCTCAAGTAACCGGCGCATATCAGGTATCATTGGCACTTCCCGAGTTTCACCAACTCTGCGGCCCTTTAGCCCGGTTGTAGGTTCGCCATTAACGATTATTTTTTCGCGCCCAAAGTCGCAATCAGCCCAAGTGACGTGTTTTGCTTCACTGATCCGGAAGCCTCCAAAAGCGAGGAACTGAACCAATTCCGAGCAAGCTTTGGAAAACCCGCCGCCGCCGTTTTCAATCTCTCTGACGAACTTTTCAAATTGCTGTGGCTCCGGCAAACGGAGGCGCTTTGAGCTTTCCCGAAGCCGTTTCATTTCCTTTGCTTTGGCGGGATTGTCACGTCTGGCGCCCGCTTCGATAACGATTTCGATGATGGCCCGGACAATTCCGAGTGTATGATTGAAACTCGTTGGACTGTATTCCACCGTGAAACGATTTCGCCACTCAACACATTCTGCTTTCGTAATGTCCTTGATCGCTTTGGTCTTCATGGCCGGCCAGGACTTGAAAAGCGCGTCCAAACGTTCCTCGTGGTACGCCTTGGTCTTGGGTTTGTAATCGGGCGAAGCCTGGATTCTTTCCAAACAAATCTAGGCGGCACCCTCGAACGTAATCCGGGGATCACTCCCAGAGGCCAGCAAGACTTGCTCGTCTTTAACCTCCTTGATCTTCTCTGGCAAGCGTTGGGCCGCGATGGTTAAAACATCGGTGTCCAGGCCCCTCCAAATCAACTTGCCGTTGTTGCGGAATCGGGCAAAGTAATTCCCGGATGAAACGTTGCGGACTAGATTGGCGTCCTTGGTTTTCTGCCACGGGCTGTTGGCCTTCCCGTTGGCTGTCTGAGTGTTTTTCATCTTCATGCCTCAGTATAGAAATGTAGCGCGGAGTCAAGATAACGATCTTTGTTAGGTGTGGCGGGCTTGGGGAAAGAAAAAACTGAACAACTGTGCGCTGAACTATTTTACTTGGGGGCGTGGCCAAGCCTTTGCGTCTGCCTGGAGTCGAGGAACAGCGTGTCCTGGATGAGTTGGAAATTGACTTGTTGGTGGCGCCAACCCAGCAGGCGCGCTGGAACCGGTTGGTCAAAGAGCGGCACTACTTGCGCCGTGCCA
>Ga0224558_1001427_pt1 | contig 25048 bp, 26 predicted proteins | sample 714S32024metaG_FD_180682 | JGI IMG/M metagenome (GOLD analysis project Ga0224558, IMG submission 180682) | Peat soil microbial communities from Stordalen Mire, Sweden - 717 S3 20-24 | ecosystem: Environmental > Terrestrial > Soil > Wetlands > Peat | place: Sweden: Norrbotten County, Stordalen... | reverse complement strand
GCTGCCCGCCGGGTTGAAGAATTCGAGCTTGGCCACGACCTGGGCGTCGAGGCCCCCGGTCAGCCGGCGCAACCGCACCAGCGGGGTGTTGCCGATCAGCTGGGTGATGTCGTCTGCGATCTTCATCGTCGTGACGCCTTTCTCGAGGTCCTTCGGATGGATGAAGCTTAGAACCCACAAACTCGATTGGACAAGTCGGGATTTTCCCGATGTGGAATAGGTTCCTATATTGTGGAATACTGCGCCCGGAGCTCTCGCCACCAACGGCAGCCAGGCGACGATGTTCCAACAGAACCGGACCAGCAAGGAGCACCCCACGTGGCCAACCAAGAGACAGTCCACCTCGCACTCAGCGACAGCGCAGCACGTCAGCTCGCCAACGCCACCAAGACCACGGCGCAGATGTCGACGATCACGCCACGCTGGTTGGTGCGTTGCATGCACTGGGTGCCGGTCGAGGCCGGCATCTACCGGCTCAACGAGGTCAAGGACCCCGAATCGGTCGACGTCGCCTGCCCACCCCGGGACGAGGCTGAGCTGCCGCAGACGTTCGTCGACTACGAGGAGGCACCCCGCGAGTACTTCCTGAGCTCGGTGGCCACCGTGCTGGACGTGCACACCAGGGTGTCCGACCTCTACAGCAGCCCCTACGACCAGATCAAAGAGCAGCTCCGGCTCGCCATCGAGACGATCAAGGAGCGCCAGGAGGGCGAGCTCATCACCAATGCCGAGTACGGCATGCTCGCCAACGTCGCCGACGACCAGCGCATTTCCACCCTCTCCGGCGCACCGACGCCGGACGATCTCGACGAACTGTTGACCAAAGTCTGGAAGGAGCCGGCGTTCTTCCTGACCCACCCGCTCGCCATCGCCGCCTTCGGCCGCGAGTGCACCCGCCGGGGGGTGCCACCAGCAACCGTGAGTCTGTTCGGCTCGCAGTTCATCACCTGGCGGGGCATTCCCTTGATCCCGTCGAACAAGGTGCCTCTCGAGAACGGCAAGACCAAGGTGCTCCTGCTCCGTGTCGGTGAAGAGCGCCAGGGTGTCGTGGGCCTCTATCAGCCCGGTCTCGTGGGGGAGCAGAGCATGGGCCTCTCGGTCCGCTTCATGGGCATCGGCCGCAGCGCCATCTCCTCCTATCTGATCTCGCTCTACTGCTCGCTCGCCGTGCTAACCGACGACGCCCTCGCGGTCCTCGACGACGTCGAGGTCGGGAAGTTCCATGACTACGCCTTCAAGTACACCAAGTGAGGTGAGCGCCGAGTCGCCGGGCCTGCCCGATGCAGCGGCCCTGACTCGGCTTGCCAACGAGATGTTCGCCGAGCACATGGGCCATTCCGCCGCGAGCGTGGTCGCGCCCTGGGATGCAACGGGCGAGGATCTCCCCGTTGTGCCGACTTTGGCGGATGTCACGTCGATCGCGCCGTCGGTCGTGCCCTTGGAGAGCATCCCGAACTCGCTGGACGAAGGGGCCGAAGTTGCGCCTCTCCTGATGGGTTCCGACCCGTCCGGTCTCACGGCACTCGTTCCGACCAACGTCTTCGACGGTGTCCCTCCGATTCGGACATCGGTCCCCTCGACGCCCTTCTACTTCCTCGACGAGGCAACCGGGGTGCTCCCCCCGAGCGAGGTGCCGGTTCCACCACCGGGTCCTGGGCTCCCACGACCGGACTTCTACTTCGTACGCCCTGATCAGCCCTGGGACGGGCCGGCACCAGAGCTGGGGCCCGAACGCTCAGTGCCGTTCGACGTGGAGGCGGTCCGTCGCGACTTCCCCATCCTGGCCGAACGCGTCAACGGCCGGCCCCTCGTCTGGTTCGACAACGCAGCCACCACCCAGAAGCCCCAGGCGGTCATCGACCGGCTCGCCCATTTCTACGAGCACGAGAACTCGAACATCCATCGCGGGGCCCACGAACTGGCGGCGCGTGCGACCGACGCCTACGAAGGCGCACGCGACGCGGTCGCCCGCTTCCTCGGCGCTCCGTCCAGCGACGACATGGTCTTCGTCCGCGGCACCACCGAGGCCATCAACCTGGTTGCCCAGAGCTGGGGCCGGGCCAATGTGGGCCCCGGCGACGAGATCGTGATCTCCCACCTCGAGCATCACGCCAACATCGTGCCGTGGCAGCAACTGGCAGCCGAGCAAGGCGCTCGACTGCGCGTGATCCCGGTCGACGGCAGCGGCCAGATTCTGCTCGACGAGTACCGCAGCCTGCTGAGCGACCGCACCCGGCTGGTGGCCGTCACCCACGTCTCCAACGCCCTGGGCACGGTCGTCCCCGTCCATCGGATCGTGGAACAGGCCCATGCCGCCGGCGCCCGGGTGCTGATCGACGGAGCCCAGTCGGTGCCCCATCTGCCCGTGGACGTCCAGGCCCTCGACCCGGACTTCTACGTCTTCTCGGGCCACAAGATCTTCGGGCCGACCGGGATCGGGGCCCTCTACGGCAAGCAGGACGTCCTCGAGTCGATGCCCCCCTGGGAAGGGGGCGGCAACATGATCCAGGACGTCACCTTCGAGCGGACGATCTACCAGCGACCGCCCACCCGGTTCGAGGCCGGCACGGGCAACATCGCCGACGCGGTCGGGCTCGGTGCGGCGCTCGACTATCTGCAGCGCATCGGCATCGAGAACGTGGCGCGCTACGAGCGCGCCCTGCTGGACTACGCAACTCCGGCGCTGCAGACCGTGCCGGGACTCCGGCTGATCGGCACCGCCCCGGACAAGGTCAGCGTCCTGTCGTTCGTGCTCGACGGCTACCAGCCCGAGGAGGTGGGCCAAGCACTGAACCGTGACGGTATCGCCGTGCGCGCCGGGCACCATTGCGCCCAGCCGATCCTGCGCCGCATGGGACACGAGGCCACGGTCCGGGCTTCCCTCTCGCTGTACAACACATGTGAAGAGGTCGACGTGTTGGTGGCTGCGCTGCACCGACTGGCCGCAGACGCAGGCCACACCCGGCGCTGAGGACGCCATGGTGGCCGGCAGGTCGTCGCAGGGGCCGACCCGGACGACGGTGTTCACACCGGCGGGCTCTTTGTCACTGACGCAGCGCGACGCAGATCGGCGACCCCTCGGGCCTCGGACGACTACCGTCAGGAGCGCGATGTCACCCGAAAGAGAGCGCCGGACCGGGAGCCAGGCCGTCGAGCGGGCGCTTACGCTGCTGCGCTCCTTCGAGGTCGGACCGCCCACCCGGTCGCTGAGTGAGTTGGCGCACGGGACCGGTCTGTCTCCCGGCACCACCCACCGCCTTCTTCGGGCCCTATGCAGTGCCGGACTTCTCCAGCAGGACCGGCTGACCGAGCGCTACGGCCTCGGACCCGGCCTTGTCCCGCTGGGCTCCAGAGCAGCTGACGCCCTGGGCATCTCGGCCGTCCGACCGGTGCTTGAGTCGCTCGCCGCCACAACCGGGGAGTCGGTCAGCCTGGGCGTACGGGACGGCGACGATGTCCTGGTACTGGTCTGCATGCCGTCGGCCGAACGCCTGCGCTTCGATCAGGGGGTAGGCACACGCGTGCCCGCCTATGCCTCGGCCATGGGGAAGGTTCTGTTGGCGTTCGACCCCTATCCGGACGAGGCTGTCCGTTCCCTGCCCCGGCTGGCCAAACTCACGGGATCGACCATCACCTCCCGCACGGTGCTGGGCAGAGTCCTCAAGGAGACCCGGGCTCGGGGCTGGGCCATCAATGACGAGGAGCGCGAGCCGGGCGTGCGAACCGTCGCCGCGCCAGTGCGAGCGGCCGACGGTTCGGCCGTGGCTGCGGTGGCCGTGCAGGGCCCGTCGTTGCGCATGACCGACGAACGAATCCAGAAGAGTCTGCCTGGTCTTCGAGCCGCAGCAGACGAGGTGTCTTCGCGCCTGACCGCACGCATTCCTTTCGACGTCGCCCGCACGACGGCCGGTCCACCGGGTTGATCGGCCTGGCCGCCGGCTGCCGGGGTCCCGGCACGCCGCGTCGGAGCCTCCGAGTATCTGACCGCGAAAGCGGTTGCCCGTTGAATCAGGTCAGCGCGGAAATCAGCGCCGGCCACAGTTGTTCGTCCGCCACCAGAGACTGCGCCGAGTAGCTCGCTCGCTTTGAGGGCGCTTCGGAAATCAGCGGGGTCCAGCGCTCGCGACAGCAAGCACTCGGTGCTACGTGGGCCAGAAGGTGGATCACCTGTATAACCGGTGATAGGGGACAGTGGGGAGTGTGCGACCTCTGCGATTCAACAGGGACCGATAGGGGTAGCGTCCTGCTGATGGCAAACGAGTCATACCGACGCATTATTCACATCGCGACCAGCGGCATGCTGACCCCGCGTCTGCTTCGCTACGCGTTGGACTGCACAAGCGTCGACCGCATCCTGCTCTCAGGGGACTATCCCTTCCACCGACTCCACGCCGCAACCATCGCCGACTTCCTGCAAACGCTTCCTGGCCGCGAGGGTCAACAGAAGATCGTTCACGCCAACGCCGAGTCGCTCTACGGCCTTACGCCGTCCCCCTCTGGGCCAGGCGATCAGACAGCGCAGCTCCGGGAGCAGTCATGAGCTCGGTCTCAAAGAACGCAACCGTTCTCCTCATCGGCGCCTCTCGCGGCCTGGGCTACGCGATCGCCGCGGAGTACATCGACCGTGGGTCCCAGGTTGTGGCGACTGTCCGCGGTCCTGCCCGCACCGCGCTGCACGAGCTGCAAGACACCGCCGGCGGTCGGCTGGAGATCGAGCACGTCGACATCAACGCGCCGGAGCAGGTCCAAGCCCTCCGCGACCGGCTCGGCGCCCGCAGGTTCGATCTCCTCTTCGTCAATGCGGGCGTTACCAACCGCCCGGAGGAGACCACCGCGGACGTCACAACCGAGGAGTTCACCCGCCTGATGGTCACCAACGCGCTGAACCCGATGCGGGTCATCGAAACGCTCGGCGAGCTCATCGACCCGAACGGCACCATCGCGATTATGTCCTCCGGTCAAGGCAGCATCGCCAACAACGAACGCGGCGGCTTTGAGATCTACCGAGCCAGCAAATCCGCCCTCAACCAGCTCATGCGCAGCTACGCCGCCCGTCACCACGACACCAAGCGAACGCTGCTTCTCATGGCGCCTGGCTGGGTCAAGACCGAGCTCGGCGGCCCCAACGCCCGCCTAACCATCAGAGAGAGCATCCCCAGCCTCGTCACGACCATCGACGCCCAACGCGGCCGCACCGGCCTGCAATACCTCGACTACCTCAGCCGGACCGTCGCCTGGTGAGCAACAAGGCGCCGAGCCGCGGCCCGCTCAGCGCAGACCAGCTTCAGATCAGGCCGAGCCCCAGCACTTCCGCTTGGTCGCCAACTCGGCACTCTGGGTATTGGCTGCTGCTTTGGTCGCCAACCGTGGTTGGGTCGGCGGCGGCGGTCGTTAGAACCGGCGACTCGGCAAAATAGTCCTGCGAACTCGCGGTCACAAAGCGCTGCACTTCACACTGCTATGCCCAACGATCCACTTTTCCACACGCCCGGAAGTACCGCGGTGAGTCACTCTCCCGGCGGTGGGGGGCACCACTTCCGATCCCACGGGCGAGATCAATCGTCCCCCGCTCGTACGTACCTCACCGGGTCGTCCGGTGGAGCGGGGCCTTTCGCCTCTAGTTGCGAAGGGGAACGGGGGCCATGATGGATACGTAGCGAGGCCAATAGGGCTCCGGTGCACGTCACGAAGTTGAAGAAGGCGAAACGAAATGGCTGGAGAGACAGATCAGATGAAGGGCAAGGCGAAGGAAGCCGTCGGCGACCTGACCGGGAACAAGGACCTGAAAGCGGAGGGCACAGCGGACCGCCAGGCCGGTGAGGCCAAAGAGAAGGTCGGCAAGGTCGAAGAGAAGGTCGACGAGGGCATCGACAAGGTGAAGGACGTCCTCCACAAGAAGTAGGGGTTCGTCGTCCATCCAGCGGTTCCCGAGGACTGATCAAGAGGGTTGGTCAACCGGGGATCGGCGAAGTCACCGCGGTGGGCTGGTCAGCGTGAGCGCAGCGTCTGGTGTCGAATTCGGTGGGTTGCGCGTCCTGCGGCCCAAGAACGTCGGGAACTATGTACATCGGCCTTGGAACACTCGTCTTGGTCCTGGTAGTCGTTGGGATCGTCTATTTCGTCCGTCGGGCGTAAGCTGCACTTCGGGGGCGTCGTCAGCTTGGGTGCCAACCACGCACCCGGCGAAGCCTCTGTATGTCGTGGTCACGAACCAGACAAGTAGATGGAGGCACAAGAAATGGGTTTGACGGGAATGGGTTTCAGCACCGTGGCTATCGCTGCGGGTGCGATCATGTATTGGGCAGTGACCTACCAGGGGCATGGCTTCCGATTCTCGACCGTTGGGGTGATCCTCATGGTCGTCGGTGCCATCGGTCTGGTCATCTCGACGATCGTGTTCGCCACGTCACGTCGTCCTGCGGGCGGCCGTCGGCATGCGTACGACAAGCAGACCATCGATGCGGAAGGTCGCTCGACTGAGGTACACGAAGCGGTCAAGTAGTCACGGGACTCCGAGCACCACGGGGCCGAGTGGCTGCTCCGCAGCGTCCCTTCCTGCCGTCACGAAGTGGACACCGTCCTTCGCAGCCGTCTGATCAGGTAGTCGCTGGTGGGTCGCTGTCTCATCATGCGGCGTTACCAGTAGACCGGGACTCGAAGAGCCCTCTCCTTCGGGAGGGGGCTCTTCGCTTGCCCAGAGTTCCCGCCTGTTGGGTGCCCCACTCGTGCATGGTAGGGGCGCATGCAACAGGAGCAAGCACGGAGGGCCCCCTGCGCTGGCCGCAAAGCACACAGAGCTGCACTGGGCAGCCGGTGCCGTGGCTGCCGCCGACCACACCCGCTCGGGCGCAGAACAACGCGCCAGAACGACGGCCGTCGCCATCCTGGCCGCAGCGCAGAACGGCACCTACGCGTGCGCTCGCCAACGGCAAGCATGCTTGGCGTGGGGCGGCTGGGACCACGCCGTGAACTGTCAGGGGCATCCCTTGGTTGCCTCCCAAATGCTGGGACTACTCTTGGAGGATGCGCCCCATCCGATGGATCATTGGCACATCCCTTCTCGGGCTGGGAGCGGCCCTGCTGGTCACCCGTCGCGAGTTGGAAGAGGAACGGCAGGCTCACCAGGAGACGGTCCTCGCCTTGGAGACCATCAAGCAGGTAGCAACGCCCCGTAACGATTCCTAGGAGCCAGTACGTGGTCCGGAGCGCAGGTGGCGTGACCCCGCTCGACGGCCCCAGCCCAGCCCCACCGGCCCATTGGGGATGTGGGGCATGACAGGACCAATCAGGTGAGATAGTGAGCTATGGATGATCTTCCCTATGTGCGGAGTGTGAGAACTGTCGAAGAACCACTGGATGCTGCTCTGCTCGTGGTCGCACCACAGGAGCGACAGAACTTGGAAGAACTGATTGCCCAAGATCTCAAGACTCCAGTCGGAGAGATGGAGATCATCCCGGCGCAGGAAGACTCCTCGCTACCGGAAGGCCACCACACATTCGAGTTCAGGCTGCATCACACTGCCTGAGGTCGCCGCATTTGCAGGCGACCGGGGTACTCGTGACTGCCAACGAGGGCGGCCACGAAGTGGTCGAGGGCGGTTGGTGCTCGGCGAACGTCCGTCGGTAACAGACCCACAGCCGGTGATCAGGGGCAGGCTGAACAGAACCAGCGTCGACCCCTGATTAACGGTCCATGGAGTGGATTTTGTCGGCCGTGATCGTCAGGATCACCCGAATCTGATCGCGTCCGCCGTACCACTGGTAGGGGCCACCGGTGTACCGCTGGGCGAGGACCTCGATGTGCCCCGCCCCGCCCTCGGTCGTGATGTTCGTGACACGCCCACGGACGGCGAAATAGCGGGAGGGGTCGGCGGCGTCGCAGACGGCGACGGACACACGGGGGTCTCGCCGGATGTTGCGCATCTTCTGGTGCGTCTGGACCGTGTTGATGACCACGTGTTCACCATCTGTGTCGACCCAGGTCTGGGTCGTCTGCGGCGAGCCGTCCGGCATCAACGTGGTGATGAAGCATGGGTTCCGGCCTCGCATCAACTCGACGAATCGGTCAGGGAGATCCACGTCCATGACGCTAGTGCAAGGCTCAGATCTCCCCGTCGGCGAAACAAGGCCGATGGGTCGCCACAAGATGACGTACTGCCCCGCCTACCCGGCAGCGTTCGGGGACAATCCTCCGATCTACAGTTTGGGAGTGGACAGCGCCGAGAAGGTCGCCTCTCTGGAACGGGCCTACCGGCTCTTCAACGAGTGCAGAATTGACCAGCTACTCGCCATGATGATCGACGACGTTCGGTGGCCCGACGTGGGCAATGGCGTCGTGCTCGACAGTAAGCCAGCGATCAGGCAGTACTGGGATGCCCAGTTCACAGTGTCTGATCCGCTCGTCGTGCCCAAGGGGTTCTTGGAGATCGGCGAAGACATGATCGCAATGGTCGACCGGCGAGTATTCGACTGGAGCGGGAATCTGATGACGGATCCCGTCGTCGTGTTCCACCGCTACTCGTTCAGAGGTGTGCTCATGAGTCGAATGTCAGTTCACAGAAGTAGCGAGGACGCTGAGGCGACGTGACCATCTCATTGTTGTGGGGCAGCCTTGGGGACTGCCCGGTATCGGCACATACCGGATGGTCAACCGAAATGACCCCAGTGCGTGGCGATAATGAGAAGCACGCCAGCGCAAGCGACCACCGGCTGGTCTGGTGAACCTGCCGCCCGGCGATTTGGAAATCCTGGTACGGATTCTGGCGCGGGTCCGTCAGGAGCAGGAACCCGGCCGCTGAGTCAGGGCCCTACGGGCAATCATCCGGCTCTCCGCAGGTGCAGACCGGTCGCCGCAAGCGGAACGATCAGCGGTGCACCAGAAGTCGACCGGTCCGGGTCCGAGATCGCTGCGAAGGATCGGGCTGGAAGGCTAGTCAGCCCGACAAGGACAGAAGATGGCGTGGCGGGTGATCGATGACCGCGTGGCGATCGATTTCAAGTCGGTGATTCACGTGAACTAGCTCACCGGATGCCAAGATCTGCCAGGCCGGGTTCTCGTCAATCGGTTCGCTAGCCGCGACGATCGCGCGCCGCTCACGAAGGTCGGAAGACCGAATCCGGATGCCGCCGTGTTGTCCGACGCCATGAAGGTGCTGATCACCACGGTGGCCGCCGGAGTCCCGGTCGAGCAGGTACAGCTCATTAGTCAGGGGATAGCGGAGGACCCACATTTCCGTTGGGGTCACGACTATCAGGTTGAGCGACAGCACCGGTACGTGCGAGGCGAGCCAGCTGACGGCCGCGGCAATCCCCGCGGTGAGATCGCCGCTGTGGGCGGCGGTCTCCTTCACGATGAGAGCAAACATCCTCTCAGAGTCGGTGTCGCCGTGCACGACCCGTCGATACTCGCCGAGCTGTTCTTCGACGAGGTTGAGGTTGCCCAAGGCACCATTGTGAGCGAAGGCGACGTCGCCGTCGGTGAAAGGATGGGTGTTCTCGTAGCTGCGTACCCCGGTAGTGGCATGGCGCACATGAGCGACGAACGTGGTCGACGTCAGGCTCCTAGCGGCATTTCCGAAATCTGGATCGTCCCATGCCGCGACCGGAGCCTTGTGCAGTTCGACGTGACCGGACGGGTCGAACCCCGCCACCCCGCAACCGTCGGGGTTGCGGTGGCTCTGCTCATCGAGGCTGTCTGGCGCGTCGAGGAGCCAAAACGTGGCCTTCACACGCTGATCGCCGGCAGTCAGCCCGAAAAGGCGGCACATACCAACGTTCTAGCCCAACTGCTTTCAGGCATGGAGGTCGCCTCGCACGCTCCGGTGGTATCGAGTTGGGCGTAGCTAGTGTCGAGACCGGATCCGTAAATCTCATCCGACTCACCAGGTGCCGAAAGGACCGATGCGCCTGTGCTCGGCAACGGATGACAGCTCGGCCCCGGATCGCAGATCTGTCGCTCGACAAGAGATCGCGGCGGGCGCCCGACGATCGAACGGGCTACGGACGGTTCGACAGCCTGCTCGATCATCGACTCTCGATGCCCGCATGGGGATCGGCCTACGGGCATACCCGGTACGGTCTGTCGTCGTACGCAGAACGCCGATTATTTCCATGCCCTTCACAGAGGGAAATGAGCTCTGCTCTCGTTGTTCGGGCGCTGACGAACGCGGAGTGCGAGCGCGATACCGTACGGCATGAAGGCGTCGTTGACCGAAGAAGCTGACCGATCGCAAGCCGCGCATACTGGATTGTCGTCAGGATGCCACGGGCGCTCGCCGGACGCGCCGCGCGCCCAGCGCCGATCCGAGAGCGCCGCTGCCTGTAGGGTCCGAGTCCGGTACGACGAAGGGAGTCACCGTGACGCAACGCTCTGTGGAGATCGAGGCCGCAGATGGGATCTGCCCGGCCGCGCTCAGCATTCCTGTTGGAGAGGGGCCCTGGCCGGCGGTGATCATGTTCCCCGACGCCGGGGGGATGCGCGACACCATGCGTCAGATGGGCGAGCGGTTATCGGATCTGGGCTATGTGGTCCTGGTGCCCGATTTCTACTACCGCAACGGCCCCTACGACCCGGTCGACATGCGCACTGCGTTCTCCACCAAGGAGACCGCGGAGAAGATCATGGGCATGATGCGGGGCTACACCGTAGACCTGGTGGTGCGCGACGCTGGCGCCTTCGTCGACTACCTTGAAACCCTGCCCGAGAAGCGGCCGGGCGGCGTCGGCACCACCGGCTACTGCATGGGCGGCCGGCTCTCGCTCATCACCGCTGCGAACCTGGGTGATCGCATCGCTGCGGCAGCCTCCTTCCACGGTGGGAACCTCGCCAAGGCCGACGACCCTGACAGCCCCCACCACAAGGCGAGCGCCATCAAGGCCGCCGTGTACGTGGCGGGGGCGATTGAGGACCAGTCGTTCACCGACGAGCAGAAGGATCTGCTGGAGAAATCCCTCAGCGAGGCCGGGGTCATCCACACCATCGAGACCTATCAGGCCCACCACGGCTTCGCCGTCCCCGACAACCCGAGCTATGACGCAGACGCCGCCGAGCGTCACTGGAAGGCCATGGAGCAGTTCTTCGGGTCCGTTCTAGGGTAGTGATGGCCGGAGCGTTTATTGCGCCCCTCGGACATGAAGCGCCGAACATTCCATCGGGAGCAGTCGCTCGCAATCGATGGCAAACCCGTCGGGGTACACAACGACGGTTACCGCGTCCCTGCGAGGTGGGTCGACGCGGGTCAACCGGGCGTCCTGAATGGGGAACGGCAATTGGCGCACCACATTGGCCTTGCTCAGACCTGGGTCCCGGCGCCAAAGGGATCGGCTTGCGGGACGTGGTGTTGACTCCCGTCAGTCGATCGCGGAATCCTGCAGGCTCCGTCTTTCGGTGCGGTCAGGACCGTGGTATCGATCAAAGGCCACTACCGAGCGATTGCGGCCAGCAAGCACCCATTCGATCGGAGATCGTTTGGCACGCCGCGAAACGGCGGTCAGGGGCACTTCGGGGGCCATCTCGGTGTCGCAAGTTCCAGAGTGAAAACGGGGATCGATGATCTCAGGCAAAGTTAGGCCATGCTTGCCTACTGAGCTGCATGAAACATGGAAAAGGAGTCCTATGTCCGAGGTAGAAGTAGTCGAGGCGGCACGTCGGACTCTAGGACCAGTGGGCGTTCTCCTGCCCGTCTCCACGGCCGTATCTGTGGCCATCGACCGGCAGCGGGACGCGGTGGCCACGCTTGAGGAGGCGGGTTACCGCGCTGCCTGGACCAATGAACTCATGGGCAAGGACGCCTTGGTGCAGCTGGCCGTACTCCTGGGGGCTACGAAGCAAATGACGTTTGGCACCGGCATCGCCAACATCTGGCTTCGGGAGCCACAGACCCTGCACGCGGCGGCGTCACAGCTTGCCGAGGCTTATCCCGACCGGTTCGTCTTGGGCATCGGGGTCGGCTACCCCCAGCAGGCGGAGGAGGTCGGACGTAGTTTCGGCAAGCCGGTGGACACCATGCGGGATTACCTGGTGCGCATGGAAGGTCCCACCTTGGTACCGGTACCCCAGGCGAGCTACCCGCGCATCGTCGCCGCAAACGGCCCGAAGATGCTGGCGCTGGCCGCCGATGTTGCCGATGGAGCGCTTCCCGCCGGCCAACCACTGGAGTTCACCGAGCGGGCCAGAGACCTACTCGGTCCAAACCGCCTCCTGGTGGTCGGCATGTCGATCACCACGGATGAGGGACAACAGAACGGCCCTGGGGACGTGGCCGAGGCAGTGCGGGGACACCTCACAGCCGGTGCTGACCACGTAATGATCATGCTTCCAAGTGGTGGGGACTACATGGAAGGCATAGGCCAGCTCGTGCAGTTGTCTCCACCCATCGTCGGCATCAGCCGGTAAGACGATGGCTCGGTGCTCCAGTTGAGCGCAGCGGTGGCTACCGCCACCGACGTGCCGTTCTGCAGCAGTCAACTTTCGCGAGCACAGAGCACCATCGCGAACCTCACCGTCCCATATATCGATCGACCTGCGGGGAACAGACAACGCAACGTGGGGAAACATCGGCAAGGTCGAGGCCGGTCGTACCACACACATGGACCTCACCCTGGTCTTTCACGGAACCGCTCCTGGCTGACCGCCGGGAAATCCGGAACGTGCGGGTCACGACGGAGTCCGGGTGAAAGCAGCGGGGTGGTAGGGGGACCCGTACTCGGGGATCCCGCCTGACCGAGGTATAGAGGTCGCCGACGCCGAGTAGCGGGTGTTCCCGTCCGGTCCGGCGGTGGGACCCTGGCCCTGATGGGCGACCTGGCCCACATTCTCGGCCTTCTCGTCACCGAACGTCGTCTGAACCATTCCCTTCCTCATTCACCGTGGCCACTGGGCGAAGCCAGCGAGGATATAGGCGGCGCGGCGCGCCCATGGACTGCCGCCGTGCGGGATTCCTTCAAGAGGTCAAGGCGCGGGCCAGGGGCCGAACGCCAGTTCGATCCCGGCCGGTAGACTTACCCCGGAGGGGCCGAGGAGAGGAAGACATGGATGGTTGACAGCATGACCCTGAAGATCGAGGGGCTCGACGAGGCCGAGCGAGCTCTCGCAGACAGGTCGGACGCCGCCAGGAAAGCCGTGGAAGCCGTCGAGGCCGTCGGCAATTCGCACCGGGGGCGGGCCGCCTGGGAGGTCATGCAGGAGCTGCGCCGCAGGGTCCCGGACGGGACAATCTCGGCGCAGGACATCAGGGATGTCGCGAGGAGAATCGCCGGGCACTGAGCACGGCGCACACAGCCAGCAAGCACCCCAGCGCTCGAAGCACGGCGCTCAGAGTCTGTGGGTGCCGAAAACCCATCCGCCCGGGTCATGCAACCATGCGGTATTCGTGGCGGTCTCAAGGGATCCACGCACCACCTCGGCTGACAGCAGAGGCTGTCGCCGAATAGGAGGTGCGACATGGACGTGCGACTCTCAGCGGCTGAACAGGCCGAGATCTGGGATCGATACGAAGCCGGTCAGTACATCCGACCGATCGCCAGAGCGATCGGTCGATCTCACAATGCTGTCAGAGACCTGATCGCGAAGACGGGGGGTGTGCGGCCCCTCGTTCCGACCGAGTGGTCCGATGCCCGACTGTCGTTGGTCGAGCGCGAGGAGATCTCTCGTGGCATCGCCGGCGGGGAGTCTCTTCGCCACATCGCCCAACGCCTGGGCCGGGCTCCCTCGACGGTCTCGAGGGAGGTCGCGGCCAACGGCGGGCGCTTCTCCTACCGGGCTTGCGACGTTCACACCCTCGCTCGCCTGGGGGCACGTCGCCCGAAGACTGCCAAGCTGGCCGCCTGTCCGAGGCTCCGGGGGGTATTGGAGGCCAAGCTAGAAAAGCGCTGGTCGCCCCAGCAGATCGCCGACTGGTTGCCCAGGGCGTATCCGAAGCACCCGGAGATGCGTGTGAGCCACGAGACCATCTACATGTCGCTGTTTGTCCAGGGCCGAGGGGCGCTACGCCAGGAGCTGTTCCGCAGGCTGCGCCAGGGCCGGGTGCTGCACTGTCCAAAGGGGGCCCGCCAGCCCAGCGGCAAGGGGATCATCAACGACCTGGTCATCATCTCCGAGCGCCCCGCCGAGATCGAGGATCGGGCCGTGCCCGGACACTGGCAGGGCGATCTCATCTCGGGCAAGGGTCATCGGCTCGGATCTCGGCCACCCGGACCGCCGTTTGGTTGACGACGGAGCGACGCGTTCCAGGTCACGCAGGCCCGCGACCGGCTCGGCCGGTCGATGCCGAGTTACCGGCAGGTCTCCGTAGTCGGCGACGTCTGAGCCTCGTGCTCGCAGCTGATCGACCGGGCCCGCCGAGCGCCACGCCGCGGGTGCCTTGTCCTGACCGGCGTTGTACGATCCCGCGCTGGTCGGCGCGCCAAGAACTCCCCCCGTGCACCGGTCATCGCTGTACCTTCCTTTTGCAACTCGCCATCGCCTGGTCCTGTCACCGCCGGCGGAGCCCCTGGCGCCCCGAAGAGTCGACCTTACCTGCGAGCCCGGGCAGCGAGCGGCATTCGGCACCGCCCAGCTCATACCCCAAGAGAGGGTCCAAGAGCCCACAAGACGATCCGCCTACGGTCAGCCAAGTCCTGGGCTCTGGCTGCTAGCCGGACGTGATCAAGCGGGGTTTTGTGCCTCGCCAATCTCAGCCCCTGCGGCCTCCGGCGAACGTCATGTGCGCCGGAGAAGTCGATCCGGCGGGGCTTGGTGGTTGCAAACGTTGCATGCGCCCCTACCTCAACCAGGCACTTTGGCGACAGGTGTGGTGGCGCTTGGACGTTGGACTCTAGTGAGAGGGCTTGGCCGCTCCGAACCATGTGGCAAGTGCTTGAGACAGCTCTTGGTCCGTGATGTCTCCTGCCCAGGCGACATGTCCGTCGGGTCGTATCAAGACTGCCTGGGGCGAAGCGATCTCGCCGAGGACCGGGAGCTCCCATGTCCCGTAGTGCTTGGCGTCGACGAGGCGGACTCGATTCGCCCAAGAAGAGATTTCGATGCCGCCGGATTCACCGAGGTTGAGGAGCAGGGGCCGGGCGTCGTGCAGCAGGGTGAAGACTCGTGTGGGACCGTCCGCGGTGTCCAGGTCGAGGTCGGGCATGCGCCGCCCGAGCAGCGGGTGTCCCTCTCCCAGGTCGTAGTGGACATCCAGGCCGGAGAGCATCGCGGCGATGCGCTTGCGCGGCTCGTCCATGCCCAGCAGCTCGGCCATGGTGTCGCGCAGCGCCTGATGACGGGGGTCGGCGCCGGCGAGTGCGACCTGCGCCATCGTGTTGTGCAACACCCGGGCACCGACAGGATGCCGTTCGGCGTGGTAAGTGTCCAGCAGGCTCTCGGTTGATGTCTTGTTGACAACCTGGGCCAGCTTCCAGCCCAGGTTCACGGCATCCTGCACACTGGTGTTGAGGCCCTGGCCACCCTGCGGGGGATGCACGTGCGCGGCGTCCCCCGCCAGCAGGACACGACCTTGGCGGTAGGAGACCGCCTGCCGTGTCATGTCGGTGAACCTAGAGATCCAGGTCGGGCTGTGCACCCCGAAGTCGGTCCCGTAGGCGGATACGAGTGCCTCGCTGAGCTCCTGCAGTGTGGGATCGCCGGTGTGTTCGAGCTGCCGCTCGATCAACACGACCCGGAACGGCCCCCCGCCCTCCGCCCGGTTGACGGGGCCGATGCCACCACCCTCGGGGCGAATGCCGATCTCCGGCTCCTCGTCCATCTCGACCTCGGCGATCATCCAACTGGTCGAGGGTTCCGACCCAACGAAGTCGATACCGGCTGCCTTGCGAACCAAGCTGCGCCCTCCATCGCAACCGACGAGATACTCCGCTCGCAGCGACGTGTCGTCCGACAACTCGACATCGACGCCGGTGTCGTCCTGAGCGAAGCCCACCACCTCGAGACCACGAAGGATCGGCACGCCGAGTTCTTCCACCCAGTCAGCCAGGATGGGCTCGAAGATGCTCTGCCACAACGCAAGTAAGTAGTTGTGGCGGGTTGGGAAGTCGCTGATGTCCAACGGAACACCGGCGAACCCCACCGCAGGAAACGCCTGTCCCTCCGAGAGGAATCGTTCGGCGATGCCACGCTGATCGAGCACTTCAATGGTGCGAGAGTGAAGCCCCCCGGCTCGCGATCCGTCAACGACCTGGCTGGTGCGGGGCTCGACGATGACGACGTCGATCCTCGCCAACCCCAGCTCGCCCGCCAACATCATCCCGGCTGGGCCACAGCCGGCGATCACCACTGAATGCTCGGTCATGCGCACCCTTCCTTCTTGTCGCAGGTCTTAGTTCGGACCGGAGCGTCTGCGCGCCGGCCGGGGCCTGGTTGAGAGCATCCGATGCTCGGTACGGCGCAAGTGGCTGGTCTCTTCCCGTTGCTTGGTGCGGACGGACAAGGCTCTTGTGATGCGGCCGGGACGGTGGTGACTCAGTCTGGCGGATCATCAGCGGCGTCATGCCGAAGCCGACACCTCCATGACCTCCGATGCCGTGACGGTGACTCCGGGATGGATGTTCGTTCCCACCTTGATGGAGTTGGCCAGTCCCGCTGCATGCTCAAGTGTCTCGAACACGACGACGCCGAGGCCCGCACCTCGCTCGTAAGCGGTGAGAAACAAGGAGGACTGGAACCCAGGCAGCGCTCTCATGGCCGGAGTGAGCTCTTCTCGCAGGCCGCGACGGCCCGCCTCTGGTTCTTCCCCGCTGTTGTCCACAGTGATCAGAGCTGCGTACGCCACAGTCCACCCCCTGTTCAGATCTGGTGACACTGCCACCATTCGCCGATGGCTGCCAGCAACGACGACTGCGGCACTCGGCAGGCCGTGTCGCAGTCGTGGCGACTCGACGCAACCCTGTACTCGGCTGTCAATCAGTCTTCCTTCGCCCAAACGTCCAATAGGCAACTGATCCGGTCAGATTGGAGCTCGCGATCCACCACAGCCACTTGGGACCTCGGACCTGACTGGCGGATCTGCGGTTGAGGTCTCGCCACATAGAGGGCGTGACAACCGCCCAAATCGCGACCGCCACCAGGAAGACACCCAACTTCTTGCGGGATTCGCTCACGACCCCACCCTCTCATGCCGAATCCTCGTGAAAACAGCATCCCCGAACGCTGCCGGGTAGACGTGGCACTGAGGCGCTTTGATGACAGGAGCACCTGGTTCGGAGCCCAGCGTCCTATTCATCTGGTGCTGGAGTTCTGGATGGGAGCCATCGGCTAGGAGGTGGGTAGACGAACCTGGCGATGGTGCCTGAGACCCAGGCGATGACCCATCCACCAAATACCAAGAGAACGGTGTGCGTCTTGCCACTCTTCCCCTGCAGTGCCATAACAGCCAGAATGACGCCCCAGACCACAAAGCAGCCGATGCTGTATACCCAGTAGTTCCGATACTTCGTCATGCTGCCAGTATGCGTCTGCGCGGCGACTGGGTGTCCCAGATCGCCGGCTTCCGCCCATTCACTCGGGGCAATCACTAACTGTTCGTAGGCACTACCGGTCTCTCTTTGCCGCGAAGTTATGGTTGATGCATGGCTTTGGGGCCTAACGACGACCACTCTGGCATGGACGACGCGACGAAACTGCGCGGCAGCGCACACTGGAGACCGGCCGTCTGGGGACTCCGGTTGGCGGGGCTCGGCCTTGCCGTCATCGCCGGCGGCCTTGCCACCCGTTTGTGGTCAACGGGTGCTGGGCTATCGATTCTGGCCGTCGGCATGGGTATCTACCTCGTTGGCGGCGTGGTCGTCTTCATCGGATTCATCCTGGTCAGACGGGCGCTTCCAAGACCGCGACCCTCGTACTGGAGGTTCAGGCGAACGCTTATGCATGACGTTCTCCACGCCCTGTCGTAGAGCGCCCGCCCGGGGAGGGCTTGAGGCGGTGTTCGTCCGAACCGGGTGCCCCTCTCCGGTTGCATGGACACCCCCTGGGTGCTTCGCCCCTGACCCCTGCCCCCAAGCGCCGGGACGGTGGGGCAGCTAGTTGCTCCCGGCAATGATTGCATCGCCACCTACGATCAGTGGGGACCCGCTGACTCACCCCCACAGGAGCAGATCATGAAGTTTCGAGCCGACGTTGAGCCAACGGAACCGATGAGGGGGTTGGAAGTACCCGAAGAAGTGGTTGAGGCGCTCGGTGGGGGCAAGCGGCCGCCAGTGAGCATCACGATCAATGGGCATTCCTGGAAGAGCAGAGTTGCCATCATGCGTGGCCGCTACCTGATCGGCCTAAGCAACGCCAACCGGCAGGCTGCCGGTGTTGCAACCGGTGACGAGGTCGAGGTCGAGGTGCAGCTAGACGTCGAGCCCCGCGTCATGGTTGAACCAGCGGACTTCGCCCATGCCCTGGACACCGATCCAGCCGCCCGCGCCGCTTATGACCGACTGGCCTACAGCCGCAAGCGGGAGCACGTGCGTGCCATCGAGAGTGCGAAGAAGCCCGAGACGCGCTCGCGACGGATCGAGGCAGCAGTGGCGAACCTGCGAGGTCCAGAGTCAACGGAAGGCTGAGCGCCTCGCTCCGAGAAGAGAGCGACGAAGCCATCGATCAACCTACGGGAACTGCCATCCATGAGACTCGCCAACTGTCCCTGAACCGGGTGGGTGGGGCAGAACGGCATGGGCCGGGGACCTCGATCAAGGGCAATTCCTAAGGGTTGATGAGCCGGGCGGAGCCGAAAGCGATCGGGGCGACGGCCCACGCTCCATCTCCGCCCTCGGCCACGATGACGCAGAACTGCAGACATGGCTTGAGGACCGTCGATTTGAGTGGCTCCGAAGGTGCCTCGGAGCGAACGGTGTAGTCGATGGCCCCGGACCTCTGGGCGTTGGTGACCACGAAAGGCTGGGCTGCGAGCTGGGAGCCACAGCCGAGGTAATTGGCGTCCTCTGCGTGGTCGCATTCCGAGATGAACGCCTTCCCGCTCGCGCCGAATCCAGTGACGGCCACCCGGACCACCTGTCCATCATGCAACCCGGTGCTCGGGGTCACCGTGACCGTCGGATCATCAACGATCGATGCGGCAGCCCGTGGAGGGGGCCCGCACGGCCACAGCACGCCAAGAGTCTCCGGCTCGGCGGCTGCCGTGGTGAGGAGTATCTGGTAGCCCCGTTCTTCGCCAGGTCGGAACAGGTGGAGGGAGGTAGGAGCCGAGGCACCATCACCGTCGCTGGAGAACGTGCCGATGACGTATCCACGGACGGTGTTGTTCAACCAATTGATCAATACAAACGTCTTGGCTGGGAGGCCATGAATTGCTAGGTCCATCGAAACCTCACCGGAGGTGCCGTCGTAGCGGATCTCTCCAGTGAGCGACTGCTGGGCACAGAAGTACTCCAGGCCACCAAAGCCCGTCTGCACCGGCGTGGTTATGGCAGCGGGAGAGGCGACAGTTGAGGTTGAATTCTGTGCCCGTTGAGTTGAACTACATGCAGTGAGCAAGAGCGCCAGCGTCAATACTGCGGCTGCATCCCTAAGGAGTCCAACGCAACGATTCACATCCTCAAGCTATCCCTGGTGGACCAGATCTGTCGGCCCTCCACGGGCCGTCGGAGTTCATCTTTGAGGGTGCCCCAGTACGCCGGTTCGCGGCGTGCCAAACGATGTCTGATCGAAAGGGTGCTTGCTGTCCTCAAGCGCTCGGTAGTGGCCTTCGATACTGTGGTCTCCGCACATATGGGGCGGTTTTGCGATAGACCCGCAACCGAGAGCATGGCGCTGGGCATTATGGTCGCTATCCCCACTAGTGCGCTGCGACAGACCGGGGCAGAACTGCGGCGGCCTCGAGTTCCCCCCGGAGTTGGCGGGACGAGCGGAACAGGGCGGTCTGGATCCCCAGCCTGCTGGCCGTGTCGAGGTTCTCCTTCGTGTCGTCAATCATCAATGTCGTCTCGCGCGTCAGGCCGAAACGGGCGAGGAGGCGCATGAAGATGGCCGGGTCCGGTTTCGCCACTCCTTCCCGACCGGAGATGACGGTGCCGTCAAACCAACCGAGGAACGGAAATCGCTCCAGGCGGAGCGGATACGTTTCGGCCTCCATGTTGGTCAGGGCGTAGCAGGGCAGCCCGGTGTCTCTCACTGCTCGGAGGACTTCCACAGATCCGACGTGGAGGCCACCGATCATCTCCTCGCTGCGTTTCGACCACGCCCAGATCATCTCGGAGAATTGGGGATACTTCGAGGCCAGTTCGGCACATGAGCCCGCGGTAGAGACGCCCCGGTCGTGGGGTGCATGCCATGCCGGCGAGCAGATCTCGGCCAGGAACAACTCCATCTCCCCCTCGTCGGCGAACAGCTTGCGGTAGAGGTGCCGGGGGTCCCAATCGAGCAGGACGCCACCCAAGTCGAATACCACCGCCTCGACGGGAGACTGCCCGGTAACGGTGGGTGATCGCACAGAATTGATGTTAAATTGAACAGAATGGATGTGCAAATGCGCCACCAGATGATCGTGCAGGCCCTCCGTCAACACAGTCCGGTGTTGGTCGGCGAGCTTGCCGCCGCGTTGGAATGCTCCGAGATGACCGTCCGGCGTGACCTGGAGACGCTGGAGCGCAGTGGCGGCCTGCGACGTGTGCACGGTGGGGCGGCGAGCGTCTTCCTCAGTGCCGAGGAGACCCCGTACGGCATTCGGGCCCTCGAGTCCAGCGAAGCCAAGGCGACGATAGGAGCCGCCGCCGCCAGCCTGCTGGCTGACGGGGAGACGGTCATACTCGACGGCGGGACCACCGCCATGGAAGTGGCACGGGCCCTCCGCAGCCGGCGCATGACCGTCATGCCACTGGCTCTCAGGCCCATCTTCGAGCTGCACGAATGCCCAGGCATCAATCTCCTCCTCCCGGGCGGTGAAGTCCGTCCGGGCGAGTTGTCGTTGACGGGAAGTCTCACCGAGACTTGTTTCTCGCAGCTCCGGTTCGACACGTGCGTGATGGGTCCGTGCGGCATAGACGCCAAGGCGGGCATCACGACTCATCTCCTCGCCGAGACGGCGGTGAAGCGTGCCGCCGCCAAAGCCTCGCAACGGGTCATCGTGGTGGCTGACTCCTCGAAGCTCGGCCGGGTGGCCTTCGGCCATGTCTGCGATCTCGACGACATCGACATCGTCCTGACCGATGCCGAGGCCGATCAGCAGGTGGCGGACGAGTTGCGGGCGGCGGGAGTCGACCTGCGCTGCGTCTGACGCCGACCCTAGTCAAGAGCCAACCACCGGCACCGGCCCAGGCGGACCGTTGGCCACGCCTGGCCGTCATCGCCGTGTTCTTCGTGCACGGCTTCCTCTTCGCCTCCTGGACGGCCCATATCCCCCAGTTGAAACAGCACCTCGGCCTGAGCGATGGCGCACTCGGCCTCGCCTTGCTCGGGGCTCCCATCGGCTCGGTCCTGGCCATGGTGGTGGCCGGTCGCCTGCTGCCGACGTTGGGGAGCCGGCGGATACTGAGCCTGGCGCTGGTCGGCTACTGCGTCTCGGGCCCGTTCATCGGGCTCACCGCTTCGTTGGATACGTTCTTCGTCGCCTTTCTGCTCTGGGGCTTCTTCCAGGGGATGCTCGACGTGTCGATGAACACACAGGCGATCACTGTCGAGCGGTTCTCGGGCCGCGTGCTGATGCCGGGTTTCCACGGATCGTGGAGTACTGGTGCCCTGGTCGGCGCGGTCACCGGAGCGGTGGCGGTGGGGCTAGGTGTTTCCCTGAGCGAGCAAATGCTCGTCCTGGCGGCACCGTGCCTCCTGGTTGTCGGCTGGCTCGCCGCGCGGATGATCCCCGACGGGCGAGCGGGTGGCGACATCGAATCATCGGTGCGCACGCCGGACGGGCGCGGTGGCGTGCTTCAGGGTGCGGTCATCGCGCTCGGGCTCATCGTGTTCGCCGACATGCTGTGCGAAGGAGCCGCAGCCGACTGGGGCGCCGTCTATCTCCGCAACTCGCTGGACGCCGTGCCCCTGGTGGCCGGGCTGGCCTATGCGGCCTATGCCCTGGCCATGCTGGCCGTCCGGCTTTCCGGCAATCGGCTCTTCACCAGGTTCGCTGCCCATCGCCTCCTTCCGCTGCTCGCCGCTATCGCCTCGCTCGGGTTCGGCACCGGGCTCGTCATCGACAGCCCGGTGAGCGTGCTGCTCGGATTCGCCTTGCTCGGCGTCGGCCTCGGAGGTGTCGTCCCAATGATCCTCAGTGCTGCCGGAGCGGTGAGCAATGTGGAAACCGGAAGGGCAGTGGCAGCGGTGGCCGGCTGCGGCTGGGCCGGCTACGTGGTGGGGCCTGTCGTGATCGGCGAGATCGCATCAACGACGACACTCCACACCGCCCTGTTCTTGATCCCAGTTCTTACCGCAACCGTCGCCGTGGCCACAGGGACCGCGAAAGCACTGCGGCCCCGGTCGACCGGGTGTCCCCCTGGCGAGGACCATCCCGTCGACGGAGGACAAAAGCGAACCTGCGATCAGCGCGTTACGAACCGAACCCCAAATCAACTGGACTCGACTAGGGCTCAGGTCCCAAATTGAGGATCAGACGGTATCGCGACGCCCAGTTCCTAGGCACCCAGCGAAGTGTCCCCCGATAGTTCACGCCATATCGGCCCCGCGGCTATCCCCAGGGTGGGTAGGGGCGTATGCGACCCTTGCAACCACCAAGCCTCGACGATGTGATTCTCCGGCGCAGGCAGCGCCCGCCGGAGACCGAAGGGGTTGCGAATGGTGACGGATGTCAACGCACCTCGTATCAGCGATCTGCCGTTCGACAAGAGATGGTGACGGGTTGTTGCCCCGTTGAAGGATCGGCTTGCGGGACGTGCTCTTGACTCCCGTCAGTCGATCATGGAAACCCGCTGGGTCCGTCTCTTGGTGCGCTCAGGACCTGGGATCGATCAAAGGCCATTACCGGTAGCGCTTGCGGACAGCAAGCACCCTTTGGGTCTGACAGCGCTTGGCACGCCGCGAACCGGTATGGGGCACCCAGCACCGAAGTGCCATGTTTGACGTTCGCAGGCCCGGCCGCCGATGTTCTCCTTCAGCTGCGGTTGCGGGCGGTGAGTAGTAGGTACTCCCAGTCCATGACCGTCGTGTCGGTGCCATAGTCGAAGCGTCGGGCGAGGTCGGCGAGGTCGCGGTCCAGCGCATCAATCCGATCGGGGTCCTCGGCGATGCCCCGGTAGGCGACGATCGTCGGGCCATAGTGGGTCTTGAAGTACTCGCGGAATGTCTCGGGGTCGTCGAAGCGATCGACTCTGACGTTGTCGCGGCGGGCCGTAACGTCAGTGACTCGGTCGCCGAACAACGTGCGCACGTGGTTCTCGTCGCCCCACAGCGGAGGCGGCTGAGCATCCGGAGGAGGCGGGGGCGCGTACGGCTTCATCGTGGCGAGCATCTGACCGAGGAACCCCTCCGGGGTCCAGCTGAGTAGGCCGATGGTCCCGCCGGGGCGGCAGACCCGGGTCAGCTCGTCGGCAGTGGCCTGGTGGTGGGGGGCGAACATGACCCCGACACAAGACAGGACCACGTCGAACTCACCGTCGGCGAACGGCAGTGCTTCGGCGTCCGCCTCGTGCCACTCCACCTCCACGCCGTGCTGGACGGCATGTTCTCGCCCCGAGGCGAACAGTTCCGGCGTGAGGTCGCAGGCCACCACGCTCGCTCCGGTCAGGGCTGCGGGAATGGTGGCATTGCCTGACCCAGCGGCCACGTCCAGGACCCGCGCCCCGGGCCCAACCCCGCACGCCTCGACCAGGACGGCACCCAGGTCCGGGATGATCTCGGCGGCCACGCTGGGGTAGTCGCCCAGGGCCCACATGGCCCGGTGTTTGGCCTTGAGGGCCTGGTCTGCCTCGACGGTGTCGCTCAGTGCAGTCATCGCAACTCTCCTCCTATGGCCGGGTACAGCGGTTCGGGACGGACGATGGGCCGAGCGCACACCGTGAGCTGGCCCGATCGCCCGTGGGGCTGATCCTCATCAATCCCCTCGGATCAAGGGTAAGGAGGGGCGGGACCTCGGGCTAGTACAAGATCTGTACTGGTAACGTGTGCAGATGTGGGGTCCGGGTACTACCAGTTCTGCCCCGTCGCCAAGGCGATGGAGCTGCTCGACGAGCGCTGGACCCTGCTCATCGTCCGCGAGCTGGTGAGCGGGAGCCAGCAGTTCAACGAGCTGCGCCGCGGTCTGCCCCGAATGTCGCCGTCGTTGCTGTCCAAGCGGCTGCAACAGCTGGCACGTGCTGGGATCGTCGAGAGGAGGGCCGAAGGGAGCGACGTACGGTACGTCCTGACCCCGGGGGGTCAGGAGCTGCGGCCGGTGGTCGAGGCGCTGGGTACTTGGGGTGTCCGTTGGATCGGCGAACTCGGCGACGAGGACCTCGATCCGAAACTCCTATTGTGGGACATGCACCGCAACATCGACCACGCCGCCGTCCCGGGCGGGCGGACCGTGGTCCGGTTCAGTTTCCCGGACGCACCAGCTAAGGCTCGTGATTGGTGGATAGTGATTACCGCCGATGACGCCGACGTGTGCGATGTGGACCCCGGTCACCCGGTGGCCGTGACAGTGAGCGCCAGCCTGCGCCGCATGGTCGAGGTCTGGCGCGGCGACTCAGGGTGGTCCAACGCCCTTCGTTCAGGCGAAATCGAAGTGAGCGGTCCCGAAGCACTTCGCCGGGCCCTGCCGCTGTGGTTCACGCTATCGGTGTTCGCTTCGGTTCCTCGGCCTGCGTAGCGTCTCAACGGCTGCGATCGTCCTGCCCAAGAGCACTCGGCGTTCAGAGCTTCCGGCTTTGACGACTGCACCGCTGACTGGCGCACAATAACGCCGACGCATTGCCCATAGCCGGAACCAGGTTCCCCGCTCACAGGTGGCGGTTACCGAGTGGACTCCCCTGGCTACCTGACCTAGCCCACTCGTGCCTTGGTTGAGACTTCATGGCAGACACTGCGGTTTGTTCGTAGCGTTTAGAGGTCCGGATGGGGTAGCTCGCCAAGTGCCTGCCGTCGGCTGTGGCCGACTGGCTTTCTACCGAAGAGCTTCCCGTCCGG
>Ga0224558_1001426_pt1 | contig 25058 bp, 16 predicted proteins | sample 714S32024metaG_FD_180682 | JGI IMG/M metagenome (GOLD analysis project Ga0224558, IMG submission 180682) | Peat soil microbial communities from Stordalen Mire, Sweden - 717 S3 20-24 | ecosystem: Environmental > Terrestrial > Soil > Wetlands > Peat | place: Sweden: Norrbotten County, Stordalen... | reverse complement strand
GCTCCGGACTCCGTGTAGGTGTAGTCGGCAGACTGCCAGGCTCCGTTGATGTACGACCTGAGCCGGACGTAGACCGTCTGCCCATAGGTCGGCAGCCCCGTCACGCTGGCGGAAAGTGCCATCGTGCCGCCCGAGTTATAGATGTCGTGCGTTCCCACTCCGGTGGTGCCCACATAGAGTTCGTACTCAGCGACCCCTACTCCGGCCGTCCACTGGAAGGTCGCGCTCGAACCCGCAAGCGTGCTGCCCGGAGTGGGTGTGGTGAGCGCCGCAGCCACCGGCGCTCCGGACTCCGTGTAGGTGTAGTCGGTATACTGCCAAAGTCCGTTGATTGTCCACCAGAGCCGGACGTAGACCGTTTCCCCGTAAGCCTGCAGTCCCGTCACGCTGGCGGAAAGTGCCATCGTGCCGCCCGAGTTATAGATGTTGCGCGACCACACTCCGGTGGTGCCCACATAGAGTTCGTACTTAGTGACCCCTACTCCGGCCGTCCACTGGAAGGTCGCGCTCGAACCCGTCAGCGTGCTGCCCGGTATGGGGCTGGTGAGCACCGGAGGCCCGGACATGCCTGTATCGCTGACCGCGATCGACTGCGTAGCTCCGGTCACATTCAGCGCGTTGTCGGTGAGGATCACGTTCTCGCTCAGCAGGCCGGCATTCTGGGGAGTGAACTCGATGGGCAGATCGCACTGCCCGGCTGGGCTCAGGCTCGTCGAGCTGGTGCAGGCATTCGCGTCGCCGGCGCCCTCGGGGAAGTCGGTGGGATAGCTGAGGCCCGTGAATACCAGTTCTTGGTTGCCGATGTTCTGGACTGTCACCGTCTGCGGGCTGTCGCTGCTGGTCGAGCCCACATTCGTCGAAGCAAAGCTCAGCGACGGCGGGTACGCGTCGTCTTCCTTGTACGCTACGTTGCTGGTGGCATCGGCGAGGTAGAGATTGCCGCTGCCGTCCACGGCCACGTCTGGAAGAAAATCGCTGCCGGTGAAGACCGTGCTCTGTGTGTACGTTCCGTTCGATTGCAACGCTTCCTTTATCACATAGCTGGGCCCGGTCGTGTAGCCCCAATAATTTTGGGCATTGACGGTGACGTAGACGTTTCCGACGCCATCCACCGCCACGCCATAGGGCTCATTGAAGCCGCTGGCCACCGTATTCTGTTTGTAGCTGCCGTTCGACAGAGCCAATTCATACAACGCGCCATTCGCGTAATCCGCGAAATAGACGTTTCCGCTCCCATCCACCGCCACGCCAAAGGGCTCATTGTAGCCCTTGCCGATTGTGGCCTGGCTGTAGCCGCTGTTCACAGGCGTCAGCTTACTCACGATGCCTTGCCCGTCCCAGCCTTGGTCATCGGTGACATAGACGTTCCCGCTGCCATCCACCGCCACGTAAGAGGGTAGGACCCACCCGCTGCCGATCGCGGTCTGGACATAGCTGCCATCCCCTTGCAACGTCTCCAGATACACGCCGCCCGGGCCCTCATACGCGGCGCCGGCGCCAAGGGTGCCCTGATCGGCCACATAGACATTTCCGGCGCCATCCATCGCCACGCCATTGGCGGTGTGGAAGCCGCTGCCGATCGCGCTCTTGTAATAGCTGCCGCCCGAGAGCGTCTCCTTGTACACCCCGCTGGGGAGATTGCTGAGGTTGCCGTTATCGGCGACATAGAGGTTTCCATTGCCGTCCACCGCCACGCCCCAGGGATTCACAAAGGAGTCCAGCGTGAGCTGCGCTCCCGGCAAAAAGCTCACCTGCGGCCCCACGCCCGTGCCCTGGACGTAGCCAGTGGCAATCGCGTTCCCATTGCTATCCCGGAGCACGGTCGCGCCGTAGCGGGTTCCGGCGAACTTTGGCGTGAACGTCACATTGACCGTGCAGGTCTCCCCGGCGGTATATGACGTTCCCGCCATGCAACTGTCCCCACCGGCGTCGGCAAAGTCCAGCCCGGCTGCTCCTTGCGTCAGCACGGCCGTCGAGCCCAGCGTGCCGCTGCCAGTGAAGGTGAAGTTCAACGTCATTGTCGAACTTGCGGTCCCAACGCTCACCGCCCCAAAGTTCCAGCTCGATGGCGATAGCTCGAGCACGAAAGAATGGTCGCTGCCGCCTGCGCTGACAACGTAAACATTCCCGCTGCCGTCCACCGTCACGTCTTCGGGACTGCCGAAGTCGCTGACCAGTGTGTCGATTTTGGGCGAGGCCGGGATGCTGCCATTCACCGCTACAATCTCGTACACCGCATGGTTGGTATAGTCGGAAGCGTATACATTCCCGCTCTTGTCCACCGCCACGCCATCAGGTGAGATGAATCCGCTGCCCAGGGTTTTGATGGTGGGCGAGGCCGGTATGCTGCCATTCACCGCCAGCATCTCGTACACCGCACTCTCGCTCGAATCGGCCACGTAGACGTCGCCGCTGCTATCCATTGCCACGCCCTTGGGTCCGACGAAGTTCTTGCCCAGGGTTTCGATAGTTGGCTGGGCCGGGATGACGCCATTGACTGCCAGAATTTCTTTGATTGACTTTTCGTAGTAAGCGGCAACGTATACGTTCCCGCTTTTGTCCACCGCTATGCCACTGGGCCCTTTGAAGGTATGGCCCAAAGTTGTCACTATCGGCGAGGCCGGGATGCTGCCATTGACTGCCAATATCTCGTACACATTGTCCTGGCTGAAATCGGTGACATAGACGTTTCCGCTGCTGTCCACTGCTACGCCGGCTGGATCGGTGAAGTCGCTCAAGGTCCTTATGGTCGGCGAGGTCGGAATGCTGCCATTCACAGCAACAATCTCGTATACCGCATGGAGGCCGCTATCGGCTACATAGACGTTTCCGCTGTTGTCTACCGCCACGCCCGCGGGAAGGTTGAAGCCGCTGCCCAGCGTGGTTTGTGCCCCGCTGAAGTAGGCGGTCTGGGCAGACGCGATGCTCCCTGCGCCGCACAGCAGCACAACCAGAACAGCGCACAGGGCAACCAGCTTGCTCGGCTTCTGTGGACGGTTGGAAACACAAAGAGAGGCAACGGCGAAAACCGCCGGGCGGACAGACCAGGGTATGGAAATCATGAAAGCATTCCTCCGGGGGGAGGTTAGACTGATCGCCGAACTGTTTGTTCTTTAGTAAACAAATGTCGGCCAACAAACTCCAGAAGCCTGCAACATCGCAGACATCCTAAAAATTGTCACATTCACTGTAACAAACTCATTTTACAAGAGTATAGACCACTTTTAGGCCATTGAAGGTATCACTCTTGGAACCATTGAGGGTATTACTTTAGTTTAGTTTAGTTTAGTTTAGAGCGTGTTTCAAAAATCGGTTTGGCCTCAAATCAGGTACTTACGCGTGAGGCGGGTGAGCTGTTGAGCTTCTGCCATGAAGAAGCGGCAGAAGCTGTTGACGGACGAACAGTGGGAACTGATTGAGCCCTTGCTTCCAAACCGAGGCGGCGGCGCGATAAACGAGGGCGGCCACCAGCCCAGAATCGAGCCTGTTTGGAGGGCATACTGTGGGTTCTGCAAAAGGGCGCGGCGTGGCGATTTCTGCCTGACGAGTTTCCCTCTCCCTCGAACTATAGGAGAATCAAGATTTCATTTCAGGGGTAGGTCAAGACATTGAAAGCCTTCGCGGAGCACTGTGGATGCGGCACGCCTCTGCGCACGGGGACATCGCGGCTCAACGTGGCGATTGCCGGGTCTGGAGGCTCTTCAGGAGGGCCACTGCGAGCGGTATCATCCCAACGGTTGGCCGCAAGTGACAGGACTACGCTCGGCGGGGATTATTCAGCCAGGTTTGAGGGTGACTCTGGACTGGAGACTGCCGAGGAGCTTGCTTTTAGGCGCAGGTATGCTCCTGGATGGTAGGTGTGGCGGAGGGGAGATCGGATGCTGGAGTGTGCGAGAAGGGCTGGAGTGCTTCACCGCCGGAGGATTTGACCTGCTTTCGCTTTGGGCCTCTCTGGAGCCTTCCAGCCGATCTTTTGCATAACCTCCCCGTTCGATGTGAGCAGCGGGTCTCTTCTGAATGTCAACCAGATGAGTTTGCGCCAGCGAGTACGTCGCGGCCGTGGGCGCCGTTTCTGCCTCAGCAGCGCCAGAAAGACTTCATATCCTCGGCCTTTGCAGCGTGGCGCCAGCAAACCGAAGTAGTGGACCCCATGCCGATAGCGGTCTGGTACCTGATTGGCCAATCGGTCGATAAACTCATCCGCCGAGTATTCCTCGACGACCCTCTGCTTGCTCTTCGTGTCTATGTACCAGAATCTGACCCGCTCGCCGTCGTACAACAAGAGCTTATGCTGGGCGAATGGCGGTCGCCTTAGGTACCGGGAGATGTATTCGACTAGAGCTCTTTTTGACCTACACTCCATGACCCCGGCCTTCCACCACAAGTTTCGGTGCTGTTCGAAGAGCGTCCTCAATTCGGACTGCGGTCTGGCGGAGGAAATGAGTCCCTGATCGAGCGCAGCCAGGAGATAGTCGACCACACCGTGGCGCCATCTCTTCATGAGCTCTTCCTGAACATAGTAAAAATTCCAAGCCACACCCCAAATCAGATTGTTTCCCGACCTATCCAGTCCCACCGATGAGACGACGAGGTGCACATGTGGATAGAAGTTCAGTCTGCCCTGGAAGGTGTGTAGTACGGCGAGGATCACAACCTGCGCGCCATGCCTGCAATCTGCCCAGTCCTGCAGCACCCCCGCAGCAATCGCCGGCAGTCCGTCAAGAAGTTGACGATTCTCTCGAAAGATCTCCCAGAGGTCTTTGTGCATGGAGAAGAGTACGCCCACATAAGGGATTTCGGGGAGATCGCTGACAATTACCTGCTGCCAGTCGCGTGTTGCTCGCTGCCCACAGCTCGAACATGCAGGGCTTTTGCACGTATACGGAACAATCATCTTCTCGCCGCTGGAGGAAGCATAGACATCCGCCCCGAGGGCCCCTGTACCGCAGTCGAGCACCTTCTGGAAGTTTTCGCGGACCACAGGTCTTGTCTGCGGGTTGTCCCAGAGGCTCCGATGGTCGGCCAGTATCTGCTTGAGAATTGGCTTGTTATTCACCTGGATCCCTCCTATCTTCCAGTACTGCGCGGTCGACGGCACCGAGCAGATCGTCGATTTTTTCCCAGATGGCGCAAAGGCGAGGAATTGCTTGCATCCTGGTGAGGGTGTGCTTTAGCTCACGCAGGCAGGTAGTTATGGAATCGCTTTGGACGTTCTTGGACAACAATTCCCGTAGCCTCTTCTGACTTCGCTTCTTGCTCCTTTTGCTGGCCAGTGCGGCTTCCTGCTCGTCTCGGTTGAGTTTGCTCAGCTTCCAGGCGTTGTGAATGCGAACTTCGCCAGATTGCGCCGCAGCAATCAGCTGCGGAATGGCAGTGTCTAAAAGCTGCTTCACCTTGAACACGTTGCCCGTGGATACGCCAGCGAGGGTGGCAATCTGCTTCCGGCAGTCGAGCCGCCGATCTTCCGTCAATTTTGACGAAGCCTTCTCTTTGCCCCCAGCGCTCTGATTCGCTCGCGCCCCCTCTCGAAACCAAGGCTCAAGATCAAGCGCCAGCTGCACGCGGCTGAAGGCTTTCAACCATTGCGGGCGGCAATGGGTTTGCAGGATTCGTTGCAGAGCTTCTTGTTTCGTTAGCGGGCACTCGATGCACAGCAGCGTGGCGCGCTGCTGGCGGCGGGCAATGAGCCAGCGGGCATAGCCATCGACGATCAGGTTCTCTCTCGTGATCAAGAGAGGCTGTTCATAGATCGCCTCGCCGAGTTTTTCGAGCACCAGGAGCCGCTCGTTTGTGGGCCGGAGGTTTAGCTTGAGCAGGCTTGGATGCGGCTTGAGGGTATCCGTGCTTCGCATCGCCAGACGACCGGCGGGCTCGTCGCCGGCATCTGATGGCGCGACGGCTGGAGCTGCGAAAGGAGACTGCTGCGCAGGCGGTTCTGGCAGTACGGCCTGCAAGCGCGTTTTGCCAGGATGCGCTGCTCCTGGTGTTTTTCGTTCAATGCACTGAGGATTCATGGCAGTTTCCTGCTATGCTTCACGCACTCACGAATCCATTCCTCGATTTCAGATTCCAGCCAACCCACCGCGCGGGCTCCAAGGTGGACAGGTTGGGGGAACTCCGCACGAGAAATCGCCAGATAGATCGCGCTGCGCGAAAGTCCAACGCGCGTCTTCACTGCAGGCAAACGAAGTATCGAAATCGCCATCGCATTCTCCAATCCAATCGAGTCAAACGTTGGAGGAAAACGCCACCCGAAGCTCCAGGCCGATCACACTGGCGGACTCCGAAGAAGCGTTCGCGCAAGGCTGCAAGGCGTCACCACCGCTCGCAGAAGCGCAACTTCTGCCGCTGCGGATGTAGTTTTTGCCGCTGGCAGAAAGCAAGAGCCATCCTGGAGCAAATGCACTGGCTATTGATTCTGCCCTGCCTTGCGCTATTCAGTTGTGGGCGCTACGGGGCGTTTCTGTTACTGGCGTTTCTGCTGCGGGCGTTTCTGTTGCGGGCGGTACGTGTTACTGGCGTTTCTGCTGCGGGCGTTTCTGTTGCGGGCGGTACGTGTTGCGGGCGTTTCTGTTGCGGGCGTTGCGGTGTTGCGGGCAATTCGGGTACTTCAGCCTGCTCCTGGCAAAGCTAGAAGAAACCCAACTTGCCGGGTGTCCTTTGCTTGCCAGTCGGACCAGACTGAACACATGATGACAAAAAGGAGCGCATCAGTCAAATAATAATTGTCCATAGTGAACCACGAGAGTTTCGATTTGGTCCTCAGAGCCAAGGGCAATCAGTCCGGCCCTCGTGGCGACAAAGCTGGAGTGCTACGCTACGCCGCTGCCAAAGTTGCCCACAATCACCTTAGATTCGTTCAAGATGCCATCCACGTAATCGTCCCCCACCACAGGAGCATCTCGGCCACTTTAGAGAACCCGGCGCACTTCACGGAGGAAGAACTGCTTCACCTCGCCCCAGTCGAGTGGGATGAGCATGTGGGGGATCGGGTCCTTTTCGGCATCGCCGAAGAATATGAGGGACTTCAGAATATGAATCCTGCTGTAGTGAGTCTGCGCGTACTTGCGGTCGAAGAGGTGCAAAACCTCAGTAAGGCCGAAGCGCTGAGCGGACACGTAGAGGTCTACGAAATCGCGCTTCGTGCCGCGACTCGCAATTGCACTCACTTTCATGCACGCAATATCGCGCAGATCGGCGACGGCAACTTCTAGGAATCGGATCTCGGGAAAGAGTAGCGGATAGGCGTATCCGAGGAAGCTCACCTTGGTTTCTCCAATTGTGGTGTGGAGCGTGTACGGAGCCTTTGCAACCAGCGAGAATTCCGCCAGCGTATGAACGCGCTGGAGGAGAGTCTCCTCATCGAATTGGACGGTAGCAAAAAAATCCATATTCAGGGAAAGCCGGTGGCCGAACTGGAGGGCAAGCCCCGTTCCGCCGGCAAGGTAGAAGCGGTCAACGATATGCGCATCCCGAAGGGCACGGAGAGTTGCTTCGGTCGAGGCGGTGATCACCGGTGTCGAGAATATGCTGGACAGCGCAGCCGTTGGCAACCAGGCATGAAGCCACCGAGCATGGCTCGATCATCAAGTTTATCGATCAGCTCTTCCTCGACACTTTCGGCCTGGCTAGCCTCAATGAGCTGTATAAAGAGGGGCGGATGGAGGAGGTATTTTCTTCGGTCAACAGCGGGGAAATGGGTGCCTTTCGTGAAAATACCTTGCATTTCAAACGTGTAGTGTTTAATATGCGTGAATGATTGCCAGAACTGCGACCACAATAATCGAGCAGGCCCTCAAGAGACAAGCGGCAGTGGCTATTATCGGGCCCCGGCAGGTAGGAAAGACTACCCTTGCGCGGGAGATCGCTAGCACTCGCCCCGGTGCGCTTTATCTCGATCTGGAGGCTAGAGAGGACAGGGAGAAACTGGCCGAGCCGGTTCTCTTTCTCCGCCAATATGAGAACAGCCTGGTAGTCCTGGACGAAATTCACCGCGTTCCAGAGCTTTTCAACTTGCTCAGAGGCATCATCGATCAGGGCCGACGCACTGGCCATGGGACAGGGAGATTTCTTGTCCTGGGCTCGGCCTCTATCGATCTGCTTCGGCAGACCGGGGAGAGTCTTGCCGGACGCATCACCTACATCGACCTGGGGCCGTTTTACACGCTGGAGCTACCTGCAGACGAACCTACATTGATCCAGCTCTGGCTGCGAGGAGGCTTTCCCGGCAGCTATTTGGCAGAGGATGACACAGTAAGCCTACGCTGGCGCGCGGACTTTATCCGAACATATCTGGAGCGCGACGTGCCTCAGTTTGGGCCCCGCGTTCCTGCCGGTGTGCTGGAGCGACTCTGGACGATGCTGGCGAACGGTCAAGGCGCGTTGCTGAATGCCTCGCGGCTGGCCGCCGGGCTCCAGATATCAGCACCTACAGTGCAGCGCTACATCGACCTGCTGGCGGACCTGCTGTTGGTTCGGCGGCTACCGCCTTTTCATAGAAATGTCGGAAAGCGGCTGGTGAAGTCGCCCAAAGTGTATGTACGGGATAGTGGCTTGGTGCATGCCTTACTTGGAATCAGGACGTACAACGATCTTGCCGGCCATCCGGTTTCAGGAACCTCGTGGGAGGGTTTTGTCATCGAAAATCTGCTCTCGGCTGTACCTGAGCGTACTGTGGCCAGCTTCTATCGCACTGCAGCCGGCGCGGAGATCGATCTGCTGCTGGAGATTCCCGGTCACGGCCTGTGGGCCATTGAGATAAAGCGTAGCCTTTCCGGACGGCCAGAAAAGGGCTTCTACATCGCCTGTCAGGATCTGCTGCCGGATCGGCGTTTTGTCGTAAATGCGGGGAGTGCAAACTATCCAATCGATTCGGAGATAACGGCAATTGGACTCCATGAGCTTGCAGCCATGCTGGCCGCACTCACAATCTGAAAGGCCGCGTGGAGAGTGCAAGGCAAGACTCTGTACAACTTAACGTTTGCAACCGCCTAGCGAGTAGCGAAGGGCTATGTCGCAGTTCCACGGAAGGGCAGCACCTTGCCTCCGCGCTGTATGTGCTCCAGGAAGTCCGCCCAATCCTGCATCATCTTGGCTCGTGGCCCCAGGTACAGAGCGTGGTTGTACGCGGCGCTCACGGCATTGCGGGGAGCGTGGGCTAGCTGTATCTCGATATGCTCGTGCGCATACCCCTGCTCATGGAGGATCGTCGAGGCCAGACCACGAAAGCCATGTCCGGTCATGCGGCCCTTGTAGTCCATGCGTTCCAATGCTTTCAGGATGGTGTTGTTGCTCATGGGCTTGCTGGCGTTGCGATCACCGGGGAAGAGCCATTCGCTGTGCCCGGTCAAGTCGCGCAACATCTCCAGCACTTCCAATGTCTGCCTGGCCAACGACACAATGTGCGGGGTACGCATCTTCATGCGCTCGGCAGGAATGTCCCAGCGGGCATTCTCCAGGTCGAACTCCGCCCACTTGGCTCCGATTAGCTCGCTGGTGCGGACGAAGGTGAGTGCCATCAGCTTGATCGCCAGCCGTGTGACATGGGTTCCCTGGTAAACCTCAATGCGTTTGAGAAGAGTGGGCAGTTCTTTGGCATTGATGCGGGCATAGTTTGTTTTACGCTTGGATTTCAGAATGTCACTGGGACGGATCTCACTGGCCGGGTTGCGCTTCGCGTAGCCGTGGGCGATGCCGTAGCGAAAAACCTGTCCCACAGTCTCCAGCGCTCGCTTGGCAATATCCCGTGCGCCGCGATCCTGAATCGCGCTGGCCATCGCCACCAGTTCCGGCGCCTCGATCTCCGCAATTGGACGTGGTCCCAGGCAGGGCAGAATATCTGTTTCTATGCGCCGCTTGACGTACTCCACATGACGCGGGCTTTTTCCATCCTGCCAATGCTCCAGCCATAGGGATGCAACGCTCTGGAAGGAATTCTCGACGGCGCCCTTTTCAGCGGTCTTCTCGGCCTTCCGCTGCGCCATTGGATCTGTCCCGGTGGCCAGGAGTTTGCGTGCCTCAGCGTGGCGTTCTCTGGCCAGCGCCAGTGGCACATCCGGGTACTTGCCGAAGGACATGAGCTTTCCCTTGCCGTCATGCCGATAGGACCAGCGCCACAGTTTGCCACCAGCGGGCGTGACCCAGAGATAAAGGTTTCCGCTGTCGCTCAATCGGTAGGCCTTCTCGGCAGGCCGGGCCTTGCGCACTTCTAAATCCGTCAGTGGCATTTCTCCCCCCAAAATACCCCCGCTTGCAAAAGTACTCCCAAGTCAATAACAAAATACTCTCAGAAGTACTCCCCGCAGGACCTGGCTCCCATAGTACGCTCCTGGACGCAGAAAGACGAAACCCCCAGTGTTTACCGGAGTATTTCGTCTTTTTATTGGATGTCTTTGGATGTTCCTGGAAGGGGTCGTGGCGGAGAGAGTGGGATTCGAACCCACGGTACTCGTTAAAGTACACACGCTTTCCAAGCGTGCGCCTTAAACCACTCGGCCATCTCTCCGCAGGGTGGTCTGTCTTCTTGAATTTACCACATTGGGTGCGCGGCTCAGGGTGCACTCGAACTGGATGGGGGCCGGGGTGGGATTACTATTTCAGTGGGCATGAAACCTTTTACTTCCTGGCGGCATTTGATTTATAGTTCGGCGTTGATTGCCGCAACGGGGTTGAGGCGTTGTGTGCGGCGAGAATTCATCCGAAAGAGGACTTCCATGGCTGGCATCTCTCGTCGCGATCTGCTTTGTTCTGGAGCAGCGCTTTCCGCATCTTCTCTGGTGGCCCGTTCGGCCTGGGGGCGCGCGGCGGCGCTGCTTGCCGGCGATTCGCAGGCGGCTTCGGCCGAGGCGCCGGGAGCCGTGGCGCCGCGCGAGCAACTGCTGTTCGATTTTGGCTGGAAGTTCCAGTTTGGCCACGGCAGCGACCCGGCCCGCGACCTGGGCTTTGGCAATGGCCAGGGCGACTTCGCCAAGACCGGGGAATTCGAGTTTTCAAAAGGCAAGTTCGGCGACTCGAAGTGGCGCACGCTGAACCTGCCGCACGACTGGGCGGTCGAGTTGCCCTTTGTGCATGACGATGTGCAGCAATCCCACGGATACAAGCCCATTGGCCGCCGCTATCCGGAGACCAGCGTGGGCTGGTATCGCCGCGAGTTCGAGATTCCGGTCAGCGATCTGGGCCGCCGCATCGCGGTCGAGTTCGACGGCGCTTTTCGCGACGTGCTGGTCTTCGTGAACGGCTGCTTCATCGGTCGCAACGACAACGGCTACGCCCCCTTCCGCTTCGACCTGACCGACTTTCTGAGCTACGGCGCGAAGAACTATATTGTGGCGCGCGTGGACGCGAGCTTTGGCGATGGGTGGTTCTACGAGGGCGCGGGCATCTACCGGCACGTGTGGCTGACCAAGACTGATGCACTGCATTTGGGCAAATGGGAGAGCACGGTGCGGACGGCGGTGAGCCGGGGCTCCGCCCTTTTGACCCTTGGAGCAGTGGTTGCGAACGAAGGGAAGCAGGCGGAGAGCGCCAAGGTGAGCTGGCAAATACTGGATGCCGCGGGCAAGACAGTGGCCACAGCCGAGGCGCCTGCGCAGTCGATTGCCGTGGACGGTTCAGTGGCTTTCGCCGCGACCGCGAAGCTGGCCAATCCGGCGCTGTGGTCGGTGGATGCGCCGAATCTCTACTCGGCGATTGTGACGATTGAGACCGATGGGAAGGCGCGCGATGCCGAGCGGGTGAGCTTTGGGGTGCGGACCGCGGTCTTCGATGCGGACAAGGGGTTCTTCCTCAATGGCAAGCCGCTGAAGATTCAGGGCGCCTGCAACCATCAGGACCACGCGGGGGTGGGCGCGGCGTTGCCCGACCGGTTGCAGTGGTTCCGGCTGGACGTACTGCGCGAGATGGGGTGCAACGCGGTCAGAACATCGCACAATATGCCTACACCGGAGTGGGTTGAGGGCTGCGACCGGATGGGCATGATGATGATGTGCGAGACGCGCCAGATGAGTTCGAGTCCCGAGGGCCTGGCGCAACTGGAGGCCATGGTCAAGCGCTATCGCAACTCGCCATCCATTATCCTTTGGTCCATCGGCAACGAGGAGTGGCAACTTCAGAATGAAATGGCGGAAGAAGGCGCTAAGATCGCCACAACCATGGTGCGGCGATGCCACGAGCTGGACCCAACGAGGGTGGTCTCCGCGGCGGTGAACGGCAGCAACGAGAAGGGCGTCTCCGATGCGTTCGACATCGTCGGCTTCAACTACGGCCTGGAGCGTCCGGACAACTTTCACAAGACGAATCCGAAGCGGCCCATCTACGGCTCGGAGACAGCGAGCGCTATCTCGACGCGCGGCGTTTATTCGACCGATCCGCTGCGCAACACGCTGAGCGCCTACGACGTCAACAACCCCGGCTGGGGCGAGCAGGCCGAGGAGTGGTGGAAATTCTACGGGACGCGGGAGTGGGAGGCGGGCGGCTTTGCGTGGACGGGCTTCGACTATCGCGGCGAACCCACGCCCTACGGCTGGCCCTCGATCAACTCGCAGTTCGGCATCGTGGACATGTGCGGATTCCCGAAGGACACGTTCTTCTACTACAAGGCGTGGTGGGGCAAGGACCCTGTGCTGCACCTGTTTCCGCATTGGAACTTCGAGGGCAGGGAAGGCGGCGAAATTCCGGTGTGGGCGCACTCGAACCTGGACGAAGTCGAGCTTTTCGTCAACGGCAAGAGCCTGGGCAGCCAGAAAGTTCCGCGCCTTGGGCACGTGGAATGGAAGGTGAAGTACGAGCCTGGTTTTATTGAGGCGCGCGGGTCGAAGGACGGCAAAATCGTGTTGACGGAGAAGCGGGAGACGACCGGGCCGGCGGTGGCCATCCGGCTGACGGCGGACCGGACAGAGATCGATGCCGACGGCGAGGACGTGGCAATCCTGAAAGTGGAGGCGCTGGACAAGGAGGGACGGCCGGTTCCGACGGCAGGCAACTTCATCGGCTTCAAGGTCTCCGGCGAGGGCGCGCTGATCGGCGTGGGCAACGGAGACCCCAACTGCCAGGAGAGCGACAAGGAGCCCAAACGCTCACTCTTCAACGGTCTTGCACAGGTGATCGTGCAATCCACCAGGCGGCCGGGGGAGATTCATGTTGAGGCCGTAAAGGAAGGCTGGGATGGACCGGAGTTGACCCCGGCCAAACTGGTGATTTCCACGAAGAAGGTCGATCCGCGGCCGGCGGTTGAGCTAGCGCACCGCCTCTAGCCCATCGTTTCCGGTGCTATACTCACAACGTCAGGCGCATGCCCGCGCCGGCATTCTCTGTTACCGTTGAGGTTCTCATGTCCGGCCATTCGAAATGGGCCACAATCAAGCACAAGAAGGGCGCGCTGGATGCCAAGCGCGGCAAGATATTCACCCGCCTGATCAGGGAGATCACCATATCCGCCAAGGGCGGCGGCGGCGACCCTGACGGCAACCCCCGCCTGCGCACCGCGATTCTGGCGGCAAAAGCGGAAAACATGCCGCAGGAGAACATCAAGCGCGCCATCCAGCGCGGCACCGGGGAACTGGAAGGCGTCAATTACGAGGAGATCAAGTTCGAGGGCTACGGGCCAGGCGGCGTGGCCATCATTGTGGATGTCACGACCGACAACCGCAACCGCGCGGTGAGCGAGATTCGCCACGCTTTCGCAAAAAACGGCGGGAACCTGGGCGAGTCCGGCTCGGTCCGGTTCCTGTTCTCGAAGAAGGGCCTCATCGCGGTCGAGAAATCCGCGGCCAGCGAAGAGCAGTTGATGGATATCGTGCTGGAGCACGGAGGCGAAGACCTGAACGACGAGGGCGACACCTGGGAGATTGTCTCCGATCCCGCCGACCACGAGGCCGTCGCCGCGGCCATCAAAGCCGCCCACATTCCCACAGTGATGTGCGAGGTGACCATGGTCGCCTCCACCTACACCAAGCTGGAGGGCAAAGAGGCCAACCAGATGATTCGCCTACTGGAGGTTCTGGAAGACTGCGACGACACCCAGAACGTCTATTCGAACTTCGACATGGACGCCGAGCAGATGGAACAGGCGGCCGGCTAACTGGACGCCAGGAGGCGCTCGAAAGGCCGCCCGGTTGTGGCGGCCTTTTTTGCGGAATCCTGATTTTCATTTGAGGGAAAGGAAGAACGTTGACCCGAAGTGCAAGATTTGTATTGTTTCTCTTGATGGCGGGGACGATGATGGCTTCCGCCCAAACGCCGGACGCCGCCGCTGCGAGCGGCTCTGGCGGTGCGGATAACCCCGTCGCCCAGGTTCGCAAGGACATGAGTTGGGAGTACGGGCCGTTCGTCAACGGCGGCACCGGCCTGGGCAACCGCGATAACTTCCAGTTCCTTTCGGCCGGCGTCCAAGTGGGCAAGCCGCTTACTCCGGTGCTGCGCGCCGGGATTTTCAGCGGCCAGTTCGAGTACGGCGTCAACATTATGCCCTTATGGCAGGCTTATACTCCGGCGCCGCACGAGCAGACCTTCTTCTATACGGGGGGTAATTGCCCGGCGGGAGAGGAATGCTCCTTTGAGGGGCCCGATGGCGGCGGCACCTACCACGGCGTCAGCATTACCCCGATGATCTTACGCTGGAACTTCCTGACCAAGTCGCGGCGCTTTCAGCCCTGGTTCCAGGGAGCAGGCGGGCTCATCTACACCACGCACAAGTTTCCGCCGGACCTGCTGGTGCCACACAACACTCCAGGTGGAGGCGGAACGAGCGTCTGGAACTTTTCGCCTCAGGGCGGAGGCGGGTTTCACTACTTCATCCGCCCCAAGCGTTCGATCGATGTGGGCGTCAACGGCGTGCACATCTCCTCGGCTTCTCTGGGCGACCGCAACCCCGGCGTGAACGCCAGCATTCAGGTACAGGTGGGCTACACCTTCTGGAAATAATCCCTCGGAATCTTCAGCGGCGTATCTTTGTCGCTGGGTGGAGATGACTATGAACGGGCCGGTTGTGGAGTGCGTTCCCAACTTCTCAGAGGGCAGGGATGCCCGGCGGGTCAAGGCGATTGTGGCCGCGATGCGCGTGGAGGGGGTGCGCCTGCTCGACTGGTCGATGGATGCGGACCACAACCGCTCCGTAGTGACCATCGCCGGAGAGCCCTCCGCGGTGGTCGAAGCGGCGGTGCGCGGGGCAGGCAAGGCCGCCGAACTGATCGACCTGACCCGCCAGCAGGGTGTCCACCCGCGCATCGGCGCCGCGGACGTAATTCCCTTTGTGCCCATCTCCGGCATCAAGCTGGAGCAATGCGTCTTGCTGGCCCGCCAGGCGGGCCTGGAAATCTGGCGGCGCTTCGGTGTGCCGGTGTTCTTTTATGAAGCCGCGGCCGCGCGGCCCGACCGGGCCAACCTGGAAGAGGTGCGCCGCGGGCAGTTCGAGGGGCTGAGGGACGCGGTTCGCAACGATTCGGCTCGTAGGCCGGACCTGGGTGGTCCCGGCCTGCATCCCACCGCCGGCGCCTGCGCCGTGGGAGCGCGCAAGTTTCTGGTGGCCTACAACATCTATTTCGATTCCACCGACGTTTCCATGGTGAGAGCCATTGCCCGCGAGATTCGCGCCGCTTCCGGCGGACTGAAGGGCGTAAAAGCCATGGGCGTTCTTGCGCATGGGCGGGCGCAGCTCTCCATGAATATCACCGACTTCGAGGTCACGCCGATTTCCCAGGTTTTTCGCGTAGTATCGAGCCTGGCGCTCCGGCACAAGGCCGCGCTGGTGGAGGGAGAGGTGATCGGCCTGCTTCCGGAAGCCGCCTGTGAGCGGGAAAGCGAGTGGATGCGTCAGTTGATTGGGTTTGACCCACTGACCAAGATACTGGAGCACCGCCTAGGAGCTCCACTGGCTTGGCCGGAACAGGGGCCGGGAGCGGCATAGCCGATGGAGCGGAAGATGAACGGCATCGGCAAGACGCCCGGCAGGTACAATAACGGCATAGGATTGAGAGCGTTTTTCGAGTTCGCGGGCGAGGGCAATCCCCATGAATTGGGGCGATTGCCAGTTCTTCGAGTCGAAAGGCGATTGGTCCCCGGAGGATGAAATTGTTGAAAGCGTTTGTGAAGGTCTCGATCGTCCCCATGATGCTTGCGGCGGCTACTTTGGCTCCTGCAGCGCAGTTGTCCACCGATGCCCGCACGGCCGTTCCGCGTGATGTGCAGCAGTTGGTCGTGATCGATTACCGGGCCATGCAGAATTCCACAGCGGCGATGGATCTGCGCGAGCGCGTGATGCCGCCCGAACTCAAGGAGTTCGACGAGGCGTTGCGCAAGTCCGCACTCAACGATAAAGACAGCATCGATCAATATGTCGATGAATTGGCCTTTGCTCTGTTCCGCCCTTCGGCGTCGAGTGACGCGCTGGTGACGGTGGGCATCGCCCAGGGACAGTTCCCTTACCAGGACATCCTCGCCAACTTCCGCAAACAGAAGGTCAAGCCCACCCTGGTGCGCACCAACAAGATTTATCCGATGGCCAAGACGGGCATGGTTCTTTGCTTTGTCGATCCCTCCACCATGGTTTTTGGCGCAAAGGACTCTGTCGTGAAGGCTCTGGATGCACGCGATGGAGTGGGCCCCAACTTGCTGAGCAATGCGTCGATGATGGATGCGATGAAGACCGTGGACTCCGCGCCGCTATGGAGCATCCTCGACGAGAAGGGCACCCGGACCATGATGAAGCAGGTGCTGGGCGAGGCCGGTTCGGTGACCGACTTCGAGACCGTGCAGAAGCGCTTGCTGGCCTCCTGGTACGGGATGAACTTTCAGCACGGCGTCAAGTTCGACCTCACCATCTCCACCGGCGACAGCTTTGCCGCGGCCACCATCTCTTCGCTCCTGACCGCGGCGGTGACGCTGCGCAAGATGAGCGGCACGAACGCGGAAAAACAGGCGTTGAGCGCCACCACGGTGGCCTCCAATGCCGGACTGATGTCGATCCACTTTGCAGCCTCCGACTCCCAGTTCAACGAGTTGTTGCACTCGCCGCTCTTCCACAGCATGGTGCACTGAGGCTTTTTACCTTCATGCTGAGGCGGGCTGGCGAACGATTCCCGTTCGCCAGCCCGCTTGACATAGCTAGGGTTGCGGAGTCAGCTCGGGATGAAACTCCGCCTTGCCTCCGGGCAGGCAGCCGGCAGAACGATTGCGGCTACCATCCCTCTGCGATTCCCGGTTCGACGCATCATTCCAGGCTCCCATTCCGGTCCCGCGCGGTTTCCGGGGATTGCTGGGCCGCAATCTTCTTTTCCACGCGGTCCAGGCGCTTGAGCAGTTCCGGCAGCCGCTGAAAGATGGTGACTGCCCGCAGCCAGACGCGGTTGTCGAAGCCCGGCGAGCCGGAGATCGTCTTTCCCGGCGGCACATCGTGCGAGACGGCCGATTGCGCGGTCAGAATCACGCCGTCGCCCACGGTGCAGTGGCCGGCTATGCCGGTCTGGCCAGCGAGAATTACGTTGTTACCGACCACCGAGGAGCCGGCGAGACCCGTCTGCGCGCACAGCAGCGTGTTTTCGCCCACCCGCGAACCGTGGCCGACCTGGACCAGATTATCGACCTTGGTCCCGTCGCCGATCTCCGTTGCGCCCACCGTGGCCCGGTCGATGCAGGCGTTGGCCTGGACATCTACCCGGTTGCCCAGCCGCACCGGCCCTGACTGCGGAATCTTCTCCCAGTGTCCGGCCTCGTTCTTGGCGAAACCGAAGCCATCGGCGCCCACGATTGCGCCATTCTCCAGCGTCACGTGGTCGCCCAGAATGCAGTTTTCGCGCACCACGGCATGAGCGTGTGCAAAGAGATGGCTGCCGGCCTGCACTCCGGGGTAGAGCACCACGTGGGGCAGCAGCGTGGCGTGGGCTCCCAGCCGGACCTGCGGGCCGATCACAACATACGCGCCGATGTGCGCCCCTTCGCCGATCTCGGCTGTGGGGTCGATGACCGCCGTGGGATGAATGCCGGGAGCGTATGCCGGCTGCTGGTAGAAAAGGCCCAAGGCGCGGGAAAAGGCCAGATAGGGGTTCTTGAGGCGGAGGGTGGCGGCGGCAATCTCCTGAAACTCGGGCTCGACCAGCACTGCGGCGGCCCGCGTCTTCCGCGCCAGTCCGGCGTACCGGGGGTTGGCCACAAAGGTGATCTCCGTGGGCCCAGCCTCCTCAATCCCTTTCACACCAGTGACTTCCAGCTCCGCGTCGCCGCGCAGCTCCGCGCCCAGCCGGGTTGCCAACTCGCCAAGCTTCATGGATGGAATTGTACTGGAAGGCCCGGCATTGCCCAATAATCACCAAATCTACTTTGTCTTTGGGCAACCGCCCATTCTGCCCAATAACCAATTTGATACCGCTCAAAGAAGAAACTCGAATTGCCCAGCTTGTACAAGAGCCCTCGGGTAGACTTCTCTACGGTTTTGGATATTCTTTGAATGACATGCGCAGAGACTTGGCGAGATCATGGCGAAGCCGTTGGTGGCTGAAAGCTGAGTATGTTGGCCTCTACCGCGGGCGGATTCCGCAAGAACAGTTCGCAGAAGCCAACGGGTACAAATCGTCCCAAAAACATCTCTGCACAACTCTCGTTTCACACCCTGCTTGGATAGAATAGCTGGCAGAGGGCGATGCCGATGCGGCAGGAAATACTGGCGTCACAGGAGGGTTTCGAGAAGTTTGCCCGGAAGAGCAAGCGGGAACTGTTTCTCGACCGGATGGAGCTGGTGGTGCCGTGGGGAGAGTTGTTGGCTCTGGTGGAGCCGCATGATCCGCAAGCAGGAAGCGGACAGCCTCCGGTAAGCCTGTCAATCCTGCTGCGAACCTACTTCGTACAGCAGTGGTTCAACCTCTCGCCCCCCGGCGCCGAGGAGGCGCTCTATGAGTCGTCCGTGCTGCGCAGATTCGCCGGAGTCGATCTTAACGCGGCTCCCGCGCCGGACGAGATGGCGATCCGCCAATTTCGCCAACTGTTGGAAGAGCACAATCTGGTCGGCGAAATACTTGCTAGAGTGAACGGTTGTCTGGACGAGCGGGGCATCCACATCACAATCGGGGCGAATGGGGATGCGACCATCAACGATGCGCTCTCTTTGACCGAGTACACCGTGGGCAAGCGCGATTCCCAGATACAGCAGTCCGGGGCCAAGGCGCATACTCTTGACACAGGCGCCTTGTCCGTTGCGGTCATCAGCCCAGACGAGCAACGCCGCCGCGCCGCATTACGCGCTCTCGGCGTGTGCCAGACTGGTCGAATCCAGGAGTTCGTTACCTATCCTTCCGACCTCAACGATGTGCCGCGGATGCTAGGACAAGACTTCGACGTTGTCCTCGTTGACCTGGACAGTAATCCGAAGCAGGCCCTGGATCTGGTGGAGACCATCAGTGTCAATGGCCTCGGAACCCCAATGGTCTATTCGGAACAGGCCGATTCGGACCTGTTGCTCAGATCCATGCATGCGGGCGCTCGCGAGTTTCTTGCTCTGCCCTTCGATACCGGCATCATGGCAGAGGCTCTGGTTCGGGCCTCAGCCCTTCGCAAGACAGTTCGGCCGCCGAAGAAGGAGGCTGGCAAGTTATTGGTATTCCTCAGCGCCAAAGGAGGTTCCGGAGTCACCACCCTGGCCTGCAATTATGCTGTCTCGCTCGCCGAGGAGTCCGGACAAAAAACACTCTTGATCGATCTCAATCTCCCGCTCGGAGATGCGGCGATCAACCTCGGCATCACGGCTCGATACTCGATCGTAGACGCGCTTCAGAATTCCAGCAGGCTCGACTCGAGTTTTCTCTCCACCATGTTGGTGCGGCATAGTTCCGGGCTATCGGTGCTTGCGGCGCCCAGTGAACTGGCCACCGCGCAATTCTCCGAGGACGCCATCAACAAGCTGCTGGAGGTCGCCCGCCAGGAGTTCGATTATGTGGTGGTCGACGCCGGATCGAGACTCGACCTGCAGCAAACACACCTCTTCGATGAAGCAGCCACCATGTATTTGGTCACGCAGATAGGCGTTCCCGAACTGCGCAACTCAAATCGCCTGATTTCACGGCTGTCCACAACCGGCGGCCCCAAACTCTCGATTGTGATCAACAGATACGACCCTCGCAACCGGGAAATAAGCGATGAGAATGTTACAAAAGCTCTCACAAGACCGGCTGAATGGAAGATTCCCAACAACTACGCCGCTGTGCGGCGGATGCAGAACACAGCGACCTCACTCATGGAAGATGACTCGGAGATTTCACGGGCGATCCGTCAGATGACCAGAGCCGTTTGCGGCCCGCCCGCCATCCCGGAAAAGAAGAAGGGGTTCAGCTTCTTCCGGTGAGGGATTTGTCCTGTGGATGGGAAGCTCGGTCCATAGACGGCTAAGGTAGACCACAGATTCTGGCGTTCACTGAAGCCAATAAGTGCAGAATCGTTTTTAGAACCTATGCTTGGGTACCGATTCACACCCTGCTCGGGTAGAATAGTTGGCAGAGGGCGAGGGCGATGGGGCAGGAAATCACGGCATCACAGGAGGGTTCCGAGAAGAGCGCGGGGGAGCGCGATTCCCAGATGCAGCAGTCAGGGGAGGGCGGCCAGCGGTACGTTGAGACCGGCGCGCCGATCGGCGTACGTGGCGCGGAGACGGCCGCGCCCATGGCTCAGGATATGAGTGGCCGTCCGACCAAGGCCAGAGTAATGGACATCATTGATCCTCACTTGCCTGGCGCAGGCGTCTTGTCCGTTGCGGTCATCAGCCCGGACGAGCAAGGCCGCCACGCCGTATTACGCGCTCTGGGCGAGTGCCAGACTAGCCAAATCCAGGAATTCGTTTCCTACCCTCCCAACCTCGACGATGCGCCGCAGACTCTGAATCGCGACTTTGACGTAGTCCTTGTTGACCTGGACAGTGACCCGAAGTACGCCCTTGATCTGGTAAAGAGCATCTGCATCAATGGCTTGGCAACCGTAATGGTTTATTCGGCGCAGGCCGATCCAGACCTGTTGCTCAGATCCATGCATGCGGGCGCTCGCGAGTTTCTCACCCTGCCCTTTAATCCCGGCACCATGGCCGAGGCTCTGGTTCGGGCCTCGGCTTTTCGTAAGGCAATTCGTCCGCCGAAGAAGGCGGACGGCAGGTTACTGGTATTCCTCAGTGCCAAAGGCGGTTCCGGAGTCACCACCCTGGCCTGTAATTTTGCTGTATCGCTGGCCCAGGAATCTGGACAAAAAACACTCTTGATCGATCTCAATCTCCCGCTTGGTGGCGCGACGATCAACCTCGGAATCAAGGCTGAACACTCGATTGTTAACGCTTTTCAGAATCTCATACGGCTCGACTCAAGTTTTCTATCCAGCTTGCTGGAGAAGCATGGCTCCGGGTTATTTGTGCTTGCGGCGCCCAGCGAACTGGCGGCCACTGCGCAATTCTCCGAGGGCGCCGTCGACAAGCTGCTGGAAGTCGCGCGCCGGGACTTTGATTATCTGGTGGTTGACGCCGGATCGAGACTCGACCTGCAACATACGCATCTGTTCGATGAATCCGCCACCATCTACCTGGTCACGCAGGTCGGCCTTGCAGAACTGCGCAACTCAAATCGCCTGATTTCAAGGCTCTCCGCCGCCGGCAGCCCCAAACTCGAAATCGTGATCAACCGATACGACCCTCTTAAACTGGAGATCGCCGAAGAGCATATTACCGAGGCTCTAACAAAGCCGGCTGAGTGGAAGATTCCCAATGACTACGCCGCTGTCCGGCGGATGCAGAGTACAGCAACACCGCTAGTGCAGGACGATTCGGTGATTTCACGTGCGATTCGGCAGATGACCAGAGCGGTTTGCGGCCAGCCAGCTACTACGGAAAAGAAATAGGGGCGCATCCTTTTGGCCACGGGCAAGATGGGGTTGCAGGGCTAAGCCTGAAATGAACGGAAGGGCCGATCTACGGCATCTTCGGTTCCCCGGAAAACAGACCCGGCTGCTCCGTCGCCGCTCCCGGCGCCGTCTGTCTGCGCCCGCCGACGCCAATCAGGCTCACCACCTCTAAAGTTTGGATGGCCTGCCGGGGGACGTAAATTCTCTGGGTATTGGAACGCGTGTCGGGCGGGGTCAGCAGCAGGCCGGCGCCCTCGATCAGCGAACGGTCATTGGCCGCCAGGCCCTCCAGCTCATCCCCGTCGGTCAGCGTCATCCGCAGCCAGAGCCCTGCGGTTCGGGGGCGGGTGGAGAAGCGCTTGCGCAGCAGCCGCTCGGGATTCGCCTGATCGCTTGAAGAGGCTGGGAAGTCGCGCACATAGCAGACCCACTTCACCTGGTCCCAGACGATGCGCAGCACTTTGCCGGTCAGATCCAGGATCTCCAGTTCCGCCGCGTCGTGGCCGAAACTGGCTCCCGCATAGCCCGCGCACCAGTCCCGCGAGAACTTGCGTACAATCACCGGTTTGCGCACGGAGGCCATCGCTCTGGATTGTCGCACAAACCCGGTGCAACTAGCTCTAGCCAAGCGGCTGGATTTGTGTTAATGTACTGCTTTGCTACCCTGCAGATTTTGGCCGTAAGAGGTTCAACATCAGGCACTTGGCAGGGATGAAACGGCGGAAGTGGGGAACGGAATGCCCGACTACATCTATCTCTTGGAAAAGCGGCTCTCTGCCGACCAGCAGTACGCACTGCGTCAGTTGCGCGAGGCAGCCCGTGAAGCCGGAACGATCCTCTTCCTGACCGGCGACGCCGTCCGCGACCTGACCAGTGGTCACGCCGTCCGCGATCTGGAGGTTGCGGTCCATGGAAATGCGCTGAAACTCAAGAAAGCGATTGCAAAACTGGGCGGCAAAGCCTGGGGCGAAGACGAAACCTCTCGCAGCCTTTACCTGTGCTTTCCGGGAACCGTTCGCGTAGATCTCATCAGCACCCACCGAACCGAATACCCCAAGCCAGGCAAACCCGTTTTTCACCCAGCTTCCATCCAGGAGGACCTGCGCCGGCGCGACTTCACGGTAAACTCCATGGCCATTTCGCTCAACGAAGGCTCGTTTGGGCTATTAATGGACCCCTTGAACGGGGCAGCGGATATAGAGGCCCGCACACTGCGCCTGGTCTCCAATTACGGGTTCCTTGAGAACCCCGCGCTGCTGATTCGCGCCACCCGGTACATGGCTCGGTTGGGATGGGAACTCGACCCCAAGACCCAGACTCGCTACGAGAATGCCAAGAGCGAGGGAGTGATCGAATACCTGACGGCTGAGGCGCGAAGCCAGGAGCTGGAGCAGATCGGTCACGAGGAAGACGGGCTGAAAGTGCTGCGGGCTCTGGAAGCTGAGGGCTGGATGAAGGTCCTGTTCCCGGCTTGGACCCAAGCCAAGGCAGACGAGGAGAAGCTGAAGGCCCTGCACGATCTGGCGGTCGAGCTGCTGCTGCAGGGAATCCGTCCCGATATGTCGGCGGCGCAGATGCAACTGCTGACCGCTGGGCTTGCCGCCAGGGAACTGAAAGCGCTGAAGAAATCGATGCTGCGTCCTGGTTTCGTTGAGGAGTGGAACAGCCTGGATTCGCTGGCGGCAGGATTCGCAAAAGCGCTGCTTGCCAAGGGAAATTCCACGCCATCCAAAAACTTCAAGCTTTTCACGAGCTACGACCCGGAAGCGATTCTCTGGCTTGGGTTTACAGGCAAGGATACGGCTGTCCGCGAACGTTATGAGCTGTTCCTAAAGGTCTGGCCGGAAGCCCGTCAGCGCATCCCGCACACCCTGATGCAGGAGATGCGCATCACGCCGGAACTGGCTGCGTACCGCGAGATCGTGCAAGCGGTTTTCCTGGAGCTGATCGACGGCCGGTTGACCACGCCGGAGGAGTTTCGCGCCTTCCTGGAGCCGCATTCGCCTCCGGCGCCGCCGCCGCGGGAGACCATCAAGAGGCCTCGCGCCAAGCGCGGCGCCGAGGCCAAACTGAAAGAGCGGACCTACGATGACGGCGGGGCCGAGGACGGTTTGGACGAGGAAGCGGATGTGGACGATCTTGGCGGCGATGAGGAGATAGATCTGGGCCTGAGCCTTCCCAAGGTTGAGCTGAACTCGGAGATCGCGGAGGAATCTGAACCCGCTGAGAATGAACTGGAGGCTGAGGAGTCCGAACGGGTTCCCGTCCCCGTGACGAGAGCCTCCAAAGAATCTAAAGAACCTGAACCGGCAAAGAAGACTCCTGCGCCGGCGCCCGTAAAGGTTGAAACGCCAGCGCCAGTAAAAGCTGAGAAGCCGGCCGCGAAGCCAATTGCGCCCAAACCGGAAAAGGCAGAGAAGCCCCAGCCGGTATCCAAGCCGGCGCCAGCACCCAAGGCGGAGTCGAAGCCCGTGCCTCAAGTGAAGTCAGCCGGGGCTGTAGCGAAGCCTCAAGCCTCTTCGGCGACGGCAAAGCCCGTGCACGCACCGGCGCCGGCCAAAGCCAAGCCTGCTCCCGCCGTGAAAAAGACTGCGCCTGCCCGGGTTGCGTCCAAGGGGAGCAAGGCAGCGAAGGTTGTCGCCGCCGTACCGCCCGCCACGAAGGCTGTGGCTCAAGTGCCGGTCAAGTCTCAGGCCAAAGCTCCGGTCAAGGTTGCAGTGAAAGTGCCTGCCAAGGCTCCGGTCAAGGCGCCGGCCAAGACTGCGGTCAAAGCTTCGGCGAAACCTCCAGTCAAGACCCCCGCCAAGCCTCCGGTGAAGGCGCCGCCCAAGCCTCATGTGAAGGTTGCTGCCAAGGCGCCGGCCAGGGCTCAGCGGAAGGTGACTACCAAGGCTCCGGCCAGGGCTCAGGGGAAGGTGACTGCCAAGGCTCCGGCCAAGGCTTCGGTGGTCAAGTCCGTGCCTGCAAAGGGAAAGCCGGCTCCCGCGGCGGCCTCCAAGGCAGGCAAGGTTTCGCATGCGGCCAAGCCCTCAAAACCGGCGGCGAAAAAGCCCGCACCCAAGCCGGCAAAGAAGCGCTAGTGTAGTCCGCCACACAGATGGTCATTTATTCAGGACTGTGCGAGCGCGGGTGACTTTTTCCAAGATGTCTGTGGCCTTGGCGGTCCAGATGAAGGGTTTGGGGTTCTGATTGTGGCCGTCGAT
>Ga0224558_1001425_pt1 | contig 25060 bp, 20 predicted proteins | sample 714S32024metaG_FD_180682 | JGI IMG/M metagenome (GOLD analysis project Ga0224558, IMG submission 180682) | Peat soil microbial communities from Stordalen Mire, Sweden - 717 S3 20-24 | ecosystem: Environmental > Terrestrial > Soil > Wetlands > Peat | place: Sweden: Norrbotten County, Stordalen... | reverse complement strand
GTTTCGTCAACAGACCACCCTCCCCACCGCTTCTTCCCGAAGCGGCGTGGATCAACGAGCCGGTGCCAAAGGAGCCCGCGCAGATCTCATGAAATGAACGTGTCTCAGCCGGCTTGACAGGTTCCGGAACGCTTGCTTGAAATGGTGAGCAGCGCGTGCGGCAGGAAGTACGGCTCCGACCGGCGCCTCGATGCCGCAGACCGGTGGCTTCCCGAGCGCCTGAGGCTTAGGCCTCAGTCAGAGCCGACGTGTTCCGTAGGGACACGGAGGGACACGAGCAGACGGTGCGGGCGCCTTGCGAGCGTGCCGTCTGCGTCGGTCGTTCTCTACGTCGACGCGCGCGTGAACAACCCGAGCACTTGACGACGACGGGCGACAGCAGGGAGTACCTCTCGCCCCGCCGTGATGGGCCATGATGGAAACCCGGTGAACGACTTTCTCGTCGTCTGACTGGACTCCATCGACAAGCGTCTCCTGGAGTATCCCGAACAGGATGACGAGGTGCACGGCCCCCTGCTTCCCTCGCAAGGCGACCCCGGGGGTCGTGCACCACAGAGGGTCTCCTTCGCCGAAGTCGAGCCCTTGAAGTTCGTGCTGCCGCCGTATGTGGCGACGAGACGGTAGGTGCCCGCCTTGAGCTTCTTGGCGGACAACCTGCACGAGCGCTTGGCCGAGGACAGCGAGATCACGCACAGCGTCGTCGTGGACTGCTTCACCGTCACCGTCCCCGTGGGCGTCGAGCCCGAATACTGCGGCGACACGGTGACCGAGAGGTTCAGGACCTGTTCGTGTCCGTAGATGACCTTCCTTGCCGACAAATTGAGGGCGGTCCTGGACACTGCCTTGGCGACGGTGAGGGTCTCCTTGGCCGAAGCCGAACCGGCGAAGTCGGTGCTCCCACCGTAGGTGGCGACGAGTCGGTAGGTACGTACCGGAAGCTTCTTGGCCGACAGCGTGCACGATCCCTTGCCGGACGACAACGTGATCACACACAGCGTCGTCGTGGACTCCTTCACGGTCACCGTGCCGGTGGGCGTCGAGCCCGAGTACTGCGGCGATACGGTGACCGAGAGGTTCAGGACCTGTTCGTGTCCGTAGATGACCTTCCTCGCGGCCAGCTTGAGGGCGGTGACCGGCGGTGAGTAGGTGAACGCTTCAGAAGGGTCCACAGCAGCGCAGAAGCTCGGCTTGGGGCACGAGCTGAGGACGGGTGCCTCGTAAGGGGTCGATCAGCGTCCCCTGTGACCAAGCGGATGCAGTGCCGGCGGCCGCCGAAGCTGCCGCCGGCGACAGAAGCCGGGCAGCGAGTGTTGCCAAGGTCGCAGCGAACAGCAGCACAACGGCAACGAACAGACGAATGACGGCTAGTTTCGACATCCCGCCTCCTCGTGACTTGGAACTTCGATGAACGAGAGCCAGGTGACCGCCTCGTCCCACGCCGCCACCGCGACGACTGGTGATGTGCGGAGCTCGCTGATACATGCTGTCAACCGGCGCGTCGCTCCCATGGAGCTGAGCGGCGAGGCGTAGGCCTGCTTGGCCCAGATGAGGCCGGATGGCTTGCCCGGCTCAAGTGCAGGCCAAGAGACGGCTCGCACGAGTTGGGGATCGGCGGTTGACGCGCGTACCACGTGCCATCCGATGCCCGCCACCGGTCGAGCCTTCTGGCCGTGTCGTCGATCTGGCGCGGGTCCCTCCCGGGGCGGACCGGCTTTCGTGGTGTCGATCTGTTCGTGTCTGTCCCCGACCGCCTGTGGGACTGACTGGATAGGTACCTGCTGCTCAGCGAAACTCTGGCATGGACGACGCCCTGGCTCCAACCAGCGATCCCAGCGATGTCGAGGCCCGCCTGGCCATGCCGCTGGCCGAGGCAATGCTCACTCAGCGGGCGGTCCGCCGGGTCGAGCCTGGCCCGGTCGACGACCGCATCGTGCTGCGATGTTTGGAGCTGGCCCTGGAAGCGCCGACCGCCTCGAACGGCCAGAGCTGGGAGTTCGTGGTCGTGAAGGACCGCGCTGTGAAGGCTTCGCTGGCGGCCCAGTACCGGCGGGCGTGGAGACTGTACGGCGAGCTTGGCCGGCTGGTCAAGACCGACGAGCAAACGGCCAAGATCCTGAAGTCGGTCCACTGGCAGGTCGAGCACTTCGAGGAGATCCCAGTTCTTGTCGTGTGCTGCCTGCGAAGCCGTGCCCGAGTGCCTCTCGTCCCCAAGCCTCCGGTCGTCGTGTCGAGCCACTACGGGTCGGTGTACCCCAGCGTCCAGAACCTCCTGCTGGCGGCGAGGTCCGTCGGCCTCGGCGGTGCGCTCATCACCCTGCCGCTGTGGTCCAACACCGTGGCGCGCCGGATCCTCAAGCTGCCCTTGAACGTGGAGCCGTGCTGCATCGTGACCCTCGGCTGGCCGAAGGGCCGCTACGGCCGCAAGGCTCGCAAGCCGATCGGCACGGTCGTCCACCTCGACCGGTACGACCACCAGCCGTGGCGTGGCCAAGCGCCGGCCTGATCCCCCAGGTTGCCGAGGGAGCACCATCTGCTGGATCCGGGTGGAGTGCTCCCGACATCGGGCCAAGCCGCAACGGTCGAGGGCGGCCTCACCAGCGCAGGCGCGTGGACCGACCCGTCGCAAGACAGAGGTCCGGCGGCCCAACCGGCAGCTGTGCGTACTGGTCTGAACTCGCCATGACGGCCACTCAAGAGGCTCGGTCTCCCTTGTGAGACCAGAGCCTCCGGTGAACCCAGGGCGATTCACGGAGCATCCGCAAGACCTGCTGACACCGTCATCTACAGTCACTGCAGCTATCGACAAGAGGAGAGAGGAATCATGACGAGACGGTGGGCAGTGGTCTCATTCGCGGGCGTCCTTGCGGCGTTTTCATGCATCGCTGTTTCCTCGGCGCCTTCCAACGCGCAGGCGACCGCCCCATCCGGGCTTGCCGTGCTGCATGTGAGCGCGAGCCCACCGCCTCCAGCAAACTCACTCGCGCTCGGACCCCTGTCTTCCTCGGCGGATGTTCACCTCGACGTCACGCTGAAACTGCCAGACCCGTCGGCCGTGACCTCCTTCATCGCGTCTTTGTCCGACCGGCACTCGGCGAACTTCCACCACTTCCTCCGCCCAGGCCAGTTCGGTCGCCTCTTCGGGCCCTCGCTGTCGGAAGTGGCCGCAGTCGACGCCGTGCTCCGCTCCGACGGACTCCACCCAGGACAGGCGACATCGGACCGGCTCTCGATCCCGGTGACCGCCTCGGCGTCAACCCTCGCCCGCGCCCTTCACGTCAGTCTCGTGCGCTACCGGCTGCCCAGCGGGCGTGCCGCGTTCACGACCACGTCGCCGCCGAGCATCTCGGCCGCCGTGGCCCCGGATGTCGAGGGAGTCGTCGGCCTCAGTGATGTCTTTCTACCCCAGAGCTTGACTGCTCGCCCCGTGCGCGCGGTTCACTCGGCGGGAAGGCTCGGGGTTCACAGGGCCACGGTGGGTCCGCAGCCGTGTTCCACCATTGCTGACGACGCCATGACGGCCGACGAGTTGGCGTCCTACTACGGCATGACGCCGCTGTACTCCCTCGGTGACTTCGGCCAAGGTGTCAGGCTCGCCATAGTCGAGCTCGAGCCGGACTCGCCGCCCGACATCGCCGGGTACCAGGCCTGTTATGGGACGAATGCCACCGTGAACTATCACCTGGTCGATGGCGGCTCCGGTTCTGGTTCTGGCAGCACTGACGAGGCGGCGCTCGACATCGAGGACGTCATCGGCCTTGCTCCTGAGGCGACGATCGACGTCTATCAGGCGCCGAACACAGACGTGGACGACGTCTACTCGACCATCGTCGACAGCGACACCGATCAGGTCGTCTCGACGTCCTGGGGTCTTTGCGAGCCGGAAAGCGACCCGTCGTCCATCACCTATGAGCAGAGCCTCTTCTACCAGGCCGCTACGCAGGGCCAGACCGTCCTCGCTGCTGCCGGGGACGACGGCTCGACAGGTTGTCAGCACACCAACGAGGAGCCAGAAGATGAGCTGGCTGTCCTTGATCCGGCAAGCCAACCCTACGTCGTGGGCGTGGGAGGAACGGCAGTGGACCCGGCCACGCAGACCGAGGTCGTATGGAACAACTCCACTGCGACCAACGGAGCACACACCACTGGCGGGGGCGGGCTGTCCTCCGTATGGTGCATGCCGTCCTACCAGGACCAGTCGGGCATACCGGGGCTCATCGGCCCCTACTCCGTGGATGACCCAGCCGGCTGCGGGACGACAACGCCGTACCCGCGCCAAGTCCCCGACGTGAGCGGCGACGCGGTCGACTACCTCATCTACTGGAATGGCTCCTGGTGGGACAGCGGGGGCACGAGCGCTGCCGCGCCGTTGTGGGCCGCGCTTGCCGCCCTCGTCGATTCCTCCCCGTTCTGTAGCAACTACAGCTCGGGAGACGCCGGAGCGCGGCCCCAGGCTCTTTACGACATCGCACATTGGGGCTCGCCCTATTACGGTCTCGCCTTCAAAGACATCACGACGGGCAACAATGACGACCTGGCCTCGGGCTACGTCCCCACTGGCCTCTACCCCGCGACGAAGGGCTATGACCTGGCAAGCGGGTTGGGGACGCCCTTGCTTGCCTATCCCGGCAACTACGTCCCCGGGCTGGCCGCTCAGGTGTGCTTTGCATACGGCACCAAGCTCCAGACGACGACCATCACAGGTGTCTCGCCGAAGGAGGGTCCGAGCAGCGGCTCGATCCCGGTGACCATCACCGGTTCGGGCTTCCTTCCGATCCCAGGAGCGGACCGGCTCGAGGTCGGTACGAAGTGGGTCACTGTTTCCTGCACGACCACGGTTCGCTGCACCGGCACCCTCCCGGCGACCAAGGTGGGGACGGACAACCTCGTGATGTCGGTCGAGGGCCTGACGCTCAGTCCGCTCGCCGTGCCTGATCGGTTCACCTTCGTGGCCGCAGCACCGACGATCAGCAACCTCACACCCGCCAGCGGGCCCACCAAGGGCGGCACGAAGGTGACGATCAGGGGAAGTGGCTTTGTCGGGACATTGACGGTGCACTTCGGGACGAGGCCGGCCAAGCTGTTCCGTGTGGTCTCCTCGTCTGAGATCGTCGTCATCGCGCCGCCTGGTTCGGGCACCGCCTACGTCACGGTGTCCGCAGCCGGGGTCTCCAGTCGGACAACAGCCCCGGGCAGGTACACCTTCGTGGCTGCACCGACGATCAGCAACCTCACGCCGACGGTCGGGCCCACCAAGGGCGGCACGAAGGTGACGATCTGGGGAAGCGGCTTCGTCGGGACATTGACGGTGCACTTCGGGACGAGGCCGGCCAAGCTGTTCCGTGTCGTCTCCTCATCTGAGATCGTCGTCATCGCGCCGCCCGGCTCGGGCACCGTCTACGTCACGGTGTCCGCATCCGGGGTCTCCAGCAGGACAACGGCCGCGGGCAGGTACACCTTCGTGGCAGCACCGACGATCAGCAACCTCACACCCGCCAGCGGGCCCACCAAGGGCGGCACGAAGGTGACGATCAGGGGAAGTGGCTTTGTCGGGACATTGACGGTGCACTTCGGGACGAGGCCGGCCAAGCTGTTCCGTGTCGTCTCCTCATCTGAGATCGTCGTCATCGCGCCGCCCGGCTCGGGCACCGTCTACGTCACGGTGTCCGCATCCGGGGTCTCCAGTCGGAAGGTCACCGCCGGCAAGTATCACTACTGATCGCTCCTCCGACGACGAGGAGCGATTGCACGAGTGTCATCGCCCTCGGTCTCGCGTTGGCACGGCCCGGTGCGTCCCCAGGTCGACGTACTCGCCGGGCATCTCGCGTAACCCGAGATGCCCGGCGAGGATTGCCGGCCGGATCAGCCCGGCGTTTGCCACCGCGTGGTCGTCGTCGAAGGTCGCCAGATCCGGTCCAAGCCGTGCGGAGATGAGCGCATCAAACAGGTGCCTTCCGCTCGGGGACGGGGGCTGGTCTGTCAACGACCATTTTCCCTTGTCGGAAGGCACTCTTTGCGGATGCTCAGGCGAGGACAAGTCTCGAAGGCCTTATTGTTCGGTGGATCCAGGGCAAGGCTGAGCGCAACTCCCTGAAACAACGTGTGGTCGGTGCTGCCCCCGGGTGGCCTGAGCCAATGCCCCGGCGCCGATTCCGATCACGAATAACACGGCCATGACGAACATGGCGACGAGTTGGCGGACCCTGCCAGTTATGCCGCCCGCAACGAGTACAGGATCGTCCGAGTGACCATGCCGTGCCCGGCAAGCCCGATCTCTACGTCGAGTGGCATTGCACGGCCTGGAACGACGACGAGCAGGTCGAGGATGTCGAAGGGCTGCGAGGCATTCACGTAGGCGACAACGCCGTTGAGCCTGATCGCCGTGTCGAGGCGCGAGGGAGACGGGGTCGGCACCTGAGCGCTGCCAGCATCGACCTGAACGCCGTTGCCTGGGGCATACTCCTGGAACGGGCCGGGCGGGCAGCTGCCCGTATAGGCAGTCCGGTCGGTGTCGAGGTCGACAACCGGCCTGTCCGGCTCGATGACCACGTTCCGGGAGGAGTACCTGACCACCTGTCGCCCGCCGAGGGCAACAAAGCTCCTACAAGACGAGAACATGTCGGTCCGCTGCACCGGCCAGGTCGCCGGCGTGGCGAAGCGAACTCCGTCGAATGCGTGCCAGCGCCATGTCCTAGGAGTCCGCAGAGCACCTTCCGACAAGACCGCCGCCCTCGGTGAAAGCGACAGCGTGTCAAGAACTCGGCGACCGAGCGGCCCGCTCGTCGTGATGATCACTCTGAGATCCTGTGCGAGGTAGCGAATAGTCGTGACCCGTGCGCCGCGACTCAGCACGTACAGGGCGATGCCGTGGATCACGACGCTTGGTCCGGCTGGCAGATGGTAGGTGCCCAGTTCTGGACCAACGGTCACTATCGACTTCGGTGGCGCCGGCCGTTGAGCCGGAGTCTCGAACCCGACAGCACCGCACCATGCCGGACCCTCGGGCGGTTGAACCACGAGCAGCCCCGGTGGGGTCGTTCCGCAGCCTGACCCTCCGTAACTGACCCACCATGTCGGCGGCACCGACACCTGCGCATCGCCGTAGTCGACCGGCACCCATCCATCTGGTGTGGCCGAGAGGTCGACCGCTGGGAGCGGCTCGGTCGAAGCTGGCGCCGTCGTGGTGGTTGTAGGCCCCGTTTCGGAGCTAGTGCACGCGGCGAGGGTCAGCACAACAACCACTATCGCGAGAGCGCGCAGTCTCACTACCGTCATGCTCCCACGAAGCGGGAACTGGACGGGTTCGCGTATCGGACGTGAGCGTTGCTGCATGCACAACGACGTCCGGGATGCAAGAAGACGGCGGGACCGGCGCCCGAACAGACACGTTCAGGTGGTGCTGATCCGGCTCTTCGCGTCGAGGTGGGGAGTGTTGTCTCTCGGGTGCCGGTGCGGTCCGAGGTCACAGGCCCACCTGGCCATCGGCATCCGCTCGTGCAAGACAGCCCGGGCGAACATGTCAAGATGACCGCATGACCACCGTCGAAGTCCTTGAATTCCCAGACGCCTCGACGTTCGCGTGAGCGGGCCGCCAGATGGCCTACCGTTCACCTACCATCACGGGACACCTGGTGCCGCCACACCGATCCGAGCCATCGAAAGAGTCGCTCACGAGCGAAGGCTGCGCCTCGTCACGACCTCGCGACCTGGGTACGGGGACTCGAGCCGTCAAGCGGGCCGCAGCGTCGTCGATGTCGTGGCGGACACCAAGGCGGTGCTCGCCGCGATCGGCGCCGAGCGATGCGTGGTCGGTGGATGGTCCGGTGGTGGTCCTCACGCGCTCGCGTGCGCGGCGAGGCTCGACGAGGCCGCGGCAGTGCTGTTGATCGCCAGTGTTGCCCCCTGCGATGCCGACGGTCTCGACTGGATGGCTGGCATGGGCGAGGAGAACCTGACCGAGTTCGGGGCTGGGATCCAGGGTGAGGGGCGGTTGCGACCCTACCTTAGGCAAATGCGGGAACACCTGAACGAAGTCACAGCAGCCGGCATCGTGACGTCACTCGGGTCGGTGCTGCCCGAGGTGGACAGAGCCGTGCTGACCGACGAGTTCGGGGAGGACATGGCTTCCGCCTTCCACGAGGCCATGCGGATCGGCGTAGACGGGTGGCTCGACGATGACCTGGCATTCGTCAAACCCTGGGGCTTCGCTCTAGGTGAGGTTTCGATCCCGACCATGATCTGGCAAGGGAGCGCCGACTTGATGGTGCCGTTCGCCCATGGCCAGTGGCTTTCCTCGCAGCTTCCTCACGCCTCGGTCCATCTCGAGCCGGGCGAGGGTCATCTTTCGATCGGCCTGGGCGCGATCGATCGGATGTTGGACGAGCTGGTCGAAGCTCACTGTTCAAGCTGATCGGCTCGCCTTGGTGTTGGTCCGGCACAGCACCGGGAACAGCGCGGTATCGAGAAGTTCTTGTTGCTCGACGAAAGCGGCAAGCACCTCTCGCGTAGCTTCACCAGCTTCGACAGTTATGCCGACCTGCGAGCTCCTCCACATCGGCGAGGTGACATAGCCAACCGCCAATAGACGCCAGTCGCCTCCATCGCCACGGTCGTGACCGCTGCATCGGAGAGAGAGACCGCGAGCTCACCGAGGCCCTTTCGGGTCGTGGCGACAGTCGGAGGTCCTCCACGGTCCCTGCGTCAGACCAATGGCGCGCTCGCAGCTGCAAGGAGAAACTGGGCGACCATACCCGACGGCCACCACCAGCATTTCATCGGGCGTGGGCGGCCGCCAGGTCATGGGGACTAATGTGAATGTGTCAGCAAACTTGGCACTTCACCAGTCGTCACGGTGGCCGCAGGGAGTTCGGCGGTCACCTGGCTCTTGTTCATCGAAGTGCCGAACCATGAGGAGGCGGGATGCTGAAACCAGCTGCCGTTCGTCTGTTCGCTGCCGCTCTGCTGCTGTTTGCCGTGACCTCGGCGATGTTCGCCGCCGAGCTTCCGTCGGCGGCTGCTTCGCCGGACTCCAACGCCGCGGCCGGATGGTCACATGGGACACTGATCGACGCCTTACAGGGACAGCCGACTTCAATCTCCTGCCCGTCGGCGAAATTGTGCACCGCGGTGGACGTCAATGGGAACGTCCTCACCTACAACGGCAGCTCATGGTCGTCGCCTAGAAGCATCGACCCAAACGGGGACGGCCTGCAGTCCGTCTCGTGCCCGACGGCGAGCTTCTGCGCCACGGTGGACATCAGCGGCGACGTCCTCACCTACAACGGCAGCTCGTGGTCGTCGCCCAAGAGCATCGACCCAAGCGGGGAAGGCCTGCGCTCCGTCTCCTGCCCGTCGGCGAAATTCTGCACCGCGGTGGACGTCAGCGGCAACGCCCTCACCTACAACGGCAGCTCATGGTCGTCACATAAGAGCATCGACCAGGGCGGGACCGGCCTGGAGTCCGTCTCGTGCCCGACGGCGAGCTTCTGCGCCTCCGTGGACCTGTCCGGCTACGTCGTCACCTACAACGGCAGCTCGTGGTCGTCGCCCAAGAGCATCGACGCGAACTGGCTGAGCTCCGTCTCGTGTCCGACGGCGAGCTTCTGCACCGCGGTGGACGTCAGCGGCAACGCCCTCACCTACAACGGCAGCTCATGGTCGTCACATAAGAGCATCGACCAGGGCAGGACCGGCCTGGAGTCCGTCTCGTGCCCGACGGCGAGCTTCTGCGCCGTGGTGGACGGCAGCGGCCGCATCCTCACCTACGACGGCAGCTCGTGGTCGTCGCCCAAGAGCATCGACGCGAACTGGCTGAGCTCCGTCTCGTGTCCGACGGCGAGCTTCTGCGCCGCGGTGGACGAGAGCGGCTACGCCCTCACCTACGACGGGGGCTCCTGGTCATCACCCAAGAGCATCGACCCCAACGAGGGCAGCCTGGAGTCCGTCTCGTGCCCGACGACGAGCTTCTGCGCTGCAGTGGACGGCTACGGCGATGTCCTCACCTGGAACGGCGGCTCGTGGTCGTCGCCCAAGAACATCGACGCGGGGAACGCCCTGCGGTCCGTCTCCTGCCCGACGAGGAGCTTCTGTGTAGCGGTGGACGGCAGCGGCCACGCCCTCGCCTACAACGGCAGTTCGTGGTCGTCACCCAAGAAGATAGGTCGAGCGGGTCCCCAGCAGGGGGGGTTGCAGTCCGTTTCCTGCGCGTCGGCGAGCTTCTGCGCCGCAGTGGACGACAGCGGCGACGTCCTCACCTACAACGGCAGCTCGTGGTCGTCGCCTAAGAGCATCGGCACGAACGCGTTCGACCTGACCGTCTCTTGCCCGACCGCGAGCTTCTGCGCCGCAGTGGACTACAGCGGCAACGTCCTCACCTACAACGGCAGCTCGTGGTCGTCGCCCAAGAGCATCGACACCAAAGGTCCGCGGTCCATCTCCTGTCCGACGAGGAGCTTCTGTGCAGCGGTGGACGCCAGCGGCAACGTCCTCACCTACAACGGCAGCTCGTGGTCGTCGCCCAAGAGCATCGACGCAGGGAGAGGTCTGTACTCCGTCTCGTGCCCGACGAGCAGCTTCTGTGTAGCGGTGGACGGCAGAGGCAACGTCCTCACCTACGGCGGCAGCTCATGGTCGTCGCCTGAGAGCATCGACCGCAACGAGGGCGGCCTGCAGTCCGTCTCGTGCCCGACGGCGAGCTTCTGCGCCGCGGTGGACTTCCAGGGATATGCGTTCACCTACCCACTACCGGCCACCTCCAAGACTGCCCTCAACCCATCGGCCACCAAGGTGACCTACGGACACGAGCAGGTCTTGCACCTGTCGGTTACCGTCTCGTCTGCTTACTCGGGCTCGCCGCCCACGGGGACGGTGACGGTCAAGCAGTCCACGACCACGTTGTGTGTGATCACGCTCTCCTCAGCCAAAGGATCGTGCACGCTGTCGGCCGAAAAGCTTCCGGCGGGTACCTACGGCCTCGTCGCCACCTATGGGGGGAGCGCGGACTTCAAGGGCTCGACTTCGGCGAAGAAGACCCTCACGGTCGCGAAGGCAACATCCAAGACCGCTCTCAAGCTGTCTGCGACGAAGGTCACCTACGGACACGAGCAGGTCCTGATCCTCTCAGTCACCGTCTCGCCCGAGTTCGCCGGCTCGACTCCGACCGGGACGGTGACGATCAAGGAATCCACGACGACGCTTTGCGCGATCTCGCTCTCGGGAGCAAAGGGCTCGTGCACACTGTCGGCGAAGAAGCTTCCGGTGGGTGCCTACAGCCTCGTCGCCACCTACGGCGGCAGTGCGAACTTCAAGGGCTCGACTTCGGCCAAGGAGACGCTCACTGTCGCCAAGTGATCCTGCTGTCCAACACGAAGAGGGGCGGGCTTCGGCTCGCCCCTCTTTTTCTTCTTGACATCCTCGGAGCGCTGCGACGAGAACATGGGAAGGATCTACACGCGCCTCGAGGTCCAGGCCCGAATCAGGGTCGTGGCGAAGGGCTGGGGCTGGTCGGTGAGGAGACTCCCTTAACGAACAAATCGACAGGTCGTGAAGCGCCCTGCGACCTCTCAAGGGAGGCGATGAGAGCACGGACTTCACGAAGGGTCAAGGGCTCCACCGGATATAGCGAACCGGGGTCAGGACGACTGGATCCCCCAAGATCAAACAAGTCTTTCCGTCGGGTTCGCACGGGCTGATATTACGATCAGGGCGGCCGCGTGGCGGGGATACTCACTCTGCAACGACTGTTTGAGGGCGCCGTTCGAATGGGCGCGGCCCCGATCCCAAGCCGACGACTTGCAACTGGCAGGAGCACCTCCCGGCCCGCGGTGACGGGTCACGATCGACCTGTGAACGACTTGCGGCCACATTCCTGAACTCGATCGACGTGCGGCTCCTGTAGTACCTCGATGATGAGGACGAGCTGAAGCCCGATGCCGTCCAACGCCTTGAGTTCTGCACGACAGCGAGGTCGTCGTGCTCGGGCTCACACGACGCGACGGCACCTGGGTGCTTGCCGGCACGTAGTGGGTCCCCGGGAGCGTCCCAAGGAGGGAACGACACCTGCGGTCGAAAGACCTACCAGCGCGGCCGGTTCACACCCTCAACCCCGGCTCTTCGGTGCGGGCTTACCCCCGAGGACCCGATGCCAACGCTACGCCACGGCCGCATCAGCCGAAAGGGGCTCTGTCCAACAGCGCCCTTAGCCCAACTCGCGGACCGCGGCTTCCAGGTCAGCGGTGTCGGCCCCCCGCTCCCGCAGGTCGTCGACGTTGATGACCACGTTGGCGAGAGCGCCGTCCCGCGCCGCGTTCAACAGGGCCAGCGCGGTGGTCCAGTCGCTCTTCATGAACGGCCGGACCCGGTCGGCCAACTCCCGCAGCTCCCTGGCGCAGGTCCAGGCGAGCCGCGCCGTGTCGAGCGGCACCTCCGCGGCGTACCGGATGGCGGCCGTCCAGGCCTGCTCCGCCTCCGGCCCGGGCTGGCTCTTCGCCGCCCGGCGCGCCACGACGGTGTCGGCGTAGGCCTGCGCGTCCTGTTCGACCAGGCCAAGAAAGCGGCTCCGGGCGGCTGTGAGCCGTTCCCAGGCCGCGGCCGGCACCAGATCGTCGGCGACGTCCAAGTAGGCGGTCACCATCTCGCCGAGGGCGGCGCCCAGGGCGCCGGTGGCGGCAGCCGCGCTCCCGCCACCGGGCGTGGGTGCGCGCGCGGCAAGCCGGGCAGTGAAATCGGAGAAGGACTCCGCCGACGGCTGCGCGCCCCGCACCTTGCGCTCGAGGACGGCGCTGCGGTCGAAGCTGTTGAGCTGCAGGTAGTACTCAGCTGCATCGAACAGAGCGTCCTCGGGCACCAGGCCTACGATCTCGGTCTCCTCCACCCCCACTCCGAAACGGGCCGCCTCCCGTCGCACCGCCTCGACGGCGCGGTGGATCGGGGTCCGTCGGTAGTCGGTCAGGTTGATGGAGACCTGGGCGCGCTGCCGCTCGCGGATGTCGAAGCCCAGCGCCTTGACCTCGGCCAGGCCGCCGTCGCGGCCGCGGACGGCGCTTGCCACCCGCTTGGCCACCGCGACGTCGGGGGTGGTCAGGTAGGCGTTGTACGCGATGAGCACCGGCCGGGCGCCGACGGCCACGACGCCTGCGGTCGGATGCACACGCGGCTCGCCGATGTCTGGGTGCCGGGCGGGGTCGGTCCCGATGGCGTCCCTGATGCCTTCGAACTGCCCGGCACGCACCCTCGCAAGATCCTGGCGCTCCGGCAGCCGAGCGGCCTGGCCGTACAGGTAGACGGGGATTTGCAGCTCCTCCCACACCCGGGTGCCGAGCCCGACGGCGAGATCGATCGCCTGCTCGGTGGTGGCGTCGCCCAGCGGCACGAAGGGGACCACGTCGGTGGCGCCCATCCGTGGATGCTCGCCCTGGTGGTTCGTGAGGTCGATGAGAGTCGTCGCCACCCGCATCATGCGCAGTACCGCATCCACGAGCGCCGGCCCCTCGCCGACGAGCGTGACCACACAGCGGTTGTGGTCGGCGTTCTGTTCGACGTCGACCAGCGCCACCCCTGGTCTATCCTGCGCCTCGGCCACGATGAGGGCGATCTTCGTCTCGTCCCGGCCTTCTGAGAAGTTGGGTACGCACTCGAACCAGTTCACGCGGAACCTCCAGGATGTGCTGCTACTCCGACAGCGGCGAGACTAGTCGGGCGTCTTCGTCGAACCCGAGGAGTCGCTGTTCTTCTTCGATGACCACCTCGGGCCGTCCCGTTTGCCCGGCGCGCCGGCCGAACAGTCAACGAGGCGGTGAAGCAAGAGCGGTCAGACGCTCCTACACGGCATCAGAACCAGTGAAAGTACGGATGGCCGAACCGCCACATGATGACGACGACCCTGCCGACGACGTACGAGGCTGGCACTGTGCCCCAGCGTCGGCTGTCGACAGAGTTTCCGCGGCAATCACCCATGACGAAGTAATGACCAGGGGCGATCTTCGTAGTCGGGATGTTCTCGGCGGACTCCACGCACGATGAGGTCAGGGCCGGTAGCCACGGCTCCTTGAGAGGCTTTCCGTCGATGAGGACCGTAGCGCCGCGCGAGGAGATGGTCTCTTCCGGCAGCCCAATGACCCGTTTGACGAGGTGGGAGTCTGTGGTGGTGGTGTCGCCCGGGGTACGACGGAACACGATGATGTCGCCTCGATGAATCGTGTAGCCGATCTTCACAGCGATGATGCGATCGCCGATCTGCAGCGTCGGCACCATCGAGCCGGTGGGCACGAAAAACGACTGCACTACGAACACCCTCAGCCCTGCCGCGATGAGCATCGCGAACAGGACGATCACCAACCATTCGAGCAGTTGACGCCCCCAAGCCCCCTTTCGCACAGGCACGCTGGTGGTCGGCAGTGGCGCTGGCACTCGAGGCTCGTCCGAATCGGTCACGGTCTGCGCAGCTTAAGTCACGATCCACCGTCCGACCCCGGTGAGGTGACCGTCGTGTCCTGAGCTGCAGAGTTCTGGCGGCATTGCCACTGCCGGAAGGCCCGTTCCGAGGCGCGGGCGTGTTCGTCCCGCCTAGCACCGATGGTCTTCGTGCTGGAGGTCGCCGGGCACGCCACAAGCGATCTCGGTGGCAGCTGGCTCAGGTCCGGAGCGCGCAGAGGCGCCCGAAGCAGGCAGTCCATTGCGCGGCCCACGGCCAGTTCGTCGGCAGTGGAGCTGGCGCCGTCGTGCACGGCGCGTGATGCGACCCGGAAGGCTCAAGAACTGTCGCCGGATCGTCTTGGCTACGAGCAGGCCGCGGATCTCGAGCCCGAGCGTGGCGAGCCAGCGGATGAGGTTGTGGGCGATCGTGGCGCACACCGCCCAGGCGCCATTGGCACCAAAGCGCCCAGAGGGGCAGTGCGAAAGTCCCGATCCTTGTTTCAAGTCTCTGATCGCGAGCTCGACGACCGCATGGCGCCGGTGGTCTGCGCCGAGGTGGCCGACGGGCAGCCGGGCGCCTTTCTAACCCAGCACCCGGCCCGCACGTACGACGGTGGCAACGAGGGCGACTCCGGGACGGTAGGCGAGATGCGCTGCCGTCGGCGCGTTCAACACGACGAGGTCGCCGCGTGAGCCTGGGGTGAGGGCGCCGATCTCCTCGCGCCTCAGAGCTCGTGCACCTCCGGCGGTGGCAGCAAAGAGCGCCTCGTCGGGCGTCATGTGCATTTCCCGTACAGCCAGGGCGATGACGAACGGCATGCTCGTCGTGTAGCTCGTTCCCGGATTGCAATCGGTCGCGAGCGCGACCGTGACACCGGAGTCGAGCAAACGGCGCGCATCCGGGTACGGCGACCGCGTGGAGAACTCGGCCCCGGGAAGGAGGGTCGCCACCGTGTCAGATCCGGCAAGTGCGTCGACGTCGGCCCCATCGAGATGAGTGCAGTGGTCGGCGGAGGCGGCGCCCATCTCGACGGCGAGCTGGACCCCCGGGCCGCAAGACAGCTGGTTTGCGTGCACCCGAAGGCCGAGCCCGTGGTCGAGCCCCGCTTGCAGGATCTCCCTGGCTGCGTCAGGGCCGAAAACTCCCTCTTCACAGAAGACGTCGCACCACCGGGCCTTCGGCGCGCAGGCTTCGAGCATCGGGCCGGTGACGAGCGCGACGTACTCCTGCTCGCTACCGCGGTACTCAGGCGCCACGACGTGCGCGCCGAGAAAAGTGACCTCCTCGGCGATCGTCCCGGCAACCTCGAGGCATCGCGACTCGTCTGCGACCGTCAGGCCATAACCCGACTTGGTCTCGAGCGTCGTCGTGCCCTGAGCCTCGGCCTCTCGCGCCAGCTTGGCGGCCGACTCCATGAGCACACCTTGGGGAGCGGAGCGTGTGGCTGCGACGGTCGCCGATATCCCCCCGGTGTCGTAGCGCGTTCCCGCCATTCTCGCCGTGAACTCCTCGACACGGTCGCCGGCGAAGACGAGGTGCGTGTGCGAGTCCACGAATCCGGGAACCACGCATCGCCCGGCCGCGTCCAGCATTTCGTCGGCCGCCGGCGAGGTTCTGGCTCCTCCGATCCAGGCCACCGTGCCGTCTTCGACGACAAGGTCGACATCACGCAACACGCCGAGGGCTCCCTCCCCGAGCTCGGGCCGATTGGTGACGAGCAACCCGATGCCGCGGACTAGAAGTGACCCGCGAGGCGGCCTCACAGCACTACCGCGCGGTCTCGAAGCCTTGCCGGCGCGTCCTTCATCGCCCGGCCGGGATCCTCGGTCAGCTGATGGCGCCCGCCCGCCACGACCCGGCGGCCGCCGACGACCACGACGGTCACGCCGACTCGCCGGCGCCGGCCCCGGCCCCGGCCATCGGGATCGGTACCCCGTGAGCCTCGGCGTGCCGGCGCGCCTCGGCGTAGCCGGCATCGACATGGCGCAGCACGCCCGTCAGCGGGTCGTTCGACAGGACCCGCTCCAGCTTCGCCGCGGCGAGCACGCTGCCGTCCGCGACGCTCACCTGCCCGGCGTGGATGGACCGGCCGATCCCGACGCCACCACCGTGGTGGATGGACACCCACGAGGCCCCGGACGAGGCGTTGACGAGCGCGTTCAACAGCGGCCAGTCGGCGATGGCATCGGACCCGTCGGCCATCGCCTCGGTCTCGCGGTAGGGCGATGCGACCGAACCGGAGTCGAGGTGGTCCCTGCCGATGACGATCGGTGCGGCGAGCTCGCCCGAGGCGACCATGGCGTTGAACTCGAGTCCCGCCCGGTCGCGCTCGCCGTGACCGAGCCAGCAGATCCGGGCCGGCAGTCCCTGGAAGGCCACGCGCTCGGCCGCCATGCGGATCCAACGCGACATCGACTCGTTCTCGGGGAACATCCGGAGCATCGCGCGGTCCGTCGCCTCGATGTCCCGGGGATCTCCCGAGAGCGCCACCCAGCGATATGGGCCCTTTCCTTCGCAGAACAGCGGCCGGATATAGGCCGGGACGAAACCGGGGAAGTCGAAGGCACGCTCGTAGCCGCCGAGCAGAGCCTCGCCACGTATGGAATTCCCGTAGTCGAAGACCTCTGCGCCGCCGTCGAGGAAGCCGACCATCGCCTCGACATGAGCGACCATCGAGGCACGGGCCCGTTCGGTAAAGCCTCGCGGGTCGCTCTCGCGCTCGTGGGCCCAGTCTGCGAACGAGACGCCGAGCGGGAGGTACGCGAGGGGATCGTGCGCCGATGTCTGGTCGGTCACGATATCGACGTCGAGCCCCATGGAGAGCAGTCTCGGCAAGGCCTCGGCGGCGTTGGCCTCCAGCCCGATCGACAAGGGGCGCCGGGCGGCCTTGGCTTCGGTCGCTCGACGTACCGCGTCCTCCAGGTCGTTCGCCATGACGTCCAGGTATCGGGTCTCGATACGACGTCGGATGCGCGAAACGTCACACTCGACGCACAGAGCGACGCCTCCGTTCATCGTGACCGCGAGCGGCTGAGCCCCGCCCATCCCGCCAAGTCCGGCGGTGAGGGTCAAGGTCCCGAGCAGGGAACCGCCGAATCGCTTGCGGGCGATGGCCGCAAAGGTCTCATAGGTTCCCTGGAGGATGCCTTGGCTCCCGATGTAGATCCACGAGCCCGCGGTCATCTGGCCGTACATCGTGAGTCCCAGGGACTCGAGCCGACGGAACTCCTCCCACGTCGCCCATTGCGGCACGAGGTTCGAGTTCGCGATCAGGACGCGCGGCGCCCACTCGTGGGTCCGCACGACTCCGACCGGCTTGCCGGACTGCACGAGCAGCGTCTCATCGTCGGCGAGCTCCCTGAGCTCACAGACGATCGCTTCGAAGGCCTCCCACGACCTGGCGGCGCGGCCGGTGCCGCCGTAGACGACCAGGCTGTCGGGATGCTCGGCCACCTCCGGGTCGAGGTTGTTCATGAGCATGCGCAGCGCTGCTTCCTGCGGCCAGCCCTTGCACGAGCGTTGCGTGCCTCGAGGTGCCCGCACGACGCGTGGGCCCGCGGTCATGACCGCACCAACAGCCTCAACAGCGCGTCGTGGATGCGCCCGTTGCTCGCCACACCGGAGCCACCGTCGGGCCCCGGCGCGCCACCCAGGTCCGTGAAACGGCCGCCTGCCTCCGAGATGATCACAGGCATCGCAGCCAGATCGTGGGTCGCGGCCTGCACATCGACCATCGCGTCCACTCTCCCGGTTGCCACGAGGGAGTACCCGTAGCCGTCGCCCCACGTGCGAAGTTGAAGGCCGGCTCGTTTCGCCCCGAGCAGTGCCGTCTCGTCCCAGTCGCCAAAGCTGCTCGCGCTGAGGTAGCTCTCCGCCAGCTCAGCGCGCTCGCTCACCTGGGCACGTACGCCGTTGCAGAAACAGCCCAGGCCTCTGGCCGCGTAGACCGACTCGCCGAGAGCGGGCACGTTGATCACCCCGACCGCGATGCCATGTTCGTCCTCGAGGGCGAGCAGGTTCGAATACAAACCGACGCCGTGAGTGAATGCCAGCGTCCCGTCGATCGGGTCCAGTATCCACCGGCGCCCGGTCTCGCTCGGCTTCTCTGGCTCCTCTTCGCCAAGGATCCCATCGCCAGGGTGCCGCAGCTCGAGCTGCTCGCGGATGAGGCGCTCGGCTTGCCGGTCAGCCTTGGTGACCGGCGTGCCATCGGTCTTCCACTCGACGACAAGAGCCGCGGACCGGAAGTACCTGAGCGTGAGCTCGCCCGCCTGGCGGGCCAGTTCAACGGCCTCCTCCAGGAGCTGGGCGAGGGGGTCGCTCGCCACTTGGCTTGGTCTCTCGAATTCGTCCATCGCAGGATCCCTCCTCCAAGGCGACCGTAGGGCTTGGCGCCGCGGCGCCGCAAGAATCGCTCAAGGCCCCATCGCGGGGGCCGATATTCCGAGTATGGACCGGGATCGTAGATCGCGCTTGGGACTTCGCGTCAGAGCGGTGGCCGGCTTCACGTGGCTCCCGTTGATCCTTGCAAGCGTTCCGGTCGCCTCGAGCCTGGCCCCGGCGGCGGCGGTCACACGGACAGCGACGCCCAAAGGGCCGCCTGTGCCCGGCGCGCCGAACTGCCAGATGTTCCCTGCGAACAACGTCTGGAACACCGACATCTCCAAGCTTCCGGTCAACAAGCACAGCGCGACCTGGATGGCTCACATGGGCGCCTCTACGACCAATCTGCATCCCGACTTCGGGCCCAACCAGGGCGGCTACCCGTACGGGATCCCGTGGACGGTCATCAACCCGAGGACGCAGGCCTTCATCCATCTGCGTTTCGAGTATGCGGACGAGAGCAACAAGGGACCTTACCCGTTCGGCGCGAACACGCCCATCGAGGGTGGCCCGAACGCGTCGGGAGACCGGCACGCCCTCATGGTCGATCCGGCGACTTGCGTCCTGTATGAGCTGTGGGACGCGCACTACGTGTCCAGGACCGCTTCGACGGCCGGCTCGGGCGCGATCTGGAGCCTGAATTCGAATGCGCTCCGGCCCCCAGGGTGGACCTCGGCCGACGCGGCGGGCCTGCCGATCCTGCCGGGCCTCCTTCTCTACCAAGAGGTGCGCTCGGGCAAGGTCGACCACGCGATCCGCTTCACGGCCGAGTGCACCGATGACGCCTACATCTGGCCGGCGCGTCACGAGGCTGGGTCCTGCGGCGCCGACTATCCCCCGATGGGAGCACGGTTCCGCTTGAGCACCGGCTTCAGAGCCTCGAAGATCTGCAAGGCCGGGTCACCGTACTGCGCTCAACTGGCCGTGATCATCACCGCCATGCAGCACTACGGCCTGATGCTGGCCGACAACGGCAGCAACTGGTACTTCCAGGGAAGCGCCTTCCCGCAGTGGCCGATCACCCTCGTCGACATGTTGAAGCAGATCCCGGCGAGAGACTTCGTGGCGGTCGACGAGTCGTGTCTCCAGCTCAGCGCAAACTCCGGGCAGGCCTCGACCGCTCACTGCCCGAAGGGTTGACTGCAGTTTCCTCGGCCGGCCGGCTCTGGCGCGGCGGAGCCGGCTCTCGCGCGGCGGACGGGGCGCGGGCGCGGGGGAGCCCGCTCTAGTGCAGGCCGGCGTCCCGCTCCCGGCGCACCGCCGAGAGGCGGTGGAGGATGAAGACGCCGATGACGACGACAGCGACGGCTACCAGGACGTAACCCGCGGCACTGAATCCCTTGGTGATCTTGGTCCACTCTCCCCCGAGCTCGTAGCCGACGAGGGCGATCGCCGTGCACCAGATGGCACTTCCGGCGAACGTGGCCACGCCGAAACGCACGAGGCTCATCTCCGCGAAGCCGGCGGGAATGGATATGAAAGTGCGGACCACCGGCAAGATGCGCCCGAAGAACACCGCCGGCTCGCCCCGTTTGCGGAACCACCGCTCGGCTCTGTCCAGGTCGGAGCCTGTCAGCAGAACGTAGCGACCGAGCTTTGTCACAAGGGGACGGCCGCCGAAGCGACCGATCGACCAGCCCACGAACGAGCCGAGGAGCTCTCCGATGACGGCGATCACGATCACAAGCGCGACATCCAGCCTGCCAGTCGAAGCCAGGTACCCGGCGTAACCCAGCGTCACCTCGGACGGGATCGGCACGCAGGCCGCTTCCGCGAAGGTCAGCAGAACGAGCGCGAGATAGCCCCAGGACGAGAGAAGGTGTTGCACGACCCGATCTTTCTAGCTTGCTACCGGCCCTGTGCGCCATCGCTCTCCCAAGACCAGCCATTAGCCTGGCCCGACAGTGCCGCCGATCAGAGCCACGACCCCCGACGGCGTCACCGTGGCTCTGCACGATCTTGGCGGTGACGGACCGCCCGCTCTCCTCGTCCACGCGACGGGCTTCCACGGCCGGGCACTCGGTCCGCTTGCACGAAGTCTCGGGAGCCGTCTCCACTGCCTGGCACTCGATCTCCGCGGGCACGGCGAGTCTGGAGTGACAGCGGACCTGGATTTCGACTGGGTCGGTTTTGGGACCGATGTCCTGACGGCCGTCGATGCGCTCGGCCTCGAGGGCCCCGTCGGCATCGGCCATTCCTGTGGAGGCGCCGCGCTGTTGCTCGCCGAGGAGGCCCGACCCGGCACCTTCTCGGCCCTCTACTGCTTCGAGCCCGTGGTTCTCCCCTTCGACCGCCCACCGTCGCCGGACCCCTCCGGCCCGCTCGCACGGGGGGCCCGGCAGCGAAGGGAGATCTTCGCGTCGCGCCAGGAGGCCTCTGCCAACTACGCGTCGAAGCCGCCGCTGTGCAACTTGGACCCCGAAGCTCTCGCCGCCTACGTCGAGTTCGGCTTCGAAGACCTGCCCGACGGCACGGTCCGGCTCCGGTGCAGGGGCCAGAACGAGGCACTGATCTACGAGAGCGGCTTCCGCCACCCGGCCTTCTCCCGGCTTGCCGCGGTTGACTGCCCAGTGGTGCTCGCCTGCGGCGGCGAGAGCGACGACTTCGGCCCGGCCACCCTCGAGCTGCTGGTGGAGCACCTTGCGAACGGGCGTGTTGAGGTGCTTCCCGGGCTCGGGCATTTCGGACCTCTCCAGCAGCCTGGCGTCGTGGCTGACTCGGTGATCCGGGCTCTTGACCCACCCCCGGCGTAGCCTGGCCGCAATGGCTCTCCCGGTGACGGACCTACCTCTTCCGGGCACCCTCTCGCCCTCGAAGATCACGGCCTTTACGAACTGCCCGCTCGCGTTTCGTTTCTCGGTCGTCGAACACCTGCCCGAGCCGCCGTCGCCGGCTGCCTTGAAGGGCACCCTTGTCCACCGGGCGCTCCAGCTGTTGTTCACCGAATACCCGCGCGGCTCGAGGAGCAGGCCTGCAGCGCAGGCGAGCCTGGATGCCGCCTGGCAAGAACAGCAGGGCGGAGAAGAGCTCGAGGGGCTCACACTTGACGAGGCCGAGACGGCTGCCTTCATCTCCGATGCGCGTGTCCTCGTGGACCACTACCTGGAGCTCGAGGACCCGGACAGTGTCAGCGCGATCGGGCTCGAGCTGAACCTGAGCACCGAGCTCGATGGCGTCACTGTGCGCGGGATCATCGACCGCCTCGACGAGCTGGACGACGGCAGCCTGGCGGTCGTCGACTACAAGACGGGACGGGCTCCGCGCACCGAGCAGTCGAGATCGCGCCTGAGCGGGGTCCAGATGTACGCCCTGATGTGCGAGTCCGAGCTGGGAAGACGGCCATCGGTCGTTCGCCTTCTCTACCTCCGGGATCGGATCGTCATTTCCGCGGCGCCGACCGATCAGACAATGCGTGGCACCCGCCAGCGAGCGCTCGGCGTGTGGTCCGCCATCGAACGGGCCTGCAGGCAGGACGATTTCCGCCCCAACCCGTCGAGCCTCTGCCGCTTCTGCGCCTTCCAGGCTTACTGCCCGTCCTTCGGAGGCGACCCGGCGCTGGCAGCTTCGGCGTTGGGCACCCCGGCAGCCACGGCAGTCCCGTCTCCGGCGCCCGACGCCTCGGCGTTGGAAGCCGCAGGCGTCGGCTCGGGGAGCTCGCCCGCCTGATGCGTCCGCTCGGCAGGCTCAACTCTGATGCCCGACGAAGTTGGGTCGAGGCCCTCGACACTCGGGTCGACGACCTCTTCGCCCTGTTGCGTGGCAAGCCGATCGCGGACCGTCTCTTCTACACCGCTTCGGCACTCGGCGATTTCGGTTTGCTCTGGCTCGCGCTCGGCCTCGTGCGGATACTTCGCGGCCGCCCTGGCGACACCCGAGCGGGACTGCGGGCAGTCGTCGCGACCGGACTCGAATCGGTCCTCGTCAATGTCGGAGTGAAGTCGCTGTTCAGGCGGAGACGTCCCAGGCCAATGGCGGCACACCCGCTGCCGTTCCGCCAGCCGATCACCTCAAGCTTTCCGAGTGGCCACGCGACCGCCGCGTTCTGCGCCGCGTCGCTGCTCGCGGAGGGACAGGAGCGGGCGCCCGTTTACTACGCGCTCGCGACAGTGGTGGCGCTCAGCCGCGTCCACACCAAGATCCACCATGCCTCGGACGTCGTTGGCGGAATTGCGATAGGCGTGATGCTCGGCCGTCTAGGCAGACGCATCGCTCCTCTTGACCGGCCGGCCGGCGGCGCCTGGAGAAAGGCTGGGCCGGCCCTGATTCAGGCGGACGGGGGTGGGGCCTAAGGCTCTTCCTCGGCCAACGCCGTGGCGCCGATGGCAGCGACGGCACCGGGAACAGGCGGGACAGCCGCCGGCGAAGACGGGGGTGGAGTCGCGGCTGGAGTCGGGGGCGACGAGCTCGGCCGGCTCGGAGGTGGCACGGCAAACGGAGTGGCGTCATCGACTGCACCGGGGCGCCTCAGGATTTCGAGCAGCTCGATCGGGATGGGGAAGATCAGTGTGGAGTTGTGCTCGGTCGCGACTTCGGCGAGGGTCTGCAAGGACCGCAGCTGCATCGAACCGGGAGACGAAGCGAGCATCGTCGCCGCCTCCGACAGCTCTCTCGACGCCTCGAGCTCGCCGGTCGCGGCAATCACCTTGGCCCGGCGCTCGCGTTCGGCTTCCGCCTGGCGCGACATCGCCCGCACGAGCTCGGCCGGGAGCGAGATGTCGCGGATCTGGACCTCGTGCACCTCGACACCGAAGCCTTGGGTCGACAATGCGATCTGCGCCTTCAGCTCGTTGTTGATGTCCTCTCTGTGCGCGAGGAGATTGTCGAGCTCGTGGCGCCCGATTATCGAGCGCAGGCTCGTCATCGCGATGCGCTGGCTGGCGAGGCGGAAGTTGTCCACTCCGACGATGGCCCTGACAGGGTCGGCGACACGGAAGTAGACGACGGCGTCGACCTGCAAGGTGACGTTGTCGGCCGTGATCGCAGACTGCGGGGGAATGTCGACGACCTCGACCCGGAGATTCACCTTGACGATCCGGTCAACCCCGGGAATGCGGAAGATCAGGCCCGGGCCCTTGGCCTCGGTACGAATCCGCCCGAAGCGGAAGAACACCGCCCGCTGGTACTCCGTCACCACCGTCATGAGCGAGCGAAGTGCGATCGTCACGACGATCGCTAGGACGATCACGCCTGCGACGATCCCGCCTACGAGGTCGCCCGAGGCCAGAATTCCTGATAGCACCATCGCGTCAGTGTGCCACGTTCCTCTTCGCCGTGAGCAGGCGGGGCGCCTCGCGCGGTGACTGTGCAAACGGAGGTGGGCAACGGTTGGCAGCCTTGCTCACTCCGGCTACCGTCGATCCGGTGACGACACTGGTTGAACAACTCGGTTATGGCCCGGACGACCGCGTGCTCGTGCTCAGCTGCGCCGATCTCGGAGTGTTCCACGCCGGGAATGTCGCCATCTACCAGGCGCTGCGCAATGGCACGGCCACGACAGCCACCTTGATGGTGCCGGCACCCTGGGCACGAGAAGCCGCGGCGCAGTACCGGGGAGAAGACATCGGCGTGAGCCTCACGCTCAACGCGGAGCACGATCTGTACCGCTGGGGACCGATCACCCAGGCCCCTTCCTTGCTCGACGGTGATGGCGGCTTCCCGCGGACGGCAGCCGACCTGTGGGACCACGCCGACCTCGACGAGGTGCGCCGGGAGTGCCGGGCCCAGCTCGAGCGTGCCATCTACTGGGGTTTCGACGTGAGCCACCTCGATGCTCACCTCGACGCCGTCCAGCTCAAGCCTGAGTTCTTCGATGTCTTCCTGGACCTCGCCGACGAGTTCCGCTTGCCCCTACGTTTGCCGGACGCCCGGGCCGAGCGCCTCGCCGGCTTCCCGTTTCGAGCGCTTGGCGTCGAGCGCGGCGTCGCCTCCCCAGACCGCGTCATCCTGGCCGGCGGCCAGGCCGGCGTTGCCCTTGGCGCCCTGGGCGCGCTGGGCGGGCGCTTGGCCGGCGTCTCAGGCGCGGCCGGCGTCTCGGGCCCGGCCGGCGTCGCCTCCGATGCCGACGATTCGGACGTGAGGGCGCAATTGGCCGAGCTGCTCGCCAGGCTCGAGCCCGGGGTCACTGAGGTCTGCTTACGGCCGGCACTTGACACCCTCGAGCTCCGTGCGGCGGCGCCCGACTGGCGGGAACGCATCGCCGACCGCGGGCTGCTCGCGGGCGAGGCGGCTCTGGCCGAGGCGGTCGACGCGGCCGGAGTGAAGCTCGTC
>Ga0224558_1001424_pt1 | contig 25064 bp, 19 predicted proteins | sample 714S32024metaG_FD_180682 | JGI IMG/M metagenome (GOLD analysis project Ga0224558, IMG submission 180682) | Peat soil microbial communities from Stordalen Mire, Sweden - 717 S3 20-24 | ecosystem: Environmental > Terrestrial > Soil > Wetlands > Peat | place: Sweden: Norrbotten County, Stordalen... | reverse complement strand
AGGTCCTCGGGGCCGGTATCGCTGCTGCGACCGGGGCGGCGATGGTCATCGGCACCGCGGGCGTCGGTGCCGCGGCGGCCGGAGCTGGCGCGATGGCCGGCTCTGCCGCTGGCGGTGCGGCTGGTGGAGCTGCCGGCGGAGGGGCTGGTGGTGCTGTCTCCGGTGGGGGTGCGTCACCTGGCGGTGGATCGAGTGGCGCTGGCTCGCCAGACGGTGGTTCAAGCGGCAGCGGCTCAACGGGTGGCGGTTCGGCAGGCGGCGGCGCTGCACCTGAGGGAGCGCCGTCCGGGGCTGGGTCCGCCCCGGCGTCACCGTCATCCTCACCAGGTTCATCGGGATCCGGCGTCTCCCGTGGGGTCGGCCTCTCCCATCTGGTCGGGGCGATGCAGGGCGGAAATGGTGCCAGCCAGGTCATCGAGGGTGAGCCCGCGGCCGGGGCGGCACCGTCATGACCAACACCTCCGCACCGAGCACCGAGCCGCGCACCTATGGCAACTGGCGCCGCCCGACTTCACCAGGGATCGGGAGCCTCGGTCTGCTCGCCACGATGATCCTGTTGGGGGGAACGGTAGCTGCGGTGATCTCGTCGATGGCCTTTTGGCCGTTGGCGCTCGTGGTGGTCTTTCTCACCGTGATCACGCTCGTGCCGCTGGCGATCCATGACCGCCACGGCCGAAACGGATTTCAAGTGCTGCTCCCACGCCTGGCTTCGGCCCGTGCCGCCCGCACGGGAAGTGATCTCTACCGATCGGGACCACTGAGCCGGGTGCCTCAGGGACATTGTCGCCTACCAGGTGTTGCCGCAGAAATCGACGCGCTCGACGCGCTGGACGCGTGGGGCCGACCTTTCGCAGTGCTTTCCCACCCCCATCTTGGTCAGGTCACAGCGGTAATTGCCGCGGCGTCTGACGGGGCGGCCTTGGTCGATGCCTCCGAAGTCGATAACCGGGTGGCCCATTGGGGGGCGTGGCTGGCCGACCTCGGACATGAACCGGGTCTCGTGGCTGCCTCGGTGACCATCGAGGCGGCTCCGGACACGGGTACCCGCCTGCGCCACGAAGTGGAGCACAACATCGACCCGGGTTGTCCCTCCCTCGCCCAAGAGGTGCTCGCCTCGATCACCGATACCTACCCGACGGGATCTGCTGCCATGGCCTGTTACATCACGCTTACCTGGTCAACGGCTTCTCGGGTGGGAGCGGGCAAGCGCCGCAGTGTCGCGGAGATGGCGGTTCATATCGGCCATCGACTCCCTGGCTTTACTCGAACGCTAGGGGCAACGGGCGCAGGTGCCGCCCGCCCGATGACCACAGATCAGCTGGCCGAATGCTGTCGCGTTGCCTATGACCCCGCCTCCGACGGTGCCATCGAACTCACCACCCTCAACTCCCCCGGCGTTGCGTGGGCAGACGCCGGACCCGTAGCGGCACAGGAGAGATGGGACCGCTATCGCCACGACTCGGGCATCTCGGCCAGCTGGTTCATGGCCAAGGCCCCAGCCGGCCACGTGTTCTCGAACACCCTCGCCCAGCTGCTTGCTCCCCACCCTGACATCGCTCGCAAGCGGGTGACGCTCGTCTATCGACCTCACGACCCGGCCTCGGCAGCAAAGACCGTGGAGCGGGACCGGCTGGACGCGCAGTTTGCGGCCTCGGGAAAGAAGTTCGGACGGGCACGAGACGCCATCTCCAAGACCGCGGCCGACAAGAGCGCAGAGGAAGAGGCCCAAGGGGCCGGACTCGTACGGTTCGGACTCATCGCCACCGCCACCGTCCTTGCCGCTGCCGACCTCGATCTCGCCGGTGTCGCCATGGAGAACATGGGGAATGCTTCGCGGATCACGCTGCGGCCCGCCTATGGCTGTCAGGCATCGGCATTCGCCGCCACGCTCCCCCTCGGCATCAATCTACCCAGCCACCTCCGCGTGCCCCAGGTCGTACGGGAGATGCTGTGATCGGGAAACTACCGGCACCGAACATCCCGTTGACCACGTCTGACGCTTCCCCCAACGGCGATGCCGCGACCCTGCGAGTACCGAGTCGGGGCCTTCCCGGCAGAGGTGGGGGCAGAGCTTCCTACGTGGAGGCCGCACCGGAGTGGCGGGCGACCACCCGCCAGGTCTGTGGGCTGTGGCCCTTCATCGCCGGTTCAGGCACCCCGATGGTCGGAGTGCCGATAGGCCGCGACCTGCGATCCCACGCCACGGTCTGTTGTGATCCGATCAGTTGGTTCGCTCGAGCCGGACTGATCGCCAACCCGTCCATGTTCGTGCTCGGGAAGCCGGGCCTCGGCAAGTCGAGCCTGATCCGCCGCATGGCCGTAGGGCTCTGTGGCTTCGGCGTCCAACCGCTCATCTTCGGGGACCTGAAGCCCGACTACGTCGACCTCATCGGTGCCCTCGGCGGCAACGTGGTCGCGCTCGGCCGTGGTCAGGGCGCCCTCAACGTGCTCGACCCTGGGGCGGCCACGGCAGCAGCCCTGCGCCTGACCGGCGCCACCCGCCAGAAGCTGACCCAGGACGCGTTGGGACGTCGGCTCACCATGGTGGCAGCCCTGGTCGGGCTGAATCGACGATCCCAAGTCACCGACGTCGAAGAGTCCATCATCGCCAGTGCCCTCGGTGTGCTCGACGACCACCATCAACCGGGAGAGGCGACCCTGATGGAGCTGATCGCTGTCCTCGAAGAGGGACCCGAGGAGCTACGGCGCGTGACCCTGGCCCGTGATGACACCGAGCGATACCGGGAGGCAACCGACGGCCTCCAGGCATCGCTCGTCGCCCTGGTCGACGGTGCCCTTGGCTCCACGTTTGCCACACGCACCTCGGTGCCGGTGACGCTGGCTGCCCCGCTCTGCATCGACATCTCCGGTATTGCCGAGACCGACGAAAAGCTCCAAGCCGCTGTGCTCCTCGCCTGTTGGGGCGAGGGGTTCGGAGCCATCGCGGCAGCCCAGGCCCTGGCCGATGCCGGCATCGAACCACAGCGGAACTTCTTCATCGTGCTCGACGAGCTTTGGCGGGTACTGCGTGCAGGCGAAGGCCTCGTCGACCGGGTGGACGCTCTCACCCGGCTCAACCGCCAGAAGGGCGTGGGGATGGCGCTCATCACCCACACCATGGCCGACCTGCTCGCCCTGCCGAACGAGGCGGACCGCATGAAGGCGCAGGGATTCGCCGAGCGGGCCGGCTTCATCGCTACGGCAGGCATGGCCGCCGATCAGCTGCCGGCCCTCGAACGGGTGGTCGCGTTGTCCCAGCCTGAGCGCGACCTCATCACCTCGTGGTCATCTCCCCTCAGCTGGGACGTGGTCGCAGAACAAGAGGCGCCTCCACCAGGGCGAGGCAAGTTCCTCATCAAGGTCGGTGGCCGACCGGGCATCCCGGTCGAAGTGGTCCTGACCGAGGCGGAACGTGCCGTGAACGACACCAACAAGCAGTGGCGACAGCGATGAGGAAGGAATGATGAGACGACCGCGCAATCGCATGTCCCAGAACACGATGGCCGAGGAGATCTACGCCACCGTCGCGGTGGCAGCCGTTGTGGCGCTCGTCGCCCTCGTCTGGACAGCCACCCAGCTCGGCGCCTCCATCGACCACCTGGCAGCGCCGCCGAAGAACCCGGTGGCGCTGATAATCGATCTGATCCGGAAGAACACGCCGTGGCCACCGGCCGCCACGTTCGTCCTCGGCGCCGAGCTCGTTGCCGCAGGACTGATTGCTGCCGTCATAGCGACAATCGTCTCGCACGTCCGCTCGAGTCGTGAGCTGGTCGACGGCCTGGCCAGGCGGCTCCCCCGCAACGCCAAGGCCCTGTGTCGCTATACCGACCAGCGGCACGCCCCGGTCGCCCCAGAGGTAGGCAAGGGACTCGCGCTCGGAACGGACGTAGTCAGTGGACAGGTAATCCGCCAGAGCTGGGAGGACGTGGCCGCCATCATCGCCGGGGCGAGGACCGGCAAGACCACCACCCAAGTGGCCCCGGCCATCCTCGCGGCCCCCGGGGCGGTCTACACGTGTTCGAACAAGCGCGACGTGGTCGACCTCACGTCGGGCCCCCGCAGTAAGGGCGCCGCGGTGTGGGTCTTCGATCCCCAGGGCATCGCCGAGGGGCGGCCCACCTGGTGGTGGAACCCCCTCGACATGGCCGGCGACTTGGCCGGTGCGCGCGTCCTGGCCGGGCTGTTCGCCGCGGCCAGCCGCCCACCGGGGGCCCAGCGTGACGCCTACTTCGATCCTGAGGGGGAGGAACTGCTGGCGATCTTGTTACTTGCCGCTCGGCTGTCCGACGAGCCCCTCACCACCGTCTACCAGTGGCTGTCGACCGGTCGGAACGACCGGGTGGTCTCCCGGCTGGCCGCCGGTGGCCACGAACTGGCCGCCCAGGCCCTGCTCGACGTCATGAACCAACCGGACAAGCAGCGAGCCGGGGTGTTCGGCACCGCCCGGAAGAACGTCTCGTTCCTGGCCGACCCCAATCTCGGTGACTGGATCACCGACCGTCTTGACGATCGGCCCCGGTTCGACACCGATGCCTTCGCCGCGTCGTCCGGCACGCTGTACTCCCTGTCCAAGGAGGGACCCGGATCGGCGGGGCCACTCACGGCTGCCCTCACCGCTGCGGTGGTGCTCTCCGCCGAGCGGTTGGCTGCCCGCTCCGCCGGTGGCCGGCTGGCGGTCCCCATGGTCTGTCCCCTCGACGAGGTGGCGAACGTGTGCCGCTGGCGAGAGCTCCCCGACCTATACAGCCACTACGGGTCTCGGGGGATCATCCTGATGTCGTTCCTCCAGTCATGGTCCCAAGGGGTCGACGTGTGGGGCGAGCAGGGCATGCGGAAGCTCTGGGGGGCAGCCAACATCCGTCTCTACGGCGGCGGGTCGAACGAGCAAGGGTTCTTGGACGACATCTCCTCGGTCTGCGGAGAGATGGACACCCGCCAGCTCACCTCCTCCTACAACGGCGGCCGCCAGGGCCACAGCCGGTCATATGCGACGCGACGAGAGCCGATCTTCGACGTCGCCACGCTGGCCGCGCTCCCCCGGGGCCGGGCTGTCCTCATGGCATCGGGCATCGACCCGGTGCTGATCCGCACCGAAAGCGTGCTCGACGGCCCCTACGCCGCAGAGGTCCGGGCCTCGCTGGCCGCGGCGGTGGCGAACCAAGCCGAAACGAAGACAAAAGGAGACCGATCGTGAGCATCGCTGAAGAAGGCCAAGAAGGCGAGATGGATCAGAGACGGAAGCCCGGCTTCCCCGACAGCGCGACCTGGGTGGCCCACTGGCTGTGCCCGAACCTCGAGCGCGAGATCAAACGCACGTTTGAGTGGTGCCCGTCGTGGTGGGACCACCCAGAGGCCGTCCAGCGAATCGAGGCGCTGTGGCGCGCCTGGGAGGCCCTCCGTCTCGAAGGAGGGACGGGGATGAACACGTGGTGGGTGGACCACGCCGATCCTCAGCTGGCACAGCTGTGCAACCCCGACATCGGGCCGTTCGGCCACTGCCACACGACGCACGGTCGCGACATTGCGCCGCTCCTCGCGCTCAACCCGCCGGACGACTGGCCACTCAGGCCAGGACCAGCAGTGAACCCGTCTCCGACAACAGTCCCGATGACCCGTGAGGAGAAGGCATGAGCGAACAGGAGAACATCGCCCAGGAGCTCCACGGGCATCTGACCCAGATGCTCCGCACCTCGATGTCCGGTGGGCTCCAGTTGACCGAGCAACGCGCCCGCCGTCGCCAGCACGAAGCCGAGACCGAACGGCGACTGGCTACCGAGGCTGCCCGCCAGCTCGACGAGCGAAAGCGGGCCGAGTGCGAAGCCAGTGCGCTCGTGGCCCAGCAGACCATCACCCGGCAGGAACAAGAGCGCGCAGCCGACGCCCGTCGAAACGCCGGTGCCGGTGCCGGTGCCGGTGCTAGGGACGCTGATAGGGCCACTGTCGAGAACGGTGCCGAACACGCGTCGACGGCATTCCCAACGTCGGTCGACGAGGCCTTGGCCGGCATCCGGGACCACGAGGCCAACAGGACGGCCAAGACCTGCCACGAGCGGGATCGGGGCACGTCGAGACAACCAGCCGAACTCGGACGGTAGGCCACACCCTCCATGCCCGACAGCTTCCGACGACGCGAGGACACCCTGGTCCTCGGCCATCCAGGTGTCCGCCTGCGGCGGTGGCCAAGATGGCCGTGCTCAACTCGCGACAATCTCCCCAGCTCCCCGGCACCCGCTCGACCTGTCGCATCCACCAATTACGGTGATAGGAGGTCGGCGTGAGGCGCCGGGGAGCCCGACGAGACAGCGGAACAGAGCAACTCGGCGATACAGGGCAACTCGATTTCGACCAGCTATTGAAAGGTGGCAACGGTGAACCACTACGGCCTGAAGGCGAAGCAGCACCTGCTCCAACACTTCCCGGACCAGTACGGCGCGATCCAGGACCCGGAGGCGTACTTCACCGAGATCGGGGAGGAAGCCGAACGCCAAGTCTCCTCGACCTACTTGAGGCTCTCGAAACCGGAACTCGGGGAGAAGGACTTGGCAGCCAGGATGATGGCCGAGGAGTCGGTCCAAGAGCTGATCTACCCGACATCACCGGAGCAGCCGGAGGAGCCAATGGACCCGGACTCGGCGATGGCCTTCAGTATCCAGGTGCAACAGGACCTTTGGGCGGCGATGGATTCCGACCAGCCGGACAGCACGACCTTGCTCCGCCAGGAGCGGTAGCCAAGACCGCAGCGAACCTGGCGGCCCTCCGGGTCCTCCGCCAACTGCAATCCGACGGGCGATCGGCAACCCAGTCGGAACAGGCCACCCTGGCGCGGTGGGCGAGCTGGGGAGCGGTCCCCGAAGTGTTCGACGAGTCCAATCCACGCTTTGCCGCAACCCGGGTCGAGCTGCACACGCTCCTGTCCGACACGGAGTGGGCGGCAGCACGGCGGACAACGATCAACGCGCATTACACCTCAGCCGAGGTGGTGCAGGCCGTCTGGTCCGCCGTCGCCGACCTCGGCTTCGCCGGCGGAAAGGTTCTGGAGCCCGGCTGTGGGTCGGGCAACTTCATCGGCTTCGCACCACCGGGGTGTTCGATCACCGGGGTGGAGCTCGACCCGGCCACGGCCGGCATCGCCGCCGCCCTCTACCCGTCGGCCAGCATCCGAGCAGAGAGCTTCGCGGACACTGCCCTGCCGGAGGACGACCTGGACCTGGTCATCGGGAACGTCCCGTTCGGCAAGATCACGCTGCACGATCCCAATCACAACCCTGGTCGCCACTCGATCCACAACCACTTCATCATCAAGAGCCTCGATCTGACACGGCCCGGCGGGCTCCTAGCCGTCGTCACCAGCCGATTCACCCTCGACGCCCAGGCCGACGCGGCCCGTAGGGAGATGGCCGAACGGGCCGACCTGCTCGGTGCAGTCCGGCTCCCGGCCGGGACCTTCCGGGCCATTTCGGGTACCGATGTCGTCACCGACATCGTGTTCCTCCGAAAGCGCGCATCCGGCGCCGCGCCTTCCGGCGGGCGTTGGCTCTCCCTCAGCCCGGTGACCACTGTCGATGGCGAGGTCACCGTCAATGAATACTTCACCACCCATCCCGAGATGATCCTTGGGGAGCTCCGGCGGGTGAACGGCCAGTACGGGGCGGACGACCTGGACGTGATTGCCGATCCGGAAAAGACCGTTGCACCGGCAATGGCCGCCATCGTTACCCGGGCACGAGACACCGGACTCACCTACCAGCCACGGTCCGAGCCCAGATGGATCCCCGATCCGGAAACTGGCCTGTCCGGCCTCACGCCCGAACAGTTCCCGGTGCACAAGGAGGGCTCCATCGTCGCCACCGGCATGGCGACCTTCTCCCGGGTGCGGAACGGTGAGTTAGAGCCGTTCCAGGCCACACCGAAAGGCCAGGCGAAAGAATTGCGCGCGCTGTGCGGGCTGCGTGACACCCTCGCCGAGGTGCTCACCCTCCAGGCCGGGAGTACCGATGACGACCTGTTCCGGAACGCACAGGAACAGTTGAACGACCGCTACGACGACTACGTTGCCCGCTACGAGCCCATCAGTCGCTTCACCAGCTACGAGACGGGAAGAATCGACGTGGAGTCTGGTGAGGCGATCTTCGGCCGGCGGAACCCGCAACTCGGCGGGTTCCGCACCGACCCGGACTTCCCGTCCCTCCTCGCCCTCGAAGTGTTCGACTCCGAGACCAAGTCGGCACAGAAGGCGGCGATCTTCTCCGCGCGGGTGGTCGGACCCCGGGAGGTGAGGGGACGAGCGGACAGCCCCGAAGAGGCAGTCACCATTTGCCTCGACGAAACGGGATCGGTCACCCTGGATCGGGTGGCGGCCCTGCTCGGCATCGAAGCTGTCGATGCCCGGAACCGTCTCGGGACCCTGGTCTTCGACGACCCACTGAGCGATCAACTCGTCCCTGGTGCCCGGTACCTGTCGGGCAACGTGCGAGTGAAGCTCCGCGAGGCAGAGGCAGCCGTCGCCGATGACGCCCGGTTCGCTCCCAACGTGGCCGCACTCCAAGCAGTCCTCCCCGACGACCTGCTGCCCGAAGAGATCGACGCCCGGCCCGGAGCCACCTGGATCGAGCCCACCGACGTGGCCTCGTTCGTCCGCGAGGCCCTTGGTGCCAGCCAGGTAGCCGTCGAGCACATCGAGGTCACGGCCACCTGGACCATCGCCGTGCCGACCTGGCAGAAGCAGAGCGTGACCATGACGTCCGCCTGGGGTACCGACCGGCTCGATGCCGTCAACCTGCTCACCAAATCGCTCAATCAGACCTCGGCCGTCGTCTACGACCCCGACGGAGACGGCGGACGGGTGTTCAACCCGGAGGCGACGCTCCTGGCCAAGGAGAAGCAACAGGTCCTCTCCGACCGCTTCGCTGCATGGATCTGGGAGGACGAAGACCGGGCCGAACGGTTGGCCGGCCGGTACAACGAGCTGTTCAACTCGGTTGTCCTCCCGAGCTGGGACGGTAGTCATCAGACACTGCCCGGTCTGTCGTCCGCGTTCCGGCCGCACCAACACCAGCTGGATGCGGCGTGGCGATCGGTGCAGGAGCCGGCCGTGATGCTGGGACATGCGGTCGGTGCGGGCAAGACCGCCACCATGGCGATCGCCGGAATGGAGATGAAGCGCCTCGGGCTCGTCTCCAAGCCCGCCTACGTCGTGCCGAACCACATGCTCGAACAGTTCAGTGCCGAGTTCCTCCAGGCCTACCCGCTGGCAAATGTCCTGGTGGCGACCAGGGACGCCACCGCGGCAGACGCCCGAAAGGAGTTCGTGGCCAGGTGTGCCACCGGAGATTGGGATGCCGTTGTCATCACCCACGACGCCTTCGTGCGGATCCCGGTCTCCAAGGAAGCCGAGACGGACTACCTCGACTCCCAGGTGAGCGCCTACAGGACCGCCCAAGCCAAGTCGACTGCGGAATACGGGCTCAGCGTGAAGAAGCTGGAAGCCGCCATCATCCGGATGGAGGAGCGGATCAAGGAGTCCCGAGAAGATGGACGACGGCTCGACGGGGTGACATTCGAAGAGACCGGAGTCGACTACATCTTCTTGGACGAGGCCCACGTGGCGAAGAACCTCGCTTTCCCCACCCGTATCCAGGGCGTGGGAGGCTCGGGATCGAAGCGTGCCATGGACATCGAACTCAAGCTGCGGGTTCTGCGGGAGCGTCACGGTGACCGGGTTGCCACGTTCGCTACCGCCACGTTCGTAGCCAACTCCATCTCCGAGCTCTATGTCATGCAGCGCTACCTGCAGCCCGACGCCCTCGCGGCCGCCGGCATCGCCACCTTCGATGCCTGGGCCGCGAACTTCGGGAGGACCGTGACCAACCTGGAGCTTGCCCCTGACGGTGGCAGCTACCGGATGAAGGACCGCTTCGCCCGGTTCGCCAACGTCCCCGAACTGGTCTCGATGTTCTCCGAGGTGGCCGACATCAGAACTGCCGAGCAGCTCGCCCTTCCGACGCCGAATCTCCTTGGCGGCCGTGCCGAGGTGGTGGTGGTCCCACCTTCCGATCGCCTCATCACCTACGTCGAGAGCCTCGTCGCCCGGGCCGAGGCCGTCTCCCGCGGTGCCGTAAGGCCGGAAGAGGACAACATGCTGAAAGTAACCGGCGACGGTCGAAAGGCCGCTCTGGACCTCCGCCTCGTCGGGCTGCACCCTGACCCCGACGGCGGGAAGATCGGCGCGGCGGCGGACCGAATCAGTCGCATCTGGGTCGACAACAAAGACCGTCAGTACCCAGAGCAGGGTGCGCGCCGCGGGGCGCTCCAGTTGGTCTTCTGCGACATTGGTACACCCCGTCGCGAGTGGAACGTCTACGACGAGCTGAAGTCCCAACTCATGGACCGCGGCGTGCCGGCCGAGGCCGTGCGTTTCATGCACGACGCGAAGAACGACCGGGAGAAGGCCGAACTGTTCGCGCAATGTCGATCGGGATCGGTGGGCGTATTGATCGGATCGACAGAGAAGATGGGTGTGGGAACCAACGTGCAGGCCCGTGCGGTCGCAGTCCACCATGTGGACTGCCCCTGGAGGCCGGCCGACATCGAGCAACGGGAAGGTCGCATCCTCCGCCAAGGGAACCTCAACCGAGACGTGGAGATCCTCCGCTACGTCACCGAGTCCAGCTTCGACGTCTTCATGTGGGGCACCGTCGAGCGCAAGGCTGGCTTCATCGCCCAGGTCACCCGGGGAGACGCAACCCTTAGCCGCCAGCTGGACGACGTCGGCGAGCAGTCACTCAGCTACGGCGAGGTGAAGGCACTCGCCACTGGCAATCCGCTCATTATGGAGAAGGCAGGTGTGGATTCCGAGGTGGCGAAACTCGAACGCATGGCATCGGCCCACGCAGGCGAACAGCGCCGGTTGACCAAGACGATCGCTGGTTCCGGTCCCACCATCGAACGGCTGCAACGCGACATGGCCAAGATCGAACGCGCATTGGCGCTCCGCACGGGCATCTCCGGCGACGCCTTCCGAGCCACCATCACGGGTGTTACCTGTGAGAAGCGCACCGATGCCGGCGACCGCATCAAAGCCGCACTCGTCGATGCTCGGTATCGGTACGGGGAAACCATCGGTATCGGGAACCTGGCCGGACTCGACCTCGCGATCACTGTCAAGGGCGAGATCGGGGAGGACGAACTCCATCTCAGCTTCCCTGATGCCCCGCTCCACCCGACTGTGATCGGTGCCGCCGATATCGAACGCGAGCATCCCGTGGGCCTCGTGAGCAGGCTCACCAACCGGCTCGGAGATCTTGAAGAGCGATTGACCGAAGATGCACGGGAACTTGGCTCCGCCATAGCAAACGCCGAGCAGGCCAGAGCGATGATCGGCCGGCCGTTCGACCAGATGCCCCGGCTCGCGGCTCTGCGAAACCGGCAAGCCGAGATCACCGAAGCCTTGACTCCGAAGCCGGCTCCGGGTACGGAGGCAGGGTCGACGAAGGTTTCCAATTCCGAGGAAGAAAGCCGAGCCAAACGACACGATGGCATCGACCATGAGGTAGCCAACTCGCGGGTCACTGCGTTTCCGACTTCAATCGGTGATGCCCTTGTCATGGCGCGGGCTTGCGACGTCTCGTTGACACGCCACCACGGGCGAGCGCCGTCACTTTCTCCGTCCGATCTCGGCCGGTAGCCCGGTTCCATACCGTTGGTCGCACAGCAAATGACGCGCTGGCCCGCATGAGCCGGAGCCAACGGATTACATGCCACGCGCATGCATCTCGCTTACTCCCAGTTCTTGGTCGCAATCGAGACATTGCGCCTGGCGCGCACGCCATTCCGTCAGGCCTCGCTGGCACAGGCCGGGACCTGATTTCGGCAGCACCTGGGCCGCCAAACCGGCCGACCCAGACGAAATGCTCCACCACCGACGCGAACGCGACTACCAACCTGACTCCATCGACGCGCTCAGCCGGCCCGTCGACATCGCCGCATGGGAAGCGCGAGTCCGAACCAGATTCCAGTTTCTCGCCGAGCTCGACGACGACGAACGACGGTGGGCAACATGCGATGAACGTCACCGTCGAGAAGTGGCTGCGGCCCTGGAAGCGCTGCGATCAGGGTGACACATGACAATCCGACGACCGGACATCGCTCCCACGTCGTCACCCAGCGGCGCAGCGGCAGCTTCTATGCGGTGTGTTCGAAGCGCTGCTGGAAGCTACGCAGACCGTAGTCACTGTTGACGACCGTGACGAACGCGCTGCGGTTGGCCCGGTCGCCCTTCACTCGGGTGAGGCCCACGTAGGCGAGGCGGCGAGCTTCGGTGCCCCAACCGACGGACATCAGCACTGCTCGTGACTCCCAGCCTTTGAAGCTATGGACCGTGCAGCCTTTGACGCCGGCAGCCGAACCCCAGAAGCGCATCTTGCGCTCGCGCTTCTCCGCGTTCGTGGTGCCGAACACGTGCTGCACTTCGTAGCCGGCGTCGGTGATCAGCTTCACAGCTTCCAGGCCTTCGCGATGGTTGGCGAGGAAAACCACATCCGATGGAGCAAGGTCAGGGTTCTCGCGAAGCATGCGAACCACCTCGGCGCCGAGCCGATTGCCGCACGACTCGCCTCGTTCGGTGTTCACCCACCTCTTCACCGTCGGTTTGTACTGACCGACACGTTGCGGGTGGTCGTAGGGCACCGCAGGATTCACGGCCCAGTCACCCAGGTGCAATTGGGCGAACTCGGCGACCACCGGCGTGAGGTCGGGTGGCATGCGATACGAGCCGCGAAGTTCTGTCCACGGGCCGCTGAAACCGGCTCCGAGCATGCGCTCCTCGTCGGTCCATGCACGTTGGCCGTACACGTCTTGCGTCGGGTCGGCCACGAGCAGCAACTCGCCATCCGGTCGGCAGACGTGCTGGCGCAGCAGGTTCCACCACTTGAAGCTGAAGTCCTGCCCCTCGTCGACCAGTACCGCATCGAAACGGGGGCCGAATCCGAGACGGTACGCCTCGATGCCTTGGTCGATCTTCGCTTCCCAATCGGTCAGCACTCCGGGGAGCGGGTTGATGGCAGGTTGCGCGCCGGCAAGGCGCGCGTCGTCGACCGCCCGACGGCACAGCTCGTGGAGGTGGGTGAACGTGATGCGGTTCAGGCTGGCGCCGATGTCGCGACAGCGGCGTGCGGCGAGGTCGCGCAGGTAGTGCGGCAGGGTGGAGTTGTAGGTGAGGACCAGGACCTCCTTGCCTTCCAGCGACAGGCGCGCCGCCCGTGCGGCGAGACCGAGCGACTTGCCGCAGCCCGCTGATCCACGGACGCGGCGAATGCGCGCCTCTCTCGGGTTCGCTTCGATGTTCCCCGCTGCTGTGCTGAGGGAAAGTGGCAACCGCTGATCGCTGTGAGCTTCGGGTTCGGCGAGGCTGCGCCGCAAGGCGTCGAGGCACGCCGGCGAGATGTGTCGTGCGACTGGTTGGCGCGACCCGGTGAGTACCAACGTCGGATCGTGCTGAAGGTCGTCGTAGCCGTACACATCGATCCACCGCTCGCTGTCTTGCACCGTGCTCTTTGCGATCGCCACCTTGGCTTGCATGGTCGTGCAGCGCGGCATCACGACGACACCGCGAATCTGGGCGAACGCCGGCGCCTCATCAGTGAGTGCCAGCAGCCGCTCGTGGATGGCACTGCGATAGCGGTGAGCTTGGTAACGCGGAGCCTCATCAGTGCGCGCCCAACCGCCCTGAAGGCGCATCTGGATGCGGCCGTCATCATCCTGGCGGTAGGCGCCGATCGACCAGTCCTTCACCTCGACGGCGCATACACCGAAGGTGGGGTGCGCCATGATGAAGTCAGGCTGGTCAAGCCCGAGCCGTGGCTGGACATAGATGATCCACTCATCGTCCAGCAAGGCAAGGCAATCGAGTACCTTTCGCTCGCCGACGTTGAGCGGCGTCGGGAGACATGCCAACTCATCCCAGTCTGGGTACACCCGCGCCATTCCCCGTCCCTCCGTGCAGTTCAGAACATCGGCTCAGGAGAACCTCATCTTGAGCCGATGTTCTGAGGCAGGCGTGCAACGGTTTGCCGATCTTGACAGCACCCGAACCATCGGAACCGCTCTCCTCCCGACCGGCGTGCCGAGCTTCGACCTCCTGGTCCTGACCTGCCACTGGCCACGGCAAACACCCGTGTCGTACAATCGACCCATATCTACCTGGACTTTCCTTGTGCCTCGGCACCGACGAGCGGGTTCTTCCTGTGCCTGAGCTGATCTCGGAGTCCCAGCACGAGACCAACGAGGCTCCGAACCACGTTGGCGCAGGACGCGCCACTGACGAGACAACGACGACTCCAGGATCAATCTTCGACGACGTTGAGTCCAAACTCCGGGTGGCATCGCCAGATGAAGATACCCAAACCCTCTGGGCCGATATCCGAACGGCCTTCGATGAAGGCGGTCCCACTGCGGTCAGAAGCGTGATCGATGACCGGATACGACAGTCGAGGCTCGCTGTAGAGAAGGACCTAAAGCAAACACGGTCCGTCACCAAGAGCGCTGCTCCAAAGAAGAAGGCCAGTCCCCCGAAGAAGGCTGCCGCTAGCAAGAGGGCAGCAAAGAAGTGACTTCACAGAAGCTTCGACTCGTCAGGCTGCGGGCGGAGGGCTTTCGGGGTATCTGTGATCCGCTCGATATCGACTTCCACCAACAGACGACCGTGCTCTTTGCCCCCAACGGATCGGGCAAGACTTCGATCCTGGGTGCGATTGAGTGGGCACTCTTTGGACAGCTGCAATATCAACCCAAAGAGAATGCAACCAATGACGAGCTTGTCAACATCCGCCACCGAACGCAGGTCGCCACCGTCACCATCGACCTAGCAAATGACGACGGCATCGTATCGATCACCCGATCCAAGAAGGCGGGCAAGCGTGCTGCGGAAGCAATCGTGCAGCTCCCGAATGGAGAGGAGTACATCGGGGCCGAAGCGAACACGGCGCTGTTTCGTCTGCTTGGCCTGACCTTTGACGATTTTTATCGTGCCGTGTACCTGCACCAAGAGAGCATCCGTGGGCTGCTGACCGACGACCCAAGAGTGCGCAACGAAGCATTGGATCGATTGTTCGGGGTCGAGAAGCTGCGGGACATGCTGAAGGCATTGTCCGGCTCAACCAAGCCTGTTCGTGACGCTCTCGATAAGTTGGAGAAGAGCAAGAGCACGGCTGTCGCTCGACTTACCGGCGCTGTCGGGCAGGTCGAGGAACAGCGACAGCGTGCCCTGGACGATGCCAAGAAGAAGGGCCTGTCCCAAGCTGACCTCACCTTTGACGCCATCACCGCACTGGCAGAGCAGGTGATGGACAGTCTGACAAAGCTCGCTGCGGCGACGGAAGCAGTAATCAAAGAGCAGTCCGAGCCAGAAGATACCGATGGTGTCGATAGCTTCAGCCGGAGAGTCACAGAGGCGATCAAGGCCATCCGCCAGACAGCAACGAACGCAGCCATAGCGGCCAACACCTCGAAGGTGATCGCTAACGTCGATGGGGCGTTGACCACGCTGCGCAGAGTCTCTGCCCTTCTGGATGGCGTCGGCAAGAGCTTGACGGAGCTACAGGAGACCTACGGCGACCCCAATACTCTTGACGAACAGAAGGCGACAGCGCAGGCAGCCGTTCAGCGGTTTCGAGAAGCGCAGGAAAAGCTCGGCATATCCGAACGGATTGTCCAGGACACGCTTACCTATTTGCAAGCGTCATTAGATGAGAACAACTGTCCGGCCTGTGGACAGGAAATCGAACGTGATGAGCTGATCGGTCGTCTTGAAGGTCATCTCAGCGGGGACATTCGCAGCGAGATGGAAGCGACTCGATCGGCTCAGAATGAGCAGCAACGACGGATAGGTGACCTTGACGCTGCCATCACCAAGAGAGATCGGTTGCTCACAGACAGCAAGCAATACAGCGAGCAGATCGCGGAAGCTCGTGTTGCTGCCCGTGCGTTCCTGCCAAGCCGCGTGGCGGACGACGACTTGCAGGATGCGCTGGATGCTCAAAAGGGCAAGCTGTTTCAGCAAGCTTCTACCGTTGATGCGGAACGAAACAAACGGGAAGAGGAAATCGAAGCCATCCAAACAATGATGGGACGGCTGAAGGAAATTGCACGATTTCTAGGGCTGGACGCTAACTATCAGGAGGCGTCTTCACGGCTCGGCAATCCCGACGAAGATTCATCGATCGCTGAGCAGCAGATTGAATCTCTGAGCCGACTTGAAGGCGGAATCAGAACGATTGCGGATGTCGTCACAGCCGAAGCGAGCACCCGGGCACGGGATGCTGTGGAGAGCGCACAGGTGGATATCGCCAAGCTCTACAAGGAGTTGTGCAACCATCCCTACTTCGACAACATCCAGATTTCTGTAGAGAGTCAACTGCTTTCGGGCATTGAACGCAACAACTACTTCATCCGTACGCAGTCCTCCAGCGATAATCGCCAGACACTCGCGAGCTCACGGTTGTCCACGGCACAGATGAACTGCGTTGCGTTGAGTGTGTATCTGGCTCTCGCCACGCAACTCCAACACAACCTCGGTTTTGTCATTCTGGACGATCCCAGCCAGAATCTCGATACCGAACATAAGCAGGCACTCGTGGCCATCCTGTCTCGCCTCGCTCCCCAGCTCCAAGTACTCGTTGGCACGCAGGATTCGGAACTGGACGAGTTGATCGGAACTTCTGCGGCCAAGGACTCGTTCCACCGCAGATGTCTGACCTGGTCCCCTCTAACCGGCTCAGCGGTCGTTGCTGAAGATGAGTGAAGCGAACGGGGACCGGGGTCGTGTCAACAGGACGATCTACCAGTTGGATTCGCTGTACAAGAATTTGAGTCCGCAGGAGTTTGGGCGGGTTATGCAGCAAGTCCTTGCGTGCGGTTTTGAAGCGGCGGGCTTTCATGTGGTGGAGAATGCTGTTGGCGTGCCCGACTTCAGCGCCACTTCTCCGATGACTGATGGTCATTGCGAGACCATCGCCGTTGAGGTCAAGACGAGCGACAAGTCGAAGATTTCGTTGACGCAACGTGATCTGGATGGAATTCGAACTCCAGGGCAGACCGGCGTGTTGGCCGTACTGATGTTTCCGGCGATGAACCCTGGCTGGTTGTTAATTGCAGCAGACAGTGTCTCTCCTCGTTCGTGGGAAATACGCCACTTGGGGATGAAGCAGCGAGTGGACGTCGGTTTCGATGTTGACGATATGTTCCATCGGATCATGGCAGAGCTTGAAACCCCCGTGGCACCCGGAGGGTCAGAGTTAGAGTGGTGGATCAAGGCCCAGCGTCATGCCTTTCTTGCCAAGCATTCCCGGCAGGCAGCGCAGTAGAACTCACCACTCAGCCGAGACGGCCGTGAGATCGACCCCTCCCAGTGACACACCCGGTCCGTATCATCGGATTAGGACAATCCGTCATCACCCAATGTTGCCGGCAACACCCCTAGTCGATTGATTGCTACGAACGCAGTCGGTCAAGAGGAGCGTTGGAATCTGGTTAGACCGGTCGGTGCCCCTGCAACGCGACCCGTGTAGCTGTTGAAGCTACGGCCGCCCGAAGCATCGCGCCGAGGTCGGCGTCCTCTCTGTAGTCAGGCGAGTAGAGACTCTTGACGCGATCCGTGGCAAGGAATCGCTGGAACGCTTGCTTCGCTGACTCGTGTCCTCGTTGGAAGACTCCAAAAGTCACTCCGTTGTTCTTGTTCACCAAAGAGAAACATGGAACATCGGTGAGGCCGTCGCCTACGTAGATCATCTGTTCGAAAGGCACCCTCCGGGCCTCTTCCTTGATGAATTCGTTTACCAGATGAGGCTGAGTCTTCGAATCCTCTGCACTAATGCCCTTGTGTATCTCGAACAAGAACCGAGTCTTCTCAGTGAAGGTGACGCATCTCTTCACGTGCCGGACTTCACCGGTCGACTCATCCTCGCCAAACTGACACCCGTACACCCCGTCGAAATGTTGCGCAACAACCGAACTCCCAAGAATGACCTCTTCGAGCCCTCCCGAGACGATGTAGAACTCAATCGAAATGTCTCGGTACGTTGCCACCTCGGTCCGGAGGTCGTCGAAGATCTGAGGTATTCCTGGGAAGAAGGTCGAATCCAGGGTTGCACCAAACATACGTAGATCTGCATTTGTCAGGCGGCCGAGAGGGCAACCGTCGCCTACGCGGTCAAGCAGTAGCTTTAGGTATGCGAGAGGCGGATCATATCCCTCATCAACGAGCCTCTTCGCATCCTCAGTCCAGAACGTTCCCGAGTCGATGCCATGTGCCGACAGAAGAGCCGAAGTCGAGTCTGGGACAAGGGTGTCATCAAAATCGAAAACTACGGCGACAACAGCCACGATACGGGCTAGCGGTCTTCGTCGTCCCTGGCCGACGGCCGGCTGATGCGTTCCGCAAACCGATTCATCTGTTCACGGGAAGCATTGAACTCTGCAGGTCTTACTGCCCCGACCTCGAGCCTCTCGGCCTGCGCAGGTGACTGGCTTGGGTTGTCGCTCTGTCGGCTCATCTTGGAACTGTATTCCAACAGTGCGACAGGAAGCGCGGATGTCTCGCTCGGTGGGGACTCAAGGACTGAACGGAACCAGAGATGACCCCTAACCCCAGAGGGGAGGGCAGTGCCCATGGCGTCAGCCGCAGCTGCGACCTCAGCGCAGAACGGCACCTATGCGTGCGCTCGCGTTTCGCAAGAACTCTCGGCATCGGGCAGAACGCGATGGCCGAAAGGCCGGAGCGCCCCAGCGGTCAGCGCTCGATGCCGCGAGCTTGGTTGGGCCCGCGGCTTCGATGATGTCTGGGCTGGCTCTTGGGGATCTCGTGCATCGCTGCAGCGGCGCGGTCGTCCTGCGTCTGCTCACCGGGAATCAGATTCTGGCTCGAGCTTGCCTCAAATCGTCCGTGAAGCTCGAGGATCTCAGCCGACAGACGCCCCCCGAGCGCCTTGGCCATCTGCGATTCCCCTCGCACCGCATGGGCATCACCGATGGCGTCGAGCGTTCTTCCCAATTGGCTGAGCAACATCGCCCAGGCAATCGGAGAGTCGTTCCCTAGTTCGGATTGCGCCACGATCGCCGCTATCCCCCGGAAGTCACGCACCGCCGCCCGGCTCGGCGGTGGATCCTCTGGTCGGCTCTGTGCTGATCGACCCAACGCCTCTGCAGCATCCGCCATCGGTCCGGGCCTGTCTCCTTCGAAGCGTCTCGACCAGGCGGAAAACACTCCGGCGGCTTCTCGTGCCGCCCCCCTCCACGCGGCGAGGTCGGACACCGGGACGGCCATCAGTCTTTCGACCGATCTCTCGATGCCTACTACCGCCCGTTGCCAGTCGTCCGGGTCACCGAGCACGGCTTCTCTGCCCAGGGAGTTCGACCTGGTGGCGCACCATTCGACCACCGCTGCCTTCCGATCCCCTGCTGACTGCTCCCAGAACTGTCGCAGGTTGGGCAACGTCAGGTCCTTTGCCAGCTTCCCGCCGCCGAACCAGATCGGCTTGTCACCATCCCCTGTCCTGAGTGCCACCGAGTAGCCGACCACCGCCTCTTTCCCCCCGGGCTCGAAGCGGGGCCGCACGAGGGCCCCACTCCCTCGGAGCCGTCGGACAAACTCGGCTTCGTCTTTCGAGGCCACCGATGCCTCCCGCACGATTCGGGCCAGGGTGAACCGTGGGGGTTCAGCACGCTGCTCCCGCGCTGTGCGCTCCAGCTCGGCTCTGGTCAACCCGGGCATCCCTCTACCCTCTCGACCCTGTACAACGGTCAGGCCATAGGCGTGCTCGATCTCGGCACACACTCGGGAGAGGGTTCGCTGGGATTGCCAGAGGTTGACTCCAAGGCCGTCCCCACGAACCAGAGAAGCAGCGATGTGGATGTGCTGGTTGCCGCTTGCAGTCGCACCATGACCGACGGCCGCCCAGGCCGCTGGGTGTAGCCCTTCACGCTCGAACCCGATGGCCTCGACTGCCTGGTGGGCGATCTCTGCCCACTGGTCGTCGGTCAATCGCCGGTCCCCAGCAGGGAGCGACAGGGAGAGGTGCCAGATGTGACCACCTTCTGGATTGGTTCTATAGGCACCGTTGGCCGAATCGAGCGCCGTACCGAGGTCCGCGATCTCGGCCGAACTCAACGCCCTTCCCTCCTCCACACCCATCACGATTCCCGACGTGATGACCCGCTGATCGGTGTGCTCGTTCGCTCGACCCGGCCCGAAGAGGTAGCGGATGAGCGCTCGTCCGCTCGCGCCTCGGGTGACCTTGCCAATCATGACGACGCCCTCCCTTCCTCGCCGCCACGGCTCTGTTGGTTCAGCCCGAAGGCCGTCCTCAGCTCGGAGGCCGTCTGCTCCACAGTGGCCACCGCCTGGGCAAGATCGTCGACCAGGCTGTCGAGGCGGTCGGGGAGCGCATGGTTTGCGTTCGCCCACTTCGTCAACTGGTTGAGATTGTTGGACACACCCTTCAGAACCACCCTGCTCGCCTGGACGTCGACCACAGCCCGCCGCCGAGAAGCTGCATCGTCCGCCGACCCCGACATCGCAGCTTCGATGAGATAGCGCTGGACCGACACGCCGGCCGACTCTGACAGGGCCCGAAGCGAAGCGAGCTCGGCCTCGGTGAGCAACACCTTCGCGACACAACGTCGTCCGCCTGGGGACCGCCTCATCGGTGCCGTCCGTGCCACCGAAGAGCTTCCGCCGTCAGTTCCGGTCGTCGCCAACGCCGGGCTCCTTTCGCTCAGCGCAGCGACCCCGAGTGGTCCTCGGTGACAGGCCCCGGTGAGGCCAACGGCAACACCATCGTGAACAGACAACCCTTCGGGTTACCTGTTCGCCCATCTTGCTCTCTGCTTCATGAACCCCAAGAGCGAGTCTCATGAGAGGTTCATGGTTCGAGCGAAAGGCCATTGGAGAGTGAGCCCGATGGGCTCGCCGAAATGCCTCTGTTTTCGCCCTTCGGGGCGACGCTGTCATGACACAACCGTGGCGTAGACAGGGGGAACCGGCGTTGGCGATGCCATCGGCTCTCTGACGCTGTGGGCAGGCCATATGCCTTCCCTACCAGGTGGGTGAGGGCAAGTGTCCGGCAGTTCCATGTCTGAACAGGCGCGGGACTGCTGGACACTCTGGCCGCCGTTCGGCGGCAGTCGGTTCGGCAAGGGTTCTTCGCACCGAAGGAGATGGGGAGCGGTCCGACGGTATCGCTGCGTTCCGGTTCATCGGCCTCAGCCAGGCGATGGCCCAAGCCTTTCGGTCATCATGAACCCCGGTCGGTTCAACCATGAACCCTCTGGGCTGGTGTTTTGCCGCTCTCCTGGCCCCGACCGACGCACCCGTGTGAGCCAAGGCGGGCAACCCTGTGCCGACATCATGAACCTCGCCGGCTTCATCATGAACCCTCTGGGCTGGTGTTTTGTCCGTCGCCAGAGATTGCTCTGTAGTTGTGTGGCTATGACGGGCTTCGTGATGGGATTCAGAGCCATCCCCCTCACCGTGGCGGCCACAGGCTCGCCCACGATCCGGGGTCTCTGCACCGAATGGCAGGCCATTGAGACTGCTCCGCCACCGAGGGCTGCATGCCGTCGTCTGGCCGCGTGTGAGCCGGCAATTGCCGATCTCCTGCGCCAACGTCGCTCCGCCATCGCCCAACTGGTGGCCTGATCGTCGCCGACGCGAGTACGTCGCGGACAGTAGGGAACGAGGGGGACCCCGAAGGGTCCCCCTTTCCCAGTCAGCCATCCTCGGCCGGAGCCTCGGGCTCGCTGGTGTCGCTGGACTTGTCCAAGAACCGGAACTGGTAGGGCCCGGTGACCAAGTAATGCTTGGAGTACTGGCTGCCTTCGGTGTCGGTCCACTGGTCGAGCGCCAGGCGGGCGGTGGCCTCGAAGAGGCGGCCCTTGGTGCCGTAGCTGGCGATGAACTCTGCTGTCTTCTCCCAGGACTGGAGGTCGATGAAGACCGCCTTGTCCCGGCCCTGCTCGTTGATGGCCACCCTTACGGTGGTGACGGCCTTGCCTGCTCCGGTGGTGAACTTGAGCTCCGGATCGGCGGTGAAGCGGCCAGTGATGGTTACGGTGTTCATGGTGATTCCTCTCTTGTGGGTTGCTGTTGGAAAGAGAAGGCTCCGGGGAAAAGCCGGAGCGTCAGGGGTGCCCGAAGGGCCGAGGAGAAGTTCTGGCGGGACCGGCGACGGTCAGTGAGCGCAGCAAGCGCCGCTGGAACTTGTCCGCAGCCTTGACGTCCGACGGACCGGTGCATCATCTTGAAAGCAGCCAGCCACTTCCGAGAGAGGGACATCGAACACCTCGCACTCCCGCGGGATAACTGAGCTGCATTGCAACCTGTCCCCCGCCGGCGTGTCGACACCGTCGACCTCTATCCGTGGGCAGGCGACCATGGGCAGGGACGAGACAGGGCGCCGGCGACTCGTCTGGGATGTCGAGGGCATCGTTGTGCCCAGGCGAAAGAGGAATCGCACCGGCAACCGAAGGCTCGGCGTCCAACCGATCGCACCGAGCGGAGCACTCCCTCGCACCATCGGCGCATCTGACTCGTACCGCTATCCGCAACCAGGCGGAAGGCCCTACCCCAACAAGCCTGATCCCTTGGGAGGAAGCCAACAGCTGGGCTCCTCGCCTATGGCCAGCGACGTCGTGTCGTGCGCATCGGCGGCACCCCGCCCGCGGTGCTTGGCTAGAGCGACCCGGGCGGGGCGCCGGTCGGAGTCTCACCAAAAGAACTGGGGCGCGAAGCGCCGCCATGGACATCCGTATTGAAAGAAATGTTGCAACGAGGCCAGGAGTCCAGTCCCGGCGGGGTCGGGAAACCCGACCCCGCCGGGCCGATCATGCAGGGTTGGTCTCGCCGGCGAGCTCGTCAGAAGTGCTGTGGCGCTGGACCTTGTGGATGTCCACGGTGGCAAATCGGAGGCTGGCACCGATCTCCTCGGCCACCAGCTCGACCTTGCTCCGGGTCTCCCCGTCCTCAGTCTCCCAGCGGTGCTCCTTCAGGTGACCAGTGGCCACGACCCGGGCGCCCTTGGTCAGGCTAAGCGCGACGTTCTCGGCCAGGTCACGCCAGCAGACGATGTCGAAGAACGAGGTGGACTCCTCCCACTGCTGGGTCTGGCGGTTCTGCCACCGGCGATTGACCGCTACTGACAGCGAGGTGGTGGCTTGGCCGTCTCTCGTGTACCTGATTTCAGGGTCCCGGGTCAGGTTGCCGGCGATGGTGGTGGATGTGATGGTCATGGTCTGTTTCTCCTCATGATTGATGGCGGGTGGGGCGCTTTTCGCCCCGCCTGGTCCGTCATCAATCGGATGTGCGCCGATTGCCCACACCGGCGCCAGCGGTCAAAGGGCGGCCACTGGCCGAGCGAGGACATAAAGGCCGACCCCGGCGCCGGCGTGCCGGCGATCTCCGGGGGCGAGGCGTATTCCGGAGCGACCTTGGAGGGCTGGCGACGATGTGACACCAGCCGCTGAAATGGCTCAAGCAGGGTGGTCCCGTGCTCGTCCCCATCGCACCGAGCGCCGGCGCCGAACGGCGGCGGTGCGCCGTGCAATCTTCACCTCTGCGTCAGCTACCGCCGCGCGCTCTCCGACATCAACGCGATCTCCGACACCAGTGGGTGTAGTGCCGTCATGAGGGGTTCATGATCACAACCATGAACCCCATGAGCTGGTGTTTTGTCGGTTCTCATCGTCTTGCCCGTGCGACAGCGCGAACCGACCCAGCTACATCGGCTCCAGCGTCATGAACCCCTGATGGTCACAACCATGAACCCCCTGAGCTGGTGTTTTGTTGGTCCTCGGATTTGCCACAGCGCTGAGCTGGAGTTTTGTCCGGCGACAACAGTTTCTCGAGTTTTCTTCGGCCATGAGGGTTTCCATGAGGCTTTTCATGAGGGTCCCTCGTCATCGTGGCAGCCATGGACTCCCCCACGATCCAACGACTCCGATCCGAATGGCAGGCCCTCGGGACTGCTCCTTCATCGAGGGCCGCCTGTTATCGTCTGGCCGAGAGTGAGCCTGTGGTCGCCGGCCTTGAGGTGCGCGACCTTGCCCATCTGATCACGGCCCTCCCGCTCTCATCGGACCGGCTGTCTCGCCACCAGGCGGCTGCCGTGATCGCCGCCATGCTGCGGAGCGCTGCTGTCGATGCGCTGATCCCCCGTGCCATCATCCAAGCGCTCATCCCTGGTGTCCTCGCTCTGTCCCGACGCATCGACGTTGCCGCCGGACCGTGGTGCGATCTCGACGCGTTCTACGCCGACGCAGTCTCTGCCCTCTGGGAACTGACGATGACCTGGTCTGGTGCCTACCGCCCCTACGCCGTTGGTGATCTGTTGTCGGCAGTCCGTACTCGGATGCGAACACTGCAGGCCAGCGAGCATCGGCACCGCTCTCGCCAAGCCAGCACCCCCGACGCCTTGGACATCCTTCCGGCGTCGATCGGTCGCACGGGCGAGGAGCTATTGGCCGCAGCCCTCTCCGATGCGACCGGGAATGGCCTGGATTTGGCCGATGCCGCCGTCCTCTACGCAACCAGGGTGCTCGGCATGTCCCTCGGTGAGGTCGCCGACCTCGCCGGGATACCTGCTCATCATCTTCGGCGACAGAGGCGGAACGCCGTCGACCGGATGGTGGCCTGAGGTGCGCCAGACGAAGGCCGAGCACGATCTCAGTGCTGAGATCGGGCCATCACCGGCGAGTTCGCAGCTGGGTAGGGCCAGGTCTGCCGGTCGAGTCGGGCAGTACGGCATGACGGCCGCCACGGCCGCCACCTTCCCCACCGGCCATGACGTCTTGGTCAGTGCTGATTTCGAGCAGGCGAGATCAAAGCGGTGAGCCAGTTCCTGACGATGCCCGAGGCCTCAGCCCATTGCGGCGGTGTCCCCAGCCCGGAGACGTTGTACCGGCTGGCTCGCGAAGGCCACCTGCCCGTCCGCCGGATCGGCCGGCGCCTGGTGATCTCCGAGCGTCTCCTCGATCAGTGGATCGACTCGGTCGGCGACGTACGAGCCACCGAGTATCCC
>Ga0224558_1001423_pt1 | contig 25072 bp, 20 predicted proteins | sample 714S32024metaG_FD_180682 | JGI IMG/M metagenome (GOLD analysis project Ga0224558, IMG submission 180682) | Peat soil microbial communities from Stordalen Mire, Sweden - 717 S3 20-24 | ecosystem: Environmental > Terrestrial > Soil > Wetlands > Peat | place: Sweden: Norrbotten County, Stordalen... | reverse complement strand
TAATCATCATGCGAAGACTCCTTTCTCCCCAGCGTCTTTGATCCTCAAACCAAGACTACCGGGTCCGAATCGAGTCTTCGCTCTTATCCAATCAATCCTTAACGTCGCGCTCTTTGCGACGTTAGGGTGGGGATTTTGACTTCCTATCTTCAAACCGTTGCCTTGGTTCGACTCGCGGATGAAGGCCTGAAGCGCGGCGCTCTTGGAGGCAATATCGGAGAGATCGCCAGGCGCCTCAGGTCTCGCGCCGGGTGCCCCACACATTCGCGTTCTTTGCGAATGTGTGGGTGTCCGCGTCACCACTCTTTGTATCTCACCTCGGAGATAGATGTCCGCTCTTTTGTGGGGCAAGCCTCTTTTCCAGTTCCTCGATGTTAGCCAGAAATCAAATCTCGTTGCCTTGGTTCGACTCGTGAATGAAGGCCTGAAGCGCGGCGCTCTTGGAGGCAATATCGGAGAGATCGCCGGGCGCCTCAGGTCTCGCGCTTTCGAGAGCCTGGGGTTCCACCGTTCCTCGGACCGGGACACCTCGACGGTAGCGCCCCACCCACCAAATCATGGGTTTTGTAATAATTACAGTGTAAATATTACATTAGTGCGCCTGTTTTACCACACGAGCCCCCTCGCATTATCAATGAGTTGGGAGGTTGGAAAAGGCATAAAATATGACTATCAGTCACACAAATGCCCAATCAAGACCCAGTACTTTCGCTTTTTGTGCGCCAAATCTAGCTTTAAATTATACGTACAATAATACCTGCACAAATGTTCCACGTGGAACATTGTACGTACAATGACTGCCCGGCTAGGGCCGAATGGCCCATCCAACCCAAATCGCTTACAATTCCCCTTCCATGACAGTCGCGGTACGTTCCTTTGCGAAGATCAATCTCGGACTCTACATCGGGGCCGCGCGCGCGGACGGATATCACGATCTGCGCACGGTGTACCAGACGATTGCGCTGCATGACGTGATCCGGGTGAGCGTTGGGCGCGGCAGCGGGATTGAGATCCTGTGCACGAATAAAGACCCGCGGGTCCCGCTCGATTCGTCGAACACCTGCTATCGCATTGCCGAGCGAGTGCTGGACGAACTTGGGGCGAAGGGCCGACTCAGCATCGAGATCGAGAAGCGGTTGCCGGTGCAGGGAGGGTTGGGCGCGGCCTCTTCGAATGCGGTGGCAACCATGGTTGGTTTGGAGCGGGCGCTTAAGAAGAAACTGTCGGCTGCGGCGCGGCTGCGCATTGCCGCTGAGGTGGGATCGGACCTGCCTTTGTTTCTGGTGGGTGGGACGACTTTGGGAGTGGGGCGCGGCGAGGAAGTTTATCCGTTGGCGGATTTGCCTTCGGCGGCGATGGTAGTGGTGACTCCGGAGGTTGGGGTGTCGACGCCTCGGGCTTTTGCGGATTGGGATGCGCTGGTGGAAAGCGGCGTCGAGCTTCGCTCGGCTGGACGGCCGAGGGCGGCCGTCCCTACGCGTGCCGGTACGGGGCCGAGCCCCGTCACCACACAGGCTCTTGTTTCAGCGCGGGATCATGAATTGACGCGGGCGGAAGCCTCCGATAGACTATCTGAGGTTGGCTGCGTGCTTTCGGCGTGGCTGAGTGGTTCACCCAACACCGGTGCTCCTGCAAAAGGTGGGAGCCGGGCCGGGAACTTGCTTCTCGACCTTGTCCGTACCGGGATTGAAAACGACTTCGAGAGAGTCGTCTTTCCTCAATATCCCGAATTGCGTGACATAAAAGGTGAGCTGGAGCGCGCGGGTTCGCGTTACGCATCGCTCTCCGGGTCGGGGTCAACCCTGTACGGGCTGTTCCGGTCGCCAACCGACGCCGCGAAGGCGGCCAGTCGCCTGCGGAAGCAGGGGCTGAAGGCAGTTGCGAGCAGCACGTTGACGCGGCGGCAATATTGGAAAAAGTCGTTGGTCGTTGGTCGCTAGTTGCTAGTCGTTAGCCGTCGGTCGCTAGTGGCTGGCGTTCGGTTGTGGGGTATGATTTAGTGGCCAGCCAATGGATCGCGCATCTTGGGCCGTCGACTAATGGTAGGTCAAGTGCCTTTGGAGCACTTTGTCTAGGTTCGAATCCTAGCGGCCCAGCCAGATAACCAGTTCTCAGTTGCCAGTTCTCAGTTCTCAGTAGAGACGCTGGAGCCCCAAGACTGAGAACTGAGAACTGAGAACTGAGAACTGAGAACTGAGAACTGAAACTATGTCCACAGTTGCAACCACGACTGCCGAAAAAACGGTTGCGGAAAAAAAGCCGCCTACGGACGAGAAAACGGAACGCAAGCCGCAACGCGCCCGGGTTGACGACCGATTCAAGGTCTTCTGCGGAACGGCCAACGAGCCGCTGTGCGACGAGGTCTGCCACTTTCTTGGGTTGACGCGCGGCCAGGCTCTGGTCACGCGCTTCAAGGATGGCGAAGCGTATGTGCAGATACAGGAGAACGTGCGCGGGGCCGACGTCTTCGTGATGCAGCCCACCTGCCAACCGGTGGACATGCACCTGATGGAACTGCTGCTGATGATGGACGCGCTCAAACGGGCTTCCGCGCGACGCATCACGGCCGTGATTCCGTACTACGGCTACGCACGCCAGGATCGCAAAGACAAGCCGCGGGTGCCGATTTCGTCGAAGCTGGTGGCCGACCTGCTGACCACCGCCGGCGCCGATCGCGCCCTGGTTGTCGACTTGCACGCGCCGCAGTTGCAGGGATTTTTTAACATTCCGGTGGACCACCTGTTCGCTTCGCCGGTGCTGGTGGATTACTTCAGGAAACTGAATCTGCCGAATCTGACGGTGGTTTCGCCGGACGCCGGCGGTGTGGAACGCGCGCGCTTTTTCGCGAAGAAGATAGACGCGGCCCTGGCCATCGTGGATAAGCGGCGCGTCGAGATGAATGTGGCGGAAGTGATGAACGTGATCGGCGACGTCAGTGGCCGCACCTGTCTCATCATCGACGATCTGATCGACACGGGAGGCACGCTGTTGAAAGTGGCGCAGGCACTGATGGAGAATGGCGCCACCACCGTCTATGCCTGTTGCTCGCACCCGGTACTCTCGGGGGCGGCGGTGGAAATTCTGGTGAACTCTCCGATTGCCGAGGTGGTCGTGACCAACACCATTCCGCTGAGAGCGGATGCGGATGCGGCGCGCACGGAAAAGGGTGGAAAGATCAAGGTGCTTTCGATCGCGGGGCTGATTGGGCGGGCAATTCAGTCCATTCACGAAGAGACTTCGGTCAGTAAGCTTTTTATTTAGGAACGTCGTTCCGCTGTTCGCTATTGGCTGTTCGCCTCTGGACTGAACGGGTTTGCGAATCGCGAAAGGCGAACGACGAACAGCGATACCACGAAGGATGGAAACGGAATTATGGCGACAGCAACGGATATCAGCATTCTGGAAGCGCAGAAGCGCGAGCCAGGCACGAAGAATGCGGCGCGGCGTGTGCGTGCCGGCGGAAAGATTCCGGCCGTTGTATACGGAGCGGGCAAAGACGCGGCTGCGGTCGCGGTCGATCCGCGGCAGATCCTGCGCATCCTGAAGTCGGAGAGCGGGCACAACACGATTTTTGAACTGGCGCTCGACAGCGATCGCTCGAAAGCCATGATCGTGGACTGGCAGTTCGAACCCGTCAAGGGAACGCTGCTCCACGTGGACCTGCAGCGCATCGCCATGGACCAGAGGCTCACGGTCACGGTGCCGGTCGTGCTCAAAGGCGAGGCAGCGGGGGTGAAGACGGAGGGCGGCATCCTCGAGCAATTGCTGCGCGGAATCGAGATTGAGTGCCTTCCGGCGGATATACCGAAGTCCATCGAAGTGGACATCAGCCACCTGGTGTTCGGCGTCGAAGTGCGGGTGAAAGACCTGCCGCACAGCGAGAAGCTGAAGTTTCTGACCGACGAGAACCAGATGATCGCGCACATCACCACGGTGAAGGAAGAAGTGGTTGCGGCTCCCGAGGTGGTGGCGGAGGAGGCGGCAGCTCCGGCTGAACCTGAGGTCATCAAGAAGGGCAAGCAGGAAGTGGAGGGTGAAGGCGAGGCCGAGGGCGATGCCAAGGCCAAGGCCAAGCCCGAGAAGGCCGAAAAGGCCGAGAAGAAAGAGAAGAAATAGCTGGTGGCTGCTGGCTCCTAGCTTCCAGCTAAGAGCCAGTAGCTAGAAGCCAAGAGCGAATCTGCGTGAAACTGATCGTCGGTTTAGGCAACCCAGGAATCGAGTACCAGTTCACGCCGCACAATCTCGGATTCTTGACGATCGATCGGATCGCCAACAATCTCGGGATCGAAATCAGGAATCGCCAGTGCCGCGCGCTGACTGTGCGGGCAACGGTCGCCGGTGAGCCGGTGATCCTGGCCAAACCGGAAACCTACATGAACCTGAGTGGGCTTTCGGTGCGGGAACTGGCGGCGGAACATCAGGTCGATGTGACGCGCGACCTGATTGTGATTTACGACGAACTCGATTTGCCGCTGGGCGCGATTCGCATACGGCAGCGGGGGAGTTCGGCGGGGCACAACGGGATGGAATCCATCCTCGGAGCCCTGGGTACCGACGAGCTTTTGCGGATTCGGCTGGGAATTGCGCCTGACCGCAAAGTCGTGGACGGCGTGAAGTATGTGCTGACGCCGTTCCGCAAGGTGCAGTTCGAGTTGGTGGACGAACTCCTCGACACCGCAGCGCAAGCGGTTGAAATGATTTTGAGAGAAGGACCGGCGGCGGCGATGAACCGGTTCAATCGCAAGAACGAAACGGATGAGTGAGAGGCAGTCGTCGGTCGATAGTCGTTAGTCGTTGGCAAACGCCTACGACCCACAATGAATCCGCGAGCGACTAACGACTAACGACTGCACTAGAGCTTTTGGAGATAACGAATGAATCGTAACTATGAATTGATGTTCATCGTCCGGCCCGACATGGTGGACGAGGATCTGAACAAACTGATTTCCACGCTCGAGTCTTCGGTGACCTCGGCGGGAGGAACGGCCAAGAGCGAGGTCTGGGGCAAGCGCCGTCTCGCATACCGGGTAGGCAAGTTCAACGATGGCATCTTCGTGCTGATGATGATCGAAGCCGCCGGCGCGATCGTGCACGAAGTGGAACGCCGCCTGCGCGTGACCGAGCCGGTGATCAAGTTCCTCACGGTGCGCACGGACGAAGAACTGAAGCGGCTCGACAAGATCAAGAAGATCCGCGACTCGAAAAAGAAAGCCAGCGCACAGCCGGCCGCAGCCGCCGCTCCCGTAACACCGGCGGCGCCGGAAGCGGGGACGGAAACACCGGCCTCGGCGCCAGTTTAGGTGGAGCCGGTTCCTGGTTGGGTGCGGCTCTCGTAGCGCCGCGACCGCCGACAGAGGCGGGGCAAAGCCCCGCCACCACACGAACAAACTCTTAGAAAGCAGGAGCACTATGGCAGAAGAAACAAAAGCACCGAGCGCGGGATCAAGCCACGGCGAAAGCCGTCCGGAGCGTAGCGGAGGCGATCGCCCTGAGCGCAGTGGGCCGCGCGGTCCCCGTTCCGGGGGAGGTCCCGGCGGTCCCCGCGAAGGCGGCCGCAAGTTCTTCCGGCGCAAGAAGGTTTGCAAGTTCTGCGTCGAGAAGATCGAAGCGGTCAATTATAAAGATGTGCGCTTGCTGGCGCAGTTCGTGGCGGAAAGCGGCAAAATCACACCGCGACGCCTGACCGGGGTCTGCACGCCGCACCAGCGCCGTTTGTCGAGGGCCATCAAGCAGGCGCGCAATATCGCCCTGCTGCCGTTCGCGGGACGCGCGCAGTAGTTCAAAATCGTCGTTGGTCGTTAGTCGTTCGCAGTCTTTGCCAACGACCAACGACTAACGACTAACGACTAACGACCAGGGAGTTATTCATGGAAGTCATCCTGAAAGAAGACGTGCCCAAGCTGGGCAACCGCGGCGAGGTGATAAAAGTCGCCGAGGGATACGGGCGGAATTTTCTGCTGCCCAAGAAACTGGCGATTGAGGCCACCGTCGCCAATAAGACTGTCATCGAGCAGATGAAGGCCGCCGCTGTTCGCCGCTCCGCGAAGGAAAAGACGGAAGCCGAAGCGCTGGCCAAGCAGTTTGACGGCCTCGAGGTGAAGTTCCTGCGCAAGTCGGGCGAAGCGGATCAGTTATTCGGATCGGTCACGGCTGGCGACATTGCCGACGCGCTCGAGAAAAAGAGCTTCCACATCGATCGCCGGAAGATCCAGCTGCACGAACCGCTCAAGACCGTCGGCGAGTTTACTATTCCCATCAAACTGCACCGGGACGTGACCACGCACTTGAAGGTCGTTGTCGACAAAGAAGCCGCTGCGGCGGAATAGTTTTGATACCTGTGTGGCGACGGGGCATAGCCCCGCCACCACACAACCTCCTCAGGAATTTGCCCCGAAGAATTCCTCCACTTTTCCCACGTCCGTGGTTTTGGTGTAGGGGGGCAAACTCTCCACAAACACGCGCCCATACTGCTTCTTCAATATCCGGTTATCGAGCAGTGCCAGCAATCCGCGATCGTGCAGCGATCGAATCAGTCTTCCAAATCCTTGCTTCAGCGTGATGACCGCGCTCGGCACCTGATACTCGAAGAAAGCGTTGCCTCCGCCAGCGTCAATGGCTTTCACCCGCGCCGCCACCACCGGATCGCTCGGCACGGCAAATGGCAAGCGGTCGATAATCACGCAGCTCAACTGTTCGCCTTGCACGTCCACTCCCTGCCAGAACGATGATGTCCCAAACAGCACGGCGTGGGGCGTGAGCCGGAACTCCTCGAGCAGCGCCGACTTCGGAGCGTCACCCTGCTTGAGCATCGGAAAATCCAACAGGCCGAGCAACCGGTCGTAAATTTCGTTCATCTGCGCGTAGCTGGTGAAGAGCACGAAGGCGCGCCCGCGTGTGATCTCGAGCAGTCGCCGGATAACCCCGGCAGCTTCGCCGGCGAATTGCGGCGTGCGCGGATCGGGCAGATCGGGCGGGACGTAAAGGATCGCCTGGCTTTCGTAATCGAAGTGCGAGGCGACGATCAGTTCGCGCGCGTGATCAAGCCCGAGCCGCTGCCGTATGTAGTCGAAGCTGCCACCGACCGCCAGCGTTGCCGAGGTCAGCACCGACGTTTCCAGCTTCGACCACAGGCACTCGCGCAGAATCTGGCCGACTTCGATCGGAGTGGCCTGCAGAAAAACATTGACGCGGCGCTTTCCCTCAGGGGCTGAAGCCCGTTTCTCAAACGCGGACGTTGCGGCGTGGCTGAAGCCACGCCCTTTCAAAGCTGCGCCGGTCGAAGCGCCCGGTGCTCCACGAAAGCCACGCCGCTCGATCCAGAAGACGGTGTTGGGATCCTCGTTTTCCATGACGAAGCGAAGTTGCACCTGCAGTTGTTGCGCTCGGCGTACAAGCGTGAAGACTTCTTCCGGCTTCTGCGGAAGTTGCTCCAGCTCCGCACCCAGCCGGTACAGCGCTTGATTGAGCGCGAGAAATTCTTCCCCGTTTTCCTCCAGAAATTCGCGGCGAGAGTCGAAGGCAAACCGCCCTTCATTCGCGGGCAGCAGCGAAAAAAATAACTGCGAGCGCTCCCGCACCGACTGAATCGCTCCCGACATCTGCGGCGTGTAGAGATGCTCGCGCTGCAACAGGTGCTCGACGTCGCGCGTCAACTCATCCATCCGCAGGTTGCTGACCGAAATTCCAAAGTAGTTGCCCGCGACTTCTTCGAGTTCGTGCGCTTCGTCGAAGATCACCGCACCGCGCTCGGGAAGGACCCCAGCGTCGGGCGCGCCCTCGGCTTCGAGTTTGATGGAGAGATCGGCGAAGAACAGGTGGTGGTTGACGATGATGATGTCGCTCTCCGCCCCGCGCCGCCGCATCTCGGTGATGAAGCAACGCTCCCATTCCTTGCATTTCTGGCCGAGACAGGTATCGGTCCGAGCGTCGAGCTTGTGCCAGAGGGCGCTGGCTTCGGGAAGTCCGGCGAGTTCGGCGCGATCGCCGGTCTGCGTCGTTTTCTCCCACGCGGCTATGGCGCGGTAGTGCTCGATCTCTTCCAGTCCGCTGAGCACGGGCTGGTCGGTGAGATCAAAAAGCTTCTTGCGGCAGAGATAGTTGTTGCGCCCCTTCATGTAGCAGACGCTGAGTTTTCGGTCCCCGTCAGGAAACAGCGCCCGCTCCAGCGCGGGGACATCTTTGAAGAAAAGCTGTTCCTGCAGATTTTTCGTGCCGGTCGAGATGATGACGCGTTTGCCCGAGCGGATCACCGGCAAGAGATAAGCCAGCGTTTTGCCGGTGCCCGTGCCGGCCTCGACGATCAGATGCCGCTTTTCTTCGAGCGCCTCTTCCACTGCCTGGGCCATCTGCAACTGCCCGCGCCGAAACTCGTAGGCGGGGTGGGTCTTGGAGAGCAAGCCCCCCGGCGCGAAGAACTGGTACAGCGAGAATCCCGCAGGCCGATTTTCTGCAGGGGACACGGGATGGGATGAGGGAGGCACGGAGTCTCTATAATAGCTAACCAGTCGCCAGTTGCCAGTAGTTCAATCAAAAGCTGGGGACGGGGCAAAGCCCCGTCACCACACGAGCATTCAACTCTCACATGCCATCATCGACTTTGATTGCGAGAAATCCTTGAGCAAAAAGAAGCTCGCCCCACTTGTCGCCATCGTCGGACGGCCCAACGTCGGCAAATCGACGCTCTTCAACCGGCTGACCGGATCGCGGCGCGCCATCGTCGGAGACGAGCCCGGCATCACTCGCGACCGCCTCTATGGCGAGGCCGAATGGCGCGGGTACGAGTTCCGGGTGGTGGATACCGGCGGCATCGTTCCCGAAGACAAGGACTTCATCCCGTCGGAGATCTTCCGTCAGGCCAAGGTTGCGTTCGAAGAAGCGGCGGCCATTGTCATGGTCGTCGATGCTCGCACCGAGATCGCGGGGCCCGATCGCGAGTTGGCTCGACTTTTGGCGCGCACTGGCAAGCCGCTCTTTCTCGCCGTCAACAAGATGGACACCGACAAGCAGGATTCTTTGCTCGGTGAATTTCATTCGCTGGGAATGCGGAACGTGTTTCCGGTTTCGTCCGAGCATGGACGGGGCATCGACGATCTGCTGGACGCTGTCTTACTGGTGCTGCCCGCGACCGCAAAGGCGACCACAGAGGGCACTGAGGTCACAGGGGAAGGCACAGGGGAAGGCTCACCAGTTCTCGAGGAGCCGCATGAAATCAAGGTTGCGATCATCGGGCACCCGAATGTTGGCAAGTCAACGCTGCTGAACCAACTCACGGGAACATCGCGGGCCATCGTCTCGTCCGTTGCGGGTACTACGCGAGATTCAATTGACCAAGTCATCCAGTACAAAGGCCGCAAGATTCGCTTCATCGATACGGCGGGCATTCGCCGCAAAGGCAAGACGCGGCTGATGGCTGAGAAGCTTTCGGTGGTCATGGCGCGCAAGAATATCGAAGACGCCGACATCGTGCTCTTCATGGTCGACGCCACCGAAGGCGCCAGCGGGCTCGACGCCAACATCGCAGGCTATGCCCACGAGAGCGGACGCTCGGTGATTATCCTGGTCAACAAGTGGGACCTGGTGGCGAGCGGGGAGAAGCGCGCCGTCAGCCAGTCTCGAACCGCCCGCATACAAGACGCCAAGCGTCCGCACGACCGCGCTCTCTACGAAGAGCGCCTGCGCTACGGACTAAAATTTCTGGCTTATGCCCCCGTGCTTTTTCTTTCCGCGCACACCGGCAAAGGAACGGAAAAAATTCTTCCGCTGATCGAGAAGGTGGCCGCCGAGCGCCGCAAGCGCATTACGACCGGCGAGATGAACCGCTTTCTCCGGACGGTTGACTTCGACCGAGCCTCCGTTCCCGTCAGCAAGCGCGTGAAAATCTACTACATGACGCAGGCCGGAGTGGCGCCGCCTACCTTCGTGCTCTTCACCGACCGCGCCGTGAAGCTACACTTTTCCTATCAGCGGTTTCTTGAGAACCAGATTCGCGCCGCGTTTGGGTTCATGGGTTCTCCCATCTGGATCAAGAACCGGGCGCGAGACTAGTGTGGAAGCGGGGCTATGCCCCGCTTGGACGGGGCAAAGCCCCGTCCCCACACAAGAGAGCCTCTCCGGCACGCGCGTGTCTGATGGCTTAAACAGCGCACGCGCAACAGTAGTTTCTAGCCGATGGGCTCCGCCGACGGCGGCAACGGAGGCGCTTCGAACGGCGGCGGAGACTCCGGAACTGGAGGCAACTCCGGAGCGGGAGGCGCAGGCGCCGGATGCAGCAGCGCGTCAAGACTCGGATATCGAGCAGCAAGAAAATGCAGCGCGTACGCAGGGAAGAAAACAGTGGCCGGCACGCTCACTAGAGCGATCAGATAAATCAGGAGGAGCAGTAACAGGGTTCCGAAGATTATTGCCAGACTGACGGTCGTCACGCTCCATCCCATCCCCGCGGCTCTGCCCGCTAGCACGGCAACCACAGCAGGGAGCACGACGAACAGCGCCGGGATGATCGCGATGATACCGAACAGGATGGCCGCTGCGATGGAAAGCACCAGCTTGAGCAGCAGGTAAACGGCGTATCGTCCCATCTCGGGGCGGATCATCGCCAGTAAACGGTGCCAGCCGTCGGCAAAATCGAGATCCTCGAGAGCCATAATCGGCACCAGAAAATCTTTCGCCAGCACCTGAACCACTGCGGCGGCGAGCACGAACACTCCGAACAGGCCCCCGAGCAGAATCACTCCGACAATCAACCGCCCGACGTGTTGCCGCAGATCTGTCGCCCAGCCCGCAACCAGAGCCAGGGCGAGCGGCACGCCAACCAGAACCAGGAGAAACAGCCAAGCTGCAATCTGGAACACAATCTGCCACAGGAAGAATCGGCCGCCGGCGCGACGCCACTTACCCCATCCCTCACCGATCGAACATTGCCGCCGCAGAACCGAGTCGAATAGGATGAATCGGAACACGCTGCTGATGTACAGGAAGACGAACCCCAACACGAATGCGGCGAAAATCCCCACCACGATCAATCCGATGAACGGCGCAATGTGCTCGGAAATGTTCGCGTGATTGAAGGGGGCCAGCCAATGCGGCACTCTCGACTGTAGAAACTCGTTCTGATGCTTGTGTGGGATGCGGGGCCAATTGCCCCCGAAGTTTCCGAAATTGCATCCGCCGACATGCAGTTCCGCCGCCAGAATTCCAACCAGCGCCAGGCGAGACCATTGCCCGAAGCGGAAACGCGTGAAGAGTTGTTCCCGCGCGTGCTGCAAGGCGGGCTGGACGCAATCAAGGGCAGAAACCGGCACGAGACGAACCTCACTCCGACATCAGCACCCTAAAGTGAATCCTCGGAAAAAACAATAGGAACTTGTCGTCAAACCCTAAAGCCGCTGCGTCGATGCCCGGCCCCTGAAGGGGCGCCTGGTTTCGACGAACTGTCGGCATCGCTAAAGCGATGCCCTGATACGAACCTGAGTTTTCCGCGGCCTGCTAGCAGCTTGTCGTCCCGACCCTGAGCGGAGCCGAAGGGGAGGGATCACCAGCTTGCCCGATGCACCCGCTGTACCATCCGTCGAACTCGCGCAATGCTCGTTCACACTGCTGGCGGTGGCGTTCCTTGCGGTCGCGAACGCGAGTTTCGAGCGCAGGCAAGAGGTCGAAGGTGATATTCGCCGGCTGAAAGTTCTCGCTCTCTGCCTGCGTGATGTAGTGGACAAGCGAACCAAATGCCGTCGCTCGTGGTGGAGGCGCCGGTTCGCCGCCGGTTGCAAGCGCGGCCGCATTGATTCCCGCCATCAGGCCGGTCGCAATCGATTCGACGTAGCCTTCGACTCCACAGATTTGTCCCGCGAAGAGCACCTGGGGATGCGCCTTCATCTGTAACGTCGGGTTCAGCAGCGCCGGCGCCTTGATGTATGTGTTGCGGTGAATCTGTCCGTAGCGCAGAAACCGCGCGCCTTCCAGTCCGGGGATCAAGCTCAGCACGCGCGCCTGTTCGCCAAATTTCAGGTGATTCTGGAATCCGACAAGATTGTAAGAATCGGCGCGCAGATTTTCCTGCCGCAATTGCACGACCGCATAAGGCATCCTGCCGGTGCGAGGGTCCTTGAGTCCGACCGGCTTCATCGGCCCGAAACGCAGCGTGTCGCGTCCGCGGCGGGCGATTTCTTCGATGGGCAGGCAGCTTTCGAAGTAGTTCAGCTTTTCCCAGTCTTTCTGCTCAACCGATTGCGCCGCGAGAAGTGCGTCGTAGAAACGGTCGTACTCATCTTTCGACATTGGACAATTAATGTAGTCGGCCGACCCTTTGCCGTAGCGAGCCGCCAGGTACACCTTGCTCATATCGATGGAATCGGCCTCGACGATCGGGCTGATGGAATCGTAGAAGTACAAGCGGCTGTTATCGGGGCTCGCTGCGCACAAACGCGCAATCTCCCGCGAGAGCGCGTCCGAGGTCAGCGGACCGGTTGCAATAATCGTAAGCTCGCCCGCTCCGAGAGCCGTGACCTCTTCGCGGCGGATCGTGATAAGCGGCTCGCGGGAAATTGCCTGCGTCACTTTGCGCGAAAACTCGGCGCGGTCCACAGCCAGAGCGTGCCCGGCGGGTACCGCGGTTTCCCGCGCGATCTCGAGCAGCAGAGAACCCGCGCGCCGCATCTCTTCCTTCAGCAGCCAGGGCGCAGTGTTCTCGCTCTCTGATTTCAGAGAATTGGAGCAGACCAGCTCCGCGAAGTCGTCCGTCTGGTGGGCAGGAGTCGTGCGCATCGGCCGCATTTCGAATAATTCGACGGCGACGCCACGCCGCGCACACTGCCACGCCGCTTCCGATCCCGCCAGGCCAGCTCCGATGATTCGTACTCGCATCAAGACTCTTTCTCCGCCGAGTCTTTCTTCGCCGAATCCTTCTCCGCCAATTTCCGCAGACCGACTCCCTCCAGAAGAGCGCTTCGCCACCCGTCCAGAAACTCGGCGCCCAGCGCCTCATACATTTCGATGGCGGGTTGGTTCCAGTCCAGCACCGCCCACTTAATGAAGCTGCGATTTTCCTGCTGCGCTGCATGGGCAACGCGGGCGAACAGCGCTGTGCCAATTCCGCGCTCGCGAAAATCGGGACGGACAAAAAGGTCCTCCAGATACAATCCCGCGCCTCGCCATGTTGAATAGTAGTTAAAGGTGAGGGCAAAACCCGCGGGCTGTCCGTGCCATTCGGCGATTAAAGCGCGAAACTGAGGATTCGCTCCGAAGCCGTCGCGCGCGATGTCGGCCTCCGTGTTCCGGACCTGGTCCGGCGCTTTCTCAAACTCGGCAAGTTCCCAGATCAGTCTTTTGAGCAGGGCGGCGTCGGCGATAGTGGCTGCACGAATTGTTAACATGAGGGAGTGAGTGAGAAAATTTCACTGGAATCTATTATAGAGTGGCATTTGGAGGAGGACACATGGCTCGGATTAGTCTGGTCGAACCCGCGCAAGCCAGCCCGGAGGTTAAGGAAATCTACGATGGCAAGCTGAAAGGCAAGCCCGGCAGCATCCAGAAGACGCTGGCGCACCGGCCCGCTATGCTCGGCAACTTTCTCGGATTCTATGCCAGCGTGGGGCGTTCGCTCGAGCGCAAGCTGTACGAGGCCGTATATCTGCGAGTCTCACTGATCAACGGATGCCATTATTGCTCGCAGCACCACATCCAGAGCGGCAAACGCGCCGGACTCACGCCGGAGCAGATGAAAGCTCTGAAGGAAGGCAACTACTCAGGCTTTGGCGCGCCTGAGCAAGTCGCGCTCCGCTATGCGGAAAAGCTAACACGCACGCCCGACGGCGCACGCGACGCCGACTTCACGGAACTCAAGAAGCATTTCTCCGAAGAGCAGATTGTCGACCTGCACATGCTGATTGGATTGGCGAACCTGACCAACCGCGTCACCGGGCCGCTGGCGTTGGAAGTGGAATTTCCGGAAGAGAAGATCTAGATCGTGTGGTGACGGGGCTTTGCCCCGTCCGGTGCGGCTCTGGCGACGGCGAGTTGCACTCGGCTTGGACGGGGCAAAGCCCCGTCACCACACGATCACAGAATCACCCGCTCATCTCCGACGCGCCGCGTTACGCGCTCGCGATCCAGATATTCGAGCAGCGGAATCGCGTACTTGCGGCTGACTCCTGTCATATCTTTGAAGCGGGCGACATCAATCTTCGGCGTGGTAGTTTTGAGCGCGGCGATCTTGTGGCGCAGATTCAGGAGCGCACTCTGGTGGAAGACAAGTTCCTCTGAAATCTTGATCAGAACCTTGTCGCGCAAAAGCAGAGTGACAATTTTCTGGGCGCGGATTTTATCTACCTTCAAACCCGCCAACACTTCTTTCAGCGACGGAACCTTTAATCCTGCCGAAGCAAATGCCTGCTCGATGATCTTCTTGGATTCAGCTTCTTCGTCTTTCATGACCACGCCGCGGCCGGGCAGGTGGACGAGTTCGCCCGCGAGTTCCAGCTTCTTTTCTTCCACTAATTTTTCCAACACGCGGTAGAACACCTCGGGGCCCAGGTTGACCCGATCGCGCAGCTCTTCTTTGCTCATCCCTGCTACGAGAGGATTCGCATCGTGAAACTTCCTGAGCGCCTGAAGTACATCTGTCTTCGCTTCCGCGAATGCCGCGGGTGAAACCAGCACCTGATTGCACCACACCAATCCGGCCGCGTCGGATAGTTTCGTCGCTTCTTCCCTTCGAATATTCATTTCTCCGGGAACATCATTCAGGCGCAGGCCGGTGGCTCCTCGCCGTGCGACGCGCGCAGCCAGCATTTGTTGGAGAGAACCATCGCGCATGATATTGAGAAACGCGGTTGTATCTTCCACGCGCTGCTTGCGAGTCGCAGGCGACGCGTCGAGCACCACGCCTCCGCCAATGGTTATTACCGGGGAAAACTGCCGCACGATGAAGCGATCGCCGGGCAGAAGCAGCATGGGTTCGGCGAATCTTAGTTGCGCGTAGGTTTCTTCTCCCGGTTTCAACTGGGTCATCCCATACAGGCGCGCTTCCGCAATCATTTCCGTCGTGTACGCATGAAAGTGCACGCGGGCGCTGTCTTTAAGCGGCTTTGCTGAGGGAAGAAGGGAAAGAAGCGCATCGACTCGCGAGGTGGAATGAAAAGTGTCCGCGGTCGCTAGCGTCATCCCGCGCGCCAGGTCGCCGGCGGAGAGTCCTGCAAGATTAAGATTCAGCGCGGTGCGCTGCCCTGCGACTGCGGCTTCCGCCGGAGAGCCGTGAACCTGCACTCCGCGAACCCGCACCCGCTTGCCGGCGGGAAACACTTCCAGTTCTTTCTCCTTGCGGATCGTCCCGGCAACGAGAGTGCCAGTCACGACCGTGCCGAAGCCTTTCATGGTGAACACACGATCCACGGGAAGCCGAACCAGCGCCGCCGAATTTTTCGCCGGGACTTCCGACGCGACTTTTGCGAGCGCGGATTTAAAATCGTCCAGACCCGCGCCGGTTAACGAACTCACAGCGACTATCGGCGATTGCGCTGGATCGAGAAACGATCCGCGCACAAAATTTTCCACTTCCAGTCGCACCACTGCGAGCGTCTCCGCAGCCACCGCATCGGATTTCGTGAGCACGGCGATGCCGCGGCGGATCGCGAGCAGGCGGCAGATATCGAAGTGTTCGCGAGTCTGCGGCTTGATCCCTTCATCGGCGGCGATGACCAGCAGCACCAGGTCGATGCCGCCCACGCCAGCGAGCATGTTGCGAACAAAGCGCTCGTGACCGGGAACATCGACGAAGCCCAGTTGAATCCGGCTGCCATCGGGCGCGGGGAGTTCGAAGTGGGCAAACCCAATGTCAATCGTGATTCCGCGCCGTTTTTCTTCTTCAAGGCGGTCGGCATCGATGCCGGTCAGGGCTTTCACCAGCGCCGTCTTCCCATGATCGATATGTCCGGCCGTGCCGACGATAACGGACTTCATCAGCGACAGTATAGACGGGCGTGTGGGGCAGCACACTCTTGTCCGCCGCCTTTGATCGTGGGGTTGATCTGGTTCAAGGGTTGATCTCGATTCTTCAATCGGGAGACTCAACGTCACATGCAGCGGACAAAAGTGTCCGCTCCATCGCTTTTTTTCATCGAATCTTGGACGAATCCGCATGCGAAAAGTTGGATGAGATGCGACAATAAAGATTCGCTGATGACCACCTCTGCAATCGCTGCCGTTACGCCGGAGATGATCCGGGAGCACGGCCTCACTCCGGAAGAATTCGAAAAAATCAAGCAGCTGCTCGGCGGACGCGAACCCACGCGCACCGAACTCGGCATTTTCAGCGTGATGTGGAGCGAGCACTGCTCCTATAAATCGTCGCGTGTTCACCTGAAGCGTTTGCCTACGCGCAGCAAGTTGGTCGTGCAGGGACCGGGTGAAAATGCCGGCATCGTGGACATTGGCGACGGCTGGGCTTGCGCTTTTAAAATCGAGTCGCACAATCACCCGTCGTTTATCGAACCATTTCAGGGAGCGGCCACCGGCGTCGGCGGAATTCTGCGCGACATTTTCACTATGGGCGCGCGGCCGGTGGCGGTGATGGACTCGCTGCGCTTTGGGCCGATCAGTGTGGAGAAAGAGCATGTGGGGACGGGGCTTCGCCCCGTCCGAGCGGGGCAGAGCCCCGCTCCCACACAAGCTGTGACCACGCCGGCGGAGAATCGCAAGAATCATTCCGTCATGGAAGGCGTGGTGAGCGGCGTCGCTTCTTACGGCAACTGTTTCGGCGTCCCCAATCTTGGCGGGGAGGTGAAGTTCGAGCCTTGCTACGCCGGCAATCCACTGGTGAACGCCTTCGCTCTCGGGCTGGTTCGCCGCGACCAGATCTTTTACGGACGCGCATCGGGCGAGGGCAATCCCGTAATTTATGTGGGCTCGAAGACAGGACGCGACGGCATTCACGGCGCCACGATGGCGAGCGAGGAGTTCAGCGAGGGCTCGGAAGCGAAGCGGCCCAATGTTCAAGTCGGAGATCCATTCCTCGAGAAACTGCTGCTCGAAGCCTGCCTGGAAGCCATGCAAACGGGCGCAATCGTCGGCATTCAGGATATGGGCGCCGCCGGACTGACCTGCTCGACCTGCGAGATGGGCGCGCGTGGCGGCACCGGAATCGAAATCGAACTGGACCGCGTCCCGCAACGCGAAACCGGCATGACCCCTTACGAGATCATGCTCAGCGAGTCGCAAGAGCGCATGCTGCTGGTCGCGCAGCGCGGCCGCGAAGCAGAAGTCTTCCGCGTTTTCCAGAAGTGGGGACTGGATGCGGTGGAAGTCGGCCGGGTCACCTCCGACGCGAAGATGCGCGTGCTCGAACACGGCGACGTGGTCGCCGAAATTCCGAATGCCGCCCTCACCGATGACGCGCCGGTGTACAAACGTCCGCTCGCGCGCTGGGAACCGCCGGTTGATCGCGAAATGCCGGAGCATATCCGTCTCGCCGAGAGCGGAGACTTCTCGGCTCAGCTCAAGCGTTTACTCGCGAGTCCCAACATTTGCTCGAAACGCTGGGTCTGGCAGCAGTATGACCACATGGTGCAGACGAATACGGTCGAGGCGCCCGGAGCGGGCGATGCTGGCGTCATCCGCATCAAGGGCTCCAAGCGAGGACTGGCCATGGCGCTCGACGGCAACGGCCGCTGGTGCTATCTCGATCCTCGTCTGGGCGCCATGCATGCGGTCGCGGAAGCTGCGCGCAAAGTGGCTTGCGCCGGAGCGACTCCGATCGGCGCCACCAACTGTCTCAACTTCGGCAACCCCGAAAAGCCCCACATCATGTGGCAGTTTTCGCAGGTGATTGACGGCATCACCAAAGCTTGCGAGGAACTGGATACGCCGATTACGGGCGGCAATGTCAGCTTCTACAACGAAACTCTCGGCGAGGGAATTTATCCGACTCCGGTAATCGGAGTGGTGGGACTTCTCGAAGACGTCCACAAAACCGCGAAAATGCACTTCGCGCCGGAAGGAAGAGAAAGTGGAAGAAAGATCATCCTGCTGCGCGCGAATGAAGCTGGCGACGCCGTCGATGCCCAGTTGGAATTTGGGTCGTCCGAGTACGCGAAAGAGGTTCTCGGAGCGGTGTGGGGCTATCCGCCGGACCTGGATCTGGAGAAAGAAGCCACGCTGCAACGCGCTCTGGTGGCCATAATCCAGGCGGGGCTGGTCGAGTCGGCTCACGACTGCGCCGATGGCGGGCTAGCTGTGGCGCTGGTGGAGTGCTCGCTGCCAGCCGGAGTAGGGCTGCGCGTCAGCTTGCCCAAGCCGCAAGCAGCGCTTGAGGTCCTGCTGTTCGCGGAAGACGCCAGCCGGGTCGTACTAAGCTGCGACCCAATCCACTTGCCGCGAATCCAACAAGTAGCGGAGGAGTACGGCATCATCGCGGATGTGTTGGGCGAAACGGGGTCGGACAGCGTTGCGATCACGGTGGATGAGCAGTTCGTGATATCGGCGAGCGTGGTCGAGTTGCGCGAAGCATATGAGGGCGCGCTGGAGAGCGCGCTGCGGGCGGAAGCGAGCGTTGCGGCCGCGGACTGAGGGTGCCGGGCTTTGCCCGGCTGGACGGGCGAGACGCCCGTCCCCACACGAGCTAGGTTGTGCTAAAGGCTAAATGCTCAATGCTGACTTCCGACAAATTTCGCGATGAATGCGGCGTTGTCGCCATCCACGCCCACCCCGAGGCGGAGACGCTCGCCTATCTCGGACTGCATGCCCTCCAGCATCGCGGACAGGAATCGGCGGGCATCGTCACCTCCGACGGCGAGCGCCTGCGCCAGCACAAGTCCATGGGGTTAGTCGCCGATATCTTCAGCCACGAAGTGCTGGCTTCGGTTCGCGGTGTTCTCGCCATCGGACACACCCGCTATTCGACCGCTGGCGATTCCGCCCTGCTGAATGCGCAGCCCATCATGGTGCAGTCCAATAAGGGCACGATCGCGATTGCTCATAATGGCAACCTGGTAAATGCGCAGGCGATTCGCGGCAAGCTGGAGGGCCAGGGCTCGATCTTCCAAACCAACAGCGATACGGAAGTGCTGGTGCACCTGATTGCGCTCTCCCGCGAGCACACCCTGCCGGATGCCATTGCCGACGCTCTGCGGCGCGTGGAAGGCGCGTTTTCGCTGGTCATGCTCAGCCGCGACCGTATCTTCGCCGCGCGCGATCCGCGCGGATTCCGCCCGCTGGCCATGGGCCGCATCCCGGCTCTGAGCAGCGAGAAAAAGGACACGATCGTTTTTGCCTCCGAAACCTGCGCTTTTGATTTGCTCGGCGCCACCTATGAACGCGACGTCAAACCGGGTGAATTGGTCATCGTTGGGCCCGAAGGCGTCAGTTCGCGTTTTTACTCGCCGTCTCCGGCGCTGTCGAGTTGCATTTTCGAGCACGTTTATTTTTCGCGTCCCGATAGTCTGGTATTTGGCCGCTCGGTCGATCAAAGCCGCGACGCCATGGGACGCCAGCTCGCGCGCGAAGCTCCAGTGGACGCCGATATCGTCGTTCCCGTCCCCGACTCCGGCAACACCGCGGCCATCGGATACGCCGCCGAAAGCGGCATCCCGTTTCGCCTTGGCCTCATCCGCAACCACTACGTCGGACGCACTTTCATCGAGCCGCAACAGTCGGTCCGCGACTTCGGCGTGAAGCTGAAGCTGAACGCCGTTCGCAGCCTGATCGAGGGCAAACGAGTGATTCTGGTGGACGACTCCATCGTGCGCGGCACCACCAGCAAGAAGATCGTCCGCATGATTCGCAACGCCGGCGCCAAGGAAGTCCACATGCGGATTTCCTGCCCGCCCACCATCTCGCCCTGTTTCTACGGAGTGGATACGCCGTCAAAGAAAGAACTCATCGCCGCTAACAAGTCAATCGACGAGATACGCACTTATATTGTCGCCGACTCACTCGCCTATCTCTCGCTGGAAGGGCTGAAGAAAGCTTGCGCGGACGGCGAGAAAACCACTTACTGCTCCGCCTGCTATACGGGAAGGTACCCCACCAAGGTGGACGTGGAAGAGATACTGCCGGCGGGCGCCGCGCGATAGCTGGAGCAAGTTACAAACCTGAGGGCCAACAAGTCAGTTTTGAGGAGGCACGAATGTACCGGCGGGCAATGCTCGTTGCACTCATACTGGTCCCGTTCTTGTCGCTGCAGGCCCAGCAAGCGCGATCCGCAGACGAATGGAAGGACTTCGGATTTCTGTTTGGCGAGTGGACATGGGTCGGGGGAGGGAAGCCAGGACAGGGAAAGGGTATGTCCACCTTCCGGCCAGAATTGGATGGAACGGTGCTGGTCCGAAAAACCCACCTGGACTATCCGGCGACGAAAGAGCGGGCTGCTTTCGGCCATGACGATCTTATATACGTGTACCACGATCCCCCGGACAAATCGTTGCGGGCCATTTTCTTTGACGGCGAGGGGCACGTCATCCGCTACGCGGTGACGGTGGCGCCCGATGGCAACTCCATCGAGTTTTTGAGCGATGCGGCGCCCGGCGGCACAAGATGCCGCATGACCTACGCTCGAGCTGGCGCGGATTCCGTCACGGAAAAATTCGAGATTGCCCCGCCGGGTAAGCCGAACGACTTCGCAACCTATGTAGAGTTTGTTGCAAACAGAGTCGGCAGGTAAGACCAGGATGCTATGCGGCGATCGATAGCCTACTCGGCGATGCGTGACTCGTCCTATCGCTGGTAGTATCTAACGCGTCCCGTTATCTTTGATCAGCTAGGTCTCGTAGATGATTCTGGGTAGTTTCTTGGGAATGGCACGGCTTGCCAGGTTCCCACTCTCCGAAATGCGCAAATCGAGTTCGCTGATCTGCGCCTTTGCCCTACTGATTTTCGCCTCCGTTCCTGCGTTCCTGCGCGCGCAGAATCCGAACGGCGCGCTTCGCGGAGAGGTCCAGGACGCAAGCGCTGCGCGAGTGGCGGGTGCTCGGGTCGTCGTGCAATCTAGCGGGTCTTCCATCACCCGCGAGGCAACCTTAAATGACCGCGGAGAATTCCGCATTGAGGGCCTGCTGCCCGGCTCTTATCGCGTCACCGTAACCGCCAAAGGCTTTGCCGACGCCACGGCCGATGTAGATGTCGCTGTCAGTGTGGTGCGCGATATCGCCGTCACGCTCAAGCTCGAAAGCGGCCGCGAGACGTTGAACGTGCAGGGGACTGCTTCCTCGATCACGACCCAGTCGATTGACACGGCGAGCGCTGTGCATCAGGGCGTAGTCGGCGCTCGCGACCTCGAAACTCTTCCGCTCCCGGCTCGCAGCTTCGCGAACATTGCTTACCTCGTGCCCGGAACCGAGCCGGTCGAGCCTTCCGATCCGACCAAAGCGCGCATCACCGCCGTCTCCACCGGCGGCAGCTCCGGCTTGAACAACGAGCTGTCGGTTGACGGCGCCGACAACTCCGACGACTGGATCGGCGGCTTTCTGCAAAACTTCTCGCCCGACGGCATTCAGGAATTTGCCGTCCGTACCTCGAATGAAGACGCCGACACCGGCTGGACCACGGCCGGGTCGGTGGTCATCACCACCAAGCACGGCACTAACGATTGGCACGGCGACGGGGCTTTCTACGAGCGCGCGGCACAGCTCAACGCCCGCTTCCCGATTGAAAATCCGGCGCCCAATCCCAAGCAGCCATTTTCCCGCCAGAACTATGTGGGCACTCTAGGTGGCCCCATCGCAAAAAACAAAGTGTGGTTCTTCACTTCGTTCGAGCATGTGCACGAAAATGCCAGCATCGCCTATAGCCCGGCCAGTACCGCGCAATTTAACGCGCTCGCGCAGTTGGCTTCGGAAGGTCTGATTCCTGGCATCTCCTCGATCCCCGTCCCTGCCAACGTCCCCATCCCTTTCCGCGATTACATTGGCTCGGTGCGTTTTGACTGGGCCGAGTCGCCGAAGTCGCAGTGGTTTCTGCGCACTTCCCAAGACTCCTACCTTACGCACAACGCGCTGGTGGAGCAGGGTACGCTGCCCTCTACCGGATTAACCACGCACAATAACTACTGGAACACCGTGATCAGCAATGCCTATACTTTCAGTCGGACCTGGCTCGGCAATCTGGTTCTCGGGGCCAGCCTATTGCACCTCACGCAGACGCGTAACTCCGATTTGGGCTTCGCGCTGGCGTTTCCCTTCAGTTCGACCGCGCTGACGATTTCCGGCTTCGAAACTTTCGGGGACAACCAGTTCGCCACTCCCATCACTCTTTTCCCCGACCTGCGCAATCAAGACAAATACCAGGTCCGCTACGATTTGAGCCACATTGCCGGAAGTCACGCGCTCAAGTTTGGAGTGGACTTCATCCACGAGCCGGTGCTCAGCGGCGCATTTGCGTCGACGGCAGAGACCCTTGCTCAGTATGTCAATAACCCAACCTACTACGTACAGAACCCGGGCGTGTTTGGAACCTTCGCTCCGCAGTGTGCCGGCACACCTGCCTCCGACGGCTCAACCTGCTCCTACACGCCCGCCGGCGACGGCAGCTTTTCGCAGAACGTTCAACGCCTCGCGTTCTACGCCGAGGACTCCTGGCGCGTCTCGCATCACCTCACCGTCAACTACGGCCTGCGCTACCAGACGACTTTTGGACTGTTCGAAGCTTCCGGGCGCAGTCAGCTGGAGAATCCGGCGTACCTTACGCTGAAAGCCCTGGGCATTCGTCTGGTGAACGGCGCACCGCATGATTACCGCAAGCAAATCGCGCCTCGCCTTGGCATAGCGTACTCGCCCGGAGACAGCGAGAAGACCGTGATTCGCGCCGGTTTCGGATTGTTCTACAACGATCTCGCGCAGAACGGATGGGCGACTGCATTCCAGGGGGTCAACACTCCCCCCGGAACCTGCGTTGTTCCGAGTGACCCTGGCTGTGTACCCGCCGGAGCCGCGGCATCTCTCATCGACCCCAACTACAAAACGCCTTACGCCATCCATATTACGGGCGGAGTGCAGCACGCCTTCAATGAACACTGGCTGGTCAGCGCGGACTACACGCACGAGCAGGGGAACCATGGGTATCGCGCCTACAGTTACACGCCCGGCGAGAACATTGATCCCAACGCTCCCGCCCTCAGCGTCTTCCACTCCGACAATCGCTCCAGTTACAACTCGATGATGTTGCATGCGCAGGGCAATATGCGCCGCTTCAGCGTGGTCGCGAACTACACGCTTTCCAAGGCGCAGACCTGGGGTTGTGTGCTCGGCGAACTGTTCGACTATGTGAATGGCGTCTGTAATCCGCTGAATGCCTTCGAACCCGGCGACTATGGCCCGTCCGGCGAGGACGTTCGCCACCGCTTTGTGCTCGCCGGTACGGTTCACATTCCCGGCGGTTTCGAATTGAGCACGGTTACGCAGCTGGAGAGCGCGCGCCCCATCACCATCACCACCGCCGACAACAGCGACCGCATTTCCGTGCAATTCTCAGGAATGACCCAGCCAGTGAAGACCAGCCTCGACGAATTCCGCGGCACGCCTTACATCCAGTCGGACCTGCGTGTGACGCGGCCTATCAACATCAATGAGCGCTGGCGAGTCGATCCCTTCATCGAATTCTTCAACCTCTTCAACCGCAACAATCCCGGCGCGAATTTCGCCGTGAACATCGTCCAGATTCCGGGGGCGCAATTTAATTCCAGCGGTGCCGTCTACGAAATTTGTAATCCGAACTGCGTGCCCCTAACCAGCCTGAAGCAGCTCGAAATACCCGAGGGCGCTCTGGGAGATTTCTTCGGCCCCGGCACAACGGTTGGAATTCCATTCGCGGCCCAGCTCGGGGTGCGAGTAACATTCTAAGTAGAGACAGGGCTTTGCCCATCTCGCTGCCGGCGGAGACTCGGCAAGCCACTTCTCTACAGGAGGATCGACAACTCGACGCGCTTAACCACTCGTTGCTTTTCTCGCAATCGCCACCCGCGCGATCCCCTGCAAATCGTTTCTGATCTCAACCTCTTCCCAACTCGACAGCAGACTCCGCACTCGATCGGCAATCGTCCCGCTGATTTCGAACACCAGCCATGCCCCCGCAGCGAGCGCCTCACGCGCCTGCGGAATCATCCGCTCGATCACTTCCACCCCGGTCGGCCCCGCAAACACCGCATTCCGCGGCTCGAACTTGCGCACTTCGAGCTGCACCGAATCTTCCTCCGCCTCGCCCACGTAGGGAGGATTCGAAACCACGATGTCGAACGACGCCGTCGGCAGTCCGTCGAGCAAGTCCGTCCCGTGAAACTCGATTCGCGATGTAAGCTCGTGCCGTGCCGCATTAGCGCGTGCAACCTCCAGCGCTGCGGAAGAAATTTCCGTTGCGTGGATTTCAGCCGTCGGCAGCTCCTTCGCCAGAGCCAGTGCAATCGCTCCCGACCCGGTGCCCACATCGACGATGCGCAACTGGTGGAGGGACGGGCGTCCCCGCCCGTCTTCCTTCGCCAACTCCAGCACCGCTTCCACCACATGCTCCGTCTCCGGACGAGGAATCAACACCGCCGGCGACACGATAACATCCAGCCCCCAAAATTCCTGATGCCCGGTGATGTACTGCGCCGGAACGCCCGTAGCACGCCGAGCGAGAGCCTCGTCGCAGCGAGCGAGATCCTCCGCCGTCAATTCCCGCTCAGGATGCGCATAGAGATACGCCCGGTCGCAATCAAGCGTAAACATGATGAGCAGTTCCGCATTCATCCGCGGGGAAGGAACTCGCGCAACCGTCAAGTGTTCGACCGCTGCATTCAAAGCGTGGCGAAGTTGCACGTTTCTATTTCACCACAGCTCCACCGAAAGGACGATGTGAAAACCGGCGTCTGATTTCAGGCGGCCTTGCAACGCACGAAGATTTTCATCAACCGTTCACGCCAGCTCAACATTCCATTCACATGCCTCTGTTCCGATGGACTGCGAAATATCTCCGCGCCGGATCGCCACGCCCTCTAGGAGTCCGTCCGAGAATTGCGTTTTGAAAGGTGCTTCCGCGACCGATTACCGAATTGTAAAAACAGCCAGTCAGAGTCCGCCCCATGAAGCTCGGGGCAATGCTTGTAGAAGAGCTTCCC
>Ga0224558_1001421_pt1 | contig 25079 bp, 21 predicted proteins | sample 714S32024metaG_FD_180682 | JGI IMG/M metagenome (GOLD analysis project Ga0224558, IMG submission 180682) | Peat soil microbial communities from Stordalen Mire, Sweden - 717 S3 20-24 | ecosystem: Environmental > Terrestrial > Soil > Wetlands > Peat | place: Sweden: Norrbotten County, Stordalen... | reverse complement strand
TCCGACGGCCGCCTCGCGCGCCTGCAGTACCACCGTGCCGGAGCCGCACGATCCGGCGTCGAGCCGGCAGCGCTCGCGAACAACCTCATCCTCGAGCTGCCAGGGGCCACGAGCACTCTCGAGGACCTCGTCGGTCGGATCGAGCGGGGACTGCTGCTCACGTGCCTGTGGTACATCCGCGACGTGGACCCGGCGACGCTCTTGCTGACCGGCCTGACGCGAGACGGCGTCTACTTGGTGGAGCAGGGCGAGATCGTTGCTTCGGTCAACAACTTCCGCTTCAACGAGAGCCCGGTCGACTTGCTGTCGAAGACCATCGAGGCGGGACGCGCCGAACGGGCGCTCTCGCGGGAATGGAACGAGTGGCTCAACAGGACGGCGATGCCACCGTTGCGCGTGGCCGAGTTCAACATGAGCTCGGTGAGCCCCGCGACCTGACGCCCTCAGCTCGCCGAGAGCTCGGCCGCCAGCTCGCCCAGCAGCGCCGCGCACCCGGCCTGGACCAGGTCGAGGCACGACTCGAACTCCGCCTCGTCGCCGTACCACGGGTCAGGGATGTCGAGCGAGCCGCTCTGTCCGGCTCGACCTGTCGGGTAGCTGCGCAGGAGCCGGACGCGTGCGGTGCGCCCTGTCTTCGACGCGCGGTTCTCCAGCCATCGCACGTGGCTGTTCTCCATGGCGACGACAAGGTCTCGTTCATTGAGCCAAGCGGGTTGGAACTGGCGCCCCCGATGGCTGAGGAGCCCGTAGCCGCGTCGTTCCAATGCCCTGCGGGCCCGACGGTCGATCTCGAAGCCGACGTCGGCTGCCGTGCCCGCACTGTCGATCGCCAAGCGTCCGGCGAGACCGATCGCCGAGGCTTCGTGGCGTAGGACCACCTCGGCCATGGGTGAGCGGCAGATGTTGCCCGAGCACACGAAGCAGATCCTGAAAGTCACCGCGCCATCGTCGCATCCCCGTGTCCTTCTGCGGTAACCGGGGCCGCGCCCGGTGCGCCGGGCCGCGCAGGCCCCGGACCGGCCTACGCTTGGCCGGTGACCGGCTCCGCCCCGCCCGACTGGTTGTCGCGGGCCGTGCTCGAGCTCGTCCCGGCCGGCCCGGTCCAAGGCACGCTCGACGCGCCCTCCTCCAAGAGCCTGACCAACCGACTGCTCGTGATCGCAGCCCTGGCAGAGGGCAAGAGCGTTCTCAGCGGTCTGCTCGAGAGCGACGACACCGTGGCGATGACCTCGGGGCTTCGTGCCCTCGGTGCCCGCATCGAGGATGTCGGCGGCGACACCGAGGTGACGGGGACCTCGGGCCGGCCTGTGGCGGGGGGGACGGAGGTGGACGCGGGACTCTCGGGAACGACGCTTCGTTTCTTGGCGGCAGTGGCGCTGTTGGCGAAAGGGACGGTGGTCCTCGATGGCTCCGAGCCGCTGCGGCGGCGTCCTATCGCTCCGCTCCTCGACGCGTTAGCTGCGGCTGGGGCCGAAGTCTCGAGCGACGGAGGCAGGCCGCCGTTGCGGATCTCGAGCCGTGGCCTTGCCGGCGGCCGGCTTAGAGTCGATGCCTCGGCCAGCTCACAGTTCGCCACGGGGCTTCTCCTCGTCGGCCCGTATGCCGACGATGACCTCATCGTCGAGGTGGTGGGACTCCGCGAGCTCGGCTACGTGCGCCTCACGGTCGCAACGATGGCTCGTTGGGGGGCATCTGTCGGCGAGGAAGCGCCGGGCCGCTTCAGGGTGAGCGCTCGGGATCGTTATGTCTCGAGGGCGGAGTCCGTCGAGCACGACGCGAGCGCCGCGGCACACCTGTACGCGCTCGCCGTCGCGACGCGAGGGTCGATCACCGTAGCCAATGCCTTTGAGACCGCACAGCCTGACGGAGGATTGGTGGAGGTTCTCGCCGCCATGGGCGCCAGTTTCTCTCGGGGCCCCGGCGGCACCACCGTCGAGCGGCGGGGCGAGCTCACCGGCGTCGACGTGGACCTCGCGGCGATGCCCGATCAGGTACCGACCGTTGCCGCGCTTGCAGCGTTGGCACGAGGAGACACCGTGATCCGTGGCGTCGAGATCGCGCGTGGCCATGAGAGCGATCGGATCACTGCGGTCGCGACCGAGCTGGGGCGCCTGGGAGCCCGTGTCGAGGAGGCGCCGGACGGTCTGGTCGTGCACGGCGGCGCGCCGTTGCACGCCGGCCGGATCGATACCCATCATGACCATCGCATCGCCATGGCCTTCACCGCGATCGGCGCGGTCGTGCCAGGCGTCGAGCTCTCCGACCCGGGCTGTGTCGCGAAGACTTACCCCGGCTTTTTCGACGACGTGGCACGGCTCGGTGTCGGTGTCCGCTGAGGAGCGAGCCGGGGCGCCGGAGGTGATCACAGGGCCGAGATGTGCTGCGCGACGACCTCCTCGATGAGCCCGAGGACCTCGGATCGGGCTCTTTCCCGTCCGAACCGCTCGACAAGGCTGACGAGCTCGAATCCGGACGTGCCGGTCCCTCCGGACGTGCCGGTTCCTGTGGCGACGTCGCCGACGACGCACAGGATCGGCACCCTTCCGGCCACGTGAGCGACAACGCCGCCGACGACCTTGCCGGAGAAGGACTGGCTGTCGAGGCAGCCCTCTCCGGTCATGACAAGGTCAGCGACGGCCAGGTGCTCGTCCAAGGAGACGAAGCCGGCAACGAGCTCGAACCCCGAGACGATGTCGGCTCCGAGCGCCGCGAGCCCTCCGGCGAGGCCGCCCGCTGCGCCTGCCCCGGGGAGCGTGGTGACTTCCACGCCGAAATCGGTTTGATAGTCGTCCGCAAGACGGGCGAGTCGAGCGGTCAGCGCCTCGACCTGTTCAGGCGTGGCGCCCTTTTGTGGAGCAAAGACCCTTGCTGCGTCGAGGAACCTGGTCGTCACGTCGCAGGCGGCGACGAGCTCGACGCCCTGGAGCGCTTCACGTGAGCCGATGACTCCGAGCGCGCCCTCACCTCCGTCGGTCGTCGCCGAGCCTCCGCAGCCTACGATGACTCGAGTCGCACCCAGCGAGACCGCCCGCAGGATGAGCTGACCGGTCCCCACCGTGGAGGCCTTCATCGGGTCGTTGTTGAGCTCACCACCTGCGACCAGAAGTCCCGACGCGTTGGCCATCTCGATCACCGCAGTCGGGCCGTCGTGCTGCGAGGTCGCCGGGACGAGCTTCCACTCTGCTCTCACCGGCGTGCCAAGTGGCCCGGTCACCTCGTCGCGCCTGAGCTCGCCACCGAAGGCTGCGAGCAGCCCGTCGCCCCCATCGGCAAGGGGTACTTCCGAGGCTGTCCAGCCGGCGCGACGCGCCCCGCGTGCAGCCGCCGCTGCCGCCTGCCACGCGTCAGCAGTGCCCCGGAACTTGTCAGGCGCCGCGACGAGATGGCCCGCCTCGCGCGACATTCCCTACCCCTACGAGCCGGATCGGTTCTGCAGGTGGATGGCCACCTCGTCGACGAACCGGTCCATGTTCTCCCGCTTCTGGCCGGCGCCTCGGCCGAGGGCATGGTCCGAGACGACGAACTCGTCAATGCCGATCTCGGCGTAGCGGCCCATGACCTCTCTCACCTGCGACGCGGTGCCGACGATGCGGGGCGTTACCGGGTTGTCCGACCGCCAGCTCTTCAGCTGCTCGGCGTCCTCGCTCATCAACAAGAGCGCCTGAGCCGAGCGCCTGATCGAGGCCGGGTCTCGGCCGATCTCGAGGCAGTGGCGCTCGAGCACCTCCGACTTGTGCGCCATCAGGTCCGGCAGCCCCCAGCAATTCCACTCGTCTGCGTAGCGGGCGGCGATTCGCATCGTCGTCTTCTCGCCGCTGCCACCGACGAGCAACGGAAGCGGTCGCTGGATCGGCTTCGGCTCACACGGGGCGTCGACGAGCCGGTAGAAGCGCCCCTCGAAGTTGCTGCGCTCCTCGCTGTGCAGGAGGCGGATGACTTGGCACGCCTCGTCCAGGCGCGCCAGGCGCTCGCCGACCGCGGGAAGCTCGATGCCATAGGCCTCGTGCTCGTTCACTTGCCATCCCGCGCCGAGCCCGAGCACCAGGCGCCCGTCGGAGATGTGGTCGACCGTGGCGGCCATCTTCGCGAGCACGGCGGGATGCCGGTAGGTGTTGCCCGTCACGAGCACGCCAACGCGCACCCGGTCGACGCGAGCCGCCAAAGCTGCGATGGTCGTCCACGCCTCGAGGCGCGGCATAAGGCTCCGCTCACCGTTGGGCATGAAGTGGTCAGCGACCCAGATCCCGTCCCACCCAGTGCGTTCGGCTTGCAGCGCCGAGCCCAGAAGTTCGTCCCAAGTCTGCTCTGTTCCCAACCAGATGCTGAACCGCATGTGCACGGACCTCCCGCGCAGAGCTTAGGACCGCTCAGTTTGCCGGCGTCGCCGCATGACAGGAGCCGGGCATCGCTCCAAGCGAAGCCCGGCTCCTGTCATGGCATGTGTCAACAGAGTGCAGCCGCTAAGGGCGCAGCATCGCCAGAACCCCAAAACTTATTGCAGAGGTCTGCCGATACTTTTGGCGACTCGACAACGAGACGAGCTCGAGGAGCTCTAGAGCCCGAGGTCCGCGCTGCAGGCCGGCCACTGCCCCCAACCCGCTTCGGCTTGGAGCCTCTCGGCCGCTTGGTCCTGCACGGCGGGTGAGGCGTCGCTAGGCAGGCCCGAGTAGCCGAGCCCCCACCACGTCTCCAACGCGAACTGATAGGCGCCGTAGTACCCGTTTCCTGTGTCCTCGGCGTAGTTGTTGCCGGATTCGCAGAGCCTCAGCTCCAGCCAAGCACCGCCGGGGTCGCTTCGACGAGAGGTTGGTGGAGCCGGCGCGACGGGTGGTCTTGCGGTCGGGGTCGCCTTCGCGGCTCTTGTCGATCTTGTATCTCTTGCCGCGATCGCCACCTTGGTCGCCCTTGCTGCCCGGGCTGCCGTTGCTGCCTGTGCTGCTTGTGCCGCCTGTGCGGCTTGAGCGGCTTGTGCCGCCTGTGCGGCTTGAGCGGCTTGTGCTGCCTGCGCTGCTTGTGCTGCCTGCGCTGCTTGTGCTGCCTGCGCGGCCTGTGCTGCCTGAGCCGCCGCAGCTGCCGCCGCGCGGGCGTTGGATTGCTGCAACTCGCGCCAGGCCGACGGGAGCAGGCTCTTTGGCGGGCGCCCGCTGTCGTGAATGGCTACACGGTCGCTGGCGAGACCCTGCCAAAACGGCAGGTACCTCTCGTGCGCGACCTGGGCCGTGAGCTGCGCCGTGGCGACAGCGCGCTCGCGGACCATCGCTGCGAGCCACCTGAGGTTGGTGGCAGGCACAGCCGACGAGCCACTTTCGCCTTTGCTGAGATGGGAAGTGGCGCGAACAGGTACCGCTGAGTTGATACCGCCGGCGCCAGCGGCGCCGATGAACATGGATGCAGCAACAAAAGTGAACGCGATGAGCGCGATCAGGGGGTGCTTGCGCATCTTGATCCTCCTTGGAGTGTCGAAAACCCGGTGGGTTCCAGGTGGATGCGTTGATGCGGGCAGGCCGTCCATTGCATGCGGCTCGCGACACGGTGCCGGAAGGGCTGGCCGGATCTGGACGTTGGAACGTCCCTACGAGGTGCAGACGGGTCTCGCCCTGTCTTCTTTGTTGTCGCGACTCCTTTTCGCTCCATCAGAGAGCAGGTCGGGACGAGCAACGCCGCTCGCGCGGCTCGGCTCGCAGGCGCCGAGGTTCCCAGTCATGCCTGCGGGGTGACAAAAGTCTTGACCCCGACCCGGCGTGAGAGCACCGGGCGTTTCGGCACCACTCGTCGTTGACAGTTGGTGTGGCGGAAACCATAGGAGAGGACTCTCGACTGCGCAAGTGGGGAAGACCGTCCAGATGGCATCTATCGTCAATTGAGATGACGAGAACCCTCCGAGAAGGGGCCGGGCAGATGGTGACCACGTCGGCAACGGCCGTTTTCCACAGGCTTGCAACGAGCTCGCTCAGTGAGCAGCAGGCGTCCTGACTCGCCTATCGACTGGGTGACCTCGCCTGTTGGCAACATGGTGCCACTGGAGAAATGTCACGCTTGATGTTCGCTTGAGCCGTGCCCGTTCTTCGGCCCCTCAAGGTTCGAACAGGCCCGGATCGCCGTGGCCGGGTTGTCACTTCGGGGTCGTACGGGCCGCCTCCAGGCACTTGGAGGCGGATCCCATCGCAGCCGCCACCAGGTCTCCGACCTCGGGCCGCTGGTCTTCGCTGACACTGGCGAGCGGGGTCACCACAGCCCAGCCGAGCTGTGTCAAAGTTTCGTCCGATTCGTCGCCGCTGCCCGGCTGTGCGGCACCGAGGTCAAATCGAACCTTCGAGCCGCCATCTATGGCTTGTGCCGCGAGAATCAGTCCGGACGTCGCGAGACTCGCGCGACGGACGCCGCGGATGTCGCCGAGCGCAAGGTTGGGCACGTTCAAGTTGAGCACCGTGCGCGCGGGCGCTCGCTCCAGGTGAGCGGCGAACGCGACCGCAAGCGCAGCAGCGCTCTCGAAGTGCGTGTGTGCGACGTCGTAGGGCTCATAAGGGGACGGCACCGAAACGGCTTGCATGCTTGTAGCGAGCCCCTTCGAGCCGAAGTGCGCAGACGTGAGAGCTGCACCCACCGTGCCCGAGTGCAGAACCGCTCGTCCCACGTTGCGACCAGGGTTGATGCCCGATGCAACGAGGTCCGGTGGCGGTCCGAACGCACCGAGGCAGGCCGTGATCACGATCAGTGCCGGGAGAGCGTCCGCTGCGAGGGCCTTGATTCCCCCGAGGCCGGCGGGCGCGACCGCCTCGACGTGGATGCCGCCCCCCATCGCGCGCAGCGGACCAATACCTGCGCCTGAACCGCTTGCGTCCGTGAGAGGCGCGATGACGACGACTTCATGTCCAGCCTCGGCAAACGCGCGAGCTAGGACGGCGAGACCGGGCGCGTCGAACCCGTCGTCATTGGTCACCAGAATCCGCATGCCCGCCCGCTCCTTTTGGGGATCGTCGTTTGGCCGAGACTTGAGCCGGTCTCCGGCCCGCCGCTTCGACGAGCTACGTGAGGGGGCTTGGCAGGTACGATACCGTCATGTTCCCGCCCTCAGGCGAGCAAATCGTGCTTGTTCACGGCAACTTCGACGCGGTGGTCACCGAGGTCGGTGCGACGCTCCGTTCCCTCAGGGTTGGCTCGCTGCCCATCATCTGGGAGTTCCCCGAAGGCGAGATCTCATCTTCCGACCGGGGACAGGTGCTCGCTCCTTGGCCGAACAGGCTCGAGGACGGCTCATACCGCGTCGGGGACATCGTCGGCCACGCCGCGCTCAATGAGCTGGAGCGGTCCAATGCGATCCATGGCTTCGTGCGTTGGTTGCCATGGTCGATCGAGGAGCGTTCCGCGGACCGGGCGGTGCTTTCCTGCGTTGTCCATCCGCAGCCCGCCTATCCGTTCCGCATCCGGCTCGACCTCGGCTACACGCTCGGCGACGGCGGGCTGGAGGTCGCTTGCGGCGTGACGAACACCGGGGGCGGCATCGCCCCCTTCGGGCTCGGCTTTCATCCGTACCTTCTCGCAGACCCGGGCGGCATCGACGAAGCGGGGATACGCCTGTCGGCACAGACGCGACTGCTCTTGGACAAGCGCGGCCTTCCTACCGGTGAGGAGCCGGTACCCGGTTCGGCCTTCGATCTCGACGGGCGGAGCCTCAGAGGTCTCGAGCTCGACGACTGCTACACGGGACTGGCTGTCGGGACTGACGGTCGATGGCATGCGCGCCTGGACCTGCCCGGCCGTCGCTCGGAGATCTGGGCCGACTCCGCGTTCGCGTACGCCATGTGCTACACGGGTGACACGCTGGGCGAGCCGGCTGATCGTCGCAGGGCAATCGCGATAGAGCCGATGACCTGTCCGCCGAACGCGCTTCGTACCGCTACGAGCTTGATCGAGCTCCAAGAGGGCGAGCGGTGGCACGCGAGCTGGGGGATCGCGACCGCCTAGCTCGATCGCCGAAGGGGCTGGACCGGGCTCGGGAGGACGGTGACGAGGGTCCCGAGCGGTGTGAGCGGGAACATGGTCTCCGCATCCGCGTAGGTCATCTCGACGCAGCCGAGGCTTTGAGGGAAGCCGTAACTCGCCCGGATGTAGCCGTGGAGAGCATCGCCGCCGTTGAAATAGCTCACCCAGGGGATACCGGGGTCCTTGTAGGGCTTCCCGTCCGGGTTCTTGCCCGTCATCGTGGTGACGAGGTAGTGGGCAAAGACGGGGTAGGTGCCGGGAGCAGTCGGCGCCACTGCGATGCCTGTGTTCACGAGCGTGGTGAAGATGATCTGGCCGTCGCGCCACACCGAAGCGGTCTCTGGGGAGCTCTGACTGACAACGACGTAGTCGTAGGGCGAAGTGGTTACTTGGCGCCGCGCGACTGCTTGGAGAAGGTCCGACCACACAGTGGGCCCGGCTTCGCCGTCGGTGGTGAGCCCGTGGGCGCTTTCGAAGGCCATGACGGCTCCGGTCGTGATCACGTTGGCCAGCCCCGGCTTCCAGAGCTCCGCGAGCGATGCCGGCGTATTGCTGAAGCTCCAGACGAGGCTGCCCGCCAGGGCCTGGACGGGGATCTCGGTCGCGACCGAAGGCTCGGAGTCGATCGCCGGAAGAGACGAGGTTGTCGTCGTCGTGGTGGTGTCTTGGCGTGAATGGTGGGAGCCTGGGGACAGCTTGGCGATGGCGACTGCGCTCTGGCCTGCCGGTGCGGCAGGCGCGGCAGGCACGAACTGGAGGGGAAGGTAGCCGAGCTCCGAAAGGAGCTGTTGGAGCCGCAGCTCGGAACCTCCCTCGATCACGAAGTTCTTCCGGAGCGTGTTCGAGAGGCCCTGGCCGGAACGGCTGCGCATCCCACCGGGGCCGCCTGGGACTCTGAGCTGCACGGTGCTGTAGGGAGTGAAGTAACCGTCCGGAACGAAACGGACCGCCGCCGGTGCCGTTCTCACCCAGTTCCCGGGGGGGGCGGGCGAGAGGGTCGGCAGTGGGCTGTTGGTAGCGAGCGGTTGGGAGAAGTCCACGGTCACGCTGGTGTCGAAGGCGGCGTCGGCCGTGCCGGGCGAGGGTGACACCGACGTGATCGTCAAAGGTGGCGGCGGGACCGTGGTCGTCGGATGATGGGTGCCTGGACCGTTCGCCGAGGGCGTGTGCGCTCCTTGCAGGGCGATCAGGGTACCGGCCCCGCCGAGGGCGATGACAAGGACAAGGCCGGTCACGATGCCGAGGACGCGCCGACGCGGACTCGAGTCGGTGGTCCTTGTGCGTTTTCCTAGGCCCATATTGGGCTCTCCAGCCTCGTCACACGTCCGTTCTCCCACTATAGGCAGGGTGTCGAGAGGTTCCGGACGCGGGCTGCACGCCTTCTCGAGCGGTCCGGTCACGCTCGCGCGTGGCTCGACAACGAGCTCGGCCGGAGTGTGCAGGCGATCTCGGAGAGCTTCTCGAGGGGGACGACTTCCTTGACAGGCTGGACGGGGGTACGGTGCACAAGAGGAGGTTTCATGATCGAGCCCCGATCCAGGCAAGAGCGAGAACTGCGGCCCGCGCACAAGTTGACGGTTGTCGCGGTTGCCGTCGTTGCGGCACTCGTGGCCTATGTGGCGCTTGGCTGGCTTGCCAGCCTGATTGCCGTCCTGATCAAGACCGTGATCGTCGTCGCTGTCATCGGTGGCGTGCTGTATCTCGTGTTCCGACACTCCAGAAGGCACTAGCTCTGACGTAGCGGTGCCAACAGGTGCGCTTTCATGGCACCGTTGCCGAGCGCGGCCAAGCAACAAGGCCCTACGCCGCTGCGCGCGGTAGAGGCGGACCGGCACAGCGCTCGGGCAGTCTCGTAGACTGTGAGTGGAGCTGCCGTCCCTCGCGAGAGGCACTCCGTGACCGCCCCCGGCACCTCGGGTCCCGGGGGCGGCTCGCGCCGGGATACGCTCCCGGCTTCGGGGCTCGAGGATCGTGGGGACTTTGAGGTCTCGGACCAGCCGGAGGGCACCATGGAGATTGAGGGAACGGTCTGCATAGTCACAGGGGCCTCTTCTGGTATTGGTGCAGCCACGACACGCCTGTTGAACGGGCGTGGGGCTCGGGTCGTGCTTGCTGCTCGCCGAGGCGAGCGTCTCGGAGCACTCGCCGCCGAGCTACCAGGCTCGCTCGCCGTCGTAACCGATGTCACAGTGCGTGAGGACCTGGAACGACTGGTAGCCAGGGCCGTCGACGCCTACGGCAGAGTCGACGTGCTGGTGAACAACGCAGGACAAGGCCTTCACGTCCCCATCGAGGAGTTGGACCCGGCTGACCTGCGAGCCGTCTTCGAGCTCAACGTCATCGCTCCGCTGGTGGGGATGCAGACTGTGCTCCCGGTCATGCGGTCGCAAGCGGCCGGGTCCATCGTCAATGTGAGCTCGGCTACGTCGCTGCGAGTCTTCCCGGGTCTCGGCGGTTACTCGGCAACGAAAGCGGCGCTCAACATGGTTTCCCAGGTTGGGCGGCTCGAGCTGACAGGCTCCGGCGTGACGGTGTCGGTCGTATACCCATCGGTCACGACAACCGAGTTCCACGATCATCTCCGGGCCGGTCACATGGCCAGCGGAGCGCGCAACATTCCCCGCGATCCTCCAGAGATCGTGGCCGAGGCCGTAGCTTTCGCCATCAGCACCGGAGAGGCTCACGTGCTTGTCGGCGATCCGCCGCGGCCGATCGTCCCTGGGGACGGTGACGGCTGGAGCGCCTTGCTCGCTCGTCAAGCACCCGGTGCTGCGGTTCCGCGGTCGCAGGAATAAGGCGAGCCAGGCCGCGTCGCCTGCGATCGGAGCCGCAGAGGGACGCCGGGAGACTTGCTCACATGGTCAGTGCCATGACCGCCTTCTGTCCGTGCAACCGGTTCTCGGCCTGGTCGAAGACCACCGAGTGCGGCCCGTCGATGACCGAATCAGTGACTTCGAAGCCTCGGTCGCACGGCAGGCAGTGCATGTACAAAGAGTGAGGGTTGGTCAGTTTCATGATCGCCTCGTCGCAGATCCAGTCCTTGTGCGCGTCGAAAAGCTTGTCCTGCTCGTCCCAGTCGGCAACCGGCACGGCTGGTGCTACGTGGCGCAGGCTCGCCCAGCTCTTGGGATAGACGACGTCTGCTCCCTCGAAGGCGGCCCGCATGTCGTCGGTCTCTTCGAACGATCCGCCGTAGCGATCCGCATTCGCGCGGTAGAAGGCGATCTGTTCCGGATCGAGCTCGAACCCCTCCGGACGAGCGAAGACCAGCTGCGCCCCGTAGAAGGAGCAGGCAGCCATCATGCTCTGCGGCACGGAGACCGGCTTCTTCCGACTCGGCGAGTAGGCCCAGCTCATGACGATCTTCCGGCCCTCCAAGTTACCCAGCTTCTCCTTGATGGTCATCACATCGGCGAGGCCCTGACACGGGTGGTACTTGTCGTCTTCCATGTTGATCACCGGAATATCGGCCGCGGCTGCGAAGGCGCGGACGTAATCGTTGCCCTGCCCGTAGTTCCAACCCGCCGCCTCACCGTAGATTCGGATGGCGATCGCTTCGCCGAACCGGGAAAGCGTCTTGGAGACGTCCTCCAGCCGCTCGGTGACGTAAGCCTTCTCCGCGCCGGCCGCCGCCGGCGTGTAGACGCTGTTGGAGTCGAGGTAGTTGGCGTGCCCGCCGAGGTGCATGATGCCGCACTCGAAGCTGTTCCTGGTACGCAGTGAGCGGTTGTAGAAGATCAGGAAGACCGTCTTGTCGGCCAGAAGATGGTGTTGGACCCCGCGGGCTCGTTCGAGTTTGAGCTGGAACGCGGTGTCGAGGATCGTGTCGATCTCCTCTCTGGTGAAATCCGCGATGGCGATGAAGTCCCGCCCCCTGAACGTATTGGTGAGCATGTCGCCTACCTTTCCTTCCATAGGGGCACGAGCCCCACGATTGCTGTCGTCTCTCGGTCCGCCCCAGAGCCGACGTCCGCTGTCGTTCCGGCCGCGCCGGTGTCGATTCCCAAGAGCAGTTACCTGACCGAGCGTGTCAACCGGCTCGGGCGGCTCGCACGAAGACCTTGGCACGGCTGGGATCGACGCGGTTCCAAGTGTCTCCGTCAACCTTGAGCGAACTGCCGACGATGCAGCCATCGGCAAACTTGAGGTACTCCGCGATGTTGTCGGGTCGCGCCCCGGTATTGAGGAGCACCGGCAGCTGGGCCGGGACAGCAGCACGCACCTCGGCGACGGTCGAGACACTCGGTTCGGCACCTGCCATCGGTCCAGAGATGAGGATGGCGTCCGGCACGCTCGACACAGCGACCGACATTGCCACCTCGACTGGTGATCGCCGCCCCGTCGTCGAGGCGAACTCCGGGGTGACATTCATGAAGATGGCCAGCTGTTGGGCATCCAGATGCCGCCGTCGGCGGAGGAGCGCAGCGGCATCTGGTGTCCAATGGCCCATGTCGGACTCCCACGCGCCGGTCGCGACCTCGCGGATGAACCTGGCCTCGGTCGCGACGCCAGCCGCGAGCGCGCACTCGGCATCCCAGAGGTAGTCGACGCCAAAAGGGATCCCAACGGGACGGCACTCGGTTACCACCCGAGCCATCACCGCGGCAGCGACGAGGTCCGCCCTGAGTGTGTAGGGCCGATCGTTCTCGTTGCAGAACATCACGGCATCAAATCCCGCATCAACCAGGATGGCGACCTCCTCGCGCACGTGCTGCACGAGGCCCTTCACGCCATCGCTCGCGTTGTAGAAAGGCGTACCCGGAAGGGCCGGCACGTGTGCCATCGCGATCAAAGGCTTTTCCACGCGGGGGAAGATCTCTCTGAAGCGGCTACCGAAGGCCGATCGGCGCGCTGGTGCCTGATTTTGCACGTTTTCGCTTACAGTCATGCAGCAGGGTCTAGCACCGGCCGTTCTTGGTTTCAACTACCAGGGCTCCCGCCTGCTACCGCCGATGCTGCACTCGCCGTCCGCGCAAACCCGGCTGGCCGCTGAGGTCATCTTCGCCCGTTTGGCCCCGCGACCCGGCAAGATCGTCGTCTGCAGCAGCTCTCCTGGCATCGATCGGCACGCAGACGAGCCGCTCGCCGTAGGGGCCCCTGAGTTGGGGCGACAGTCCAGCGTCGGTCACCACGTGGTCGAAAGCGTCGATCCCGACGACGGCCGCGAGGGCTCGTCGCCCGAACTTCGAGCTGTCTGCGAGGAGCACCTTGCGAGCCGCCGCAGCGAGCATTGCCTGTTTGATAGGCACTTCCACGGTGTTGACGTTGGTTACTCCCGCATCGGGGTCCACTGCGTCAGCACCGAGAAACGCCCAGTCGACCTGGAGATTCGCCAGAGTGGTGAGAGCGCTGGGACCTACGAGAGTAAACACCGAGTCGATGAGCTGCCCACCGGTGACGAGGAGCCGGACCCCGCCGCCTTCTGCGAGGTAATGAGCGATGCGGAGGTCGTTCGTCGCGATGGTGAGATCGCTCCTCCCCCGGATCATCTGAGCCAGGGCATAGGTAGTCGAACCGCTGTCCAGGACGAGAGAGTCGCCGTCGCTGACGAGGGCGGCGGCGTACTTGGCGATGGCGCGCTTCTCCTCGAGCCGCTGGTGCTTTTTCACCTCATAGGGCACGTCGATCGGGTTCCCATCGGTGACCGGCATGGCGCCGCCGTGAGTTCGCTGGATGAGCCCGGCGTCAGCCAGCGCTTCGAGATCTCGACGAACCGTGGAGACATTGACGCCAAGACTGAGCGCGAGCTGCCGTGACTCGGCGTAGCCCAACTTTTCGATCAGCTGGCAGATATCTCGCCGGCGTCGCTCACCTAGCATCTGGCCTGTCGCCTCCAGTCGCCACGGCGATCGTCACAACCTTGACACGTTAGCAGCGCAGGTGTAGATCTTGTGCGTGGATCGGAGCGATTTAGAGCAATTTCGTCCAAACTCACCTCCTTCACCCGGCACACCGGTCCAGTGAGCTCGTCGACTGACGCCTCTCGCGGGTGGCTCGCTCGACCCGGTAGACGGCCAAGCCGCCGAGCTGAGGTTCTCGCGTCTCGGCAAGCACCCGCGCCCGGGCAGATCGCGGCCAGCGCGGACGGTGATCCGCCAGGCATCTCTATTAGGAACGTGACGAAGTCTTTTCGCCTTGGTCGCGGCACGATCGACGCCCTGCTCGGAGTTGACCTGACCGTTGAAAAGGGTGCATTTGTGTCACTGATCGGGCCGTCGGGCTGTGGGAAGTCCACTCTTCTCCGCATGATCGCCGACCTCGAGACGCCGACTACCGGAGAGGTCCTCGTAAACGGGTTGCACCCGAGCGCCATGCGTGCCAAGAGCAGGATCGGCATCGCGTTCCAGGACCCCGCACTGCTTCCGTGGCGAACCGTCCTCGACAACATACGGCTGCCCTTCGAAGTAGCGGGGCTGGAGCCGAACGAAGAAATCGTGCGAGCCTTGGTCAAGCTAGTCGGGCTTGACGATTTTCAGCGGGCCCGTCCAGCCCAGCTGTCGGGTGGGATGCGTCAGCGCGTGGCTATTGCGAGGTCTCTCGTCCTCGAGCCTGACGTCCTGCTGCTCGACGAGCCGTTCGGCGCGCTGGACGAGATGACCCGCCAGTACCTGAACGTCGAACTGATCCGTGTCTGGACCGAACGGGCGACGACCACACTGCTGGTCACACACTCGATTTCCGAGGCCGTCTTCCTCGCCGATCAGGTGCTCGTCATGTGCCCGCGGCCAGGGCAAATAACTGCTTCAATGCCGATCAACCTCGAGCGACCTCGGAGTCCGAGCATCATGCACAGTCACGAATTCCATGATCTGTGTGACGACGTATCGGCTGAGCTGTTCGGCAGTCGTTCGACCTCCGCAGGCGAGGATGTCTAGCAGCAATCGGCTCAGCCACCCGGCTGATGTCGCGAACGTTACCTCCACCTCCGTCGGTTCGCGTCTTCGCATAATCGCCAGACTTAGGGCAAACATCGGGCCCTTTGTCTTGGTTGTGGCCTTCCTCGGACTGTGGGAGCTACTTGCGCGAACAGTATTCGCTGGTCGGTTCCTTGTACCACCGCCGGAGACAGTGTTCTGGGGCATCTGGCGTGATCGTGGAGTCTATCAATACGCAGTCCCTACCACGGTCCACGAGGCAGCTTTAGGATTCCTATGGGGAAACGTAGCGGCCATCCTTGTCGCACTGCTCTTTCTCCTGGCGCCTGTTACCGAGAAGCTGGGCATGCGCCTAGCTATCGTGAGCTACTGCTTGCCCGTTGTAGCGATCGCTCCGATCCTGCAAATCGTGCTGACAGGCGAGTCTCCGAAAATAGGTCTTGCTACGATCTCGGTGTTCTTCACCACCCTCATCATCGTCTTAACTGGATTGCGGTCGGCGGACCCGGTGAGCTTGGATCTGATCAGGGTATACGGTGGTGGATCCTTTAAGATACTACGGAAGGTTCGCATTCCGACCGCGCTTCCACATCTATTTCGTGCTCTCCAGTTAGCGGCGCCGACTGCCCTTCTGGGTGCGATTATTGGAGAGTTCCTGGGCGGGACGCAGGGTCTGGGGATTGCCATGATTGTAGCGCAAGCGGACCTGAACGTGACGCTGATGTGGGGCCTCATAGTGGTCAGCAGCTGCATTGCCGGCCTTTGCTATGCCGTGATTGGGCTCGCTGGACGGCGACTGACGAGATGGTCCGTTGAGGCCGGGACAAGCGCGGGATCGGCGAGCATGGGCGCCATCCCGGCAACCGCAAGTGCTGTTCCGGGAGGCCCGGGCGGCGCGATCTCGAGGCTTCGCAGAGTAGCTGGGTCTACCGTGATGCCGGTGCTGTCCGTCGTGTTTGCACTCGCCGTGTGGGACTTGTCCCTGAAAGTCTTTGGACTCAGCAGCTACGTTGCGAAGGGGCCCCTTGACGTCTGGGATTATCTGTTCTCGGGATCGATGGCGTCGCAGAACCGGTCGCCCATATTGTCTGCGCTCTGGACCACCTTGCGAGATGCCGGGTTTGGGCTCATCGCGGGCTGCGTCATTGGGTGCCTGCTGGCTTTCATTGTCGTGCTCGTTCCGCGAATCGAAACGTACGTTCTTGGTTGGGGGATAACTCTGAGGGTGCTTCCCCTGGCTGCCGTGGCGCCTTTGATCGGTGCGGTATTCGGGCGCGGCGTCGTTGCGGCGATCATCGTGTGCGCGATGATTTCGTTCTTTCCCACGTTTGTGTTGATGGTAGGAGGGCTCAATTCCGCCACACCGGGCTCGATCGCGCTTATCCGTTCCTACGGTGGTGGACGATGGAAGACAATGCGGAAGGTGCGGATTCCGTCGTCGTTGCCCGCCCTGTTTGCTGCTCTGAAAATTGCTGCGCCGGCGGCTTTGACTGGTGCTCTGGTTACTGAGTGGACGGTCACCGGGAACGGAATGGGGGCACTTGTGATCGTTGCGTCGAACGAATCGCTTTTTGGCCAAATTTGGGCGTCAATCGTGATCATTGCTGTGGTGTCGATTCTTCTGTTCAGTCTGGCGGGCCTCGGAGAACGTCTCAGCGCGTCGCACGGCTATTGATAGGACGATGATATGGGAGCGCAGGAGCGAGCGGTGAGAGGCATCCCGCTTAGTTCGGCGCTTGTCGTCGAGCACCTGGATGTGCTCGTGACGATGGACGAGAGCCGGAGAGAGATCAGCGATGCGTGGATCGCGGTCGAAGATGGCGCGATCACCGGACTTGGCACCGGCACTGCCTGCCTCGGTGCAGAACGTCGTATCGATGGTCGCGGGCTTGTCGCGATGCCGGGTCTCATCAACACGCATCATCACTTCTTCCAGACCCTGACTCGGGTTCTTCCGGCTGCGCAGGGTTTGGGGATCCTCGAGTGGTTGGCGGCGAACTACGCATTCTGGGCACGCATTGACGAGGAGGCGGTCCACACCACTGCGTGCGTTGCGATCGGTGAGCTCCTTCTCTCAGGGTGCACTACGAGCAGCGATCACTTGTACGCCTACCCGAAGGCGTCCGGGGGTGCGATCGCGATGCTCGAGGCGGAGATCGCCGCAGCTGCCGAGTTGGGGATCCGGTTCCATCCGACGCGCGGTGCCATCGACGTGAGCCTGGAGGCGGGCGGCAGCCCGCCTCCAGAACTGGTCGAGGATACCGACTCGGTGCTCGAGAGCATGGAAGAAGCGGTCCTCAAGTTCAACGACCCTTCGCCGGGCTCGATGGTTCGCATCGGGCTTGCGCCGTGCTCTCTCACGATCTGTTCAGAGCGGTTGATGATCGAGTCCGGTGACCTTGCCCGCCGCCTCGGGGTGACCCGCCATACGCACGTGGCCGAGGTCGTCGAAGAGGAGGACTACTGCGCCGAGGTCTACGGTCAACGCCCAGTCGAGCGACTCAGTGAGTTGGGATGGCTGGGCGAGGACGTGTGGCTGGCTCACGTCGTACATGCCGACACCTCTGACATCAATCGGCTTGCCACGACCGGCACCGCCGTCTCCCACTGTCCAACGTCCAACATGCGGCTCGGGTCCGGCGCAGCCCCGATCCTCGAAATGTGCGACGCAAACGTGACCGTCGCTCTCGGGGTGGACGGCAGCGCGTCCAACGACTCGGGAAATATGCTCGCAGAGGCTCGCCAGGCGATGCTCTTGTCACGGGTCAGTGCGGGGGGCAACCGGCTCATGGCGCCGCGTCACGCTTTGCGCCTTGCTACCGTCGGTGGCGCTGCGGCACTGAAACGGGACGATATAGGGGTTCTCGCTACCGGTCGTCGCGCCGACATTGCCTTTTACTCTCTGCAAGGCGTCGCCGCCGCGGGGACCGAGCACGATCCAGTGGCGGCGCTGATCCTTGCGCCACCAGCTGCGGCTGCCCATGTCATGGTCGATGGTCGGTTTGCCGTCTGGAACGGCCACCTCACCGTTGACGAAGAGCCGATCGTTCGCGCCCATCGCGATCTCGTGCGGCGGATTCTGCGGTGATCGGAAGGAGCATCTCAGCACTTTCAGGTTAGTTATCGGAGAAACACATAGCACAAATAGGAGGAACAAAATGACAGATCCGAGACTTGATGAGGCTATTAGTCGGCGTCGGTTTCTCGGCGGAATGGGCACGACGGCTGCAGGTGTTGCCGCGGTAGCGGCTTTGAACCCGCGCCTGCGGTCAAGCATCGGGTCGTTGCGGAGCTCCGAGGGCGCTTCTGCGAGCCTCGGCAACGCAACCTTGGCGTTCTCCTGGTTGTACGACGTCCAGCAGGCGGGGTCTTACATCGCCCAGCAGCGGGGCTACTACAAGCCTCTGAACGTCACGTTCCTTCCGGGTGGCGACTCGTTCGCCGGGGAGCCTCTCGTGATGGAAGGCAAGGCACTGTGTGCAGAGACCGACCCGACGACGTCGGCTGCCGCCAATAACCAGGGCGCGTCCGTTGTGCTCGTGGGGGCGCAGTACCAGACCAACCCGTTCTGCGTCATGACGTTGAAGAAGAAGCTTCCGCTCACCGAACCAAAGGATCTGATAGGCAAGTCTGTGGGTTACGGCCCCAACATGGCTGTTCCATGGTTCGCATGGCTCGACGTGAACGGGCTGAAAGGCAAGGTGACCTCTGTCTTGACGAGCCGGGACGCGTCAATTCTGACCTCGGGGGATGTTGATGGGTACGTGGGCTGGGTCACGAGCGATGTGCTCGGACTCGTGGTCGCCGGCGAGGCTGTTGACTACTTGCTATTCGGGGACACGGGCCTGACCTTGTTTGACCTCACCTATTGCGTGGCGAAGTCAGCACTGAAGGACGCCACGAAGCGGGCACAGATAATCGCGATGCTGAAGGGTGAGATCCGCGGGTGGCAAGTTGAATGTTCCGATCAACCCCTCGGCATTGATCTGACGATGAACGTCTGGGGCAAGCACCTTGGCTTGAACAAGAAGGTGCAGGAGCTTCAAAGCGCAGACCAGGTAAAGCTGCTGATTCAGTCAGCGACGACGAAGGCGCACGGGCTGTTCTGGATGTCGGAAGCCAATATCGAGAAGAATATACGTAGCCTCAATCTGAGCGGTGTCAAGGCCTCCAAGAGTCTTTTTGACAACTCGCTCTTGGCAGAGATCTACGACGGCAAGAACAAGATCGCTCTGTGAGCGCTTCGGGTCGTAGGACCTCGTAATCGCAAGGCTGAAGACTTACCCTCCTGGCCGGAGAACCCGTTTGTCGATATAGCTGGGATCTTCGAGCCAGGGGGGACATCAGAAGGTGTGCTCCCTCGGCGTCGGTAGCGTCTTGTCAGATCGGTCGGACGACACTGGCGTCAGTGCGGGTCTGCACTTTTCGGGTCTTGTCGGCGGGCTCGAGCTCGAGGTTCTCCATCTCGGGAGTCTCGTCGTCCGGGTCTGACGGGAGCTGCTCGGTCGTGTCGGGTTCTGGTGGATCAAGACGTCACGCGAGCGGCGGGGCCGTGGTCGCGAGGTTCTGGGGACCGGGTTCGTTCCGTGGTCCGGATTTTGAGAGAGCCAGGGAGAGGCTGTTCACGGCGATAGTACACAAGAGAGGGATTCATGGCATACGACATGGTTATCCGCGGCGCACAGCTGCGTGGCTCGCCTCATCTCACTGACATCGGCATAGCAGAGGGACGGATAGCCGCTGTAGCGCCGGGGCTCGTCACCGACTCGGCGCAGGTAATCGACGCGGCCGGCCGGCTCGTGGTTCCGGGCTTTGTGGACTCCCATTTCCATATTGGTAAGTCCTTCTACGGTCGGGACACGCACCGTTACGACTATCAACAGGCAGCGTGTGAACCTACGGACGTCGGTGAGCGATACCGCCGCCACTTCCGCTCGGCCATGGGTGACCTAGAGGTTTACCACGAGAACGTGGTTCCGCTCGTGAGGCAGTGGGCATGGAAGGAGGCCTACACGCCTGAGAACGTCGCCGACCGGATTTGTGATGCGCTGAGTCTCGGCTTGGCCAACGGAGTCGTGGCCTGTCGGATGTTCGTCGACGTGGACAGCTTCGCTCGGCTCACGGAGTTCGAGGGGGCGCTGGAGGCAAGGCGGCGCTTTGGTGGGCTGATGCAACTCCAGATCTGCGCTTTCCCACAGGAAGGGCTCGATGCCGACCCCCAGACGGTGGCACTGATGGGACAGGCGATGGAAGCCGGGGCCGACGTTGTTGGCGGCTTGCCACACGTCGAGTGGACAGATGACCTCTGCAGGAGGCATGCGGACGTCTGTTTCGAGCTCGCCGAGCGTTACGACGCGCCGCTGCACTTTCTTTGCGATGACGTGGCGAGCCCAATGTCGAGGACCCTCGAGTATGTCGCGGCCAAGACGATCCAAACCCGACGCTACGGTCGTGTTGCGTCGAGCCACAACGGGGCGCTCTCGACCTACCCGGACCCCCACGCTGTGAAGGTGATCAACCTCATTCGAGATGCCGAGATGAACATCTCCTGCAATAGCCAGGTCAACCTGCTCGGAATCCTCACTCGCGTGCATGAGATGGTCGACCACGGTATCAACGTCTCGGTTGGGCAGGATGACCTCGACAACTTCTACTACCCCTTCGGGAGGGAGGATCCTCTGGAGTGGGCATGGTCCATCGCCCACGCCGGTCATTTCGCCTACCCGCGTGGCATCGAACAGGTCTTCGACATGCTCACGGTCAACGGTGCCCGGACTCTCGGCCTGACGGGCTACGGCCTCGACGTCGGTTGTCGGGCGGACCTGGTTGTGCTGGACTGCGCCCATCCACGGGAGGCGATCCAGTTCCAGGCCGATCGGCTTCACGTGATCACCAACGGGCAGCGCGTCGCAGGGACAAAGCGTGAACGCTGGCTTGCCGAGCCTGCACACTTGCGTAGTTAGGACAAAGAGCGGTCACAACCTGATCGGTCCCGGCTCACTACGGCGTCCCGGTTCGGGACGCGCGCCGGTCCCGAGAGGCCTTTGAAGGAAGAGGGCAGCATGAGCAGCGAAGAGACGGGAATGGCTGGGGAATTGCCCGTTCAAACGGCAACGGCGTTTGCCGTGTCACACGAGCTGGCGAGGCTGAGCTCGTTACAGATTGCTGATCTGGCGAAGGACCACGCGGTTGTCGTCCAGCCGATTGGGTCGATCGAACAACACGGACCGCACCTGCCGGTTGTGACAGACGCCTACATAGCCGAGTCACTCGTACGCGGTTCTGTGAGCTTGCTTGGGGACGATGGTCCCGAAGTTTGGATCCTTCCCACTCTGAGCTATGGGAGGTCGATTGAGCATCTGGGCTTTGTGGGAACAGTGACGCTTTCCACAGACACACTGCTTGGTGTCTGTCGTGACGTCGGGCGCTCCGTGGCTGCGTCCGGATTCCGCCGGCTCATCTTCGTCAACGGGCATGGTGGCAACGTTGCACTGCTGGACGTCGTTTCGCGTGACATTCGGATCGATACGGGTTTGCTGGTCTTTCGAATAATGCCTTCTCAGTTCGGATTGCCGCAGGGCCTGGATTGCCCCGACGCTGACTTTGGGGCTCATGCTGACTTTGTCGAAACGTCCGTGATGCTTGCACTGGACGAGTCCATGGTGCACCTAGAGCGCGCGCAGATCGGAGGCGAGTCTGCCGAGCGGCTGTTCGGCAAGCAGCAGACTCATGCCCTGGGGCCTTCGAGCCCGACTGCTTGGCTGACCCGTGACCTGTCTGGCAATGGCGTCATCGGCGATCCACGCAACGCGTCCGCCGAGATCGGAAGGCGAATTGTCGACACCTGGCAGCGTCGGCTGGCAACCTGCTACCGGGAAATTGCGAATTTCGAGTTCGACCCTTCCCAGTGATCGCCGCTGCCCTCCGGCGACGTCCTGCGTGTCGCGCGCGACGTGGGCCGGTCACGCCAACTGGCCCGCTTCCAGCCTAAGAAGCGCCTCAACGAGCCAAGTTGGTGGTGGGGGCCCTTGGTGATGGGCCGTCTTACGTCCCCGAAGCCTCCAGTGCTCAGCGAATCAGCATTACCACTAGGTCATTTGCATTGGTCTGCGTCAGCCCCGTTAGAACGGCGTCCCCTAGTGCCTCAAGCGCCGCCCTCGTTTCATGCGCGACGAGCACTTTCCTCAGACTTATGCCCCGCTGCCGTGCTCTCATTTCCGTCGACCAGTCGACGAGGCCTCCCGCGACAACGGTTCCGCCGTCTGAGCCGTCGGTGTCAATGAACGCCGCGACAACCCCGTCTACTCCAACCAGGCCAAGCGCGGCTCCGACCGCGGCCTCCTGACTCGGTCCCCCTTGTCCAAACCGACGGTCAGCATCCGGACCTAAACTCACCGTGCACTCGCCACCGCAGCCAACCACGACGGTACTTCGCGGCCACGGTGCGGCTTCGATCTGTGACTCTCGCGCCAGCGTCGCCAGCACTCTCCCTACGGTCGCGGCCTCTCCCTCCAGCAAGTCCCCCAGCCGTACTCCCGTCAGCCCACGTGATCTTGCTGAGGCAACAACGGCGTCGATGGCGTCTCTTCCCCGTGTCACGAGCACAGTCTCGATGTCTATGTCCGAGAGCTCCGGTGACTCGGCCTCAGCACAGGTCCTGAGATGTTCCCTCACCGACCCAGGGACTTCATGCATCAGCTCATGGTTCTCAAGCACAGAAACTGCATCAGCCACAGTCGAGGCATCCTGGACGGTCGGATCCGTAATGCAGTCAAGTGGATCGCCGACCACGTCCGAGACCGTCAGGTTCAGGATCCGTGCTGGAGCGATCGTTCGTGCCAACCGCCCGCCTTTGATACTCGATACATGCTTGCGCACGGTGTTGATCTCAACTATCGACATCCCGGACGCCAGGAGCAGCTGATGCAGGGCCGCCTTGTCAGATGCCGGCACTCCCGGTGGGGGAAGGCTTGCGAGAGCCGAGCTCCCTCCGGTGAACACACAGATCGCCAGGTCCTTTTCACCTAGTCCTTGCGCCATCTCCACAAGAGCCCGGCCTGAGTCAACGCTGGCCGCGGAAGGGAGTGGATGATCAGCCTCGACAAGCAGGATGCGAGCGGGCACAACGTCTGGATGTCGCGGTACCACGACAAGCCCGTCGGCCACGTGTGAGCCAAGGAGCTCTTCCAAAGTCAGGGCAAGCTCGGCGCTGGCTTTGCCGGCGCCGAGCACGACCACTCGTTCGAAACCCGAGAGATCATACCTGCGTCCCGATATGATCAGCTCCTCGCCTTCGACCAGCACCGCGCGGCGGAGCGCAGCCGCGGGACTCAGGGCTGCGAGGGCATCCTCGACAAGATCCAAGGCCACCTCCCGCATTTCCCGCTCGCCGTGATCGACGAGGCTCGAACGGTTCACGACTCGAACGACACGCCCTGCCGGCACGCTATGTCGTCCTCAGCACGGACGCCGATATGACAGCCCGGCGTACACGGCCGCAGAACCGAGCTCTTCCTCAATCTGCAGCAGCCGATTGTATTTGGCGGTTCGCTCACCACGTACGGGCGCTCCGGTCTTGATTTGCCCTGCGTTCAGAGCAACGACAAGATCGGAGATGAAGGCGTCTTCAGTCTCGCCGGACCGCTCCGACACGACGATGCTCCACCCTCCTTGCACAGCTTGCCGTGCCGCTTCCAGCGCCTCCGACAACGTTCCCGCTTGGTTCACCTTCAGTAGGAGAGCATTTCCCGCGCCGAGGGTCTGCGCGTGGGCCACACGACCCCGGTTCGTCACGAGGAGGTCATCGCCAATGATCTGTGCGTCAAGCCGTCTCGTCAGCTCGGCAAAGCCTTCGAAGTCATCCTCTTCGAGCGGGTCCTCGAAGGAGACTACGCCCCAGTTCTTGGCGAGGCTCTCGTAGAACGAGATCAAGTCCTCTCGTGACTGTGACTTTCCCGCCAGTACATAGACTCGGCGTTCGGCATCGAAGAAATGGCTCGCTGCACAGTCGAGACCGTACACGACCATGTCTGAGTACCCGGCCTGCTCTACAGCAAGATGGAGCTGTTCCAACGCCTCGGTAGGCTCTGTGATGGGAGGTGCGAATCCGCCTTCGTCGCCCACGTTGACTGCAGCTTTGCCGTACCGCTTGGCAAGGATGTCGTGAAGTACGAGATTGACCTCGCTGGACAAGGCCAGGGAATCGGAGAAGGTGGAGACACCAACCGGCATGATGGTGAACTCCTGAATATCCAGATCGTTCGAGGCGTGCTTTCCACCGTTGATGAGGTTGATCTGTGGAACTGGTAGCACATGAGCATCAGCATTCAAGTGTCTATAGAGCGGCTGTCCGCTCGCCGCGGCCACGGCCCGTGCCGCCGCGAGAGAGATGCCGAGGAGCGCGTTCGCTCCGAGTCGGCTTCGGTCGGGCGTGCCGTCAAGCTCAACGAGTCGCGCATCCAGTAACCGTTGAGGTGCGGCCGGCGAGCCGACCAGTGCCGGAGCGAGTACGTCTTTCACACTGCTGATCGCGCGTCGAACACCAAAGCCACCGAATCGGCGACCGCCATCTCGCAGTTCAACCGGTTCGTGTCGTCCTCGCGATCTCCCCGCCGGAACGTCTGCCCTGCCGAGGAACACGTCATCGACCACGACGTCGACCTGAACCGTCGGCAGGCCCCGGCAGTCGAGCACCTCGCGTGCGCGCACGGCACTGATCTGTGGTTCTCTGAGCACGCTGACCTCCACCTTATCACCGCGAGTGTCATTGAATCCGAAGTTGAGACTACCCATGGTTCGTCGGACCGTCAAAGTACTTCACAAGCAAGGCGAGGAGTTTCGGGGCTTGTGTCTCGAGTCGTAGAGTCATGGTTGACCGGCTTGAAGTCAGTGCACTTAGGGAGATAAGGACCGAGCGACTATAGGGCTCGACTCCACGACCAGGCTGACGTCAATGCAGCAACTGGGCAGATGGTCCTTCACCGCGCGCTTTCCAAGTCGGTCAGGGGCGGGTGGCTTCGAACGTTTCTCTCGCGCACCGCCCGACTGATTCGCGAGGCATTAAAGAGGTTTTGGTAATACCCTGACATTCGTGGTAGTTATGGGAAACTCTCTCTATGGCGCCAGCTCCTCGTTCGACCGCTGAATCCGCACCGAGACGCGTCGCTCCGCGTCGCGACTTCGCGGCGCTCGAGGAGCGCCGGATGCGGGCCGGGGCGATGT